>Ga0302322_100000065_pt1 | contig 61882 bp, 58 predicted proteins | sample Fen_T0_2_FD_203757 | JGI IMG/M metagenome (GOLD analysis project Ga0302322, IMG submission 203757) | Peat permafrost microbial communities from Stordalen Mire near Abisko, Sweden - Fen_T0_2 | ecosystem: Environmental > Terrestrial > Soil > Wetlands > Permafrost | place: Sweden: Abisko...
TGCTCATCCGTTCTCCTCTTCTCAGCCATCTTAAGGCCGCGAGCGAGCAGAACTTCCACTTATGCCCCTGTCCGAATTTGCGGTACCGGCTCTCCTCACCAGTCTAACCATCCTGATTGGATCTTGTCCTTCCTGAACGTTCGGCAATTCGAAAACAGTACGACAGATGTCTGCGAGCAGCCCAGCCAGCCTCGCGATACAATCCTCTTATGAGAGTAACGGTCGGTGTCTCGGGCGGAATCGCTGTGTATAAGGCGGCTGAGCTGGTACGGGTGCTGCAACGGCAGGCCGTCGAAGTTCACGTGGTGATGACCGAGGCGGCTACGAAGTTTGTGCAGCCGCTGACCTTTGCCGCGCTGAGCGGGCACAAGGTGATTACCAGCCTTTGGGACGACGCGGGAACGGCCGACGGGGCATATGACTCGTCCATTGAGCACATCGGCGAGGCGCAGTGGGCCGATGCGCTGGTGGTCGCTCCGGCTACGGCGAATATTCTGGCGAAGTTTGCACACGGGATCGCCGACGATTTTTTGACGACGCTGTATCTGGCGACGACCGCGCCGGTGCTGGTGGCTCCGGCGATGAACGTGAATATGTGGGAGCATCCGGCGACGATCGCCAACCTCGAATTGCTACGGCAGCGGGGCGTGCGCGTGATCGAGCCGGGGACGGGCGAACTGGCCTGCGGGACTGTGGGCGCGGGGCGGCTGGCCGAGCCCGAGGCGATTGCTGACGCGGTGCTGTGCGCTTTGGGGCGCTGTCACGACCTGGCCGGCGAGGTGGTGCTGGTGACTGCTGGAGGCACGCGCGAGGCGCTCGATCCGGTGCGTTTTCTGGGCAACCGTTCGAGTGGAAAGATGGGCTACGCGCTGGCCGAGGCCGCGCAGAGCCGGGGTGCGAAAGTCATTCTCATTAGTGGGCCTTCGGCGCTGCATCCGCCATCGCACGTCGAGGTGGTGAAGGTGACCACGGCCGACGAGATGCGCGAGGCTGTGCTGGCGCGGATGAACGAGGCAACGCTGGTGATCAAGGCTGCAGCGGTGGCGGACTATAAGCCGGTGAATGTGGCTGGACAGAAGCTGAAACGGAGCGGGTCGATGACGCTGGAGCTTGCGCCGACTGAGGATATTTTGGCCGAAGTAGTGAAGCGGCGGCGTCCGGGGCAACTGATCGTCGGCTTTGCCGCCGAGACTGAGAACCGCATGGAAAATGGCCGCGCCAAGCTGCTGCGCAAAGGCGTGGACGCGATTGTGGTAAACGATGTGAGCGGCGAGCGGACGGGCTTCGATTCGGAGATGAATGCGGCAACGTTTTTGACGGCCTCGACGGCGATTGAGTTGCCGGAGATGTCGAAGCGCTCGCTGGCTGACCGGATTCTCGACGAGATTACGACGCTCAGACGGCCGAGTTCGGTGGTGCATGAGATGAGCGAGCACGTAGATCAGAAGAGCCGGCAGGACCAGGTGCTGAGCGAAGCCATTCCGGGTGCTGCTGGGCGCCGGCAACTGATTATTGAATAGAATCGCGGGGAGTAAAAACGAGTTGGCGCAACAGATGGATTCAGAAACCCGCGAGGCTCTGGTGGCACGGGTTCGCTTTTACCGCGACCTTGGGCTTACCGAGTTTTATCGCAGGCCCGTCGATCCAGGGTTGCTTGCGCAATTGGCCGCCGTGCCTGAGCCTGAGAGTGTTTCAGAACCTGCTGCCGAGGCCATCCATTCAACTTCCAATTCCGCTCCAAACCAGGAAGAACACGCCACTCCGCCGCGGAAGCATTTGCCTGTTGCACCTGAAATCGCAACTGCCGTTCCCGCTGCCGATCGCGCTGCCGCTCTGCAACTGATTCGCGACGAGATTGGCGATTGCACGCGCTGCGCGCTGCACGTGGGCCGCCACAAGATTGTCTTTGGCGATGGCGATCCGGCGGCGCGGCTGATGTTTGTCGGTGAGGGGCCGGGTGCTGACGAGGATGCGCAGGGGCTGCCGTTTGTCGGCAAAGCCGGGCAACTGCTGAATAACATGATCGCCGCGATGGGACTCAGGCGCGAAGAGGTCTACATCGCCAACGTGGTCAAGTGCCGTCCACCGGGCAATCGCGTTCCGGAGCAGGAAGAGGGCGCGACCTGCACGCCGTTTCTCTTCCGCCAGATCGACGTGGTGCGTCCGAAGGTGCTGGTGGCGTTGGGAGCTACCGCTGCGACTTGGCTGCTAGGTAAGCATCAACCGCTGGCCGGGCTGCGCGGCCGTGTGCATCCGGTAAGAGGGACGCAACTCATCGTGACGTATCATCCGGCGTATCTGCTTCGCGATCCTCGGCAGAAGAAGGAAGCCTGGGCCGACTTGCAGATTGCGATGAAAGAACTCGGACTGAAGCCGCCGGGCAAGGGCTAAAAGCTTGCGATGACGGATTGCTGATGCGCACGCCGAAGGCCGCAGTACATGCGCTCGTGCAACGATCTCTCAGTTGAAGGCATCGCTATACTCGCGCTCCTCTTCAGGCGTCATTGCCGCAGGATCGTATGGCTCCTCTACCTCGATCTCATCTCCGCACCGCTTGCATTGGGCCAGGGTGGTCGAAGTAATAAACCGGCATTCGGCGTAATCAATGACATGCTCAACCCGGTTCTTCTTCCGACCGCAACGGGAACAGACCATCTCCTGATAGCACTTACTATCAGCAATGTATTTCCAGTCAGAGTATTGGTGCGCTTCATGCCAGGTTTCTCTATATCCATCGCGCGCGCATACTCTCGTTTGATCGCAGTTGTCGGCCGAGGTGTACTCCCACTCTCCAAATTGATGGCGAACCGTGCGAAATCCTACATGGCCGCAACGCGTGCATTTACGGCGCTGCTGGCAAGAGCCTTCAGCCACATACTCCAAGTCACCCAGGGTATGCTGTTCCCGCAGAGTTTCTACGTGAGGGCAAAGCTTGCAACGTATAACCTCCACGCATGAGCCTTCTGCGCGATATTCACTTTCACCACACTTATGAATGAAGTAATAGTATGGTCTGTCAGTGAAGTGGTAGATTACGCGGCATATGACAACTGCGACAAATACGGCGGTGGCAACGCCTCCCCAGCCTGACTGGAAGAGAAAGCCATGATATGGAAAATAGATAAAGAACGCGACGGAGAGGGCGAAAACAAACAGAGGGAAGGTGAAGTAAACCGCAACTTTGAGCAGATGGATCATCTTGCTCAAGGCGGGCCTGCATCTCTGCCGCTGGTAAAAGAGATGAACAAACTCGACCGCGATTTCAACCGCGAAAGCCGTGAACCGTGTCCACAAGGACGGACGCATGTGGATGCCTCCTTGCATAGAACTGAAGCATGGCCCATACCACCGGATGCCGCCATCATACTCCTCTTCCGATGCGGCGGCTATCATCGCGTAGGAGAGATCGGCCACAGGCTTTGAGTTACTTACACCGGGTAGCGTGCGCGGACGGCGGCTACGGATTGGATGACTAACTCTTCCAGTGTCTTTGGATCGACGTCGGCGAGCTTTTTGATGTGGAGGCAGCCGCCGCTGACGGTGTGCTTGCCTAACTTCGCGAGCAAGACTGCCGACTCGCTGAATCCTGTCATCTGATAGAGAACGGTAGCGGCTTTGCGCGGGGAGAAACAGGCGACCGGCATATCTCCTTCGCGGCCGCTGTCGTATGTGTAGTGATAACTGCCGAAGCCGATGATCGACGGGCCCCACATCTTCGGCTTTTCGCCGGTTGCGCGTTGCATGATCTTGACGAGCGTTTTGGCGTCTGCGCGCCGGGTTTCATCCGCGATTGCATCGATGAAGTCGGCGACGCTTACGGTGGTGGGCTTGGTTTTGTTTTCCGTCATTCAGTTTGCCTCCGAATGAACGAGACGGGTTGGGAGTCGTGGTCTCAGCCATCTCAGAATCGAGGTGCGGGGCACCGGCCGACGATTTCTATTATCAGATGGGAGCACGCCGTTGACTTTGATCTATGACCGGCGGAGGCGGCGGCGGGGGACCGGAGGAGACCCCCACCCCTATTCTGTGAGTAAATCACTTTGTTTCTTCAGGTTACCGGATGGGTGGCGTTCTAAGATCTTCAAAACAAAGGCGGTTAGCCGCAGAATCTTCCAATCAAAGGAGTTATGGGACGATCTGGCGGGCTTGCCTGCTTGCGAAGAGTCGAGCTGTTTCTATTGTGCAGGGAAGAGGGAAATAATCTGCAAGCACCTGCGGTGCGGTCAAACGGCACCTGCGGTGCGGCCAAACGCTCGCTATTCGCTCGCAGGAGGTTCGTGGTTTCCCACTCATCCACGATGAAGCCGTGGATGAATGGGGCACCGAGGGTTCTTGGTTGTTTCATGATAGGGCCACCTGCCGGTCTGCGATCGATACGGAGCGTTATGCACTGACCTTTTACTTTCTACTCGGTTCAAGGCCGGTGAAATAAATACTAAACATCTTTCTTCCTGAGTGCTCCGGGCAAATCCCATACACAACAACACCCTGAAAGGTTACGGCTACAGAATCAAGAATCTGATCCGCTGTCATATCCCTCAGGATGTTCGGCATATGAGGCAGCCCTTCCGCTGGTTGAGCCACGAGCATGTTATAAAGAGTTAACGGAACACGTAGCCGCCGCCTAGCCATCTCGGCCGTGACCTCGGGCGTATCCAGGAGGCTCCCAATTGCCCCGCTAGCATTATATTGCGCCAGCGAAGCCGTCCTGAAATTTGGAACTCTAGTTTGCAGGATGGTGGTAGAAGGCTGACCGATTCTTATCGATACAACTTTGTCCGATTCCTTTGAGACTGTAACACTACCATTGTCGCGAAAAATGCTCTCAATTGCCTTAACTCCGCTACCCGTCGGCTGATGAACTTCAGTTGCTGGGAAGTATACAAACTCATTACCACCCCCCGAACCAACTGCCGCGCATTGGCCGCCGAAGTAAATGCGCCCCGCATATCCGCTTGACCTTAGCACGGGCCGAAGACTGCCGAGGACAACGTCCTCGTTGTGCTTACTTGCGGAATAAGAGATCCCCACTTGCCGCTTTCCGGGACTCTTCACTGTCTGACCGGCTGCAACAACATTCATCATGAGTGCTGCGAGCACGATTCCTAGTAACTTCATTTCAATTGTCCTCATCCTTCAAGGAGGGCGGCCGCCTCACCCCTGGTCGCGCCAGAGGACTACGCCGCCTAGGATGCCGGTTTCGTTGGAGACTATGCTGACGTTTTTGCCGGGGGTGAAGAGGATCTTTTTGGTGTTGCCGCCGCCGATGTAGAGGTGGTCCCAGTTGAAGGTGGCTTCGGTCTGCTTGATGGCGGCTTCGATGAAGTCGTTCCAGCGGGCCTTGCCAAATTTGTCGAGGCCGCGGCGGCCGATATAGTCCTCGTAGGTCATCCCCTTTTTGCGCCAGGGATGGTGGCCGAGTTCGAGGCCGGGGACGAGATGGCCGTTGGTGAAGAGAGCCGAGCCGAGGCCGGTGCCGAGAGTCAGCACCAGTTCGACGCCGTGGCCCTTGATGGCTCCGTAGCCGGCGACATCGGCGTCGTTGCCGACGCGAACGGGCTTCTTCCAGCGCTTTTCGAGTTCGGCCTGGAGCGGAAAGCCGCTCATCCACAGAGGATGGAGGTTGAAGGCTCCATAGGTGGCGCCGTGCTTGACGACGCCGGGAAACCCGACTGACACGCGATCGAAGTCGCCCATGAGCTTGCGCAGTTGGTCGAGGCCTGCGAGGACGGCTTCAGGCGTGGGCACGGCGGGCGTGAGGACGCGCTGGCGTTCGCTGACCGGCTTGCCGGCCGGGTCGAGCAGCATGGCCTTGAGCCCCGAGCCGCCGATGTCGATGGACATGGTGACGGGAAGGCTGGTGGGTGCGGAGTCGGGTGAGTCGACGGGAAGTGTGGCGGCAGTGGTGACGGCAGGGAGGGCGGCGGCGGTGGAGATTTCGGGTGTCATCAGGACGAATTGTAGCGCGAACGGGCGGGATTGCAATGGGTCGAATGAAATGTCTTGCGGTTACCGAAGTTGGGGTTCGTCCACCTGCGGTGGGGCAGATGGCGCTTGCGCGCCTTGGGGTTCATGGTATCCCACCCATTTCGCGATAAAGCTGCGAAATGGATGGGGCACCCGTACTTCATCCGCGCGGCCTCATCCCCTACACTGAGGGTTGCCGACCATGCCTGCATATTGCGAAGTCGCGTTGCCAGTGCCGCTTGACCGCGCGTTTACCTACGCGGTGAGGGAGGGGCAAACTCCGCTTCGCGGGGCGCGGGTGATTGCGCCTTTCAGGAATGAAAAGCTGATCGGGGTGGTGACCGGGCTGAGCGACAAGGCTCCTGCCGGCTTTGAGGCGCGGTATCTTGAGGCGGTGCTGGACGAGGAGCCGCTGCTGAGCGAGACGCTGCTGAAGCTGGGCGAGTGGATGGCGCAGTACTATCTGGCTCCGCTGGGCGAGGTGCTGCGGGGGATGCTGCCTCTGATGGCGGAGGTGCGGCGGACGGTCTATTACCGGATTACGGATCTGGGGCGGGATGTGCTGGCGGACTGTTTGGAGGGAGAGGATGGGGGTTCCCCGGTCCCCAAATGCGAGGGACCGGGGGCACCCATCGCCCATAAAGCTACTCAAGGTGTCGCGAAGCGCAAAGGGAAACTCTCTCGCGAAGAGCAGGACATGGAGCGGAAGGTGCTGGAGCGGCTGGCTTCGGGCGAGCCGGTGAAGGTATCGACGCTGCGCACGGCGACGGCGGCTACTTTGCCTTTGCTGGCGGGGCTGTTACGCAAAAAGTGGATTGCGCGCGAGACCTCTGCCGCGGAACGCGATGCGCGGCGGACGGAGCGGTTTGCTGTGCTGATTCCCGAGGCACGGCTGCCTGCATTGACGACAAAGCAGCAGGCGATTTTGGCGGAGCTTGCGGCCTGCGGAGGTGAGTTGCCTCTGGCGGTATTGCGGCAGAAGGATCTGCCTTCTTCGACGTTGCAGACGCTGGTCAGGCGGGGGCTGGTGCGAATCGAGGAGCGGGCCGCGGCCTTTCGCATGGGCGGACTGCAAGGGCAGGCTGGACCGCTGCACCTGAACGAGCCGCAGATGGAGGCGCTGGCCAGCATCGCGACGGCGCTTGGCGGGTTTCATCCATTTTTGCTGCATGGGGTGACGGGATCGGGAAAGACGGCGGTCTATCTGGCGGCGATGCAGAGGGCGCTGGATAAGGGGTTGTCGTCGATCCTGCTGGTGCCGGAGATTGGGCTGACGCCGCAAAGTGTTGGATTGCTGGATGCGGCTTTTGGAGACAAAGTCGCGCTGCTGCACTCGGCCTTGACGGCTGAGGAGCGCAGCGAACAGTGGAGACGCATTCAGCGTGGCGATGCGCCGATAGTGGTCGGGACTCGGTCGGCGATCTTTGCGCCTGCTCCGAATTTGGGGCTGATCCTGGTGGACGAGGAGCACGACCAGAGCTACAAGCAGGAGGAGACACCGCGCTACAACGCCCGCGATGTGGCCGTGATGCGCGCCAAGCTGGAGGGCGCGGTGGTGGTGATGGGCTCGGCGACGCCATCGCTTGAGAGCTGGCAGAACTCGGCGCAGGGTAAGTACCGGCGCATCGAGATGACGGACCGGGTGATGAATAGACCGCTGCCTGAGGTTGAACTGATCGACATGCGGCGGGAGTTTCAGGAGACGGGCGAAGAGCAGCTCTTTTCACGAGCATTGGTCGAACAGACGCGGCTGGCTCTGGATCGCGGGGAACAGGCGCTGATCCTGCTGAACCGGCGAGGCTACTCGTTTGCCGTGATCTGCCGGGCTTGCGGCGTGAAGCTGGAGTGCGAGAACTGCGCGATTTCGCTGACGCACCACAAGCCGACGGACGATGACTCAGTTGTGGCGCGGGCGGGGCAGCGGCTGGTGTGCCACTATTGCGGATTCCAGCGGACGGTGCCGGCTCGCTGTCCGAAGTGCGACAGCGAACATCTTTACTATCTGGGAGCAGGGTCGCAGCAGGGAGAAGAGCGGCTGGGCGAGATCTTTCCCATGGCGCGGATCGGGCGCATGGATCGTGATACGGTGCGCGGGCGGGGCGATTTGGAACGGCTGCTGGCGCGGTTGCACTCGGGCGAGATCAACCTGTTGGTGGGTACTCAAATGATCGCCAAGGGACACGATGTGCACGGCATTACCCTGGTGGGTGTTGTGGGTTGCGATCACGCGCTTTCGATGCCGGATTTTCGATCTGCCGAGCGGGTTTTTCAGTTGATGACGCAAGTCTCGGGACGTGCCGGGCGGGGTGAGTTGCCGGGGAGGGTTGTGGTGCAGACCTACTATCCGGACCACTATGCAATTTTGGCCGCGAGCCGCCACGATTATGCGAAGTTTGTCGAGCAGGAGCTGAAATACCGACGCTGGATGCACTATCCGCCCTTTGGCATGCTGGCCAATGTGCTGGTGCAATCGAGCAAGCTCGAAGAGGCCGCGGGCTGGTCCGGTGTGCTGGGCAAGTGGTTCGAGAAGGCTGCGCCGGCGGGCGTGCGCGTGCTTGGACCCTGCACCGCGCCGATTGCGCGCATCAAGGGCGTTTATCGCTTTCACCTGATTTTGAAGGCGGCTTCGCGCAAGGCGCTGAATGCAGCTCTGTGCGGCATGCTGGCCCATGCCGACGAGGCGGGAGTTCCGCGGCGGAATCTAGTCGTGGACGTGGATGCACTTCGCCTGATGTAGCACCTGCGGTGCGGCAGACGCTCGGCACCTGCGGTGCGGCAGATGCTCGCTATTCGCTCGCAATGGGTTCTTTGGCATTGGACTAGCTGCGACGACAGGCTAGTTATGCCTTGACGGAGTCATCATCCGCATCAGGGCGCGAAGCAGGCGCACGTAAAAGGGCCAGCGCGCCGGATGAGGCAGATCTGCTTTCAAGGAAATTGCAGCCTGGTCGAAGCAGTCCTCGATGGCGGCGTTATGCAGTGACCGGATGGCCAGCGGCCAGCTCAACAGAGCCATACCCGTCGTATGCATCTCGATCACGTGGCGCAGAACGGTCTTTCCCTGCCGCTCCTCGACTTCAAAGCGATGCGTTCCGTTGAAGCCGCGCGGTGCGGAAAAGCGAAAGACAATCGACTGGCTGGGATGGTACTCCTCGACCGAGTAGCGGACAGGTCCATGGCCTCCGATCGCGCCCACAGCCAAAGGCCGATCAAAACGCATTGGAGGCCATTTTCCGCTGGGCCACAGACGATCATTGTCGCTGGCAAGTGAATCGATCAGCGCGCCGACGGTGGCTGGTGGGTATGTGAATCGGCGCTCGTGCACATTTCGAACTTGCATGGAATGAAGGCGCTGACTTTCCTTGGCCGAGGACTATTTGGCCGGTGCGCCGGTCTCCAGCACGTGCAGTTCCTTGCCGGGTTTGAATCGCACGGCTTTGCCGGGGGTGATGCTGACCTCGGTGCCGGTGCGGGGGTTGCGGCCGATGCCGGTCTTGCGGGCACGGACGCTGAATACGCCAAAGCCGCGCAACTCGATGCGCTCGCCGGCGGTGAGTGCCTGTTTGAGGCCCTCGAAGACTGTATCTACCGCAGCCTCGGCCTTGGCTCGGGAGAGGCCCGTACGCTCGATTACATGGTGAACGATGTCCTGCTTAATCAAAGGAGATACCTCGCTGGCCTATCTTTGGATGACTCTACTACGACCTACGGTAGTGATGGTACAGGTTTTAGAGCGTTGGGGGAATACTCGGGATGCCAAAAAATCGGATTGCGCGATTTTTCTCACGAGAAAAATCGTTCTTGGCAGGTTGAAGTCCATGAATCGCCTCCAAAAAGCGAAATTCTGTACCATATATTGAGAATTGCCAAGCGAATCCTCTACGGGATGGCCGATAGTTTGATTGATTCGTCGGTAGACGATTTGGGGACGTGTGGCAAGGGGAACTGTATGCAGTTCGGCGGAATGAGGTTGCCGTAAGATTGTTGCTTTTAGCCAGAGCAGCGAGTTCTCCGGTTAGGGAAGCTTTTTGCACAGTAGAATTTCGATTGCATTCGTTCTTTCAGTCAAGTAATTTCGTATTGCCCAGATTTTGATTTGCGATCTGCGTTGGAAAACCGATCCATGCGCGTTGCGGGATTTGAATCGTGCGCGAAGTGATCGGAGGCGGAGCGGTGAGATTCCCAATATCGTAAGAATTTGCGATAGAACACCGCTTCTTGCCGAGGTCAATACCAACGAAGGGCTGTGCCAGATTCTGTTTTCTCTTCGATGATCCAGCGGCTGAGCGGCACTGGCCGTGCGGATAAGAATCAGCGACAGCGGAGTTGTGCTTGCGAAGCTTGACCTGCATAGAGCACGAGAATCCGCTGGACTGAGTCGAAGATTTTAATCGTGTTACGGGCGACGCGAGGGGGTATCGCGCACCCGAGGCCCAGTCCTCCTGCATCTTCCAGGAGGCGCTTTATGTCTTTGATGCACAAATCCGAGCCGGTTCGCATCGGCGTACTCATGGACGAGCCGCTCCGCATGGAGGGAACGGTCAGCATCTTCGATGAGCCGCCGGGGGAGGGCTTCACGCCACTTTTGCCAGTAGCCGGAACGTTGGAAGAATTGCTGTCTGACCGTACGCTGGCATTTCTGGTTGTCGATCTGCACTCGTCCCACGCCAGTATGAAGATCCTGGATACCATTAGTAGTCGGCGCCCAGGGCTTCGCTTGATCGTGATCGGGCCGGAGGGAGACGAGGAACTGGTTCTGGATTCGATCAAGGCCGGCGCCCGGGCATACCTTGACGCGAAAGCCAGTCCGCGAACCGTGCGCGAGGCCGTCGAGGTGGTCATTAGCGGCTCGATCTGGGCGCCGCGGCGGCTGCTCTCGCGGCTGATCGATCAGTTGCTCGGCGTGCCGGATACAGGCTTTGCAAATGCTCCGCTCAGCTTCACCGAGCGCGAGCGCCAGGTGCTCGAACAAATCCTCACCGCCCGCTCCAATCGTGAGATCGCCCGCGAACTCGGCATTGAAGAGCGAACCGTGCAAGCCCATGTCGGCCGGCTCATGCGCAAAACAGGAGCGGATAACCGGATCGATCTGCTCATGCGTGCATCCAACCCGGAGCTGCTCAAGGCCGCAGGCATTGATGAGTGGCGCCCCGCAACTCGTCAGCGTGGTGATCGCCGCGGAACTGCCGGGCGTATCGTGGATAACGTTACTCATCAGTAAATAGTGCAGGTTACTTATGTCTACACACCATCTGTAATCTTGTGTGAATTTCTTCTTTTCCACAGACTCGTTTACAGAAACAACGCAGATCTGGGGAAAGGAGTTCCCAGGCAGCATGTTTTCCATGAGGCCTGGGAACTCCTCTTTTTTTGCTAAACGCCGGCCCGGACACTCCCTCCATACCTTCCACACTCTTACGCGTCTATCGTTTACATGCAGCATCGCGACCGGCTCATCCGGTTTCGATCGGATTCAGCGCCATCAGATTGTGGATGCGCGTCCGGGTCCGCATGTTGTAGGCTGTCTTTGGAATCGCCTGGCGCCGAAGACCGGCGGAAGGCCAGGTTCTTGCGGATTCCCATGCATCCGAGCGCCGCGTGCACACGTCGAGTGATTCTGTTCCCCGGTCACTCACCCTTTGCGGCCGATCCAGCTCTTTTCAACTGGTACGACTCAACAATCCGCGCGCCTAAGCGCAGCGGAGTGGAAAGGATCAGAAGATGAAGAAGATATTCGCTTCAATCTGCCTTTGTTTCATGGCCTCATCGGCAGCCTTCGCAGGATCAACGAAAGATGATCTCCAGGCACGCATCGACGCCGCCAAGGTAGTTCTTGACCAGATCATGTCCGCCGAAGATCACAGCATTCCGATGAATATCCTCGAACAGGCTACCTGCGTCGGTGTGGTGCCGGGAATGATCAAGGGCGCCTTCGTATTCGGCGGCCAATATGGCCAGGGCGTTGTGACTTGCCGAACCGGGCATGGTTGGAGCGCGCCGGTCTTCATTCGCATGGCGGGCGGCTCGTGGGGCTTGCAGATTGGCGGCCAGTCCACTGACCTGGTGCTGGTGGCGGTAAACGATCGCGGCTTTCAGGACCTGCTGAAGAGCAAGTTCAAGATTGGCGGCGACGCCTCTGCCGCGGCTGGGCCGGTGGGCCGCAGCGGGCAGGCCTCGACCGACTGGAAGATGAGCGCCGAGCTGCTCAGCTATTCGCGCAACAAGGGCATCTTTGCCGGTATCAGCCTGGACGGCACCAGTGTAAGCCAGAATCGCGAAGATACCGAGCTCTACTATGGTCAGGAACACAGCTTCGAGTCGATCCTGAAGGGCAGCGTCGGAGTTCCCGAGGGCGCGGTGCCCTTTGTCAGCGGCGTGGCGCACTACTTTATCGAAGCCAAGAAGCACTGATAACGGCAGGTTGAGACTCAAGGCAACGAGAGGGGCGGTCCGTAACGGGCTGGCCCCTCTTTTCTTTGGAGCAGTAGAATCCGCTGCGGGGGGCTAAACTTGTACTTTGCCTTCTTGACATGCGAGAGACGCTTGAATTCTGGCTCGTACTTGTCGTGGCGCGCACCCTTGGGTGGCTGCCGCGCCCGCTGTCACGTCGCATTGCCGACGGGATTGCGTGGGGCGTGTATCGCGGTCTTGGCCGGCTGCGGCACGTGGGCCAGCGCAACCTGCAAATGGCCTTGCCCGAACTCTCGGCCGAAGAGCGCGATGAGACACTGCGCGGCGTCTTCAAGCATCTCGGCTGGCAGCTCGTCGAGTTTTGCCGCATGGCCCGCTACACTCCGGAGAATACCAGCGACTGGATTCGAACCGAAGGCCTCAACAATTATCAGGCAGCAAAGATTCGCGGCAAAGGAGTACTGATCGTCACCGGGCACTTGGGTGCGTGGGAGCTTTCGAGCTTTTATCACTCGCTGATGGGCCATCCGATGAGCATGGTCATTCGTAGGCTCGATAACCGGCGGCTCGATGAGTTTGTGAACGGCATTCGCTGCATGCATGGCAACCGAGTGCTGCACAAGGACGACTTTGCCCGCGGCCTGCTGAATTCGATGCGCAAGGGCGAGACGGTCGGCATCCTGATGGATACGAACATGACGCCGCCGCAGGGTGTCTTTGTGAAGTTCTTTGGGCAGCAGGCCTGCACGGCCTCGGGGCTGGCGCGCGTGGCCTTGAAGACAGGCGCGGCGGTGCTGCCGGGATTCATGCTCTGGGAGCCGAAGGAGGGCAGGTACGTGCTGCACTTCGGCAAAGAGCTGGTGTTTCAGAGGACCACCGATGCGGAGGCCGACATTCTGGCTGCCACGCAACGATGCACGCAGGCAATTGAAAGCTGGATTCGGCGCTATCCTGACCAGTGGCTGTGGATTCACCGGCGGTGGAAGACGCGGCCGGAAGGCGAGCCGGGGCTGTATTGAGGATTTTCGGATTATGAGGTTGAGGATGTTGAGACGAACTATTCTTTTCACAATGACGATGTTTTTGTGGATTTGCAGTTCCGTACCCGCATTCTCTGATGTATCTAGCGTGGAATATGACTGGGTTTTCAAATCTCAATCACTATCGGGAACAATTCGGATCGGCGGGTCAGGAGACTCACTCAAAGGTGCGCTTGTCGAGGAAATGACGCCCAATCGGAAGACCGTGGTATCTTCCACGAAAACCGACGAGAAAGGCCACTTCTCAATTCCTAGCCAAGCCAGTAAGAACATACATTACTTGAGACTCTCGTTTTACGGATGCCATACAACCTATGTAAAAGTACGGATTACACGTTGGACAAGAAAAAAGGAACTTACATTCCTCATGCAAAACGAATAGTCCTAATAGTTGGCTTCTCGGTGGATTGAGATACTGAGCACAGGGGAGAGATGCATGACGCTGGGCGAACTGATCGAAGTGCTGGGCGGCAAGCTGGTCGCGGGAGAAGATACGCAACCGGTTGAAGGCGTGAACTCCTCCGCGCTGGCTGGGGTTGCGCAACTGATCTTTGCCGAGGATGTGGCTTCAGTTGCGAAGGCGCTTGCGAGCAATGCGGGCGTTGTTGTGTTGCGAGCCAGGCTCGTCGAAGCCTATCCAGCGGGCAAGTGCATCGTCGAGGCCGATCAGCCGCGGCTGTGGTTTGCGCGAGCCGCGAAGTTTCTTGCGCCTCCACTTCCCGCAACTGGAATTCATCTAGCCGCCGTCGTTGGCGCAAATGTGCAGTTTGGCGAAGGCGTGAGTGTTGGCGCTTGCGCGGTGATTGGGGACAAAGCCAGCATCGGCGCTGGAACCCGCATCGAGGCCGGCGCGATCATCGGCGAGGGAGTGCGCATTGGCGACCATTGCCGCATCTATCCGCGCGCTGTGCTTTATCCGGGAACCACGTTGGGTAATCGCGTTATCGTCCATGCCGGAGCAGTGCTGGGAGCGGACGGCTTCGGCTATGTGCGTGACAAGAACACAGGAGCGTATACGCAATTTCCGCAGCAGGGAACGTTGGTGATCGAGGACGACGTCGAGATTGGAGCCAATACGACCATTGATCGCGGAGCCCTCAAGGAAACAAGAATCGGGCGGGGAACCAAGACAGATAACCTGGTCCATGTCGGCCATAACTGCGAGATCGGCCAAGACGTCATTCTCGTCACCGGCGTGGGTATCAGCGGCTCTTGCACCGTGGGCAATGGCGCGGTGATCGCAGGCCAGGTGGGCATTGGCGACCACGCACACATCGGCCCCGGCGTGATTCTGGGCGGACAAGCCGGTGTGCTCAGCGGCAAGACAGTGACGAACGAGGGCATGGGCGTCAAGCCAGGAACCGTTCTGTGGGGCACGCCGGCGCGGCCGCTTTTGCAGGTGCTGCGCGAGCAGGCGGTCCTCTCCCGGCTGGCAAAGGGGAAGAAGACAGGGAACAAGGAGTAGGGGATAGGGAACAGCGGTGCCGTTCTCACGAACTCAGTAGAACTCTCTCAAGCGCCTTTACGATAGCGACGTTGCCTTCCTCGTTTTTCACAGCCACTCTGAGTGCGCGCGATCCAAGCCATTGCCCCATCGACGACACATCTCTAAGGTAAACGCCGAAGTTCCTGGCCTCGCTTACCACAGCGGCCGCAGCAGGATGTTCGGAGCCAAGGTGACACATTACGAAGTTTGCTCGTCCCGGCACAATCTCTCGCACTCCGATTCCTCGCAAGCCTTCAACAAGTTGCGAGCGTAGCTGGTGGGTTTCCCGGTATCGATCAAGATAGTAGTTCTCGTCTTCCAGGGCTTTGACCGCAGCCACCTGGGCCGGGAGGCTTACAGCCCACGGCGGAGTGAGCGGGATGAACGGCGAGAGTTGATGCTCTGACGCGCACAGATAGGCCGCCCGGACCCCGCTCAAAGCGTAGACCTTTGACATCGATTTGCAGACGATGACATTTTCGCTCTTCGACGCCATGCTCTCAAGCGATTCACACTTTCCGATGTAGTCGATATAGGCTTCGTCGACCCAAACTCTTGTGCGCTTGGGGACCTTGTCAAGAACGTCTGCCAGATTGGCGCGAGAAATGTGCTGCCCTGTGGGGTTGTTTGGATTCACGAGCACGATCAGGTCGTAATCCATCTTCATCCGCATCTCAAGTTCATCCAGATCGACGGCGTACTGCCTGCTCCGCTGCAAGGCGAACCTGTCAACTTGGCAACCAATCACATTCTCAAGGAGATGAGCATACTCACCGTAGGCAGGATCGACCAGCAGAGCCCGCGAACTGCTATTCAGCCACTGGCGGAAAGCAAGATAAATCAGATCGGACGACCCGGCACCGACTAGGACATTCTCGGCGTTGACCCCTCGCGAACGAGCGATTGCCGCGCACATTCCTTCGCTGGAAGCGGGTGGAGACGTACGAAGCAGCCATGGCAAGTGCTCACGCAGAGTGTCGAGGACCTTTGGCGAAGGCGGAAACCACGCATCCAGAACATCGGCATTGATGATCGAACTCCTGAGCTCCAGTGCGTCGAAGTTCTTTCCAATGGCCTGGATTGAAGCGCCGCCGTGAAAACACAACGCAGGCTTGAAGAAAGGCAGGTCCATGCCCCATGTGATGTGGCTTTGGAGTTCCGTCAGCGTGCGGCGGTTGCGCTCCACAACGCCGCGCAATCGATCGATGGTCGTTTCCATCAACTCGAAGGTTACATTGCCAGCGGTCACTCGATGATTCAAAAGCCGCATGCCAAGTTTCATGTAGATACTCAATACTTCTGTGCGGCCGATGGCGATGATGCGCTCGCCGCCATTTTCCTCGATCCATCGAAACGCGGCATACATCAGGGCGGAGGCCAGCCGGCTGCGGCGATGATCTTTCGCAACGGTCAGAATTCTCAGTTCATAAAGGGAGCCGTTCACCGGGAAGGGAAGGATCTCTCGCGAGAGGTACTTCTCGAATGAATACCGATCAACGCCAGGCGGAGTAATGCTGATGAAGCCGGCCAGTTCATTGTCGATCGTCGCCGTGATGTACTGGTTGGTGTCGTCAAGGAAATCTGAAAGCATCCCGTCAGGATTCGTCCGGTGTTGGCCCAGTTCCTGGGCATAGACCGTGTGCCGGATCTGATAGATCTTGAGTCTGTCTTTGGGATCGACGATGGCGATGTGTGCCTTTGAACGGAGATCAGAGTGCCAAATCGCCTCGTCTCCAACGCGCGCTGCATTAGGTGCATTCTCGCGCCGTTCTATTGTCAGTCGACTGGTTTGAGTGTCCACTTCCGATTGATCGATCTCCATGTTGGATGCGCCTTTCTGTCCGATAAGACACAACAACTGATGTGGGAAATGCCTACGCAGTCAGCATACGCCGGGACGTCGGGAGCGAGGCGACGCGATGAGGACACTTTCTAAAGTGTCACAATAGCCTGGCGGCGATTTACCCAAGGGATCGATCGGTGTTTGCTGTTTCTAGAATGGCTTTTCAGTAAGGAAAGGCTCGGGCTTGAGCGAGCCATCACGCTGCTTGACGAGCATCTGGACTTTGCCTTCGGCGGCTTCGAGCTCGGTCTTGCAGGCGGCGGAGAGGCCTACGCCTTCCTCGAAGAGCTTGAGCGAGTCTTCGAGGGCCAGGTCGCCTTTTTCCAGTTGATCGACGATGGTTTCGAGCTTCTTGAGCGACTCTTCAAAAGATGGCATGGGGGCTACTCCGAGACAGGTTTGGGCAGGATGTCGGCGATGATTTCGGCAGCGACGGTATAACGGCCAAAGGGGGCGCTGACCTGAACGCCCTGGACGAACGGGCGGACCGCATCGACCATCTCCTTGGCAATGAGAACGCCCTCTCGCCGGGCGGCGTCAGGGGTATCGGCCTGGGCCATGCGCAGCATGATCTCTTCGGGCATCGAGACGCGCAGGTCGTTCTTCATGAATTCGGCATTGCGCAGGCTGGTCAAAGGCCAGATACCGGCGATGACCGGAATGCGGCTCTTCTCGATGCGATCAAGGAAGTTTTCCAAGAGGCGAAGGTCGAAAACGGGCTGTGTGATGACATATTCTGCACCGGCTTCGACTTTGAAAAAGTAGCGGCGCAACTCCTGTTCGATGTCGGGCGCGCCGGGGTTGGCGGCGATGCCGATGGTGAAGTTGGTGCTGGCTCCGATGGCGTTTGCGCCGATGTCCAAACCATAATTGAGCCGGCGGACGATGTTCACAAGGCCGATCGAGTCCACGTCGTAGACCGATGTGGCGTCAGGATAGTTGCCCAGCTTGGGCGGGTCGCCGGTGAGGCAGAGAATGTTGTGCAGGCCGATCGAGGAAGCTCCGAGCAGGTCCGATTGAATGCTCAGGACGTTCCGGTCGCGGCAGGTGTAATGGAGGATGGTTTCAATGCCGGTGTGCTGCTGAATCTGGATGCAGAGGCTCTGCGCGCTCATGCGGGCCGAGGCGCGCGGTGAGTCTGGCACGTTGATGGCGTGGACGCCAAGTTGCGAGAGCAACTGCGCGCCTTCGATCTCGGCGTTGCAATTGATGCCTTTGGGCGGCACGACTTCGACCAATGTAATGAAGCGGCCTTCGGCGACCAGCGCGCCGAGCCGCGATCTCTCGGCCAAGGGCGCCGGCGGTGTTTGTGTAGTCAGGGCCGGGGCCTCGCCGGCGACCTGCACACGTACCTGGGAGTCGATAGCGCGCATGGCAGAACGCATGGCGCGCGTATGGTTGGGCGTAGTGCCGCAGCAACCGCCAACGATCTGCACTCCGGCCTGAATGGCTTTGCGGGCAAAGCTGGCCATGTATTCCGGCGAGCAGAGATAAATGTTGCGTCCCTCGACGTTGCGCGGCAGGCCTGCATTGGGCATGGCTGCCAGGGGCAGGGAAGTCGCTGGGCGCATGGCCTCGATGGCCGTCAGCACATTGGTTGGGCCGGTCGAGCAGTTGACGCCGATGGCTCCTGCACCCCACTCGGTGAGCAGCGCGGCCGCCTGCTGAGGCGAGGCTCCGTCGAGGCAGTTGCCGTCGTCGTCGACCGTCACCATGACCAGCACGGGCAGATCGGGGGCAACCTCCTGGGCCGCCAGGAGCGCCTCGTGGGCTTCGTTAAGCGCTGGCATGGTTTCGATGCTGAGCATGTCGACGCCGGCCGCGGCAAGAGCGCGAATCTGTTCGGCAAAGGCCTGGCGGGCCTCGTCGAGGCCGGTCTTGCCGAGCGGCTCGAGGCGAACACCCAGGGGGCCAACGGAGCCTGAGACCCAGGCTTCTCCGGCTTGCTTGTCTTTGAGGTGTTCGATGGCTTGGCGGGCGATGCGAACTCCCTCGGTGTTGATCTCTGCCATTTTGCCCGCGAGTCCATGGCGGGCCAGGCGGAAGCGGTTGGCGCCGAAGGTGTTGGTCTCGAGAATCTCCGCGCCGGCTTGCAGATACTCCTCGTGAATGGCCAGAATCAGGCCGGGATCGGAGAGGTTCAGCTCGTCGTAGCAGCGGTTGATGAAGATGCCGCGGGCATAAAGGACTGTGCCCATGGCGCCGTCGGCGAGCATGGGGCGGCTGGCGAAGATGTCGGCAAACTGAGACATTCTCTTGCAATGCTAAGCCATAAGGGCGGGGCGCGCCAGCGGGTTGGGTTGCTTTGTTATACTTCGAGAGTCAAACGCATATACGCACTGGTTCCGAATGCTCCGCGTTTTCCGTCGAGGTAAGGGATTTTGAAGAAGAGAAGTCTTTGCATGAGCGCCGCAGCGGCCCTGGTGGTTGCAGCCGCGCTTGCAGGTTGTGGAACGACCACCTATTTCGCCGGCAGGACGCTGCCGCCCAGTGGGTTGGCCAATCGCGTACTGATTGCGATCCAGAATCCGAGTTCGTCCAACGGCGGCGCCTTGGAGATCGTGGATGCCTTCTACGACATCCGGTACAAATACAACAGCACGAATACAGGCCCGACGTATTCGATCTCTGGGTATTCCGGATCGCTGCCGACCACCATCCAGAATTTGCCCGAGGAGATGCTCGGCGCGGTTTACAGCACCGGTGGCGGCGGCAACTACACACTGGTCAACTATGAAGGTGAAAAGACCAATGGTGGCACCGTGAGTCTTAACGGCGCATCCTCCAGTGTCTTCATCACACGGGACAGGGCTTTTGTCTTTGCCGCCAACCAGGCGTCGCACGTGCTGACGATCCTGAACCAGACCAACGGTTCGAGCTATCCCCTCAGTCTTCCCGGCGTCTACCGCGTCAGCGTGAATCCCGGAGGATCGGTTGCGCTGGTCTTTGTTCAGAACTCGAATTCCATTTATTATCCGCGTCAGTTGACCGGCGCCGAGACCATCAATTATTCAGGTGGCCCAACCACATGGCCCACAGGTGCAGTAGACTGCCAGCCACAGAGTGCGCCGGTCTGGTGCCTCTACCAGGCGCTGGATCGTGACACCAAGAAGCCCCTGACCTTTGACCGGCCGACCAAGGCCGTCTTCTCGGCCGACGGCGGAACCGCGTATATCCTCAATTGCGGGCCGGAGTGCGGCGGGAGCCAGGCCTCAGTATCGGCGTTTGCCGTTGCACCGGTTATTTTTCTTACCGGCAAGCAGTCCGGCAGGCTGCCCACGCAGAGCGAACTGAACAGTAACACCCTTGCAATCCCCGGCGGCGCCAGCAATGCGCTGGTCAGCACCTCCAAAATGTATGTCGTAGGGCAGCAGTGGATGCCCGACGGCCACTGGAGCGGCCAGTTGACGGATGTGAATCTCTCGGCCGGCATGACGAAAACTGCTCAGGTTTCGATCAGTGACGGAGCGCCCGGTGCCATGAGCCGGATGATTCTGGCCGACGACAATACGCTGTGGATCGGCATGACCAAATGCACCGACGGCGAGCGAGCCAGCAACGGCCAGCCGTACGGCTGCCTTACGATGGTCAACACCTCGACCAATGCGGCAACCCTGCTGCCCTATAACGGGGACGCAACCGGCATTGCCGCGGTAACAGGCCTGCACAAGATCTACACCGCCGAGGGTGGGCAGGTGTATATCTACTCGACCGTCGACGGCAAGTCGATCGACAACCAGTATGTGACTGTGACCGGAACAGCCTATGACGTGGCCTACATGGACGCCTACACCGACGGCAACAACACGGTCTATTGAGGCAGTAGTCAGTGATCAGTTCTCCCAGGTTTCATTCGTGAAGCCTGGGATGGAACAAAATCCAGTCAAAATCTATTGATTGGGAGCGGTTGATCATGATCCCCGATTCCGCGCCGAATCCTCCCATCGCCGATGTGTTGGCTATCGCCGCGCACCGCGACGACGTAGAACAGACCTGCGGAGGAACACTGCTGCGCATGGCGGCGCGTGGTCTCCGCACTGCAATTCTAGATCTGACCCAAGGCGAGGCCGGGACCCGTGGAAGCGCGGAAGACCGTGCCCGCGAAGCCGCCGAAGCTGCCCGCCTGCTCGGTGTGGGCTGGCGTCAGGCGCTCGATCTGCCCGATGGCGCGGTTGAGAACACTTTGGAAAACCGCTTAAAAGTTGTGAGAGTCTTGCGACTCGTCCGCCCGCGTGTTGTGATTCTGCCCTACTGGCAGGCGCGCCACCCGGATCACGCTGCCGTGGCGGCGCTGGGCTACGAGGCCTGTTTTCTCTCGGGTCTGGCGAAAGCACCTGCGGTGCGGCCATCTGCACCTTCGGTGCTGACGCAGCCTGAGGAAGCAGCGGATGCTCCCCATCGCCCGTTCAAGATCGTCTATGCCAGTCTTTATGCGGATGTGCGGCCCAGCTTTATCGTGGACATTACGCCCTTCATCGAGCAGCGCCACGCGGCGCTGATGGCCTACCGCTCGCAATACGCCAACCAGGCGGCCGGCGACGGGCTCTTCGTGCCGGAGGAAGAGATTCGCGAGCGCACCTTTGCTGAGGCGCGGCATTATGGGCTTCTGGCCGGCGTGCGCTACGGCGAGCCGTTTGTGCAAAAGGAAGTTGGACTGGTGGACGATCTGACGCTGGTGCCTGTGCAGTCGATCTGAGGTGTGGCTGCGGTTCATTGCCAGAGCCGGCGAATCTATCGGCTGAACCACATGTGGCCTCCGACGGCAAACAGGGTGAGCGCGAAGATCCGCCGCAGCCAAAGCTCCGGAATATGCTGCGCCCCGACCGCGCCGAAGTAGCCGCCGACCAGAAAGCCCGCGCTCAGCAGTAGCGCGACGTGCAAGTCCGCATTGCCCTTGCGGTAGTACTCAAGGAAGGCAAACAGCCCCACCGGCGCGAGCAATGCTCCCAGTGAAGTGCCCTGAGCCCTGTGCTGCTCCATTCCTGCGAGCCAGATCAGCGCGGGAACAAAGAGAATGCCACCGCCGATGCCGACAACGCCAGAGACCATCCCCACCACCAGCCCGACCAGCAGCAGTATCCACGTCACGCAAGCCTCCCCAAGAGCGCTGTAAGCCATCCTGGCCGCGCCCGCGTCTTCAGCGTACATCATGAGTTGATAAAGCTGCCTTAGTCAGCAGCGAGCGCCTTTGTGCGGAAGAGCAGGCCGGCTGCCGCGCCACCCAGGCTCGGCACAAGCAGGAAGAGCCAGACCTGCTCCAGCGCATGGCCACCAACAATCAGCGCGGGCCCAAGGCTGCGGGCCGGGTTCACGCTGGTGCCGGTGATGTGAATGCCCAGCAGGTGAATCGCGACCAGAGTGATGCCGATGGCCAGGCCGGCAAAGCCTGCGGGTGCGCTCTTCTGTGTCGAGCCGAGAATCACGATGACAAAAATCAGGGTGGCGACGAACTCGAAGATCATGGCTGAAAGGATGGTGTATTCGCCCTGATAGCCGGGACCCCAGCCGTTCTGGCCCAGGCCTTTAGCGGCAATGTCATAGCCGCCGCCCACGCCGCCGATAATGGCCGCGAGCACCGCCGCGGCGACAGTCGCGCCCGCGCATTGGCTGACCCAGTAACCGAGCATCTCTTTCACGGTCATGCGTCCGGCCACGAAGACGCCGAGACTTACCGCAGGATTGATATGGCAGCCGGAGATCGGCCCGATGCCGTATGCCGCGCCGATCAGGGCAAGCCCAAAGGCAAATGCGATCCCCACGATGCCGACCTTGTCACCGGCCACGGCTGCCGTTCCGCAGCCGAAGAGCACCAGAATGAAGGTACCAATAATTTCTGCCAGGTATTTCTTCACGATTCCTCCTTATGTTCGATGAGTTGCGTGTTTGCGTGCACGAGGCAGGGCGCATGGCCCAGGTCCAGGGAAGTCTTGGGGAGAGAAGAGACGGGAATGGTCTCGTTCACCCCATGGGAAAATAGTTCCGCATCCTCTTCGAGGACACGCGCGAGTGTTGCAGAAGATGGCTGCCAAAGTCAAGAAAAGAATAGGCTGAGGGCGCTGCTAGTCCGCGACTCTCCAGGCTTCAACTTTGAACGCCTGCTTAAATTCACACAACGTTTGCATTCCATTTGCCCCGGTGCAGTAGTCTGTTAATGATTCCGTGCGGCCTCCGCATCTGAAGTTCAACGGCCGCCGGGCGAGGGCAGACCGGTTGAGCCAGACCATTTTTGTATTGGAAGACGACACAGACATCGCGCGGCTTGTGCAGCATCATCTTGAAGCCGCAGGGTTTGCGGCGCGGTTGTTTCACACTCCCACTAACCTGATTCCCGACGCAGAGCGCCAGGCACCTGCGCTGTTTCTGCTGGACATTATGGTACCCGGCGGCGATGGCCTCGATGTATGCCGCCGCCTGCGCAATCACTCCGGACTCTCCACCGTGCCGATCATCTTTCTCACTGCGAGAGCAGGGGAGAACGACCGCGTCCTAGGTCTTGAGATGGGAGCAGACGACTACATTACCAAGCCCTTTGGCACGCGCGAGCTGGTGGCTCGTGTTAAGGCTGTGCTGCGGCGTTTCGAACGGCCCACAGCGCCTTCAATCATCAGTTTTGAAGAGGTCATCATCGACCAGGGCGCCATGCAGTTGAAGGTGCGTGGCGAACTGACTACCACCACGGCCACCGAATTCCGGCTGCTGGATTATCTGGCGCGTCATCCAGGCAGGGTCTTCAGCCGCGACCACTTGCTGGATGCAGTCTGGGGCGATGCCCGATTCGTCACTCCCCGTTCGGTCGACGTGTACGTGCGCCGCATCCGCGAGAAGATCGAGATCGATCCGGAGAACCCGCGTTATCTGCGGACGGTGCGTGGCGCCGGTTATCGCTTCGAACTGCCCAAGAGCGAGTAGGCAAAGAGTGAAATCAAAGGTCTTCACCCGGCTCCTTGGCCTCTTTTTCTTGCTGCTGCTCCTCCAGGCTGCGGCCATGGAGTTTGTCTTCCTTCCGCTGATTGCCAACAAAGTGCTCGAGTTGCCTCCCGGCAAGTCCATGCTTCTCTATGGCAATGAGATTTTGTGGTCCGGCCTGATCGCTCTGGCCGTGGCAGTGGCGCTTGCCGTATGGATTGCAAGCCGCATCTCAGTGCGTCTTGAACGGGTGATCGCCTTTGCACAGAAGATCGGCGCAGGCGAGTTGAGTGCGCGGCTGGCCGATAGCGAAGAAGAGGTGCTTTCCGCTCCTGAGGCTGCTCTGAACAAGGCAGCCGAGCGGCTGGGCGAGAGCTTTGCAGAGCTCGAAAGGCGGCGCGAGGAGCTGGCCGCCATGCTCGATTCGATGCAGGAGGCTGTGGTCGCCATCGCTCCCGATGGGCTGATTCGCTGGTCCAACACCATGATGGAACGCATTGCCGGTACGCAGATCCGCGCCGGCCGTTCGCTGGTCCACTCCGTGCGCGATCCCGAACTGCTGGCCTGCGTTCACACAGCGCTCGAAAAGCGCGAGAGCTGCTCCGGCCGTGCCAGTTCGCTGCTACCGGGGCGCATCTTCGAGATCAATGCCGTTCCGATGGCCTCGGGCGGTGCTCTTGCCGTGCTGCATGACGTGACCCGCATTGAAACAGCGGAAAAGTCCCGCCGCGAGTTCATCGCCAATGTCAGCCACGAGTTGCGCACTCCGCTTACTTCCATCCAGGGCTACATCGAAACGCTGATCGAGGAGCCGCAGCCACCCAAAGAGACCGTACATGAATTCCTTGGCATCATTCTGAAGAACGCCACGCGCATGAACCGGATTACCGAGGATCTGCTTGCATTGGCCGGCGTCGAGAGTCCCGATTACAGGCTGGCGTTACAGCCCGCACGAGCCAGCGCGCTGGTCCAGGATGCGATCGATTCGCTGGGCGGTGTCGTGGTCGACTCCGAGGTCGCGCTGGAGTTTGCCGGCGCGCCGGACGTGCTGGTGATGGCCGACCCCGATGCCATGAATCAGGTCTTCGGAAACCTCATCGAAAACGCCCTCAAGTATGCCAGGAACAGCAAGCGCATTCGCGTTGGGGCGAGGCTCCTGGAAGGCGAGGTCGAGTTCACGGTGAGAGACTTCGGCCCCGGCATCGCCTCAGAGCACCTGGATCGAATCTTCGAGCGTTTCTATCGAGTCGACAAGGCGCGCAGCCGGGAGTCGGGCGGCACAGGACTTGGCCTGGCTATCGTCAAGCACATTGTGCAGACCCACGGAGGCCGCATCTGGGCAGAGAGTGAACTGGGGAAGGGTGCAGCCTTCCACTTCACGCTACCATTTGCACACGAAGCCACGCAGACGCCGTAAACAGGCGTCTAACCAGAGAATCAGCGTGTCAGTGGACTGCGGCCGGGTGGGATGGTGAGCTCGCTGGGACTCGAACCCAGGACCCACGCCTTAAAAGGGCGTTGCTCTACCAACTGAGCTACGAGCTCGTTCAAGGCCGCTAATACAAAGTTATCACAGGGCGCTCATCGCTGCAGTGCCGTCTGCGCCCGGGCGTCAGACAAAATCCTTGCCATCGAAAGAAAACACCATGAGAATCGTTTAAGCTTGCAGCAAGATCCTCAAACGAAGGAGATTGCAATGTTCGATGTGGGGCAGAAAGTCACAGTCATTACAGACAAGGGAATCGCTTACGACGGCGTCATCGTGGCGCGGGCGACGGGCGATGACGGGGCGGGAGCTTACAAAGTCACCCTGGACGGCAGCGGGCCTGAACAACTCGGGCAGTGGCATAAGTCAGGCGACGTCTTCATTCGCGAGAAGGGCGACGACGAAACGCAGGACATCTGGGAAGATCTTCAGGGCAAGTAACAGCAGCCAGCCCTCATCGAAGGCCTGCGCGAGCCTCGCTACGCGGTGCTGACACAGCACTGCGGCGATGGATTGTCCCTCGATCCGAGCATTCGTGCCGCGTCGCATTGTATGATTTCTGGCGGAGAAGAATATGACCCTCGGAGATTTTCTAAGCAAGCAGTTTATCCACGTTATTGCGTGGAATGAGCCGGCGAATGGCATCCTTTCCTACCGCTATCCCATGCGGGATCTTGAGATTGAGAACGGCGGCCAGCTCACGGTGAGTGAGTCGCAGGCGGCCGCCTTCGTCAACGAAGGAAAGATCGCCGACATCTTCGGCCCCGGCCTGCACACGCTCAATACCCGCAATTTGCCCCTGCTCACCGATCTGATGAACTGGGACAAGGCCTTCGAGTCGCCCTTCAAGTCCGAGGTCTATTTCTTCTCGACGCGATTGCAGACCGGCCAGAAGTGGGGCACGGCGACGCCTATCACAATCCGCGATAAAGAATTCGGAGCCGTTCGGCTGCGCTGTTACGGCATCTACTCCTATCGCATTGCCGATCCGCACACATTCTTCAAGCAGATCAGTGGCACACGCGACAGTTATCTGGCCAGCGAACTCGAAGGCCAGCTCCGCAATACAATCATCGGCTGCATCACAGAGGTCTTTGCGACCAGTGATGTAGCCTTCCTCGACATGGCCGCCAATCAGTCGGCGCTCGGCGCTAAGCTGATGGAGAAGATGAAGCCCGCCTTCGCGTCTCTCGGCCTTGCGCTGGACCAGTTTGTCGTTGAGAACGTCTCGCTGCCCGAAGAACTGCAAAAGGTCTTCGACCAGCGCGTCGGCATGAACATGGTCGGAGATCTTGGCCGCTACACGCTCTACGCCGCCGCTGAGTCTCTTGATCTGTCCGCCGCCAACACCAGCGGCGCAGCGGGCATGGGAATGGGCCTTGGCGCAGGCGCGGCAGTCGCGCAGGTTCTCTCGAATGCTCTTAAGCCGTCGATGACCGCTCCGGGAGCATCCGCTGTCCCGGCTCCGGCGCTGATCGATGCTTCAGCGTCATCCGCGGCGACCAAGTTCTGCATCGAGTGCGGGAAGGCAATTCCTCGAAGCGCGAAGTTCTGCGCGGAATGCGGGAAGGCGCAATGAACTGTCCTTCCTGCGGCGCTCCGATGAAGCCCAAGGCAGATTTGCTGAGCCTCAAGTGTGAATACTGCCTCAGTGTCTTCTTCCCCGAGAAGAACGACGATGGCGTGCGCGTCCTCGAAGAGCAGAGCGGCCACGACTGCCCCATCTGCAGTGTTCCCCTGATGCACGCCTATCTTTTCAAGAGCCCAATCATCTACTGCACAAAATGCAACGGCATGATGATTGCCATGGGAATGCTGGAGCCCCTGATCGACCAGTTGCGGAGCGAGCATGCGGCATCCTCGGCACCTCCACCCACCGACAAAGACGATCTGCGCCGCAAGATCAACTGCCCGCAGTGCCACCGCCCGATGGATGCGCACATCTACGGCGGTCCAGGCAATGTGGTCATCGACTCGTGCGAGACGTGCAGCCTCCTCTGGCTCGATCGCGGCGAGCTGCTCCGCATCGCACGCGCTCCAGACAGCAGCCCTACGTCGTACCTGTCGCCTCCAAAGGATTCCAGTCCGCGCCAGGATGACGTCTGGGTTGGCCTTGGTGGAAGCATGGCGGCTGTCGACATTGTCGACGACATCACCGACTCGTTTTTCAAATAAGAATCGTTCTTGGATGAGAGGAGTACGCCATGGTTCCCAACATCGATTTGGCCGCGGAATCAATAATTCCAAGCGAACTTATGGGTCAACTGCCTCGAAGAGTGCGGATCACAGTCGATGGCGTTACAGCAGTCGTGATGGTATTGATTTTTTTAGCGCTTCCGCTTGCAGGCGTCTGCTGGTGGAGTAAGAACGCTGTGCAGAAGATCCGGACTAGAGAGGCGTTGCGCAGCGGCAGTAGCGAAGCCGTTGGCGAAGTGAAGCGGCTTTGGTCCCCTGGTCGATCGAGCGACCTCTGGGTTGGTTACACTTTCATCGCCAACGGAACATCCTTTATTGGCGAGGCACAAGTGCCGCAGCAACTAAGGTATAGCCTAAGTGAGCCTGGCTCTCTTCCCATCCGGTATCTCTCTGCGGATCCCGCGGTAAACCACCCTTCCGGTTGGGAGGAGTCCGCAACCACGGCTTGGTTCCCACTTGTTTTTCCGTATATAGGGATGTTCATACTTGCGGCAATTGGGATGATGTTTTTTCAGCAGCTTCGTTTGGGGCGAAGGCTAGTTGCCGAAGGGACGCCTGCTGTCGCAGTGATTACGAAATGTTTCCCGGGCAAGGGTAGGAGCGGAATCTCGATCAAGTACGAATTTCGCACCATAGATGGAAGAGTGATAAACGGGAGCAGCGGGTATGATAGCCTCCAGAAAACCGGTACCAGTATCTGCGTTCTTTATCTGGTCCGAGATCCAAAGCAAAATCATCCATATCTGTCGCTCAACTACTACGTGGCTCAATGATCTTCGTTACGGTTGAGCGCAATACTTCTCAAAGAATCCCAAGCGCCTCACGCCCGGTGAAGCGGCTTCTGCATGGGGACGACCTGCACGGTCACGTCGCGCACCTCGGCGAGGAAGCGGTTGATCACCGAGCCGCGCAGAAAGATGTCCCAGCGCGAGCGGATCGACTGGCCGAAGACCACGTGCGAGATGTTCTCCTGCTGCGCAAAGCGGATGATGGCGTCTGAGACGTTGCGCCCGGTGAGCATGACCACCTGCGCGCCCAGTTCCTTGGCCATGCGCTGGTACTCTTCGAGGCGGTGGAAGGCCTCTGGGTCGCCGTGTCCCTTGTCGTCGTCGGGCCGGGTGACGTAGACGGCGTACCAGTTGCTGGCCAGGCGGCCGGCGATGCGAGCGCCGATGCGCAAGAGCCGCTCGGTGCCGGGCCGTGTGCTGAGGCAGACCATCACCTTTTCTGGAATGGGCGCCTGTTCCAGTCCTTGCGTGCGGCGGTAGGCGGAGGCCTGGTTGCCAACCTGTTCGGCGGTGATGCGCAGCGCCAGCTCGCGCAGCATGTTCAGGTTGCCCTTGCGGAAGAAGTTGGCCAGCGACTGCTCGACCTTTTCCGCGGCGTAGATCTTGCCCTGGCGCAGCCGCGAACGCAGTTCGTCGACCGTCAGATCGACGTTGACCACTTCGTTGGCGCGCTTGAGAAAGTTGTCAGGAATCGTCTCGCGGACGATGGCGTTGGCCGAGCGGTAGACGGCGTCATTCAGCGTCTCAAGATGCTGAATATTGACGGCGGTCATCACGTTGATACCGGCTTCGAGCAGTTCGAGCACATCTTCGTAGCGCTTGCGGTTCTTGCTGCCGGGCACGTTGGTGTGGGCCAACTCATCCACGACGACCACTTGCGGATGGCGGGCGAGGATGGCGTCAACGTCCATCTCTTTCAGGTTCACGCCACGATAGGGAATCACTCGCTCAGGCACTATCTCCAGGTCGCGAATGCGCGCCTCGGTCTCCTTGCGGCCGTGAACTTCCACCAGGCCGATGACCACATCCACGCCCTGCTGATGCTTCATCACGTAGGCGTCGTTGAGCATGTGGTAGGTCTTGCCTACCCCCGGAGCCGCTCCGAGATAGACGCGGAGCCTGGCTTCTTCCTTTTTGCGTTCGAGTTGAATCTCAGCCATGGCTCTTTAACCTACCTCAACAGGATGACGGACTGCCGTTACCGCCGCCACAGGAAGAGTGAAGCGGAATGTGGTTCCGTGGCCTAACCGGCTCTCGACGGCAATCTGCCCGCCCAGCGACTCGACCAGCCGGCGTCCGAGCGCCAGGCCCAGTCCCGAGCCCCGTTCAGAGAATGTGCTGAAGCGGTCGAAGATGGTAGGCAGCCGTTCGGCCTCGATGCCGCGCCCTGAGTCGCGTACCGTGAACTGTACAAAGTCCTTGATCTCTTCGGCGGCCAGCAGGATCTCTCCATCGACCGGAGTGTAGCGAATAGCGTTCGACAGCAGGTTTTCCAGAATAGACCTGACCGCTCGCCGGTCGGCCTGCACCAGCGCTAGATCGGCATATGCCTTCACCTCGACGCGGATGTGCTTTTCGGATGCCTGTTCGCAGTAGCGGTCTCGTGCCTCGCTCAGCGCCTGTAGAGGGCGGATTCCTTCCAGCTTGAACTCCCGCTTGCCTGCATCCACTTCGGCCACATCGATCAGATCGCTCATCAGGTCGTCAAGCTTTTCGCTCTCTTTGCTTGCCGCCGATACCAGTTCCGATTGCAGAGGCAGCAACTCGCCGCCAAAGCCCTTATCGAGAGCGTAGAGGCCGCGGCGCAACTGCAGCAGCGGGTCGCGCAGCTTGCGGCTGGCCACGCTGATGAACTGCGTCTTGAATCGGTCGGTATCCTGCAGGCTGGTGACGTCTTCGAGCGTAGTGACCGTGCCTAGCAGCCGTCCGTCCGAGTCGCGCATGGGAGTGGTGCGCAAGCGGTAGCTGCGCTCCTGCTTGCCGATGCGCATCGGCAGCAGCGAGGAATCGTCCTCCGCGCCCACCGTCTTTTGCATCGAGACGGCATCGCGGATCGCACCCAGGATCTTGTCGCCGCCCGGTGTATTGGCCAGCGCCATGCGGTCTGTTGCCGCCGCGCCCAGCAGCTCTGCCGCGGCCTGGTTCACCTTGAGCAGATGGCCTTTGCCGTCGGTGACAATGATCGGTTCAAAGATGGATTGCAATACGGCGTCAGAGAGCTGAAACTCCATCTGGCGGCGCCCTGCCTCGGTTTCGCGCAGCTCCCGCAGCCGGATCGCCGTCCGGTTGAGCTCGCTGGCGATCACCCCCAGGCTGTCATGGCCGCTCCACACCACACGGTGCTCCAGGTTGCCCTGGGCGATTCTGTGCGCGTCGCGCGCCAGTTGGCGAATGGGCCTGACCACGAACAGTACAGTGCCAACGGCGGCCAACACCGCCGCTGCCAGAAAGGCAAGCGCGAGGATCGACTGACCCGCCGCAGCCAGGGCGCTGTGCGTCACAACCACCAGTCCAGCCATGAGGCCGGTCAGAACCGCGCAGCCAAGAATCAGTCTCTGAGAGAGGTTGAGCATGAACCGGTCTCCGGGCCGGAAAAGCAGAGGGCAGGGATCAGGGGTTAGGAGTTAAAGAACGAAAGATTGCCGTATCCGGCTCACCCATCGAAAACTGCACACTGTTATCTTCTCAAAATTAACATGAATCGATAGATCTATTGTAACGGCACTGGTTCGCCCCAGCCGTCACTCATCGCGCGCAAGCCAACAGCCTCCATCGCGCCCTAGTCCCTGGTCCCAAGTCCCTAGTCCCTGTCTTTACGGTATTCGGCACACCGACAGGGTATCGTTGTGCCACTGGCAGGCAAGCCCTGCCGGGGCGGGGTAAGAGACCAGCGCCCAATCCACGCCAAACTTCGCCTTCAGTCGCTCGAAGTCAGCAAGCTGGAAGCGCGCCCAGCCAGGACACTTTCGCGAGCCGAACTCGCAGCCTTCCGCCTGGACCTCCCGCGCCCACTCCGGGCCCAGTTCAGGAGATTTGGTCACCGAAGCCGTGTCCTTGATAATGTCGGCCAGCGCGCCGCGCTCGGCCAGCGCGCGAAAGCTGTGGTAGTCCTCGCCGGGCGCAGCCACGTAGTTGGGCGCAAGGGCAAAATATGCATTCTGTGGCGTGTTCTGCCGGATCCAATCGAAGGCCTGCAGCCAGGGATTCGCGCTGGCCGCCGAGGGAAGCTCGATGTGGCTGGTCGAGGCGAAGATCTGCCGTTGCGCAATGAACATGCCGCCGTTCGTGGCCAGCAAAAAGATGGCCCAGCCCCAGAGCCGCGTCTTCAGCAAGTATTTACCGAGGTACGCGCCCCCAATCAGCACGAGAAAGATGTAGATCAGTTGCAGGTAGCGCATCGGTTCCAGCGTGCTCAGGCCGATCGGCGCGCCGGGGAAGAGAATCACCATCGAGACCACTTGCACTGAGACACCGTAAATGAGAATTGCCCAGCAGAAGCGGGAGAGCAAGATCTCGCCACGTTTGCCTGCAAAGCGCGCGGCGGCCCAGAAGATCACCAGCGGCCCAATGGCTCCCAGCCACTCAAACCACTCCCACTGGTAGAGCTGGTACTGGTGGTAGATGTGCCCGGTCCGCGCGGCATCCAACCAGCATTGCGAAGGCTTCGAGAAGATCCAGCCGAAGGGAAGGAACGCCGCCGTGACCGCGGGTTTCGATCGCATGCGGCGGCAAAGCGAGCCAAGACCCGCTCGAACCGAATCATCCAGCGTCAGTGCCAGGACGGCGCAGAAGTAGATGCCCAAGGCTCCCATCAGAGGATGCAGCAGGAATGCGACGATGACTGCGGGAACGGCCTGCCAGCGCTTTCCCGCAAGAATCCGCCAGACGCCCAGCAAAATCAGTGCTGTGGCTGGATTGCGCGGGTGCAGGTGCTGGTCCAGAAGATAGAGCGCCGTGCCCGCCACCGGCAGCGTGAACATGGACGCCGCCAAGGCAACACCCGCCCAGCGCGCCGTGGTCTCCTTGAAAAGCAGGCTGATAATTCCATAGCAGGCCCAGATGAAGAGCACGATCGAGATCGATTGCCATAGCAGCGCCGCCCAGGCCACCGGTATTCCGGTTCCTTGAATAAACCGCGCCATCCATGTGTCGAAAACGCTGGTGCGCATCTGCAACTGAAAAAAAGCCGCATCGTGGGGATAGAGCGCCGGGTTTAGCTTTGCCTTGACGGCGGAAAGATAGATTCCATCGTCCTCCGCGCCGGGATGATAGCCCATCACCAGAAAGCCAAGCAATGAAAACAGCAGGACAGGCAATGCAACACGCAGCAACCCGGAGCGCCTCAAACTGGTTTCCCCCAAATCCTCAACGGATGTTATGAGTCTATAGACTTTCAATCCATTCTAAATGCCGGTCGGTAAGCGCCTCACAGCGCTGGCAGCAGCGTCCTAAGTAGCAAAAACGCGCCCACGCCGGCAAAAAAGACCAGCGCCATGCGGATGCCGGGTTCGCGATTCACCTCCGGCACCAGATCGCTCGCCCCCACGTAAAAGGCCACTCCGGCCGAGATGGGCAAGCCGTACGGCAGCCAGCTTGGAACCAGTTCGATAACGCAAACGCCGGCGATGGTGGCCGCGGCCAGCGCAATCGCCGAGTAAAGCGCCGTAGCCCGGCTGCGTCCGCTGGCCAGCATCACCGAAGCCATCGTGAAGCCCTCCGGAGCCTTGTGCAGCAGTATCGCCAGAAAGATCAGCCAGCCGAGCCAACCAGAGACCAGAAAGCCCGACCCAATGGCCACGCCGTCAAAGAGTGCGTGAAGGCTCAGTCCGGCCAGTACAGAGTTGCCGGTCCGGCGCGAGACGAGTTCGCCGTGATGAGTCTCTTCGCCATAATGGAAGTGGCCGCTGATCGTGTGCTCCAGCAGATGCACCACGCAGTAGCCGCACATGATCAGAACCGGCCCGAGACGCGGACTCATGCGCAGGCCCTCAGGCATCATCTCCAGCAGAGCCGTGGCCATCAGAAAGCCCGCGCCCAGCGCGACGAAATAGCGCAGGTAGCGCTCGACTCCCTTGGCGCGCACCAGCACCAGCCCGCCAGCCACATCGGCCAGCGCGGCAATTGCGCCTAAAAAAAGGGAGAGCTTCAGCATGGATTCTTATCCGCTGTGCCGGATGTGCATCACATCGCCGTCCTGCACAACGTACTCCTTGCCCTCAAGCCGCAGCGTGCCTTTGCTGCGCGCGGCAGATTCTGAGCCAGCCTCAAGCAGCGCATCCCAGCGAATCGTCTCAGCGCGGATGAAATGGTGTTCGAGATCGGAGTGGATCGCTCCGGCTCCTTGCGGCGCCTTCGAGCCCACCGGGATCGTCCACGCGCGGCACTCGTCCTCGCCGGCCGTGAAGAAGCTGATGAGCCCCTGCAACTGGTAGCTCTTGCGAATCAGCCGCACCAGCCCGCTCTCGCGCAGGCCATAGCTTGAAAGAAATTCCTCCGCTTCCTCGTCGTCCATCTCGGCCAGTTCGGCCTCGACCTTGCCGCAGATGGCCGTCGCACCGGCGTTCGGCCGCCCGGCAACTTCGTCCAGCTTGAAGCGGCTTGCCGCAGCCTCAAGATCGTCGCCAAGAGTCGTGCTTTCGCCGATGTTCAGCACATACAAGATTGGTTTCTGCGACAGAAACATGAAGCCGCGAATGAGCTTCTTCTCTTCGGTCGACATCTCCAATTCGCGCAGTGGCTGCTCTTTCTCCAGAGCCTCTTTTGACCGCAGCAGCAGAGCCTGTTCGCGTTCCAGATCGCTTGTGCGACCCTTCTTCAAGTCCTTTTCCAGCCGCTCCAGACGCTTTTCCACCTGCGTCAGGTCGCTGATCATCAGGTCGAACTCAACGTTCTTGATGTCACGCAGCGGGTCGATGGGGCCGACGTGGGGAATCGAATCCTCTTCAAAGGCCCGCAGCACGTGAATCAGCGCGTCGACCTGACGAAGGCTAGCCAGGAACGCGGTCTCTTTCAGCGCCTCCTGCCCGATGGCCGCCACGTCAACATACTCGACTGTGGCATAGGTCGTCTTTTTAGGCGAGTAGAGGGTCGAGAGCTTGTCCAGCCGCTCGTCCGGCACTCGCGCCACGCCGATATGCTCCTTGCGCGATTGGCCGCGCTCTTCGAGCTTGGCCTTGGTCAGAATCTTGAACAGCGATGTCTTGCCCACCTGCGGCAGGCCGATAATGCCAGTCTTCATTGATTTCCTAATCGGCTCTCAGAAGGATGAGTTGCGCGCGCAAGAGCCTCTTCGATGATACAAGAGTAGGGGGCAGGGAACAGAGATCAGAAAACAGAGATCAGGGAGCAGAGGTCGGGGAACAGGGAACAATTGTCAGACAGACTGGCAGCTTCCGTGCCCCATCCATTCGCCTTTTTTCTAGCGAATGGGTGGGAAACCGCGAACCCCAAGCTGCGAAATCAAGCGGTCAGCGAGCTAGTCTCTCCCCGTCTCCGCCTTGGCCACGAAGATCACCGTAGCAAGCCCCAACAGCAGAATCGCTCCTTCAACATGCACGCTCCGATGGTGCAGCCTCTCGAAGTCCATGCGGCTGGGATCAGTGACAGCCACCGCGTTAATAGATCCGCCAGCGGCGATGCGATCCCTCTCCATCGCCGGAATGATGCCGAACTGCGAGTAGAGAGTGAGGCCGATCATCACAATCAGCAGACTCATCGGCGCCAGCACGATCCGCGGCTTGTAGATCTTACCCACCGGAGCGAGCGCCAGCAGAGCCAGTGCCACCATCCCCGACGCCAGCCCCATGAAGTGGAGAATGCGCAGCAGATGCCCGACGATCGCGCCGGCCGTGTGCGTGTTGGGCATCAACGTCTTGAAGGTGACTGCGGCCACGATGGGAAAGAAGATCTCCGCGCCCAGCCAGACGATGAGCGCGAGATAAAGCACGATGCGGAAGAGAGTCTTCATGAAATCAGTTCCCAGTTGTCAGCGATCAGTTGTCAGAGGCTTGCAGCGCAAATATCGATCTAAAGCGCTCTCAATCTCGATGGCCATTCAGTCGCGACCATTCGTCACGATGGATGGAAGGCTCCGGGCGACTGTCCCCTGATTACTGTCTTTTCAGAGCCCGCTTCAACACCGTCTCCAGCGCCGCCTTCACCTGCGCATACTCGGCTGGTGTCACTGCCCCGGAGATCTTTTCGTGCTCCAGCGTGAACAGTTCTTCCTTGAGCACACTCAGCAGTGCCGCGTTGCCGGTAGCGGGCGGCGCAGCAGGCCGGGCAGCATGCGCAGCGGCAGCCTGTACCGCTCCAGCGTCTGCGGCAAAAGCAGCACTCTTCGCAGGTCTGCGCAGCAGAAAGGCCGCAGTCGCTACCATGATGAGAGCCAGTCCGCCGAGAATCCATGCCTTGTACTTCGACAGCGGATCAGGAGTGTCGATCGGGTTGCCAATCCCGCCGCCGGGCCGGTTTCCGGGCTCGCTCGTATCCGAACCGCCTCCGCCCATCTGCTGGCTTCCCTGTGCGCCTTGTTCTTCACGAGGCAGAGCGCCGGTGCCCGAGATGGTGAACTCAAGCGGGCTGCCGGGAAGGAGGTTTCTGGACAGATACGTCTGAAATCCGGGGTCCTGCGGCGAAGGCTGGAAGACCGATCCCGAGCCTGCGGCAAAGCTCATGCTCTTGGGCAGCACCACCCAGACAGTCCTCGAAGGCACCGTCACCTGCGGGTGAAAGGTGTACTTGCCGCTGCTGTACGGCAGTTGATATTCGATCTGCAGCAGCGTGCCCTTGTCTCCTGCGTCCGGCTGAATCGGAAAGTTGAAGGCATAATGCCCCTTGGGCCCGTCGGGGTCGAGCTTGATCGAGGTCGGCAGTCCTGTGGGCCGCTGCGCCGAGGCGCCGCCCACGACGGCATCGGCCGGGAGAATCACAGAAAACGAACGCGTGCTCCATTGCGTACGGGGTGGCGAACTCGAGTTGTGGATCGAGTAGCGCTCGACCACCTGAAGCTGGCCGTTTGAGGCATCAACAATTGCCGTCACGTCCTCATCGAGGCTCACGCCGTTCACCTGTTCGGCCACGTCATAGACCGGGATGTCACCAGGCGCGCCACCCTCGGGAGCCGCGATAAAGTAAGGCGCTCCTTGATGGGTCACGCGCACCAGCGCCGGTCCGCTGCCAGGTTTATTCAGCGAGTAGTGCCCGCGTGCATCGGTGGTTGCATGTGCGGTCTCGCTCATTCCGGCCTGCACATCCACCAGCACCACAGTATCGCCCACAGCGGGCTTGCCAGTGGTCTTGTCGGTGACGGTGCCTGTGATTTGAGCTGCCTGCGACCATGCGCCCGAAAACAGCAGGCTCATGGCCATGATCTGGAAGACGTGCTTTGTCGATCTCATGGTCGTAAGGGGATCCTAGTGTGAGGTGTCGTGAACTCGATGCGTGAAGTGCGTTCTTCTCTTACACTTGTTGCAAATGCTCGATCTCGGCCAGCAATTGCGCCGCCTCGTTTTCCAGTTGCGCTCGCTGAATGGCAAAGTCCTCTTCAGGATACTTGCCCGCGCGGTACTCGAAGTTCAGATCGCGCAGATTTTCGTAGAGCTGGTCTTTGCGCTCCAGCAGATAGTCCAGGCGCGTCTTCTCCCGCTGCGAGGCAAAGACATTCTCAGGCCAGAAGGTATAGATGAAGAGCGCAAACAGCAGCAGCATTCCTGCAATCAGTCCAACGGTTGGCGTCATCGGTCAAAAACCTCCGTCGTTGCCGGAGTCGGTCTCCCGGCGAATCTGTTCCTTGAATGCGTCGGTTGCCGGATCCGATGCCAGTGCCTGATCCGGCGACGTGTTCGCGGTCCATCGCCGCACCAGCAGAATGGTCCCCAGCAGCGCGGCGGCAAAGACCGCGAAAGGCGCAATCCACGCCACCAGGTCGAAGCCCTGCGTCGTTGGCGCGGCCAGCACAATCGCCCCGTACTTGCCTACGAACGAGTTCAGAATCTCCTGGTCGCTTTTGCCGCCGGTAATGCCTGCGCGCAACTCATCGAGTTCGCCGGAGGAGTTCGGGCAGCCCACGTGATTGCATTCGCCCAGGATCTCCGCGCAGCCGCAGGTGCACATCAGCCGGTGGTTCAGCTTGTTGTAGCGCGACCCCGTGTCGCTTCCCGCTCCCAGCGAGAAGCAGACGGCTACGGCAAGAGCCACGGCTTGCAAGGATTTCAACCAAAAAGTAAAACGTGCGGGAGCACCCATCAGTCGCCACCTCCCAGTGCGGGCTCGGCAGGAGCTGTTCGCGCTGCCGGCACCCGCAGTGAAGCGGTGGCCGGTGTGATGCTGGGGAAAAGCGCAATGATCGTGCCGAAGGCCATCAACGCCACGCCGGCCCATATCCAGCCGACAAGGGGATTGAGGAAGGCCTTGATAATCGGCTGCTGTGTGTCGGGATTCGTGCCCTCATAGACCACGTACAAGTCCCACGCTGGCGTTGAGTGAATGGCCACCATCGTCTGCGGCTGTTCGCTGGCCAGATAGACGCGCTTTTCAGGCGTCATCTGGAACTGCTTCTTGCCGTCCTTGTACACATCCAGCATCGCAAAGTCAGAGTTGTAATTTGCGTTCGAGTCCTGCGACGCGCCCACGCACTCCAGCGTATAAGGGCCAATGTTGATCTTGTCGTGGAGCGCCATTTCGCTCTCCACGTTTCGGTTGAAGGCCGAGCCAGCCAGCCCGATCACCACGATCACCACGCCAATGTGAATGTAATAGCCACCATAGCGCCGCGTGTTACGCCGAACCAGCAGAACCATGGCAGCAAAGTGGTTTCGCCCGCTCTGCCGCGCAATCACTCCAGCTCCGCGCAAAAACTCCGAACAGATCGCCGTCATCACCGCCGCCGACATTGAAAAGGCAACCAGCGCGTAGAAGTTTCCTTGATCGAATGCGCCACCCTTCCATGGATTCACGCCCACTGCAAAGCAGACGATCACCGTTGCCCACAACGCGATCACCGGCAGTACAAAGTTGCGCTTGACGCTCTTCATCGAGGTAGACCGCCAGGGCAGCAGCGGTCCGACACCGGTCAAAAACAGCAAAAATAAGCCGATGGGAATGGCTACCGTGTTGTACCAGGGCGCTCCGACCGTGACCTTGTTGCCCACGACATACTCACTCAGAATCGGGAAGAGCGTCCCCCAAAGAATCACAAAGCAGGCCGCCAGCAGGACCAGATTGTTAAACAGAAAGCTCGACTCGCGGCTCACCAGCGATTCGATCTGGTGTTCGCCCTTCAGGTGATCGCGTTGCAGGATGTAAGTAAAGATGCAGACCGCCAGCACGATTCCCATAAAGATTATGAACCATGTCCCAATCGACGACTGCGCAAAAGCATGAACCGAGCTGACCAGGCCCGCTCGCGTCAGTAACGTACCCAGCATTGTCAGCAGGAAGGTGGTGAAGATCAGCCACACATTCCAGCTCTTCATCATGCCCTTCTTCTCTTGCATCATCACGGAGTGCAAAAATGCGGTTCCCGTCAGCCACGGCATAAAGCTCGCGTTCTCCACCGGGTCCCATCCCCAGTAGCCGCCCCAACCAAGCACGGCATAGGCCCAGTGCATCCCAAGGAAGATCCCGCAGGTCAGAAACAGCCACGTCACCATCGTCCAGATGCGAGTGATCTTGATCCACTTCTCGCCGGGGTAGCGCATCATCAACGCACCCAAAGCAAAGGCAAACGGCACCGAGAAGCCTACATAGCCCAGATAAAGCATCGGCGGATGAATCACCATCTCCGGATACTGGAGCAGGGGATTGAGGCCGTTGCCGTCAGCCGGCGGCGTGCCGCGGAGCAGCGCGAAAGGAGGAGCGGCAAAGTTCAGTACCGCCAGAAAGAAGACCTGAATCCCAGCCAGAATCGCTCCGGCATAGGCGTAGAGCTTCACGTCTCTCTTGTGCGTCAGCCGCAGAACAAATCCGTAGGCCCCCAGCAGCCACGCCCATAGCAGCAGCGAGCCCTCCTGGCCGCTCCACAGGGCAGAGAATTTGTAAGGCCCCGGCAGAGCCCGGTTCGAGTGCTCCAGGATGTAGGTGATGGAGAAGTCGTTAGTGAAGACCGACCAGATCAGCGCGAAGGCCGCCGCCGTGACGGCTATAAAGACGGCGATTCCAGCCCGTCGCGCTGTGTCGGCCAGCCGCTCGGGAGAGATTGGCGACGGCTGCCCAGTTGCGATCAGCCGAAGCGCCAGCGCCCCGGCCACCAGATTGTAGGCGGCCAATATCAACGCGATGATGAGTGCAAAACTGCCAAATGATGCCATCAGATCTCCGCAATCATTGCAAGGACGATTCTCGCATACGGCCGTGAGCCCCAGATTGCTTCCGGCCAACCAATTCCTCATCCATCATAAGCTGCCAGAGCGTGATCTAGCTCACACTTTAGACGGATGTAGAAAGCACAAGTTTGCAAGGCTGAGTCCTTCAGGCAAGCAGTTGAATCCCTCTTAGCCGAACAGGAACTCCTTTTCTCTGAGTTCTTTGATGCTGTCCCGCAGCCGGGCGGCTCTTTCAAATTCAAACTTTTTGGCAGCCTCCCGCATCTCGGTTTCCAGTTTGGCGATATGGGCGTCCACTTCGGCCTGTGAGGTCAACTCCGGCAGTCTGGCGTCTTGATGAGGCGGCCCCGTGATCGATCATCTGGGTTGCTCCAAGCTCCTAAAGCAGGAGATCGAGATGCTTTGTTACACTGGCCACGCTCACATCTATTTCTAAGAGAGCCATCAATCATGAAGAAGTCACGGCAGGATGGCTTGTATTTGCTGTTGGTGGGAATTGCCGCGTTCGTCCTGTTTGCGGTGGCCCTGAGGTTCTCCTCGGGCGGCTCGATGATCGATTTCAAGATGGTCTACCACAGGGCTGGATGCCTTGTTCAAGGCTGCGATCCATACCTGAAGACTACGTCACCACGTCCTGACCGGTCGCAGCTTATCGAGCCTTCACGGGACGCGCTTGAGCAGAGCCAGTTCGATACGATCTTTGTCTATCTTCCGGCGGCGCTTCCGTTTGTAGCTCCCTTTGCAATGTTGTCGTGGTGGGTTGCATCGAGCCTCTGGATGCTTCTCACCGGCGCAAGCCTTATCCTTGCGGCATGTCTGCTCTGGAACTCCGGCGCCATTCACTCGTCGGATATCACCGGAGTGCTGATTGCCATCTGGCTTGCCAACTGCGCAGTGGTTGAGGCAAACGGCAACATGGCCGGGATTGTTGTCGGCCTATGCATCATTGCCGTCTGGTGTCTTCTGAAAGAGCGATTTGTGCCGGCCGGCATCGTGTGCCTTGCAGTCGGCCTGGCTATCAAACCGCACGACGCAGGCCTGATCTGGCTGTTTTTCCTTTTGGCTGGCGGTGTCCAGCGCAAACGTGCGCTGCAGACTCTGGCGGTGACTGCCGTACTCGGCCTCTCATCGGTCCTGTGGGTCTCCGCGGTTGCACCGAACTGGGTGCCGGAGTTGCGTTCCAATTTGGCCGAAATCTCAACTCATGGCAGCTTTAACGATCCCGGCCCAGATGGATTGACCAGCAAGCACAGAAACCTGAATGTCATCACCGATTTGCAAGCGGCAGTCAGCACGTTCAAAGACGATCCGCAAATCTACAACCCGGCAAGCTATCTTGTTTGCGGAGTGCTGTTGGCGGCGTGGTCGATCGCCACGCTGAGATCACGCTATTCGCAGAGGCTGGCTTGGTTTGCTCTGGCAACGGCCGCGCCCCTGACCATGCTCGTCAGTTATCACCGCGCGTATGACGCCAAGATCCTGCTGCTCACAATCCCGGCATGTGCCATTCTGTGGGCCGAAGGCGGCGCGATAGGCCGCATGGCGTTCCTGGTCAATCTCGCAGGGCTGGTCTTCACGGGAGAGATTTCACTGGGAATTCTCTTCGGCCTCACCGATGATCTGCACATCAATACAACAACCCTCGCTGGAAAAATCGAAACCGTTTTACTGGATCGATCGGCGCCGCTGGTCCTGCTCGCGATGAGCCTCTTCTATCTCTGGATCTATCTGCGGCGCGCAGGCGGCCGGGAAGATCTCAGCCAAACAGAAACTCCTTCTCCCGTAGTTCCTTGATGCTGTCTCGCAGCCGCGCGGCTCTTTCAAATTCGAACTTTTTCGCGGCCTCCCGCATCTCGGTTTCCAGTTTGGCGATATAGGCGTCCAACTCAGCCTGAGATGTCAGCTCTGGCAGCCCGGCTGCCTCTTCCAACTCCACATCGCCGTATTCGGCCTTCATGATCTGTGCCAGTCCCATGTCCATCTTGTTGATGATCGACTGGGGAGTGATCCCATGCTCCTCGTTGTACGCCCGCTGAACGGTCCGTCGCCGGTCGGTCTCATCCATCGCCCGGCGCATCGAGTCGGTGATCTTGTCGGCGTAGAGGATCGCCCGCCCCTGAAGATGCCGCGCCGCCCGGCCCATGGTCTGGATCAGCGAGCCGGCCGAGCGAAGAAAGCCCTCCTTGTCCGCATCGAGAATCGCAACGAGAGAAACCTCTGGCAAATCGAGTCCTTCCCTCAATAAATTGATGCCAATCAGCACGTCGAACTCGCCCTTCCGCAGCCCAGCCAGTAGCTTCACCCGCTCCAGTGTCTCGATCTCCGAGTGCAGATACCGGCAGCGCACGCCGACCTCTGTGTAATAACCGGCCAGATCCTCCGCCATGCGCTTGGTTAGCGTCGTTACCAGCACTCGTTCGCCGCGCTCGGCGCGGTCGCGAATCTCGGCCAGCAAGTCATCGATCTGGCCCTTGACCGGGCGAATCTCGACCTCCGGATCAACGAGGCCGGTGGGGCGGATGACCTGCTCGACCACCACCCCAGCCGAGCGCGTAAGCTCATACGGTCCCGGTGTGGCAGAGACATAAATCGTCTGATGAACGCGATTCTCGAACTCCTCGAACTTCAGCGGCCGGTTGTCCATCGCCGAGGGCAGGCGGAAGCCGTAATCCACGAGGTTCTGCTTGCGGCTCCGGTCTCCAAACCACATGCCATGCACCTGCGGAATCGTGGCGTGGCTCTCGTCGATAAAAAGCAGAAAATCGCGCGGAAAGTAATCGAGCAGCGTCGGCGGAGCCTCTCCCGGCAGCCGTCCTGAAAAGTGCCGTGAATAGTTCTCGATGCCGTGGCAGTAGCCCATCGACTTGATCATTTCCAGATCAAAGCGCGTGCGTTGGTGAATGCGCTGCGCCTCGACCATCCGTCCCTGCGCCTCAAGCTCCGGCACCCATGCGTTCAACTCGCCGACGATCGAGTCAATGGCCTGTGACTTCCGCTCAGGCTGCACGACATAATGGCTCTTGGGATAAATCGGCAGCCGCGCATACTTCTGCTTGACGGTTCCGAAGAGCGGATCAATTTGACTCAGGCTCTCAATCTCGTCGCCGAATAACTCAATCCGATAAGCCGTCTCATCGTAAGTCGGAAAAACCTCGATCACGTCTCCTCTAACTCTGAACGTCCCGCGCCGGAAATCTGCGTCGTTCCGCTCGTAGAGAATCTCCACCAGCCGCCGCGTAATGTCCTTGCGGCTGATCTTCTGCCCCTTTTCAAGTAGCAGCAACATGCCATAGTAAGCCTCTGGCGAGCCCAGGCCGTAGATGCAACTGACCGAGCTGACGATAATCGCATCACGGCGCTCAAACAAGCTGCGCGTGGCCGAAAGCCGCAGCTTGTCCAGCTCTTCGTTAATCGTCGCTTCTTTCTCGATATATAAGTCGCCGGCGGGAATGTAGGCCTCTGGCTGGTAATAGTCGTAGTAACTCACAAAATATTCAACGGCATTGTTGGGGAAGAACTGCTTGAACTCGTGATAGAGCTGGGCCGCGAGAGTCTTGTTGTGCGCCAGAATCAGCGCGGGCCGGTTCGACTGCTCGATGACCTTGGCCATGGTAAAGGTCTTGCCCGAGCCAGTGACGCCAAGCAGCACCTGGTGCTGTTCGCCGGCCGCCAGGCCGTTCATCAGTTCGTCGATCGCCCGCGGCTGATCTCCCCGAGGCGTGTAGCTCGTGACAAGTTGAAAGTCCATGGCGGGATTATAACCCAACAGAGCGAACATTGAGCGAAAGTTAGAGTTGTCAGCGATCCTAACTGTAGTATCAAGGCGGTTATCACGAAGAGATTGCTTCTTTCTCGTTGACATGGCCTCGGCCGCCCGAATGCTGGCATGAATTCCCCGGTAAATCCACAATCCAATTGTTGTTCCTGTCCTGGCCTATGTTAAGCTGGTCGGCAACATGCAAGACGATCAGGAACTGATAACAGGAATCACCGGGTCCCAATCGGCCTCGGAGGTTCCGCAGTTTTCTACTGCGGAATATGCGCACATCCCGGGCATGGAACGGTGCCGCATTTGCGGCAACCTCATCTCCGGCGAGTATTTTCGTGTGAATTCACAGATGGCTTGTGGAAGGTGCGCCGAAGAGGCGCGGGCAGGGCAGCCCAGCGACAGCCACGCAGCTTTCGCCCGTGGGCTTTTGCTGGGCATAGGCGCGGCGGCGTTGGGTCTCGTTCTCTACTCGGCCTTTGCCATTATCACAGGCTGGACCATTGGCTATGTCGCCCTTGCGGTAGGTTGGCTGGTGGCCAAGGCAATGATGAAGGCTTCGAATGGAATGGGCGGACGTCGCTACCAGATCACCGCAGTGCTGTTGACTTACGCAGCAATCTCGCTGGCCTCGGTTCCGATTCTTATCTCCTATGCGATCAAGGAAGCGCCTGCAAAGACACACCAGAGCACACAGGCAGACTCATCGGACGCATCTACGCCGGATGGACAAACCTCAAACGCTCAGTCTACAGAGCCCGCAGGGAAAATCAACTGGGGTGCGGCAATTGGCCAGCTTGCGCTCTATGGATTGGCGTCGCCATTTCTCGAACTGCAAGATCCGGCCCATGGTGTAATCGGATTGATCATCCTATTTGTTGGGCTGAGCATCGCTTACAGGCTCACGGCCGCTAAACCGCTGGAGGTCGATGGGCCGTATAGCGTGACCGGGTGACGAACGTGAGGTCGCTTTGTCAACCCTGAATTTCGCTGTTCTGCGTCAATGCCCCAACTGTGATTGCGAATTGCCGTTGGGTGCGTTGGCCTGTTCGCAGTGTCATCTTCTCATTCATGGTCGGGACCTCGATCGGCTTGCTAAGGAGGCTCGGGCGCACGAAACGAAGAATGAGCCGGCGCAGGCGCGCGAGATCTGGAACCGGTCGTTGGCGCTGTTACCGCCTGACTCCAAACAGGCCGAATGGATTCGGGAACGGCTGCGTACGATGGAAATCGCGCAGTTATCAGCTCCGGATCCAAATACCAAACCCAGCCACGCATGGGCGCGCAAGTTGGGGCCTCTGGGTCCTATCGCGATTATTCTCATCAAAAGCAAAGGCCTGCTTGTTGCCGTCTTCAAACTCAAGTTCCTCCTGAGCTTCTTCTCTTTCATTGCGATCTATATTTCACTCTTTGGCTGGCGCTACGGAGTGGGCATCTCCGCGTGCATCCTAATTCACGAGATGGGTCACTTCATCGACATCAAACGGCGGGGGTTGCCTGCGGAGATGCCGGTTTTCCTTCCTGGCCTGGGCGCGTACGTCAAGTGGAATGCGCTGGGAGTCACGCGCAGCCAGATTGCCCAGATCAGTCTGGCTGGACCGCTGGCCGGTTGGATAGCGGCGGCTGGTTGTTTACTTCTTTACGCCCGCACACGCGATCCACTGTGGATCGCTCTGGCAAGAACGGGAGGTGTGTTGAATGTCCTGAATCTCATCCCCGTTTGGGTCCTGGATGGCGGGAAGGCCGCAGATTCTCTCGGTCTCGCGGGGAGGGTCGGGCTGCTGGCGGCAGCTCTAGCGGTCTGGCTCTACTCCGGGGAGGCGATATTCTTTCTGGTTTCAGCGGGAGTTATCTGGCGTCTGTTCACCAAGGACAAGCCAGCTCAGGATGACTGGAGCGTCTGGCTTTATTATGTCGCGCTGCTCGTTGCTTTCGGCCTTGTTCTCCACATGGCGCCAACAGCCGCTCTGACCCACTGATTGATAAGCTCCGGATACCACAAATCCGTCCTTTGAGAATTTGACGCAGGGGGTGGTCCAGATACGGACTGTGTAGGTGATCCCCCTCGGACGACTGCCTCTCGGAGGTGCTTGGCAAAGGCCATCGCGTCGGGTCTCCTTTCTAGTTGGATGCATCTTAGCCAGGCACTCCGGCTTCCGTCTTTGGGCCTGGGAGACCAGGAATCGATCTGCTTCGAAAGTCCATGCGAAGACTGTAGCGCAGAAGAGCAGAAAATGAATGGACTTGCGATCAGTGAATTGGGTAGAGTTCAGAGCGTTCACTAACGCTGCTAGCATAAGCTCATGACCTCGATCAGTCGTCGTGAAATGCTCAAGCTCGGTTCGGCGGGCTCGCTGGCCGCGTTTGCCACAGCCGCGCCCGAAAGCGTAGCGGAAGCTCTCAAACAGGTTGCGCATCCCGCAGCCGCCCAATGGGATCTCTTTGAAGTGACCCTTCAAGGCCCTTCGACGGGAAACCCGTTTACTGAGGTCGAGTTGTCCGCCACCTTCGCCCTAGGCCACAGAGCCGTCCAGGTCGACGGCTTTTACGACGGCGCCGGAAGTTACAAGATCCGATTCATGCCCGACACCGAGGGCGATTGGAGTTACACGACAACGAGCAGCGTGGCCGCGCTCAACGGGCAGAAGGGCAGTTTCCGCTGCGGTCCGCCAGCGCCAGGGGTGCACGGGCCTGTCGGCGTGCATAACACCCATCACTTTGCCTACGCGGATGGAACGCCATACTTCCCCTTCGGCACCACATGTTATGCGTGGGTTCACCAGAGCGACGAGTTACAGCGACTTACTCTGGAGATGCTTGCCAACGCGCCGTTTAACAAGATTCGCATGTGCGTCTTTCCCAAGAGTTACGCCTACAACCACAATGAGCCACCCATCTATCCCTTCGAACGCAGCGCGGCTGGGGTGCATGATTTCACGCGACCCAATCCGGCCTTCTTCAAACATCTGGAACAGCGGATAGCCGACCTCGGCCGGCTGGGAGTCGAAGCCGACCTGATCCTCTTTCATCCTTATGATAGTTGGGGTTTCGCCACCATGCCGCCGGAGGCGGACGACATGTACGTGCGCTATGTTGTAGCGCGCCTCTCGGCCTACCGGAATATCTGGTGGTCGATGGCCAATGAATACGATCTGATGAAGGCGAAGTCCATGCAGGACTTCGACCGCTTCTTTCACATCGTCGAGCAGCGCGATCCGGTGGGACATCTGCGCTCCATCCATCACTCGGGCCCCATGTATGACTACAGCCATCCCTGGGTCACTCATGCCAGTTTGCAGACGCATGACTTCGAGTCGGCTCCCGAATGGCTGAAGGCCTGGCGCAAGCCGATTATCTATGACGAAGTGATGTATGAGGGCAATCTCGACCGGCGCTGGGGTAACCTCTCTGGCGAGGAACTAACGCGAAGATTTTGGCTGGGAGTGATGGCGGGATGTTATGTAACTCATGGCGAGACTTATCTCGATCCGGAACATCCGGCGGAGGAAGGCACCACGGCGACCATGATGTGGTCGAACGGCGGAAAGCTCAAGGGAACCAGCGCGGCCAGAATTGCATTCCTGCGCAAGCTCGTCGAAGAGACGGCCACAGGCAGCAAGGCCGCCCGCACAGGGTTTGAAGCCGGAGCCACTCAATACTATCCGAATGCCTCGACCGTGGACGCGACTGGAAAACTAACTCAGCAGATCTTCTATTATCTTGACTATCATCAGCCGATCACCTATGAGTTTCCGCTGCCGGAGGGAAGTTACTCTGCTGAGTTAGTCGATCCGTGGGAGATGACGATCAAGGCTTTGCCGGGCAGTTACAAAGGCAAGACAAAGTTGAAGCTCACCGGACGGCCCTATCAAGCCGTGCGTTTCAAACGAATAGCAGACTAAACTCCCGCGATGGCGGAACGACTGTCCGATTCGCGCCTTCAGATTGTGAGAGCGAGGCATTTCGGCAGGAAAGCCTCGCCCTCTCGCAGATCAGCGCTACGCGCTCTTGGTGCTCTGCGTAGTCAGGTAGCGCTCGTAGCCAAGCTCCGAGATCTGGTGTAACTGGGTTTCGAGCCAGTCGGCGTGCTCTTCCTCGTCTTTGAGCAGCTTGATAAAGAGATCGCGCGAACCGTTGTCTGCCTCGTCCGCTGCGAGTTTGGCAGACTCGTTATACATTGCCACGGCTCCAATCTCGAGTTTCAGATCGGATGCGAGCATCTCTTTCACGTTTTTGCCGATCGACAAGGAGAGCGGCTCCATCGTCGGCGAGCCGTCCAGAAACAGGATGCGCTCGATCAGCGCCTCGGCATGCTTCATCTCGTCGATCGACTGCTTCTTGATGTACTTTGAAAGCCGGTCGTAACCCCAGCTCTCGCACATTTCGCAGTGGATAAAGTACTGGTTGATGGCAGTGAGCTCCTCGCGGAGCGCGTGGTTGAGCTTTTCGATGACCTTCGGGTTACCTTTCATGCCGACGATCATACAAGAGACTGGAGCAGGTTGGAATGGAAAAATTTGAGAGGCGTGTGCGACGCTTAAATGGCCGTTCAAACAGTGATCACGATAAGCCGAACTTCGGATCGGCGGCCCCACCGCCATGTTTCCCTGCGATACAATGCTTTCAATCAAGGAGGTTTTATGCGTAGATTCCTTCTGGCCGTTCTGGCTATGGTCTTTTCCGCTTCCATGGCCGCACCGTTAGTCGCTCAGGGCGCACCGCCGCAAGGGGGCGCCGACCAGCCTTATACCGTCGAGTACTATTACAAGGTCCAGTGGGGACATCAGGCTGAGTTCCTGCAGCTTTTCCTGAAAAACCACTATCCGCTGCTCAAGAAGATCGAGGGCACCGGGCGCATCCTCTCGGTGAAGATCGAGACGCCGGCTTACCACGTTTCTGAAGAGCTGCGCTGGGACTACCGCGTGACCATTCGCTACAAGAACTCTACCGTCGCCACTACGGCAAACCCGGACGAAGAGGCTTTCATCAAGCAGTTATGGCCGGATCAGGAGACCTACAAAAAGGAAGAGCAGCGGAGGTTCGAGATTCTTCTAGGCCACATCGACCTGCCGATCACCGACGTTACTCCAGCGAAATGATTGAGCAGGGAACAGGGAGCAGACGCCAGCGCTTACTCCCTGTTTTTCCATTGGTGGACAAGGTCTTCGGCTGCCTCTTGCCATTCGGGAAATTCGAATTCAAATCCCGCATCGATCAGCCGTCCGGGAACAGCGCGGCAGCTTTGCAGCACTAACTCAGGCTCGGTCCGCATGAAGATTGCGCCGAGCCGGATGGCCAGCGCAGGCGCGGGAATGCCGTTCGGAACATCCCAGGCATACCGGAGTGCCGCCATGAACTCGCGGTTGGGCAGGGGATTGGGCGCGGTGAAGTTGACGGGGCCTTCCAACTCCTCGTGAGCCTGAAGAAACTCGACGGCGCGGGCGTAGTCGGCTTCGTGAATCCATGTGACGAACTGGCGGCCGTTGCCCTGCTTGCCGCCGAGGCTTGCGCGAACCAGATTTGAAAGCACGCCAAAGGCGCTGCCTGGCGTGGGGCTCAATACTACAGCGCTGCGCAGTGCGATCTTGCGTGTGTGCGGCGTAACAGCTGCGAAGAAGGCGGCCTCCCAGTCACGAACGACGCGTGCGGTGAATCCGCGCCGGCTGCTCCAGGGCTCTGCGCCGGTGGTCGCGTCCACCTCGGCGGCGCTGTTTTCATCCAACGGCAGATCGACGCCATGCGCATCCACAACACGTTTGTAGAGCGTTGCCGCTGAGGCGTTGATCCATAGCTTGGGCGGGTCGGCAAGTTCGGCGATCACTCTGCCGATGAGTTGTGTCGAGCGAATGCGCGACAAGTAAATGGCACGGCGGTTGGCAGGAGTGTAGCGGCAGTTGACGCTGCGGCCAGCCAGATTGATGCAGAGGTCGGCGCCTTCCAGGTACTCGGTCCACGGACCAACGGATTCGCCATCCCAATGAACGGTCTGCCACGATGCCGAGTAGGGGCCGCGAGTCAATACCGTAACGTGGTGGCCAAGCTGCTGGAAGTGGCGCGCCAGCATCTGGCCCACCTCTCCGCTGCCTCCGGGCAGGACGATTCGCAGTGGCTTTTGCACGCGCGGACTCAGGTCAACCATGGTGCCCATAGATTCAGCTTACGGCTTCCGATTCACGCGTGCTGTCGATTTGTTGGAAGACAGTCGCTCTATTTCGACGGACAGAGCGCCAGTGTCCATTCTGCCGGCGAATCGACCAGAATATCCGGGGGAGTGGTCGTAAGGGTTTGGGGCGACAAGCCAAAGGTACAGCCGATCGACCACGTGCCAGCATTCTGGGCCGTCTCCACGTCAACCTGGCTATCGCCGATCATCACGGTCTCTTCCGGTCTTGCGCCGGCCTCGGTCATCAGCGAGACCAGTCCCTCCGGATCAGGCTTTTTGGTTTTGAAGCTGTTGCCGCCGAAAATGTGCAGAAAGAACGGCGCCAGCTTCAGTGCCTCGCAGATGGCCTGCGCCGGGCGAACCGGTTTGTTGGTCAGCACCGCCATCGTTCTGGGCGGCCCGTCATGCAACTGGCGCAGAGCCGCCAGCGACTCAAGAACCCCGTTATAGGCATAGGTGAAGTCCAGCTTGTGTTCACGATAGTAATCGAGAAAGTAGGCGTAAGCCTTCGCCAGAAATGCCTCGTCCACCTCCACCGCGTCCACTCCAAAAAGAGCGCGGCGGATCAGCATGATGGCGCCATCGCCGATGTAGCTGGCGACCAGAGAGTCAGGCAGTTGCTTGCATCCAAAGTGAGCCAGCGTCGCGTTCACGCTGTTGCAGAGATCCTGCGCGGAGTCGATCAGCGTGCCATCGAGATCAAAAACCAGCAGTTTCAGTTGTTCGACAGGAATGGGGCGAAGGATACGAACCATGAATTCAGTTTAACGGCGAGGATTGCCAACCTATTTGCAGACCGGAACGTGATGACCAAAAAAAACAGGCGAAACCCTCCCTAGGAGCTTTACAGGTTTCGCCTGGTAGGCAAATCTAGTGAACCCGAATGTCTCCCGATCCGGTCTCGATGCGCACCGTCGGGCCGCCGCCGTTGACCTTGCCACTCACATGGTGGTGGTTGGACGAGCCCTGAGTCAGCATCTCCATATCGGTGTGAACACTTCCCGATCCGGTCGACGCCTCGAGAGTGAACGCCGCGCCGCCAGCCGTGTAATCGATGTTGCCAGAGCCAGTTTCAAGCTTCCAGTCCGAAGATGGGGCTCCGCCGACCTTGATGTTCCCAGAGCCAGTTCCGGCATGAAGACTCCCATGCACATTCCGCAGCTCGACATCGCCTGAACCCGTCTGCGCCTTCACGTCGCCCTGTCCGGTCTGGTCCACGTAGATGTTGCCCGAGCCGGTATCGACCTTGAAGCCGCCGTGCAGCCCGTTGGCGTGAATGTTGCCCGAGCCAGTCGAGATCTTTGCATTCTCACCGACGCCGTCGACCGTAATGTCACCCGAACCTGAGCCGGCTTCGAGGAAGGAGTTTTCCGGCGCCTGAATCTCATAGTCGATGCTGATATTGTGCATGTTTTCGTGGTGGCCGCCGATGCGCACGATGCTGCCTGTCTGCTCAATCGGCGGATGTGCGGCGATCTCGCGAACCCGCTGTTCGCTGCCGCCCCAGCCGGACTTGACCTTGCCCCAGATGTGAACCTGGTTGCCTGTGCCGCGTGTGATGTGAATGTTGCCCGAGCCTGTCGAGACCGACAGTTCCACGCGTCCGCTCACAGTGAGCGTGCGTTCAAAGGTCGCCTCTGCCGCCAGCGCTGGAAGCGCCGCCAGCACCAGAGCCGCCACTGCAATCCATAGTTTCCTCATCGCGTTCCTCTCCTTGATCTCCGCCGTTACTGTTGCAAAACTACCTGATCGCCTTCCTTCAGGCCGCTCAAGATTTCAGTCACCGAGCCGTTCGACAATCCAACCGTGACGGCCACCTTGCGCTTGCCTTCCTTCTGCTTCTTGTCGGGAATCTCGACGGTGGCCTTCTTCTGGTTGTCATAGATGACGGCGTTCTCAGGCACCGTCAGCACACCCTTGTGCTCGTCGAGCAGGATCTCGGCATTGGCCGTCATGTTGGCTTTCAATTCGCCGCCGGGATTGTCGATCGAGACACGCACTTCGAAGGTCGTCACGTTGTCTTTTTCCACGCCCATCGGCGAAATCTTCGTGACCTTGCCATTGAAAACTCTGTCTCTGAAGCTCTCAACCTTGATGCGTGCCGGCTGGTTCATGTAGACGTGCGCGATGTCGGCCTCGTCCACCTTACCTTGTACATAGACTTCGCGGATGTCTCCCTCGGTCATCACCAGCGTTGCCGTCGAGCCTAGAACGAGAATCGAACTGACCGCGTCGCCCATCTCCACATCCCGCGAGAGAATCACGCCATCCATCGGAGCGATGATCGTCGTGTAACTCAACTGCTCTTCAAGCTGTTTCAGGCTGGCCTTGGCCTGCATCACCTGCGCCTTCGCCTGCTTCAACTTGGCCGTGTCCACACCAATCTGTGCTTTTGAGCTGTCGCGCCGTGTCAGCGCAGCCAGATAATCCTTATTGGCGTCGTCAAGCGCCTGCCGGCTGACGATGCCTTGCTTCTGCATCTCCAGATTGCGGTCCAGGGTTGCCTTGTACATCGGCAGGTCGGGGGCCGCGGCATTCACCTTGTCCTGATCCACATTCGCCTGGTACGTGCCGACGTTGGCCTCGGCCGAGGCCAATTGCGCCCGCTGCGCCTCCACTTGCGCCATGATCTCCTGCTGATCGAGCTGCGCCAACTGCTCGCCCTTGTGCACATACTTGTTGATGTCGACGTAGAGCTTTTCCACAATGCCGGAGGCCTTGGACTTCACCTCGACCTTGGTGATCGGCTGGATCTTTCCCGTGGCCACGACCGACCGGGCCACATCGCCACGCGTGACCTTCGCCAGCTTGTTCTGATCGATCGACGATCCCCGCGCCAGGCGCGCCACACCGGCGCCTGCGATCAGCAGCACGACGAGCACTCCAGCGCCCAGCCAGATCCAGAATTTTTTGCTCCGTTTACGCGATGCAGCCACAGGAACCTCCCAGAATGTAAAGAAATCGCAAATCTCCGTTGAGTGAAGAAGTTGCGTGCACAGCAATGAAGCGAGCCAGAACCTTAGACGGTTTAAGCATGCAACATGCCAGCCGTGCGCCGCCCGCCGGCCTCACTTCGTTTCTCTTTCTCTCCATACGCAACCCGCAGCGAGTTGGTTCCAGCGGTTCAGTCTGGGGAGAGCCCAACAACGTTTTTCGATCTCTGATCCCTGCTCTCTGATCTCCGACCCCCTTCAATGCTATGCTCACAAGCGAGATGCACGGTCTTTCGCTGCTTGAGTTTGTCGCCGTGGCCATGCTCATTCTGGCCAACGGATTCTTTGTGGCCGCCGAGTTCGCGCTGGTCTCGATTCGCGACACGCGTATCGAGCAGATGCTGGCTGCCGGCGTCCCTGGAGCCCGTGCCGTTCGGCGCTTGCAGCAGGATCTGGACGACTTTCTTCCCGCCGTGCAACTGGGCGTCACACTCTGCTCGCTGGCCCTGGGCTGGATCGGCGAACCGTTGGCCGCGGGCGTCTTCCTCGGTTGGCTTGGCGCACTGCCGATTGCCGCAACCACAGCGCATCTCTATGCGCATGTGGCGGCTGTTTGCGCCGTAGCCCTGGGTTTTGCCGTCATCACCTACTTCCATGTCGTAGTCGGCGAACTGGTGCCTAAGTCGCTTGCCCTTCGGCGGGCGGATGCAATCGCCGTCGCCGTGGCTCCGCCCATGCTGCTCTTTATGGCGGTTGCGCGGCCTGCCGTGCGGCTGCTCAGGAATTCGGCGGCCATGATCCTCAAGGGCTTCGACATTCCCATGACCGAGCGGGCTCAGGTCCACTCTCCGGAGGAACTCAAACTCATCGCCACCGCCGCCCGCCGCATGGGCGTTCTGCCGCGCTTTCAGGAAACCCTCATCCATCGCGCTCTCGAACTGGACGATGTCCCGATCCGCGAGATCATGACCCCGCGTCAGAAAATCTTTTCTCTGCCCTCGAAGATGCCGGTCGATACAGCCTGTGCGCAGGTGATTGAACAGATGCGCTCGCGCGTTCCCGTCTACGACGAGAGCCGCGGCCCGGAGCACATCGTCGGCGTTGTCTACTCCAAAGACCTGGCCCGGTTGACGATCTTTCGCCCTGCCGCCCCGTTCGTCGAACTGAAGCTCTCGCAGATCATGCGCGACGTGCTGGTCGTGCCTGAGACCAAGACCGTTCTCGACCTGATCCGCGATTTCCAGCAGCGCCGCCGCCAGATCGCCATCGTCGTCGACGAGTACGGCTCCACGGTCGGCCTGGTCACCACCGAGGACGCCATCGAGCAGTTGACCGGCGAGCTGGAGGACGAGTTCGACGACCCGGCTCTTCCCGTCCTCACCACCGCCAGCGGGGCTCTGCTGATGGATGGCGGCGTCAACCTGCGCGACCTCGAGACCCAGATGCAGTGGGACCTTCCCCGCGACGGCGGCGTAGAGACCCTGGCCGGCTTCGTGCTCATGCGCCTCGGCCACATCCCCGATGCGGGCGAATCCGCGGTCTTCGAGGGCCGCCGCCTGACAGTAGTCGAGATGGAAGGCCGCCGCATCGCCAAGATTCGGGTGGAGGCTGTCGAGGAAGAGACGCCCGCAACTGTCAATGACCCTGCAACAAAGAACTGAACTTAAATGTAAATGTCATACAGAGCGAGCGCAGCGAGTCGAAGGACCTGCTTTTGCTCTTCTTCGCTTCATGAGCGCCAAGATAAAGCATGCTCCCAAGCTTCTCGGAGTTCGATCCCGTCCTTGATTTTGCGTTCTTCATTGAAGTTGAAGTCCCCGTAGGGATGCGTACTGTAGAAGACCGTCGTCACGTGGCTCCCAAATCTGATTCCCGGAAATCTCCCCGAGGCAATTTGAGTTTTCACAGATAATGAATCGAGCGTCGCTTTGGGGACAGGTCCCATCACGACAATCAGTTGGGGCAGAAGCGTCTCAATCTGGTAAACGAGGAACTCGCGGCAAAATTCTTTGAATCGCGGCTCAGCGTCCCAGTTTCTCTTGTCAAGTGCAGTGCCTCCGTCACGCAGGCCCATGACCGCATTCGTAAAGAAACATTGCTCTGTTGGTAGCTTTGCCCGGTCGATCCGACGCCTCACGTTTTTCCATGTAAGGGGATTCTCAAAGCCCTTCTTTCGCAGCATCTCATAGGACTTGCAAGTCCCAAAATCATTGCCGAGAAACAGAATTCCTCTCTTTGCCACCAACCCTGGCGACACTTCGGCAATCTGTGCATCATCCCTCCACAGTCCGTCACCCCCGGGAAAGAATCCCTGCCCCTTAAGCCGGAATGGAATACAAGACATCCCCAACGGATAAGGCAGCCCATTGAACCGCATTTCCGCCTCCATCGAATGAAGATGATCCCAGAGGTTCGCTACACTTACTAGCATGTCGCCTGACATTTCGTTCTCCTTAAATCGACGATAGATGAGTGCTTTCGCTCAGTGTCAAGAGCCTGAGCCACAATTCAGGAGGAATCTCGTGTCTTCCAACGCAGGGTGGTTCGTTGCTCCAACTGTTCCTTGGTCTCTCCTGCCTGCCCGCTGGTTTATCGTTAAGACCAGCCCATGAAGCAGATCCTTACCCGTCTCGCGCTCACTCTTCCAGTCGTCTGGCTGGTGGTCTCGCTTGTCTTTCTGCTGATTCATCTCGTTCCCGGCGATCCAATTCTGCAAATGCTGGGCGAGGGCGCAACGCCGACCGACATGGCGGCTCTTCGCCATCAATACTTCCTCGACCTGCCGCTCGGCCAGCAGTACCTGCGCTACTGGAACGGCGTCTTCCACGGCGACCTGGGAAGTTCCATCCGCCTGCACGACACCGTCTCGCACCTCATTGCCGCCCGCTACCCCTACACGCTGGCCTTAACGCTGACAGCCCTGAGCTTCGGCCTCCTGCTCGCTCTGCCTGCCGGGATTCTGGCAGCCGTGCGTCGCGGGCGATGGCTTGACCAGATCCTCTCCGTCGTCAGCCTCTTTGGCCTCTCGGTTCCCGGCCTGGCGCTCGGCCCCGTGCTGATTCTGGTTTTTTCCATCTACCTCGGCTGGCTTCCAGTCTCGGGTGCGAACTCAGGCGGCAGCAATTCAATCGACTGGCGTTACCTCGTGCTGCCCTCGCTGGCCATGGGTGCGTCTCTCGCTGCAATTCTCACGCGCATGGTGCGCACGGCGATGCTCGAAGAACTCGGCCAAGACTACATCCGCACTGCCCGAGCCAAGGGACTCACCGAACGAGCCCTAGTCTGCCGCCACGCCCTGCCCAACGCGCTGGTCCCCATCATTACCGTGGTTGGCCTGCAATTCGGCGCGCTCCTGGCCGGTGCGATCGTGACCGAGACCATTTTTAGCTGGCCCGGCCTCGGCCGCCTCACCGTCAGCGCCATCTCCAATCGAGATTACGCACTGGTGCAGGGTTGCCTGCTGTCGATTGGGCTCACATACGTCCTGGTCAACCTGCTGACCGACGTCGTCTACAGTTGGGTCAATCCCCGCATGAAGGGGTAGAGTCAGCCACTCAATCGCAATCCAGCTCAACGATCCTCGGCTCGAATTCGCCATCCGCGCTCACCGTCAGTAACCCAACACTCACCGGCAAACGAAACCGCCGCGGCCCGCACGATCCGGGATTGAAGTAGAGCACGCCCTTGCGCCGGTAGAAGTTCGGCACGTGGCTGTGGCCAAAGAGCACGGCTGCGAACTTCCCGGTAGCAGGGTCCAGATGCAGAGTTGCCAGATCGTGAAGCATGTAGACGTACCGCTCGGCAATCAGCACCACATCCGTCTCAGGCAGTTTGCCGCAGCTTCCTTCGCGATCAACGTTGCCGCGGACGGCCGTGACCGTCGCAATTTTCTCCAGCTCTTGAATCACCGCCATCTTGCCCACGTCGCCCAGATGAAGGATGCGCTCAACTCCAGCCAGAGCGGTGACGATTTCCGGGCGGAAGAGGCCGTGAGTGTCGCTGACAACGCCGATTCTCATGCTTACCTGTAAATAAGATCAAATCCGCCGGCAAAATTCTTGGGCCAAAAGACAAAATAGCTTTCATCACCGACTCGTTCACGACGAGCGATAACGGCTCCTTCAAGCTGACCGTTCTCCCTAAGGCAATCGATAATGATTTGCTCTGAGGCCGGTCCGTCTACCACATCGCAAAAGATATTTAGAGTGCCACTCCCTATATCGTGACCGTCGCAGTTGCCGAGGCCAGTCCAGCCAAGGCACTCATTCATTAGCTCTTCAATTACCTGTTCCTTGTCGAGATCCTTTACTGAACCCATTCCATCGATCCTGTACTGAATCACAACTTGAGCCATATTCTCGATCTTTACTGGCATGAATCCTTCTGCAATAAGCCTCTTCTTTTCGCGCTCAAATACTTCTCTTGCACGAGGACGATCAGTAAGAGGGAGTTTGCTAGTCTCACCCTTATCTCCCACACTTCCCCAGTGAAAGATCAAGTCAACTGAATCGTCCCAAGCCTCCCAGTACTCAGTGATTTCATTCAACTTTCGATATACTTTCACCATGTCTCCCTTTCTGGATCACGTGAGCTAATTGTTGCTTGATCTGTAATCAGAATACTATTTTCACAGCCCCAGTTCCAGCCGCGTCCGTGGGTCGAGCTGGTCGCGCAGCGCGTCGCCAATAAAGTTGAAGCCAAGCACCGCGCCAGCCACCGCCAGAGCAGGGAAGAGCACCATATGCGGCGAGTCGAACAGATGCAACCGCGCGTCGTTCAACATCGCACCCCAACTCGGCGCGGGCGCCGGAATGCCCAGTCCAAGAAATGAGAGCGTCGCCTCGGCCAGAATCACTCCGGCCATGCCGATTGCGGCTTGCACCAGGATCGGTTGCACGATGTTCGGCAGAATATGCCGGAAGAAGATGCGCATTCCGCTTCCACCCAGGGCGCGTGCCGCATCCACATATTCGCGGTCGCGGACCGACATCACCTGCGCGCGAACCAACCGCGCATAGCCCGCCCAGCCTCCGATTGCCAGAGCCAGTACAAGATTCGCAAAGCCCGGCCCGAGAAATGCCGCAAATGCAATCGCCAGAAGAATCCCCGGCAGCGCGAGAAAGGTATTCATCGCAAAGGTTGTGAGAGCGATGTCGATCCAGCCGCCCAGATACCCTGCCAGTCCACCGACGGCGAGGCCCAGCGCCAGCGAGACAGCGACGACTGTCACCGAGACGGCCAGCGAGAGGCGCGCTCCAAAGAGCAGTCGTGAGAGCGTATCCCGACCCAGTTCGTCGGTTCCGGCCCAGTGCGCTGCCGAGGGGCCTTCCAGCCGATGCAGCAAGTCGATGGATGCGGGATTCGCGGGAGCCAGCCAGGGAGCGGCCAGCCCGCCGATAATAAAGGCCGCGAGCAGCAGCACCCCCGCCACGGCCAGCGGCTGGCGGCGAATGCGGTTGCGCAAGGCAGCCATCGTGCTGGCAGAGAAAAATTGCATTGGCATAGCCAGAATACCGCGACAGTCACGGCAAAGTGGGGTTCAATCGGATATGAGTCCTTTTCTGCGAGTCTGCGCGGCCTCTCTGATGCTGGTTGCGCCGGTGGTTCTGGCGCAGGCGCCGCCCCGCTCTTCGCAGTTTCAGAGTTCGCAAGCCATTCAGTCCGAGGCCTGGCGCATCGTCCAACTGGCCAATCAGGCTCGCGCCGCCGCCGGAGCCGGCCCGCTCAAGTGGGATGCAGGCCTGGCTGCCGCCGCGCGCCAGCACTGTCTGCGCATGGCCGCCGAAGGGCCGCTCTCTCACCGCTATCGGGGCGAGCCGGAGACGGCCGAGCGAGCCGCGCGCGCTGATGCGCACTTCAGCCTCATCGAGGAGAACGTGGCGCTGGGCCCCGATCCGGCAACGATTCACCAGCAGTGGATGCACTCCTCAGGCCACCGCGACAATCTGCTGAACCCGGAGGTGGACAGGGTCGGCGTAGCCGTTGTCGCCGGACGAAGAGGCCTCTATGCCGTGGCCGATTACGCACGCAACGTGCCACTGCTCACCCAGGCGCAGGTCGAGGCCAAGGTCACCGGCCTTGTCCAGGATCAAGGTGTCGTCGTCGAGCGGAGCAGCAACGCCGCACGCCAGGCTTGTAAATCAGATCATGGTGTCCCGGACGCTGAATCCGGCGCGCGTTCCCGCTTTGTCATGCGCTGGCAGGACGCAGATCTGAGCCGTCTTCCTCGTGAATTGACGGACAAACTCGCCTCAAGCCAGTTTCGCCATGCAGCGGTGGGCAGTTGCCCCCCGCAGGGACAGCAAGGTTGGTTCACTGCCTATCGCGTCGCCGTGCTGCTTGATTGAACATGAATTCGGCAGTCAGGATGAGCCCGATACACCGCTGCAAGTTTACGACTGGCATGAGTCTTAGCCAACTCGCTAACTCGCGATTTCCGCGAAGCGGAAGCCAACCTGCTGTTTTTGTTTAACATACCTACACCGCATAGGCCTTGATTGTCGGCGATCTCGGAAATTTACCCAAAGGGTATCCAAAAAGAAACCTGCACTGCTCCGCTGAGGCATCTATCTTGACTCAGTCACGAGGCTTCATCCGAAGCTCTGATATTTCTTCCAGAAATCAGGCCACGGCAGGCGCGGGCCGCCACAGACATAGATGTAGGGGTGATATCGGCTCTCTTCGTTCTCGACGCCTTCGAACTTTCCTTCGAATCCGGCGAGCCTGCATCCCGTGAAGGCCTTCTCCGCGTCCCATAGCGAGACACCGACCACGATCAGCGTTGTTGGCTGCGGGGTTGGATAGCCACGCAGCCATGCGGAGTTTGTGAGGCTGATCGGCGGGGGCAGGTGGTAGGCAGGGCCGAAGATCTCGATTGCACCCTGCTCGCCATAGTTGCCAACGAGAATGCCAAGGTGGGATTGCTGCTCCGGAGTGAGAGAATCGCGAATGTCGGCGACGGTCTTGACTAGCTCAGGCCAGCCAATCTCTTCGCGCAGATCGCCGTTGTTCCGTAGCGCAAACTCCCGAAGCGGTCCGGATGATGCTAGTGGCACGACCACGGCACAAATAAAAGCTCCGCAGACCGCGATACCACTGAAGAAAACGCCTTCGATGCTTCGCCGCGCCAGCCGGGGCAGGGAAGCCAGCCATCGTTCGCTCTCGGCAGCGCCCATGGCCAGCAGCATGGGATAGGCGGCAGCCAGGTAGTAGCCACGGCCCTTGGCGACAATGAAGAGCGCCAGCGGGATCAGGTACATCCAGGCGAGCATCCGGTACCGGCGGCTGCGCAGGAACCCGATAAGGCCGGTCAGTGCAATTGGCACGGCGAAGAGGTTCATGCAAATCGTGAACTGGTCCTTGAGAAAACCGTCGGCGCGCCCTTCGCCCACATCGCGAATGTGAATGTGGTGGAGAAATTGGTAAGAGATAAAGTCGTGCCGCACCTGCCAGAGAAAATTGGGAAGGCAGATCGCAAACGCAAGCGCAATGCCGCCCCAGAACCAGCCGCTCACGAGAAAACGGCGTGCGCGCGAAAGCACAACTCCGCCGAGGATTCCCGCAATGAAAAACACGATCGAATATTTGGTCAGCAGGCCCACGCCGACCGTGGCGCCGATTGCCAGCCACCAGCGCGGATTCTCCGAGTTCAGCAGGCGAATCGTGAAGTAGGCGATCAACACCCACCAGAGATAATCGAAGGTCGTGTACTGGAACTCCGTGCCCTCAAAGAGCGGCAGCGGCGAGAGTGCCACGGCAAGTGAGGCCGCGAACTGCGCCAGCCGTCCGCCGCCGAGTTCCCGCGCCATCAGCCCGGTAACGATGACCGCAGCCGCCTGGGCCATGACCGAGAAGAGCCGCAAGCCAACCATCGAGAGGCCGAAGAGGTTGAGGCCGATGCGTTCAACGAAAGGCGTGAATGGCGGATAGGCGACGAAGCCCCAATCGATATGGCGTGCGTCGCTGAGGAACTGAAGCTCGTCGCGGTGAAAGCCGTAACGGCCATTGGTAGCCAGATGAAGCAGTGTGATGGCAAGGGCGACCCCAGAGAGGATCGCCCATTCCACCCTGCGCGGGGCGTCGGAGGGCCCTGCGCAACGCCTATTCTCGATTGAATTGCTGCCAAAACCGCCCAATTTTTCTCCAGATAACCTCTACGTCGAAGCCTATGCTTTTGTTCCCGTATCTGCCGCCTCTCGTTCGGCTCGTTCCTGCGGCGAAGCGATCTTCACCGTGGCCATTCCAGCGGCAACGGCGGCGTTGATGCCCAGTTCGGTGTCCTCAAAGGCCAGGCAGTCTTTGGGTGCCACGCCGAGCCGTTCCGCGGCGATGAGAAAGGCATCCGGAGCCGGCTTGCTGTTCACGTAATCCTCAGAACCCACAATCGTTTCGAATAGATCCAGCAGATTGAGCGCGCTCAAAGCCCTGGTCACCGAGATTCGCCTGCCGCCCGAGACCACTGCAAAGGGAATCCGGCCATGCTCGGCCTCGATCAGCTCTAGCACCTCGGGGATCGCCTTGAGCTGCGGAAGCAACTGAAAGTAAAGCTCTTCTTTGTGTTCGGCCAAAGCCTCTACCGGCATCGAGAGCCCGTGCATCTCATTCAATGTAGAGATAATCTCGCGGGTCGGCTTCCCACCCCAGGAATAGAAAAGATCTTCAGGAAAAGGGCAATTCCACTCCGCAAATGCCGTCTTCCAGGCAACGTAATGCAGCGGCATCGAGTCGACGATCGTTCCGTCGCAGTCAAAGAGATAGGCGCGGAAGTCGCCGGCGGGCAGTTCAAGTTTCATGCTCAAAAAACTCCCTTTTTGGATTGAATAAAATCGTTTTGCAGCATAGGATTCTCAGTCTGTGCGGACTCGCATCCAGGAAGACGCAGTCCAGCCGTGAGATTCGGGATATCGGCCCGCCTGTTTGCTTCTTCTATGGTATCGTTCAGGCCGTCGGGGTGCAGTTGTCCGATCGCGGACTTTCCATCGATAGGATCTGCTTGATGGTGCATGGGGCCGCCGAGTGGCTGCATGGCAAAATAATCGGGCAGAATTTTGACGAGTAGGGAACTCTCTGCTACCTTGATAGAGGACATTTCATACACGGCATTCCGCAGTAGCTCAATGGCAGAGCATTCGGCTGTTAACCGAAGGGTTGTAGGTTCGAGTCCTACCTGCGGAGCCAAATATTATCTTAGACTTACGAGCCTTCAACACTCCCCGATGAGCATCAAGAATCCAAGACTGTAAGGTTTTCCCGCAAAATGCTGCATATTAACGGGTATTTCTGAGCCTTGCTGCTCTATTTTATTACTGTCGCAGCGTTCTCATGCTGCGTTAGGGCTTTGGATATCGTTCGCTGCTGGACTAGGTTCTGCAACCCATGTTGGGACTTTTGCAGGACCCTTGCGATTGGCCTTCTCCTAACCGGAAGAGCTCGAATCCGCCGGCTTCTTAGAGCCGGTACCGCAAATTCGGACAGGGGCATAAGTGGAAGTTCTGCTCGCTCGCGGCCTTAAGATGGCTGAGAAGAGGAGAACGGATGAGCAGACGTCCCCGCAGGAACCACACAGCGGCGTTC
>Ga0302322_100000066_pt1 | contig 61677 bp, 40 predicted proteins | sample Fen_T0_2_FD_203757 | JGI IMG/M metagenome (GOLD analysis project Ga0302322, IMG submission 203757) | Peat permafrost microbial communities from Stordalen Mire near Abisko, Sweden - Fen_T0_2 | ecosystem: Environmental > Terrestrial > Soil > Wetlands > Permafrost | place: Sweden: Abisko...
CCCGCCGAAGCGCAACGCCGAACCCATCGGGGTGATCGCCATGCGCGCCTCCGTAAAAATGGAGCAGAGTTCCGGCAGCTCGCGCGGTTTGGGCAGCGTGAGGCTGTAGCCTTTGCCCGCCTGGAGGGGAATCTTCAACCCCAGCGCACGCACCAGCAGCGGCGACCAGGAGCCGCCGCACAAAATGATTTCATCCGCGGAAAATTCGCCGCCTGCGGTGCGCACGGCGTAGATTTTACGGCCGGAAACCGATAACCCTGCCACTTCCGTGTCCCAGACAAACTGCACGCCCAGCGCTTCCGTCTGGGCCTGCAAAACCGCCATATACCGCTCCGGCGTGAAATGCCCGTCCTTGGGAAAATAAACCGCGCCCGCCACGTCCATCGTCACACCCGGATCCAGATGGGCCGTTTGTTGGGCGCTAAAAACATCCGCCGGCACCCCCAGTTGGTTGGCCTGGGCGGCGTATTTGGCCTCTTCATCCAGGCCCTGCTGCGTTTTGCACAGCATCAGCAGACCGCGCGTGGTCAGGCCGATGTCGGCGCCCTGGGCCGCCATTTCCTCAAACATCGCGCGGCTGGCAAAGCTCAGGTCGCGCAGCAACGGCGCACTGCGCCGGACGTGTTCCGCCGTGGCCGCGCGCCAGAACTTGAGGCACCAGTCGAACAGTTCGCTGCTGCAGCGCGGCTTGATGTAAAACGGCGACTCCGGATTCCACATCCATTTCAAGCCCAGCTTCACCATGCCCGGCGCCGCCAGCGGCACGAAATGGCTCGGCACAATCATGCCCGCGTTGCCATAAGAACAGCCGTCGCGCTGCGCCCCGTGGCGCTCAATCACCGTCACCCGGTGACCTTTGCGGGCGCAGTGCAGCGCGGCCGAAAGCCCCACCGCGCCGGCCCCGATGATGAGAATATTCTTGTTCATGAAATTTAACGAATCCCCCAGCAAAACGGATCGCGCTCGTTGAACAGCAGCGTGGCCTCCGCATTGACGAAGGCGGTGCCCGTGATGGTGGGGATGATTTTATCGCCCAGGCGCCGGAAGGTGCCCGTGAACTGGCTGCCGAGAATGCTCTCCTGCACCCAGGTTTCGCCCTCGGCCAGCTTGCCATCCGCCGCGAGGCACGCGAGCTTCGCGCTCGTGCCCGTGCCGCAGGGCGAACGGTCATAGGCTTTGCCCGGACACAAAACAAAATTCCGGGAATGCGCGTCCGGCGATTGCGCCGGGCCGAACAGCTCCACATGGTCTACTTCGGGAAAGCCCGCGGCATTCACCGCCTGCCGGATTTTCCAGGCGAGGTCCGTCAGCCGTTCCACGTTGGTCAGGCGCAGTTGCAGGCCGTGCTGGGCCACCAGAAAAAACCAGTTGCCGCCCCAGGCCACATCGCCGACCACCGCGCCAAACCCGGCCACTTCCACCCGCACCGTCGCCGCCTTGCGATAGCTCGGGACGTTCGCCACCGACACGTCCCCATTGGCGTGCAGCGTGGCCGTCACCACCCCGACCGGGGTTTCCAGCCGGTGTTCGCCCGGCTGGATTTTGCCAAGGTGCGCCAGCGTGGCCACCAAGCCGATCGTGCCATGCCCGCACATGGCCAGGCAGCCGACGTTGTTGAAAAAAATCACGCCCGCCACACACGTCTTGTCCTCCGGCTCCAGCAACAGCGCCCCGACCATCACGTCCGAACCGCGCGGCTCGTTGACCACGGCCGACCGGAACCGGTCATGCTGCGTCCGGAACACTTCCAGCCGTTCAGCAACCGAACCGCCACCCAGATCAGGCCCGCCGCTGATGACGATCCGCGTCGGTTCGCCGCCGGTATGGGAATCAATGATTTGAATGCGTTGCATATGGGTGTGGGTTGGCGGTCGCCGGTCCGCCCCGGCGAAAGACCGGTGAATCCAGCGGCACCTGCCGGTCCTTGCCGGCGTGCTTGGGCTAACTGTTTTTCCTGGCGTCCAGCCCGGCGGTGCGCACCTGCGCCGCGCCCGCCCCGGACGCATCGGCCCCATACCATCCTTTCAGCCCGTGACAGGATGCGGCGCCTGCGTGTCAGCGCTTGGCCGCCTGCCTGCGCGGCAGCTTCGGCCGGCTCTCGAGGCCGTCATGAATGATCTTCAAAATGCGCTTGCGCTCCTCGCCCGCCAGCGTCAGGCGCGGCGCGCGGACGTATTCCTTGCCCAGCCCGGCTTCCTGCACCGCGAGCTTGATGTACTGGACGAACTTCGTGCTGACGTCCAGGTGCAGCAGCGGCGTGAACCAGCGGTAAAATTCGCGGGCCTTTTCCCATTCGCCTCGGCGCGTGAGCTCCCAGAAATACTGGTTCTCCGCCGGAAACGCGATGCCGCTGCCCGCCACCCAGCCGTCAATGCCCAGAATGCTCGCTTCCAGCGCCAGATTGTCCACGCCGGTGAACAGCGCGTAGCGGTCGCCCACCGCATTATGCAAATCCGTGATCCGGCGCACGTCCCCGGAACTTTCCTTCAGCGCCACGAATTTTTTTTCATCCGCCAGTTGCGCGAACATCTCCGGCGTGATGTCGTTGCCATAGCTCAGCGGATTGTTGTAGATCATGATCGGCAGCCCGCTCGCCTTGGCCACCGTGCGGAAATGGGTCATCGTCTCGCGCGGGTCGCCCTTGTAGAGCATCCCCGGCAGCAGCATGATGCCGTCCACGCCCAGTTTCTCCACCTCGCGGGCGTAGCGGCCGGCCTCGCCCGTGCTCGTCTCGGCCACGCAGCTCATGACCGTCACCCGCCCGGCGACCACTTTCAGCATTTCCGAAATGAGCAGCCGCTTTTCCTCGGGCCGCAAGGCCTGGTTTTCGCCCAAGGATCCCAGGAATATCAGGCCGGTGACCCCAGACTGGATCAGCACCTCCGCGTGCCGGGCCGTCGCGTCGAGATCAAGCGACTGGTCTTTTTTAAGTTGCGTGGTGATGGCGGGGAAAACCCCGCTCCAGAATGGTTTGCTCATGTGTTTTTAAATTATTTCTTCATCAAGGCTTCAATTTCATCGGCCTCGATCGGAATGTGGCCCATCAAATCCAGATTGCCGCCTTCCTGTACCAAAATGTCGTTTTCCAGGCGGACGGCAAAGCCTTCCTCCCGGATGTAAATGCCCGGCTCCACCGTCAGCACCCAGCCCGGCTGGAACGGCTCCACCGTCAGGCCCACATCGTGGACATCCAGCCCCAGCGGATGGCCCACGCCGTGCATGAAATACTTTTTGAACGCCGGCTGGTCCGGGTTTTGTTTTTTGATTTCCGAGCGCTTCAGGAGGCCCAACTCCACCAGTTCCTGCTCCATGCAGGCCTCGGCTTCCTTCTGCCAGTCCTTCGTGAGTTTGCCCGGGGTCGCCGCCAGGCTGACGGCGCGCAACACGCGCAGCACGGCATTGTAAACCTGCTTCTGGCGGCGGCTGAACTTGCCGCCCACCGGAATCGTGCGGGTCAGATCCGCATTGTAATTCGCATAGCTCGCGCCGACATCCAGCAGCAGCAGCTCGCCCTTGCGGCACGGCTGGTTGTTTTCCAGATAATGCAGCACGCAGGCGTTCTTGCCGGAGGCGATGATCGGGTTGTACGCAAATCCCGCGCCGTTGCGAATGAACTCATGCGCAAACTCCGCCTCGACTGCCATCTCGTTCACGCCCGGTTTCACAAACCGGCACACGCGCTGGAAACCGGCGTCCGTGATGTCGCACGCCTTTTGCAGCAGGGCGATTTCCGCCGCGGACTTCACCGCGCGCAGCCGGTGCAGCAGCGGCGCCAGCCGGCGCAGGTCGTGCAGCGGATACAGCGCCCGGGTCTCGCGCACAAACCGCGCCTCGCGCGTCTCCACCACGATCGTGGCCCGCTTGTGTTCGTTGCCATTCAGGTAGGCCGCGCTGCATTCGCACATCAGGCGACGGAAAATTTGGGGAAACTCCGAGGCCCATTCCACCCGCGCCACGCCCGAAATCGCCTTCGCCTCGCCCTTGGTCAGCTTGTGCCCCTCCCACGTTTCCAGCAGCGGATTCGATTCCCGCACAAACAGGATCTCGCGGAACTTCGGATCGTGCGCCTCGGGATACAGCAGCAGGATGCTCTCTTCCTGCTCCACGCCGGTGAGGTAAAAGAGGTCCGAGTTCGGCCGCATCGTGAGCGTGCCGTCGGCATTGGTCGGCAGGATGTCGTTGGCATTCACCACGGCCAGCGTATTCGCCGCCAGCAACGCTTGCAGGTTGCGGCGGTTTTGAACGAACAATCCAGAATCTATCGGTGCATGTCGCATTTAATTTCCTTTGGTAGTTTATTTGAATACCGCCGTGCCTGTCTTGGATGGAAATGACAGGCAGACTGTAAATTATTGTCCGCCGCGCTTCGCCGGCGGGGTTTTTAGCGCGCGGAACTGCGTCGGCGTGAGGTTGGTGGCCGAGCGAAACACGCGCGTCATGGCGCTGTGATCGTAAAAACCGCACGCGTGGGCGATGTCCGCCAGCGACCGCTTGGTTTCCGTAAGGAGGCTCACCGCGGCGGCCAGCCGCGTCTGCAAAATAAGCTGATGGGGCGTGAGCCGGAAAATCCGCTTGATATGCCGTGCAAACCGCACCGGCGGCAGCCCGGCCAGTTTGGCCAGCCGGCCCGGCGTCAACGGCTCGCTGAAATGGTTCTCCAGATGTTCCAGCGCCCTGGCCAGCGTGGCCGGAATCGCGCTTTCGCCCGGCGACCGCAGATCGCGCGAAATGCCCATGACCCCGAGGATTTTTCCTTCCTCATCCCACACCGGAATTTTAGTGGTGAGACACCAGCCCGGCCGCCGGTGCGCCTGCCAGTGCAGCTCCAGATGCTCAATGATGGCCCGGCCGGTGCGGATCACCTGCTCGTCCTGACCCGCGTAATGACGTGCCAGGTCCGGCGGAAAAATCTCCCGGACGTGCCGCCCGATCAACTGAGCCTTGCCCGCCACCCCGCAGCGGTCCACCAGCGACTGGTTGACGGCCAGATAACGGCCCCCAAGGTCTTTCACGAAGAACACCGTCTCCGGCAGGTGGTCGAAGAGTTGTTCCGCCAGCGTCAGGCCCGCCGTCAAACCAGACTCCAACTGAAGGTGAGGGAGATTGATCATGCCAGCCATAGCTGCCGATCATATTGAAGCACCCGTCCGCTGCCGACAATCGGGAAATTGCGGGCTTCATTCTTCAGAAACGCAATTCCGGCAATGCGGTTGCTCGGGCCATCCCTCAAAAAAGACGAAACGGGGGGAATTGTCTTGGCGAGGTGGGCCGCGCCGGGTTCGTCGCGTATTTTCGGTGTCATCGACGATTTGGATTTCAGTTTTCTTGGGACCGGCCGGAAGGATTCGCGGGCTGAGCTGGGCAAGGGCAGCCACCACCATGGCGTGGCGATTGGCGACCACGCCGCCAGCGGTTTGACGTCCGCCACCACTGAGGTTTAAAAAAGCTCAAATACTGGCATTGAAATCGGGCAATGCCAGTATTTGAATTTTACATCGAAACTTAGTCATGCTTTTTTGGGAAACATTGCAATTTGCCAAAGAATTCGCTCAATAATAACTCCAGTCGTTTGTGAGACACTACACCAGCGTTCCCTCTGTCCACTGTAAATATGATGTAAGGGTGCCCCGTTAGGATCACAGAACTATGGCTTGGCACCAAATACCGCCTCCAGAATCACTTCCTTGGTTTTCCAGATTAGCGCCATCGTCATGGCGAGCGGGAGCAGGATGAAAAAGATGAGCAGCACGCCGCTGCTCTGGTTTAGCAAGACGATGAGCCAGCCGATATAGGGCGACGGATGCGGCAGGCGGAGCAGCGCGAACAAGGTGGTGAAAAAGAGCAGCAACCCTACGAGCAGCCACCGATTGAGCGCGGTGAACTGGCGCGTTTCCTGCCGCAACGTTTCATCCGGCAGCATCGCTCCCAGGCGCTTGAGAACGAGGTTTAAATTGAACAGGAACAGCACCGCGGACAGTTCCAGCAAACCAACCACCAACGTGAAGAAAAGCACATCCGGCACGCGGTTGTGCCAGTAGATAAACGGACACAGGCCTAGATTGACCACGGCCAGCAACTGGGCGCGGTCCAAGGCCTTCCGCCAAGGCCGTTCCTGCTGCTGAAACGCCGACATCTGCCAGAGGCCATAAACGATCAGGGCGTTGATGGCGAGCGCCGGCAGGAAGCCCAGCGGCTTCAACCAGTCCGCCCGGGCGGTCTCGGCGGAAACCAGCAGTGCCGCCGGCAGCCCCCAAAACAAGGCGGAGAGTCCGCGCGCCAGTTTACCCAGCGAGCGGAGCAGTTGTGGATTGGCTGACCGGTCATACATCGGCAAAATTATGCGGGGAAAGGGTTGGTAGAAGAAGCAAAAATACGACACAAACCGTTGGTTGCAAATTCAATTGACGTGGTTCGGGGCAACCTGAGAAGTTGTTGGCCATGAAATTGTTCTTCAAGCAGCAGGCCAAAGTCGTCGGCAGCGGGTTCGTGCTCGCCCTGGCTTTTTTCATTCAGGCCAGCACCTTGTCCGGCGCGGAATGGCGCCGGTATTTTCTGACGCCGGAAGCCGTGGATGTCGTCGCCTTACTGCCCGCTCCGCCGCTGCCGGCGTCCCCCGAAGACCTGGCGGACATGGCCACAGTGGTGAACGCCCGCAATCAATGCTCCTCCAACGAGCTGGCCGCCGCGCTGGTACACGACCGGAGCCTGACGGCCTTTAACATGGCACCGTTCATCGGCGACTTTTTCACGGCCAGCCGCCTGCCTAAAACGGCCGCCTTGCTGCGCCATGCGCAAAGCGACACTTCCTGTTTTGTGGCCGCGGCGAAGGCCAATTGGAAGCGGCTGCGTCCATCCGTGGTGGATACGAACCTGCTGGTCACCACGCCGGATTTGGATTTCAGCTATCCCAGCGGCCATTCCGCCGGAGCCACCATGGTGGCGCTGATTCTCATGGATCTGGACCCGGAACACGCCGGGCAGATTCTGGCGGCGAGCCGCGCAGCCGGCTGGCAGCGCGTGCAACTCGCCCGGCATTATCCCAGTGACATCCAGGCGGGGCGCGTGCTGGCGCAAGCCGTGTTTCATGCGATGAAGGCCAACCTCAGGTATCAGCAGGAATTCGCCGAGGCGCAGGCGGAAATGGCCGCCGCCAAGGCCGCCACGGCCAGCCCACCGCCAGCGGCTCCGGCGGCGAAAGCCGCAGAAGCGGCGGCGCACTGAACACGCGGTTGAGAAGGTTCGCTTCATTTTCCACGCCGTAGCAACTCGCCCATTGAAGCGATCTAAAGGTCGCGCGCAGGAGCAATTCACCCCCGCCTGCGCGAGCCGCTGCGGTCTTTTTTCGTGTGGCCTGAAAAAGCCCAACGGAATGTTTTACTGCCGATCAGAAACCCGCTACAAATTTGGCATGACACACTCTTTTTTTGCGCCACACCGCTGGCTCGCCACCTTGCTGCTGGGAATGTGCATCGGCGGCCCGGTATTGGGCAAAACGCCCGTGGAATATGCCAACCCGCTGGTGGGCACGGCTTCCCTTGATGATCCCAAGCTGCTCGGCAATGCGCCGCCACCCGGCGAAGAAGCTTACACAGGGTTCACCTACCCCGGTCCGGCCCTGCCGCATCACGACATCATTCTCGGCCCGATCAACAAGGATTTGACCGAGGCTGCGGGCAACCACGGCATCATCTTCCCCTACCTGCATTCCCGGCGGACGATGCTCGGCTTTTCCTCCCCCATGCCCGGCCTCACCATCATGCCGCTGGTGGGCGATTGGAACGTTCCGCCCGACCGCAGCTATGCCTCGCCCTATGACAAGGCTTCGGAAAAAGCCACCCCGGGCTATTACTCCGTGTTTTTTCCCGACAGCGGCATCCGCACAGAACTGACCGCCACCGAGCGCACCGGCTACTACCGGTTCACGTTCCCCCAGACCGACCGGGGCGTGGTGCTGATTGATTTGGGTGCCGGCGACAACCAGATCGAGATCATCGGCGACCATACCGTGCGGGGCCGCGGCGAGAATGGTGGCCGGTGCTTTATCGCGGAGTTTTCCAAACCTTTCAAAGCTTTTGGGACCTTTCATCAAAACCCGCCGCGGCTGGAAGGCGCGCGCGTGCGTCGGGATGATTCGGTACAGACCGATACGCGCACGGATTCCGGCAGCTACGCCGGCTCGTATCTGCAATTTGCCACCACGGCTGGCGAGCAGATTTTCGTGCGGCTCGCTTCCGCCCGCAATTTTGAAGGAGCCCAGCGACAGTTGAATGCCGAACCGGCCCATTTTGACGAAGTCCGGCAAAGCGCGGAAAAGGCCTGGGACGAAATCCTCAACCGGATAGAAATCAAAGGCGGCACGGAGAAACAACGGGGACTGTTTTATTCCACCCTCTACAATTCCCTGCTCACGCCCCGGCTCCAGACCAAAAAAGGCGCGACCGGACGCGGGCGCAATCAGAATGGCCACCCGGCGGAATATGACCGCTATAGTCCGATCGCTTTCTGGGACACCGGCCGCAACCAAATCGTGCTGCTTACCCTGCTGGAACCGGACGTGAAGACCAACATCCTCCGCACGCACCTGGAAATGGCCCGCGAATCCGGCTGGATGCATACTTCATTCTACGGCGACCATGCGGTGTTCATGTATCTCGGCGACATGGAACGCGGGCTGCCGTTCGACTACGCCTCGGTTTACGATTATCTCCGCAAGAACGCCACCGATCCCGCCGGCCCGCGCGGGGATCTGGCCGAATATCTGAAAAACGGCTGGGTGCATGATGATTTCCAGGAACATCCCAGCCCGCCCAACGCCGACGGCCATGCCGGTGTGGACAAAACCCTCGAATATAGCTGGGATGATTATGCCCTGGCGCTCTTCGCCAAAAAGCTGGGCCATGAAGACGATTATAAAATGTTCCTCGCCCGCGCCCACAACTATACCAACGTCTTCGATGCCGGCACCGGCTTCATGCGCGGCCGGAGTCCGGACGGCTCCTGGATTTCCCCGTTCGACCCCGCCGAGCCTTACTACAATTACATGATGAAAGAAGCCACCGGCTGGCAAAATTTCTGGCTCGTGCCACATGATGTTCAGGGGCTGATCAATCTGGTTGGCGGCCGCGAGGCTTTCCTGAAAAAGCTGGATGCGTTTTTCAATACGCCCTACCAGCCCAAAGGCATTGCCCGCGACGTCACCGGTTTGGTCGGCCTTTACTGCCAGGGTAATCAGCCTGACCAGCAGGCGCCTTACTACTACGACTACGCCGGGCAGCCGTGGAAGACGCAGGAGCTGACCCGCAAAATCCTGAGCCTCATGTATGGCAGCGATAAGTACGGGCTGGCGCTGCCTGGCATGGATGACCAGGGTTCGACCTCTTCCTGGTATGTGTTCAGCGCGCTCGGCTTTTACACCGTGGATCCCGCCAGCCCCAATTACGCCATCGGCTCGCCGCTTTTTGACGAGGCCATCGTGCACCTGGGCAATGGCAAGGATTTGATCATTCAGGCGAAAAACAATTCCGAGAAGAATCTCTATATCCAGTCCGCTAAGCTGAATGGTCGGGCGTGGAACAAGCCGTGGTTCAGCCATGCGGACATTGCCAATGGCGGCACATTTGTCTTCCAGATGGGGTCCAAGCCGAACTTGAAATGGGGTAGCGCGCCGGAGGATGCGCCGCCCTCGATGAGCCGGTGAGGTGGAAGGCAGCGCGGGCAAGCAGCCCACATCAACGAAGGCTTGGCCGCGCTTCGTCCGACTGAGGGTACTGCTCGACGCCGACTCTGCTTTTAATGTGCTCGGTGAGAGCACTTTGCATGAATTTATAGTTATTTTTCCTGGGTTGTGAAAAAACTTTGCTGGGCGGAGGTGGGCGGAGGTGTGCAAAGATGAAGACTCGCCCAAGCCTTGGCGTTGATGGCGGGGTGCTTTGGGAATGTGTGGCCACAGGTTGGCTGGGAGCGTATTGCGACCATGGCGAACCATCATTTTTAGGGCGGGCTTGGAGATACATCCAAGCTGACAACCGGTGGTTTTCACGGGGCGTAAAAATTTCATGCGATTGGTTGGTGGCTGGCGCTCTGGCCGGCGGAGGGGGCAGACGGTTTCAAGGCCCGCCCGGCGCCGGCATCGATTGCATTTTGTCCGACCAGCTTAACAGGGGCAGTAGGACACCAGCGGTCCCAGTGAATTTTTTTCTTCGATTATTTTTCAGCGCCCGATAGGGAGGTTTTTCTTCAGAAAACCGGCGGTTTATCAGCATTTTGCCCCGGCCTGCGGTGGGGTTTTTATTCGGCGGGCCCCGGCCCCGGCCAAGTTCCAGGGATGATGGCGAGTGGTTCCGGGCGAAATCTTTTGACCTTTCCGCGCCGTAATGTTTAGGTGGCAGGCAGTTGGAACGCATATGAGGAGTATCAGTCCCAATAACACCACCGCCGCCGGCCCGGCTTTTCCGCCGGGCTTTCGCGCCCGGCGTGGTTTGAACTGGGGGTTTATCGGGTTGCTCTACACGTCGTTCTACATGTGCCGCTACAACTTCTCGATTGCCAACAAGGCGATCAGCGACGAGTTCGGCTTTTCCAAGGAGCAGATGGGCTGGATCATCACGACGGCCCTGCTGGCCTATGCGTGCGGCCAGATCATCAACGGCCTGCTCACGGACAAACTCGGCGGCAAGAAGGCCATGCTCATCGGCGCGGCGGGCACGGTCACGATGAATCTGCTGTTTGGCGTGGCGTCGTTCTGGGGATTGCTCGGGCTGTTTATTGTCATCCGGGGCATTGACGGCTATATGCAGGCGTTTGGAGCGCCGGGCATGGTGAAGATCAACACGGCTTGGTTCGGGCGGCGCGAGCGCGGCCGTTTTGCGGGTATCTTCGGCTTCATGATCAATCTGGGGCGCTTCGGCATTTTCAAGCTGGGCCCGGCGCTGCTGGCGGGAGGGTTGTTTTTGGGCATGTGGCACATACCGCCGCTGCACTGGCGCTGGCTGTTCTGGGTGCCGTCCCTGATTTGCGCAGTCGTGGCGGTGGGCATGGCGCTCACGGTCAAGGAAACGCCGGAGGAAGCGGGGTTTAACAATGTTCATGCCGATGCGGATGACAATGCCGACACGGCGGTGCGCGCGCAACTGAGCGTGGTCTTCAAAACCATTGCCCGGCACCCGGCCATCTGGATCGTGGCGCTGGCCTATGCCTGCACCGGGGCGGTGCGCCAGGGGGTGGACCAGTGGTTTCCGCGCTTCATGCAGGAGGTGCATCACCTGGATCTGAAGTCGGCGCAATTCCAGTGGCTGGGTTTTCTGATTCCGTTTGTGGCGTCGGCGGGCTCGCTGCTCTCCGGCTATATTTCTGACACACTGTTCAAGGGGCGTCGCGCGCCGGTGGCGGCCGGGCTGTATTTTTTGGAGACGGCGGTCATTTTGCTGGCGGCGCAGTTCAGCTCCGCCAACGCGGCGGTGTTGTTTCTGGTGCTGATCTCGTTCACCGCCAATTCCACGCACTCCATTCTCGGCACGGCGGCGGCGATGGACATTGGCGGGCGCAAGATGGCGGGGTTTGCGTCGGGCGTGATTGATTCGTTTCAATACTTTGGCGGCAGTCTGGCGGGCTATTTTCTGGGCCAGTTGCTGGATAAAAGCTGGGGCAACTATTTTTACTTCATGGCGCCGTTCGGGCTGATCGGGGGGCTGCTGATGCTGACGATTGGTGAGCGGATGACGACGGGGAGGCGTGATTCGTGAAACGTGAGGCGTGAACCGTGAGCCTCAACGGGAGGGCGCGTTGCTTGGAATGGGGGGACTTGGCCGCACGCACCAGACGATGGCGGATGACTTCGCACGAGCGGGACAGGCGGGTGGGGATGGTGCCATGCAACCGGATTGGCCATGCGCTGCGAGTTGGGACAACTCGCGGTCCGGGGAATGAATTCGCCGAGCCACGGGCGGGTGCGACTGAAGACGGTCAGTGGTTTCATTCATCACAACCGAACGCAGTGTTTAAAGGCAAAGCATGAACAAGAAGCACCGCTCCCCAACCCTCTCCCCATTTTGCTATCGCAAAACGCGGAGAGGGAGAAACGCTCCTTGCGGCTTGTGAAATCATATCCCCGGCCATTCGTTACCAGGGTAAGGACAGTCGCAAGAGGCACCCGCAGGGCGGCGGTTATTCCGTTTTTGACAGTTCCTCGCCGCGCAAGGCCTCGACGAAGGGGGGCATGGGGCAATCGAGCGAATCGGCGATGGCGCGGAGCAATTCCGCCTCGCGCCCGGTGACCCGCTGGTTGGCGGCGACGGTTTTGCCGCAGGCCAGCAGGACGTTACGACGCACCGCCTCGGGACAGCGCGCCAGACGGGTCAGGGCGGCGTCCACTTTGACGAGATCCCAGTCGGCGCGGGCCAGGAATTGGAGGGGGGTATTCCGGGCATCAATGGAGCCGGCACCCACGTCGAAGAATGAGCGGGCTTCGGCTTCCGTTTCGGCACCGACATGCGCCAGCGCCGAGAGCAGCAGGGCGCATTCGGGCAGCACGGCGGACACGTTGCCATAGATGGTCCGGCCCGGGTCGACGCCGTTGAAATGCACCCGCAACTGGCGGGCGACCATTTTCATCAGGGCGAATTCAAACAGTTCGATGGCGCCATCGCATTCGATGAGCTGGCGCATGGTGTCGTGAAAGGCATCGTGTTCGTCGTCGTGGTATTCCCGGAGCGCGGGCACGGCGAATTCCGCCAGGGCGAGCTTATAGCGATCGCCCAGGACGGCAATGAGCGGAGCCAGCGCCACTGTTTGCTGGAATAATTCCGGCGCGAGATGGTCCCGCAACATTTCGATTTGTTTGTCCCGCACGGGGCCTTCCTCGCTCAGGAGCAGGGAATAGATCACGCCGGCCGCACCCGCCGGGGTGCGCAAGGCGAGCTTTACCTCGGCGGGCAGCCCCAGCCGCAGCAAGGAAACGTGCCGGAGATGATCGGCGGTGGCGTCCAAAGCCTGCACCTGCAAATTCTCCGGCAAGGAGCGCTGCAGTTCCAGCGTGCTGGCGGCGGCCTGTTCAAAGGCCTGGTCGCGCTCAAACTGGTTGGGGCGGAGCATTTTGACCTTGGGGAAAGTGCCGTCGAACCGCGGATCAATGGCGGTGATACGCTGCGGCAGCCGCGGGTGCGTGGCGAGAAAGCTGAACCAGGGCTCGTAAGTGAAATTCACGAAATACAAGTGGCTGGCCATTTCGGCATGGGGCGAATCCAGCCGGCCCTGCTTGAACAGGCCGCCGATCTTGGTCAGTGCGCCGGCGAGGCCGCAGGGATTGCGCGTGAATTGCACGGCGGCACTGTCAGCCAGCCATTCGCGCTGCCGGCAGATGGCGCTCTTGATCAGCCGCACGAACGGCAGGCTGATGGAGCCCAGGCCGATCAGGACGAATCCCAACGGGGCGGTGGGCAGCAGCCTGACCTGGTCGTCGTCGATCAGGAGGGAATCCGCCATGGGCGGGGCCTGCGTGCTGCCGTAAACCAGCACGCGGCCCAGGATGGTGGGCCAGAAAAAGCCGTGGGCGAGGCCGATCAGGCGCATGTTCAGCCGCGTATCGCCATTGAGAATATGACTGAAATCGTGGGCGACGACGCCTTGGAGTTCATCGCGCGTCAGCAGTTTCACACAGCCGCGCGTCACGCCGAGGGCGACGTCATCCCGCGTGTGGCCGGCGGCAAAGGTGTTAATGGCGCGCTCATTGTCCAGCACGTAAATCTCCGGGACGGTGGTGCCGGACGCCACCGCCATTTCTTCGACGACATGGCGCAGGCGCTGTTCGTCGGGGTCGGTGGTGCCGGATTCGATGCGCCGGCCGCCAAGCATTTCCGCCACGACGGGGCCACCGTCAGCGAGCTGGCGGATCTTGTAATAGCAGCCGGCCGCGATGGAGAGCAGGGTGCCAAAGGAAATCCAACCGACCACCGACGGCCGCAAAACGAGTTTTAGAAAGTGGCCCGGATATACCAGCGCCTCGCCGAAGAGATACAAGGCGGCGGCGATGATCCGGACGGGGCTCCACCAGAGCCCAAACGCGGCGCCCTCCTTGGCGGTGAAAATATAAACGACGGAACCGATCAGCAGATTGTTGACGACGAGCACGGCCAGTACGGCGAGGCCAAACAGCCAGAGCAGCCGCCGGGTTTGTTTTTTTGCGTGTTCCTGCCGGTCAAAAAAGTCCATGGGATTAACCGTAATTAGCAGAAACGCGGGCGGCCGCAAATCATTTTGCGACCATTGGGCTGCCGGAGGGGGGAGCGAAAACGCCTGGGGGCGGCAGTTGGCCATTTATTTTGCCCAAGACTCTGCGAGTGAATTGAAAGCGAGCAAGTTTTCGCTGAAACTCTTTGACAGAAATTCGCAAACGCGCTTTCATAAATTCATGTTAGCAAAATAACTACAACATTCCATGCACTTGGTCGTGCATGGAATGTTGTTCAATCACGGTTAAGCGGCTTGCATACTCATGAGCTACGACTACATAGTTTGGAAACGGTCGCCGACTACAAAGACAGCTATGCTTGCCGATGTCTATCAAATGACAGGCAGAGGAGAAGACCATCCCGCGATGGCACCTTTTGATACTGAGACGGTTGAACGCGACTTGAAAGGGATATTCGGAGATGTGAACAGTAATCCGGACAGCCCTTTCCTTTATAGTATTGACCATGGAGCCACATCACCATGGCTTTCATTTATGGTGAATCATTCGCAAGTCGGAGCAGTGACCGACAGGATCATAGGGCTGGCACTGCGGCACGGATTGATGGTTTATGATCCTCAGCGTGGCGCTGTGTACGGGAATCGACGCACATGACGCCGCCTAACAATTGTCTGGAGGCATCCGGCGTTAGCGCAATGAATTCAGCTGCGTGGTCATCGTCCCAAGTCGGCGTTGGCTCACTGCATCGTCGTTGAATGGCACTCACTATGCTGATTCCAAATTCATCAGATGGTGTTTTTGAAGGGGGCTTGCTTTTTGATGGTTGCGGTTATCGTGAGCCTTCGGAGATTATTGATTTCAGTTATTCGTCAGGACGACTAGGACTGGTCAAGGACAAGCGTGGTCATTATGTAGCTGAGTTTTTGATCAAACACGAGTCACCACAGTTTTCCTTGCCCATTTGGGATGCTATACGCGAGTCGTGCATTTGTGGCACCCTCGCCGAGGCAAAGGCGTTGACTGAAAAATTTGTGAGAGTGAACGACAATGATGAGGCTTACCCATTCCTCGGAGCCGCCGCCGATTGAAACTGCCAGTCCGCGTTCGCAGTTCACACCCCGAATCTGGCGTAACTCAGATCACGGCCATTAGACCACATGCCATGTCCTCCGTAAAAGACGAGATTCATGCGGCGCTTAGGAAACTGGGTTTGTCCGCCCAGATTTTTCGAGAGCTTCCCGATTGCGAGGGAGAGAGTGCCTATCGCAAAGCCTTGCGTCATTTCGTGCCAGTTGGTGAGCCACGTTGGTGGTGGGAGCACTTTATTTCCAGCGTTTCCGTTGATTTTCCCGCTGGTAATGGATGGGAACATATCACGGAGTTTGTCCCGGATGCCAGTGAGCACGTTTGGTTTATTGTTGAGGATGATTCGCTGGCTTTTTATCCGGTTTACGACGCCACACCCACAGCGCTTCGCGCCGTCATTGCGGAGTGTTATGGTTTTGAATATTACATCGTCCAACGAGAGTTGCAGTGGCTGCTCTGCGAAACACATCACAATAGGATGGTCGGCGTCGGCAGAGTTATTGAAGAAAGGTTACGAGAATATGTGGTCTAACAAATTTATGAAGCCATCACCGGGAGTCACGTTGGAGTCCAAGTGCGCGGGCGGCGGCGCTGGCCTGGCGCGCTCATTATTTGGCGCTAATCTATGCATCATGATTTTCCCAACGACGCGGACGGTGACGCTCTGCGCCGGTTTATCGACGGCGGTAGCGATCTGTCAAAGCCGATGCTCGTCAACTTTCAGGTTGCTGTTCCAGACGAGACTGCGGCCCAAGGGCTGTCGGAGGTTGCGTCGAAACTGGGCTATCGCGTGGACATTTACGCGAGCCCGGAGTGCTCGCTGCCATGGACGTGCGAATGCTCGACGCGGATGCTTGCCAGCTATGATGGGGTGATTGCGATTCAGGAAGAATTGGCCAAACTCGCGACACCGTTCAGAGGATATCCCAATGGATGGGGCAGCTTCGGAAACGATGCCAATACGACAAAAGCCACAGGCTAACAAAATTTTGGTGCCGTCACCGGTTGGCGTTCTTGGTTCCACATTCGCGGCTGACACCGCAGTTTCGCCTTGGCGGCGTTTGGGCTCATTGGGCCGACAGTGCGCGTTTTTTATTATTAAGCCATCAAAGATTGCTCCTCACCCTCGCGCTTTCCCCGTTTGGGCGAGGGAAGGGAACCGATGGGGGCGCTGGGATTTATAGGAGGCGTGCGAGGCGGCGGACGATTTCGCGCGGGGCGAGATAGCCGGGTGGGGATGATGCCCGGCACCCGGATTGGCCACGCGCTGCGAGTTGAGACAAATCGCGGTCCGGGGAGGCGGCAGCAACAATCGGCTTCTCACCCTCGCCTTTTCGAGGGCTGAGAAAGAAGGTTTCGTGACAGTGGTGGTGGGTGGGGAAGTCACACCACGTTTCGGCGGTCGCGAAGCGACACGGGAAATTAGTCCGGCACTGCGTGCCAGGGATTGGTTTTAAAACCGGATCCGTCATGACGGCACGGCGGAAATCCGGCGTCCCTCCAGGACGCACAACTTCTTGGGCGCGCGCCCAGCCACTTCGTAGCTGGCTAATATCCTGTGTCGCTCTGCGACCAAATACTTTTACCGATGGCAAAACTTCAGGGACCATAAATCTTCAGGAACCATAATGCCCTGAAACGGATCAGGCTGGGGTTTGCGTGTTATTCGGGGGGCATCGGTCGGGAGGGAGTTGCTGCGCCCGGGACGGGCGCGCTCCGGGCTGGTTATTTCCCGCTGGGGGCGGCGGTGCCGTAGGCCAGCCGCGCGCGTTCGGCGTCGAGAGGGCTCAGGCCGTTGTCGGTCCATTGACCGATGACGCCGTCGTATTTTTTATCCACGGGCACGATCACGGCGCAGGGGCTACTGCCGACGCCGTCGGAGCATTCGCTCTCGCACTTGGACGCCCAGCAGATCCGGTAGTGCATGATGGAGCGGTAATCGTAGGGCTGGCTGGTGACGAGCCAGTTTGTGCGGGCAATCCAGTCGTAGTCATGCGCCCGGCCGGGCTTGATGTTTTCGTAGTGGATGGTGATGCACTGGTCGCGATCCCAGCGCTGGTGCTCGTGATGGAAGCCGAGCGCATGGCCGAGCTCGTGGACGGGCATCCATTCCAAATCGCGCCACCAGAAGGAGGTGATGTTGATATCGGTGCGCCGGTCGGGGAGGTAGCCAACGTGGCTGGTGTTGTTGCCCGCATTTGTCCGGCCGGTGAAGTTGACGTAGGCGGCTTCGGTGGTGCGCGGGATGAACCGGATTTTGGCGCCGGTATCCTGCCAGCGCTGCATGGCGCGCCGGGCGATGATCTGTTGCGGCGGGGTCAGCTTGGAAATGTCGTACGGGATCACGCCGTCCGGCCACGGCTGCGGCCGGGTTTCACCGGCAGATTGATGCTCGGGCGCGGAATCCGCCGCGCGCAGGGGCGGCAACGCGGCGAGCAGAACCAGCAACAGCATTTGGCGCAGCCGCCGGGCGGAATTTGAAAAGCGGGAGGGGTTCATGAAAATAATTTTCAAGGCTTACCAAGCCCGCAGGTATTGCGCGGGCGGAGTGAGCCGGTCCATCTGGCCCAGCGTGCGCGCGGCGTGCGCGGGCCAGTAGGGATCGCGGAGAAACTGGCGGGCCAGCAGCACCACATCCGCCTGACCATTGCGGATGATGTCATCCGCCTGTTTGGGCTCGGTGATAAAGCCGACGGCGGCGGTGGGGATGTCGGCGCCGTGCCGGATTTTTTCCGCAAACGGCACCTGGTAGCCGGGCACGGCGGTGATCTTCGCATCTGGCACGAGGCCGCCGGAACTGCAATCCATCAGATCCACGCCGGCCGGCTTCAGCAGTTTCGCGAGGGCAATGCTCTGCTCGATGTCCCAGCCACCGGGCATCCAGTCGATGGCGGAGAGGCGCACGGCAAGCGGCAAGCGGTCCGGCCAGACCTGACGGACGGCGCGGACGGTGTCGAGCAGCAGGCGGGCGCGATTTTCGAAGGTGCCGCCGTATTCGTCGGTGCGGTGGTTGGTGAGGGGCGAGAGGAATTCGTTGAAGAGGTAGCCGTGCGCGGCGTGCAGTTCCAGCCAGTCAAAGCCGGCCGCCAGCGCGCGCTGCGCGGTGGCGACGAAGTTGTTTTGGATCCGGACGATGTCCGCGGCGGTCATTGCTTGCGGCACCTTGGTCAGATTGCCGCCGAAGGCGAGGGCGCTGGGGGCCAGCGTGGGCCAGCCGCCTTCGGCCGCGGACAGGTGCGCGCCGCCCTGCCATGGCAACGCGGCGGAGGCCTTGCGGCCGGCGTGCGCGATCTGGATGCCGGCCACGGCGCCATGCTGCTTCACCACGCGGGCGACACGCGCCAGCGGTTCGACCTGTCTTTCTTCCCAGAGGCCGAGGCAACCCGGCGTGATGCGGCCTTCGGGGGCCACGCCCGTGGCTTCGACGATAACAAGTCCCGCCCCGCCGACGGCGCGCGAACCGTAATGAAGAAAGTGCCAGTCATTCGCGAGGCCAGCGGTGGCGGAGTACTGGCACATCGGCGACATGCCGATGCGGTTGCGCAGGGTGACGGAGCGGATGGTCAGCGGTTGAAACAGGTGCGGTTGATCCATAGGCGAAGTAAATAAGGCCGAATCAGGTAAAGTGCAAGCGGTGGGCGGCGGTGGGGCGGGGTGCATCTGAACACAGTCCTTGGTATCATTCGTCGTAACTGCACGCAGTGTTTTAAGGCAAAGTATGTCCAGGCAGCACCTCTCCCCGGCCCTCTCCCCATTTTGCTATCGCAAAACGCGGAGAGGGAGAAATGCTGCGAGCGTCTTGCTAAATCATATCGTCGGCCATTCGTTACCGGGCGCCCATGATGAATGACGAAAGGCCGAAATTTGTGGCGACAGCAATGGGCTGAATAACGAACCGCCCCGAAACGAAATGGAGCCGGCGCGAGGGATGGCAGATGACCTCGCGCGAGCGGGATAGGCGGGTTGGGAGGGTGCCATGCGCCCGGATTGGCGGGGCGCTGCGAGTTGAGACAACTCGCGGTCCGGGGAAAGGATTCGCCGAACCACGGGCGGGTGCGTGTGAACACGGTCAGTGGTTTAACGCTTCGCAACTGGACGCAGTGTTTAAAGGCAAAGTATGTCGACGAAACACCCCGGCGGGTCCCACAGCATGGGCCGGCCGGGGACTTGCCCGGGCTCAAAAACCGCGAATCTTGATATTGCGGAACGAGATGGCACCGTGGTCGCCTTGCAGGGCGAGGTAGCCGACGGGGGATTTCGCGAACAGCGGCATCTGGCCGAATTTGCTTTTGGCGACGCGCTCGTTGAAATCGGGGCTGCCAATGACGTATTCAAAATACTTCACGCCGTTGATTTCATGCACGCATTTTTCCGGCGTGATGAGCAGGCGGACGTGATTCCATTGCCCGGCGGGCTTGGTGGCGTCGAGAGTCTTGCCGGTCTGGGGATCCACCGGCGGCTGGTACAAGGCGTAGAGCCAGCCGCAGCGCTGCGTGTCGGCGGCCTTGGCGTTGTCTTCCAGTTGAAATTCCGGGCCGGTGGCCCACACGGCGCCACCTTCGTCGGTGACGTGAAAAATGATGCCGCTGTTGCCGCCTTCGGAAATATTGTAATCGAGCTCCAGCTCGAACGCGCCAAACTGGTCGGTGGTGACCAAGTCGCCGGCGTTATGCGGATCAACACAGACCAGCGCGCCATCCTTGATCTGCCAACCGGGGCGCACGCCCTCTTTCTTGAAATTATGCCAGCCGTTCAGGGTCTGGCCATCGAAGAGGAGTTTCCAGCCGGCGGCCTTTTCGGCCGACGACAGCGAATTGACGGGCAACGGCAAGGCAGGATGTTGACAACAGGAATAATGCCGGCAGGAAATGGTGGTCAGGGCGGCGAGGACCGCGCCGGTGAGCAGCAGGGAACGGGAAAGTTTCATCATGCTGAAAAACTACCCGTCCGGCGCGGCGGGAACAATCAAAAGTTCCGGTCGGGCAAATAAATAAAATTAGAGCATTTCCATCAATGCTCTAATTGCCGGGATTGGGCGTCTCCGGCGGAGGTGTCACGGGAGGCAGCACGGGGGGCATGACCGGCGGCAGCACGGGGGGCTGGACATTGACGGGCGGGGCGGGCTTGAGCGCGGGTTTCGCGGTGGGCGCGGTGTCGGCCCCGGCGAGTTCATCGGGCAGGATGGTGATGGCGATGCGGCGGTTTTTGGCGCGGCCCTCGGCGGTGGCGTTGTCGGCGATGGGCCGGAATTCGCCATAGCCAACGGCCCCGACGCGGCGGGGGTCCACGCCGGCCTTCTCAATGAGAAAATGCACGGCCGCCAGCGCGCGGGCGGCGGAGAGCTCCCAGTTGCTGGTGAAACGGCTGCGGATGGGGATGTTGTCGGTGTGGCCGATGACGTGGATCTTGAGCTCGGGATGCGTGGCGAGGATGGCCGCGATTTTGCGCATGACGACCTCGCCGCCAGGTTGCAGAATGGCCTCGCCGGAATTGAACATGATGCGGTCGAGAATGTTTACGGTGAGCTTGCCCTGGAGCTTGGAGATGGTGACATCCTTGGACTCGAGATCGGAGCGCATTTCATCCTCCAGGCCGCGGGCCATCTGGGCCGCCATGGCCTTTTCCTGTTCCAAGTCGGCGATTCTGGCCTGCAGGGCGGTGATTTGCTCCTTGTCCTTCTGGCTGGCGGCGATGGCCTCGGCGAGCCGGCCGTTGGCGTAATCCAGTTTGGTGCGGAGTGATTCCAAGCTGCGCTGCTTGCCGACCGCGGTGGCCCACATCAGCAGGGCGGTGATCAGCAGGACGCCCAGGACGCCCGCGACGATCCAAGCGGTCCTGGCTTGATCCATGCCGCGGTTGGCCTTGGTGACGTGATCGGTAAATGGACGGGGAACTTCACTCATACATGCTCTGCCCGGGGAGATTTTTACCAGACGAACGGGGGCATGTCCAAGGGAACAATGACCTTTGCAGGTGGCGGGAAGACCGGAACCAAGCTGCCGGAGAGGGACATCGGAACACTGTCCTTGGTTTAATTCATCTCAACAGTACGCAGTGTTTAAAGGCACAGTATGAAAAGGAAGCACCTCTCCCCGGCCCTTTCCATGAACCGCGGGAATTTTGGTGGTGAATTCATGGTTATGATGAAGGAAAATCTGGCATTAACTTTCCCGCGCCTGAAGTTCGGCCAGGCTGGGCAGGACCACGTGGCCCAACTGTTTGGCCAGCCGGCTCAGTGCGCGGCGTTTGGTTGCCAACACCTGTTCTTCATAGGCTTTGAGTCCGGCTTCGGCATAGTTGAGGCCTTTAACCATGACCCGCCAGAACAGCACCGCCAGCTTGTGGGCCAAGGCCATATTGGCCACGAGTCCGCCGCGCCGGCCGGCCATGCGCCGGTAAAATCCGCCCAAGGCGATGTTTTTGCTCCGGGCCAGCGACCGGGCCATGACGCAAAAGAGCCGGCCCGCCCGGTTGCGCTTGCGCCGAACGGAGCCTTTGCGCTTGCCGCTTTGATGACTGCCCGGGGCCAATCCCAGCCAGGCGGCAAAATGCTTCTCCGTCCGCCATTGATGGAGATCCAGCCCCACTTCGCCGATCAGTTGCAGGAGGCTGTAATCGGTGTGCGCCGGCAGCACGGTCAAATCTTTGCCGTCACACAGCTTGACCAGGAGTTGGTGCAGGTCATCAATTTGCGGAGCATTGACCCCGGCGCGTTTGGTGGCTGTGGCCTTGACCTGGGGTCCGCTGGAATCCTCCGGCCCGCTGATTTGACGCAAGACCGCTTCGATCTGTCGGTCGCAAGCGGCGATTTGCCCTTGATAGTGCTGCCAGTTTTCCACCGCTTGACGCAAGGCGAACAGATGCTCCTCGGCCCAAGTCCCGCGCAACGATTCCTTGACCTGTTGGGCCTTCTTTTTCTGGATTTGCACGTCACACAACGCCAGCAACCGATCCGGGTCGCGCTCGCCGGCCAGTATGGCTTCGATGACCTTGGTCCCACTGACTCCGACGAGACTGCTGATGACGTCATGCAGCTTGATATTCATCCGTTCCAGTGCCTTTTGCTGATGTTGCACATTGGCCGCCGCGCTGGTCAGATGATCCGCGCGCAACCGCAGGTAGTCCTGCAAACGCCGGATTTGGGCCGGCGGCACAAAACCCGCCTGCAACAACCCGTGCGCGTGCAGCGTGGCGCCCCACTGGCAATCTTTCATGTCGGTTTTGCGTCCGGGCAGATTGCGGGTCTGCTTGCCATTGACCATGCTGACTTGGAAGCGAGCCGCTTCCAACACGCCATAGAGCGGCAGCCAATACACACCAGTGGCCTCCATCGCCACCGATTTGACCCCGCGCTCCTGCAGCCAGTCGCGCAACCGGTGCAACTCGGTCGTGAAGGTGCCAAAGACCTCGGGCGGTCCACCGGCAATGGAGACGTGCATGTGTTCGCTGCCCACATCCACGAAGGCAGCCAAGGGATCCAGTACGGGAAGAGTGTTGGTCGTGGTCATATTTATCGGGAGTTTAACTGCGGCGTCTGAAGCCCGCTGGCGTTCTGGAAAAGACAAATCTTTCCAACGGGAAAACCCACTCGGGCCTCACCAAAATACGCAGGAGTCCGCCACCGGAACCAGTCTCCCCTCCGGGCACAAGGCGCCATAGGAAAAAACGGCCACACTGCTTCCGACGCCGCATGACACAAACTCTACCTAGTTCATGGCCCGTCAGCAGTTCCAATCGGAACAGGAAACTCCCCATGAACCTCAAAATCGACCAGTTGATTATCAATAGCTTGCGCATTTTGAGGTTGCAGGGGTTCAAAGCGCGAACTATTACGGTTGGGAGAATTCTCTCCCCATTTTGCTATCGCAAAACGCGGAGAGGGAGAAACGCTCCCAGCGGCTTGCAAAATCATATCCCCGGCCATTAGTTACCCTGGTAAAGACAGTCTCAAGCGGCACCCGGCCGGGGCGGCGGGGCAATTCCGCGATTGAGTCCGCCTTTTCTTCGCGTAGAATCTACCGCTCTATGGCAAGCAGTCGCAGACAATATCCGTTTCACCTGATCGAACCCAAGTGGCAGCAGACCTGGGAACAACAACAGGCTTTCCGCGCGTTTAATCCGGGCGAGGTCATTCCGGCCAACCATCCATTTGCCGAGCGGCACGGGGTGGACGCGATGGCGGCCGGGCGCAAGGCGCCGACGAAGTATTACATTCTGGACATGTTCCCCTACCCGTCCGGTGCGGGGCTGCATGTGGGGCATCCGGAAGGTTACACGGCCACGGATATTCTGGCCCGCTACCGCCGTGCGTGCGGCTACAACGTGCTGCATCCGATGGGCTGGGATTCGTTCGGCCTGCCGGCCGAGCAATACGCGGTCAAGACCGGCCAGCATCCGCGCAAGACGACGGAGGCCAACATCGCCAATTTCACGCGGCAGATCAAAAGCCTCGGTTTCAGCTACGACTGGACCCGCGAAATCGCCACGACGGACGTGGAGTATTTCAAATGGACGCAGTGGATTTTTCTGAAGCTGTACAATTCGTGGTTTAATGCGGCAACGAACAAGGCGGAACCGATCGAGACGCTGAAGTATCCGGCGGAATTGACAGGTGCGGCCGACAACACGCTGGAGGCAAAGCGTCGCGCTTATCGTGATGCCAAGCGGCTCGCCTATGTGAGCGAAGCGCCGGTGAACTGGTGCCCGGAACTTGGCACGGTGCTGGCCAATGAGGAAGTCATTGAGGGTAAGAGCCATGTCGGCGGCTTCCCGGTCATCCGCAAGCCGATGCGCCAATGGATGCTCCGCATCACGGCCTACGCCGAGAAACTGCTGGCTGATCTCGCCATGATTGACTGGAGCGATTCGCTCAAGGAAATGCAGCGGAACTGGATTGGCCGGAGTGAGGGCGCGGAAGTGGATTTTGCGATTGCCGATTGCCCGTTGCCGGCGGCCGATGCCAAAATCCGCGTGTTTACGACGCGGCCGGACACGCTGTTTGGCGCGACGTACATGGTGCTCTCGCCCGAACACCGCCTGGTGCCGCAAATCACCACGCCGGCGCAGAAACAAGCGGTTGAAGACTACAAGGCCTTTGCGGCCGGCAAATCCGATCTCGAACGCACGGAACTCGCCAAGGACAAGTCCGGGGTGTTCACCGGCGCGTATGCGATCAATCCGGTCAACGGAGAGAAGATCCCGATCTGGATTGCTGATTACGTGCTTGCCAGCTATGGCACGGGCGCGATCATGGCCGTGCCGGCGCATGACACGCGCGACTTCGAGTTTGCCCAGAAATTTAATCTGCCCGTCATCCAGGTGGTGCAACCGAACGATGCCAAAACCGAGTGGCAAGGTTTCACCGATGACGGCACGGCGGTCAATTCAGGTTTCCTGAACGGTCTGCCCACGGCCGAGGCCAAGGCGAAAATCTCCGCCTGGCTGCAAGAAAAAGGGCTCGGCCTGAAGACGATCAATTACAAGCTGCGCGACTGGCTTTTTAGCCGTCAGCGTTACTGGGGCGAGCCGTTTCCGATCATTTGGAAGACGGACGCGGCCGGGAATCTCTATCACGAGGCCTTGCCGGAAAGCGCGTTGCCGCTGTTGCCGCCGGTGCTGGAAGATTACAAGCCCACCGCGGGCGGTGAGCCACCACTGGCCCGCGCGAAGGATTGGTTGAACGAAATTCCCGGGGCGCAACGGGAGACGAACACCATGCCGCAATGGGCGGGCTCGTGCTGGTATTATCTCCGCTACACGGACGCCAGGAATGCGGCGTCCTTCGTGGGCAAGGACGCGGATAATTATTGGATGGCGTCGAACGGCAAAGCGGCGGGCGTGGACCTCTACGTCGGCGGCACGGAGCACGCGGTGTTGCATTTGCTGTATGCGCGCTTCTGGCACAAGGTGCTGTTTGATCTCGGCTACGTGGCGACGCCGGAACCGTTTTACAAGCTTGTCAATCAGGGGCTGATTCTGGGCGAAGACGGGCAGAAGATGTCGAAATCCCGCGGCAACGTGGTGAATCCTGACGACGTGCTGGTGGAATATGGGGCGGATGCGTTCCGGCTTTACGAGATGTTCATGGGGCCGTTGCAGGATACCAAGCCGTGGAACACCAAGGGTGTCGAGGGCGTGTATCGCTTCCTCGGCCGGGTTTGGCGCTTGTTCGTGGATGAAGCGAGCGAAACGGAATACGAGCAGGCGGAAGTGGTGGCTCAAAGCAGTGAATCGTTGCTGGGCCTGATCAAACTCAATCGGGCGATCAAAGACGTGGCGGCAACGCCCGCGCAGTTGAAAACGCTGCATACCTGCATCAAGAAAGTCACCGAAGACTTGGATGCAATGCGCTTTAACACGGCGATTTCGGCGATGATGGTGTTCGTGAACGATGCGATCACGTGGGAGACCCGCCCGGTCAGCGCGCTCAAAACGTTTCTGCAATTGCTTGCCCCCTTCTCGCCGCATCTGGCTGAGGAATTGTGGGCCAAATTGAATGCGGCCGGCAGCGCGCAGGTGCCGACCCTGCCCTATGCCGCGTGGCCCAAGTTCGATCCCGCGGTGCTGGTGGAGAGCGAAATGGAGCTGCCGGTGCAGGTGAATGGCAAGTTCCGCGACGTGATCAAGTTGGCGGTGGATGCCGACAACGCGACCATCGAAGCCGCCGCCAAGGCGGCGGAAAAGGCGCAGCCATTTCTCGTGGGCAAGACCATCAAGAAAGTGATCATCGTGCCGAAGAAGATGGTGAACTTGATCGTGGGCTGAGCGTATTTTGCAGAAGCTAACGTAAGGTAAATCACTTTCGCCGTCCGAAATCTGGCCGCATCACCGCAACGCCGGGTGAATGCGCCAGCGTTCGGGAGGGCGGCAGTCTCCCGCAGCCTTCCCATCGCCACGCATCGTCGACAGATCCCTGCCACAGCGCCGCTCTGGGCCACCTGTGACGGATGGATCGTCCGGCACCCGCCGCCAGTCCGAAGGCGGCGATAATCCGCACAACTTCAAATGCTTTTGCGCTACTTCTGATGTGCGCGAAACATTCGGACGCCCCTGAAAGTCGAATAAGATTTCTTCGTCCCGCGAAATTTTTGGGAACAAGTTTGCCGGTCAATCATCAAATGTTTCAAACAAACATTGAACTTTATGATCAAAAGCAACCGGGTGGCCACCTTGATAATTTTCTGTGCGTTGTCATTTTTGACATTAATGAATCAGCCAGCGCGCGCAGTGGAGCTGCAAACATTGTTTAACTTCCAGCTTGGTCCCGGCATAGTCGCGGGAAACTTGGTCCAGGGTCCGGATGGAAACTTTTACGGCACCACCACCCGCGGCGGGCCGGCCGGGAGTGGGACGGTGTTTCAGGTTACGCCGCAGGGCAGACTGACGATCCTGACAGCGGACGTGGCCAATCCGGCGGCGGGCCTCGTGGTTGGCAATGACGGCATGATTTATGGCATGACCGGTGCGGGCGGGGCATTCGGCTTTGGAACGGTGTTCCGCCTGAATCCCAACGGATTGCTGACCAACTTTGCCGTGCTCAACGGCGTGAACGGCGGTAATCCGCAATCCGGACTGGTGCTGGCGGGTGACGGCAATTTTTATGGCACGTCCCCTGAGGGCGGCACCAATAGCTTGGGCGCGGTGTTTCGCGTGACGCCCGCCGGGGTTGTGACGGCGCTGATCTCTTTTGATTTTTTCACCAATGGCAGCAGTCCTTCGGCCGGTTTAACCGTGGGACCGGACGGCAACCTATACGGCATGACCGCAGCCGGGGGCGAGGTCGGCAACGGGACCATTTTCAGGATTTCCACCAGCGGAACCTTCACCAGGCTCCATTCGTTTCAAGCAGGGGACGGCTTCACCCGTCAGGCCCGGATGACGCTGGGGGCGGACGGAAATTTTTACGGCACATCGCGCGATGGTGGCAGCGCCGATTTCGGAACGATATTTCGGATTACCCCCGGCGGGGTTTTCACGAATCTGGTTTCTTTCACGGGCACCAACGGCATGGTTCCCCTTGGGGAATTAACGGCCGGCACTGACGGCCAGCTTTATGGCACCACCCAACTGGGTGGCGGTGCAAATCTTGGAACCGTGTTCCGGGTGACCACGAACGGCGGGTTGACCACCCTCTTCACTTTTAACGACCGCACGGGCGGAGCGCCGCCGAACGGCCTCGTCCGGGCCGATGACGGAAATTTTTATGGCTGCACGCTGGGTTCGGTGTTTAAGCTCACGCCCGACGGCGTCTTGACGACGCTGGTTTCCTTGCTGCCGCTCGATGGCGTTCATCCCCAGGCCGGCCTGCTCCTTGGGCCCGACGGGAATTTTTATGGAACGACGCGCGATGGCGGCACGAACAACCTCGGGACCCTGTTTCGTTTCACCCCCGCAGGCGGACTGACGTCGCTGGTCTCATTTAATGGCACGAACGGCTCGGCCCCCCAGGCCGGACTGGTCCCCGGACCGGACGGAAATTTTTATGGCACCACCAGCTTTGGAGGTGACGATCGTTTTTATGGCACCATCTTCCGGTTTTCGACCAATGGAACGCTGAGCCCGATGGTATCTTTCGACAGCACCAACGGCGGCGGTCCCCAATGCGAACTGGTCATGGATGCCGGCGGGAATTTCTACGGCACCAGTTCCGAGGATGGCCCCAACTTTTCCGGCACGATTTTCCGCGTCGCGACGAACGGAGTACTCACCACGCTGGTTTCATTCGCCACCACCAACGGCGCTTTTCCGGAGGACGGATTGACGGCCGGCAAGGACGGAAACTTTTACGGGACGACCGCCAACGGAGGCAGCCATGGCTTTGGCACGATTTTCCGGATCACGCCTGACGGCGACTTGGAGACCCTGTTCGCTTTTAACAACACCAACGGTGCCTATCCCCTGGGCGGACTGGTGCAAGCCAACGACGGAACGCTTTACGGCACGACGGGTTTCGGAGGCACCAATCTGGGCTTTGGCACCCTATTTAAGATCACCACCAACGGCAATCTGACCACGCTTTACACTTTTGCCTTCACCGATGGCGAAGCACCCGCCAACAAAATGATTTTCGGGCCGGACGGGAGCCTCTACGGAACCGCCGGCTTTGGCGGTTCTACTGCCGGCGATCCAGGCGGGACCGGACTGGGAACAGTCTTTCGCATCACGACGAATGGCACGTTCACGCTGCTCGCCCAATTTCAAGGAACCAATGGTGCCAATCCGCATGCCCCGCTTGTTTTTGGAAACGATGGGAATCTCTATGGCACGACCGTGCAGGGTGGGTCCGGCGGAGGCGGCACCATTTTTCGAATTGATCTGGCGCCCCGGTTCACCGACATGGCCAGAACGGCAAATGGAAATATTTTGCTCTCAGGAACAGCGCCGTTCGGCGGTACGTACCGGCTTTGGAGCTCGACCAACCTCATGACGCCAATCGCGGCATGGACCCTATTGACCAATGATACGCTTGATGCCAATGCCACCTTCACTTACACGAATGTCCCCCTCGCAACCCCCGGCGCGCAGTTTTACCGGATCAGCTTTCCGTGAATCCTGGGTGATCAAGTCTCCAGCAGAAGGATGGTGAAATTGGTTGCCGCTGATACGAACTACCGGTTGTCTGAAACCAGATTCATGGGCAAACTGTAGCGCATGAAACTCGGTCTTATTCGCTCCTGGCCTGGCACCAGTTTGGCCCTGGCCCTTTGGTTTGCGCCGACATCCTTTACGGAAGCGCAGAGTTTTCCTTTTCCCCAGCACGTCACCTACGCCGCGGGCACAATCAAGCCATCCTCGGTGTCGCAGGTACAGATGGACCAGACCAGCCGCGCTTTTTACGACGCCTGGAAGGCCAGTTATCTGGTCAACGGTTGCGAGACCAACCAGTACTATATCAAATATCAAACCTCCGGCGCCATCACCGTTTCCGAAGCGCACGGTTATGGGATGATGATCATGGCCTTGATGGCTGGGTACGATCCGGAGGCGCAGGTGTATTTCGACGGGATGTATCGCTTTTTCACGAACCACCAAAGCAGCATCACCCCCTACCTGATGGGCTGGCAGGAAGATCCCGGTTGCGTGTTTGCCAGCGGCGGTGACGACTCGGCCACCGATGGCGACCTGGACATCGCGTATGCGCTCCTGCTGGCGGACCGGCAATGGGGCAGCAGCGGCCCGATCAATTATCTGGCCGAGGGCCGGAAGGTCATCGCTGCGGCGCTGGCCGGCGACATCAATTCGAGCATCTGGTCCATCCGGCTCGGCGACTGGGCCACCAGCGGCACCTCGCATGGTTTTAGCTATGCCACCGGCACGCGCCCGTCGGATTTCATGATGGATCATTTTCGTGCCTATCAGGTGTTTGGCGGCAACACCAACTGGACGCGTGTGATCGACCGCTGTTACGCCGTCATCAACGCCATCCAGACTGGCAACAGCCCCGGCACCGGGCTGATATGCGATTTCGTCGTCAATGCCGGCACGACGCCCGCGCCGGCACCGGCGAACTATCTCGAAGACGTGACCGACCCGCAATACGGCTACAATTCCTGCCGGGTGCCGTGGCGTATTGCCACCGATTATCTCGTCAGTGGCGACCCGCGCGCTAAGACAGCCGTGGACCGGATCAATTCATGGATCCAGACCCGGACCGGCGGCAATCCTGCGAACATCGTGGATGGCTACAATATCACGAACGGTGCCGCTCTTGCGGGCACCAGCTACGAGCTCGCCTTTGCCGCTCCGTTCGCCGTTGGGGCCATGGTCAATGCCACCAATCAGATTTGGCTGAATAAAATGTGGACAAACATCACCACCAAACCCGTCAGCAGCAGCGCCTACTTCGGCAATACCATCAAAATGATCGACCTTATCGTGTTGTCTGGGAACTGGTGGACGCCCGCGCTTAAACCCACCGTCATCAATAATTATACACGCCTTCCCGACGGGCGGTTCGCCCTGAAATTCGTGGCCGAATCGCAGTTTACCGACCATGTCGAAGCCTCCACAAATCTGATCGATTGGACGCCGCTGCTGACCACCAATCCCGCCGGTACGAATTTTTCCTTTGTGGATACGCAAGCCGTCGCCCTGCCGCGCCGCTTTTACCGCAGCCGTTGAGTGACTGGCGGCGACGGGCGGTGGCAGCCATTCGTCTTGACTGGATAACGGTGGTGGCTAGGTTGTGGTCAACACCGTCTATGAAAACTGCATATACGAATCCGTTTCAAAGCACACGGGCGACTGGTCATGAAGGTTTCACGCTGTTAGATCTGCTGGTGGTGGTGGGTGTGCTGTCCGTTTTGATTGCCCTCCAAATGCCGGCGTGGGCGGGTGGTAAAAGCCAGTCGAAGATCGGGATTTGTGCCAGCCACGTCCGGCAACTGGCGCTGGCCAGCCAGATTTATGCGAATGATAACCGGGACAAACTGCCGGTTCTGTCCGGTTCGGCTTCCTGGGCTTGGGATTTGCCTGTGTCGGTGGCCGACGTGCTCCTGAACAGCGGTGCGACAACCAACACCTTTTATTGTCCGGGAACGGCGCCTCGCTTCACGGAAAAGGAAAACTGGGCGACCACCAGCAGTCTTTGGAATTATGGCGGCAGCTCCGGCTTCCGCACGGTCGGCTATGCCCTGGCCTTCTCCGGGGCGACCAGTGTGCTGGCCACCACCAATCAAAACACGACCATGCTGCCCGAAAGAATCACCCTGACATCTGGCACGGTGATATTTTCCCCCTCAGAACGAGTACTGGTGGCTGATGCCACGCTCAGTGATGCTGCCACCGTTCCTGGCTATCTAATTCCAGGCAATAATTATGTCAACGTCGCGGGCGGTTTCACGCAGAACGGTTTGCTTTATCCGCATGTCAGCCCGCATTTGAAAGGCGTGGTTCCGGTGGGCGGCAACCTGGGTTTTAAAGATGGGCACGCTGCCTGGCGGAAGTTTGAACTCATGACGCCACGGAACATTACCGGCAAAGTGTTTTGGTGGTGAATTTGCCCGCGGCTTAATCCGTGGCCACGCGGTAGAAGCGATGGGCGGCATCGGCTGGAAACGCGAACGAGCCTTGATTTCCATTCACGGTGGCGCCAGGAACCTCCGTCCATGCTGCGTCGTCCAAGTTCTCTTTGAACTGCATCCGGTAGGTTTTCCCCGGCACCGCGAGCCAGTTCAGCAGCCCCTGGTTCGCTACGCTCATCTGAATCTGCAGCCGAAGGACGGAAGTGGCGTCGGTGGGGTTGGTGCCCGCCAGAAATTCCGCCAGATTGGACATGCCGTCGCCATCGGCGTCTTGCTGGGCCAGCGAGAAATCGTTGTCCAATCCGGTGGGATGGCCGAAGTAATGCGTCATCCACAAATCCGGCAGGCCGTCGCCGTCACTGTCCACAGTGCCCCACTGCACCAGCGCCACCACGTCCTGAACCCGGTTCAAATCACCCGGCGCCAGGTTGGGATTCCAACTGGGAAAGGTCACGATATGGCCATCGCCATTAATGATAGGACGGCCATGGGCCGAAAACCAAGTTGAGCCCGGCGCCGTGGTGGTTAGCAATTGATTGGAACCCGTAAGCCGGTCAAAGATGAAAATGTTTGGCGGCGGATTTGTGATGCCCGCGACGAGGTTGGTGGCTTGACTGCGATAGGCCACGAAATGGCCGTCGCCGCTGATCACCGGGCTGTCCGAAGCGCCGCTGCCTGCGCCGGTGTGGTCAGCGCTGGTGCTGACCAATGTCAGCGAACCTGACTGGAGATCGCCGAGATAAACATCATTGAGGCCATTCACATCATTCGCGGCGGCGTTAGTTGCGGTGACAAAAGTGAAAAATCGGCAATCCGTGCTCCAAGGCGCGGAATAGCGGATCAGCTTGGTGGCGGCGACAGTGAAAAGAGTGGCTTTATTGGTCAGGTTGATCACCCGCATGTTCAGGCCGCTGTTGTAGAGCAGGAGCAGGCGCCCCCCCGTGGGGCTCAGCACCGCACCCGCCGCCGAATTGGTGGAAAAAACATTGGTTCCGAACAGGGTGTCGCGAACCATGAGCTGCTGGCCGGAACCAAAATAAGCCACATAGCGTCCATCAGCGCTGAGCGAGGGTGTTAGCGAGGGCGAGGCATTGTTGGTGAGTAGGATGGTAGTTCCGGTGGCCAGATTGCGCAGATAGGTGTTGGCCGTGGTGGTGGACCCGCCGGTGGCGAGATTGCCGGCGCGGCTCACAAAAACCACATATTTGCCATCCTGAGTGATGGCTGGTAGGGACGCATCGCCATTGCCGGCAGTAACGCCATCGGACGCGACGCTCACCATGGCATTGGTGCCCGCGAGCAAATCACGTAAAAAGAGGTTGGCGTAGGGATTGTTCCGGCCGGCGATCAAGTTCGTCGCCGAGCTGACGAAGGCCACGAAGCGGCCGTTGTTTGAAAGCACCGGGCTGAACGAGGAACCCGCCGCTGGCTTGCCATCCACTCCCACGCTGACGAGCGCATTCGTGCCCGACGTCAGATCGGCGACAAACACATCGGGAGCGTTGTTCGTATCATTCGGAACCAGGTCGTCGGCATAACTCGTGAACACCAGCTTCTGACCATCGTCGCTCAACGCACCGGGCGCGAGTAAACTCAGGCCGTCGTCAGCCTGCGAAGCGAGGGTGGAATCGCGCCGGGAAATCATTTCCGTGCTGCCGCCAGTGAGATCGCGCACAAAAACGTCGAAGGCCCCGTTTTTGTCGCCGTTCACCATACGGCCATCCAGGCTCTCGAAAGCCACGAAACGGCCGTCAGCACTCATGGTGGGAATGGCGGTCACGAGATCGGCTGAGGCCACGTTGTTGGTATCCATATCTACCAACTGGGTGGTGCCCGCCTGCACATCCCGCCGGAAAGCATGAAATCCATTGGACAACGTATTGCCGGTGAGACTGGTGGCGGTGCTCATGAACACCACATAGCGGCCATCCGCACTCACGGCCGGCCGGTCCGAGACTGTTCCGGCCGGCAAACCGCCTATGGCCGTAACGCTCACATTCAGATTAGTTCCGGCCTGCGCGTCCCACCGTTGCACTGTCAGACATTGGGCGCTTTGATTCGTGACGACAAATACCACGAACCGGCCATCCGGCGATGTTTCAGGCCCGTAAACGTCATCGTTTTGCAGCCAGGGCGCAAAGCTGTTGGTGCTGATCGTGGTGGTGGTGCGATTGGCTGAATCAAATTGAAAGACATACGCGGCCGGCACACCGGTTCCGCCCGGAGCCGTAGCGCCGTTCGTCCAGCCGGTCTTGAAGGTGACGAACCGTCCGTCATCGCTGATCGCCGGGTGATAGGACGGCGCATAGCTCAAATTTAAAGCGTTCGAAACCAGGTTGGCCGCGTTGGTGCTCGCCCAGGTGGTGGTATTTAAAACGAGGTCGCGCACATAAACTTCGCCTTTGGCCGTAGCGGGAATGGTGGCGACCAGACCGTGCGCGGTGCTGGCATACGCCACATAGCGTCCCTCGGGCGTGATGACCGGGGCTGAAACGATGGCCGCCGTTCCGGTCGCCCCGACGGAGATTAATTGGGTGGTGCCGTTGAGCAGGTCGCGGACAAAAACATCCGGGAGGCCATTTGTGTCATTGGCCACCAAATTGGTCGCCGCGCTCACGAAGGCCACAAAACGCCCATCGGGCGTCATGACCGGATCGGTGGAAGCGCCGTTGGCCCACCCGCCATCCGCCGCCACGCTCACCAAAATATTGGATTCCAGCTGCCGGTCGCGCACAAAGATGTCGCTGGCGGCATTCGTATCGCCAGCCAAAAGGTCGCTCGCGTCACCCTGAAAAACCACATACCGGCCATTGGTTGAAACTTGGCCGGCGAGGGAATTGCCGTTGCCGCCGCCGGTGCCACTGAGGTTGGCACTAATGAGCCAGGTAAGGTTGCTGGATCGGTCGCGCAGGAAGAGGTCCAGTCCCAGTTGACTGTTGTCGCCGGCCACCAAATTATCAGCCGAACTGGAGAACAGGACGAACCGGCCATCCGGGCTGATTAAGGGCGCAACTGAATCCCCATTGCCGCCCGCCGGCGCCTTGACCGCCGCATTGCGAACGGACACAAGTTGGTCTGCTGGCAAGGGACTCGCGACCCCCAGGACGAGGAAGCCGCCCAGGCAGCAACCCAGTCGCAGCCGACGTTTCATTTGTTGTATTTGCCGCCGCCCAATGCTTGCATCAATGAAGCTCATACCGGTCTGTGGATTATCGATAATCATCTCGGTTCCACATCCTCTGTCAAGCCTTCACTGCCGTTCGGCGCTGCCTAGAATCGTCTGGAAATGCGGGGGCTGCTCCTCGGCGGCGACGATGTTAATTTCAATTTTCTTGAAGCCGGCCTCTTCCAGCCAGCGGTGGAGATCGCTTTCCGCAAATCCCAGCCAGCGGTCGCCGTAAAGGTCCCGCGCCTTCTCAAAAGCATGCTGGAGCAGATCGAGAATCAAAATCTGGCCGCCGGGTTTCAAAATCTTGTGAGCACCGCGCAAGGCCAGCGCCGGGTCTTCGGCGTGATGCAAGGCCTGGCTCAAGATGACGAGATCCACGGTGCCGTCCTCGATGGGCGGGTTTTGCAGATCACCCTGGCGAAATTCCAGGTTTTTCAGGCCGTTCTTTTTGGCCTTGGCCGCGCCGAACGCGACGATCTTCTCGGAATTATCCACGGCGATGACCTTTTTACAGCGGCGGGCGAGGAGTTCGCCCAACAAGCCTTCACCGGCGCCCAGGTCCGCTACGGTGATAGGCGGGAGAATGCGTAGCAGCAAATGTCCGAATGCCTGCCAGGAACGGCCGGGGCCGTATACCCGGTCAAAGCGGCCGGCGACCTGGTTGAAATAGACCTGTGCCTGTTCTTTGCGGCGGGCCAGCACTCGTTTCAGATTGATCTGGTCGCCCTCGTGTTCGGGCAGTTCCTTCGCGCCGCGAATGGCGAGCTGGATGAATTCGTTGGCGACGCTGTCGGCTTCCGGGTTGAGCTTGTAGAACGTGCGTTTGCCTTCCCGCCGGGAGCAGACGAGTTCGCAATCAGCCAGCAGACCGAGGTGCGTGGAAATGCGCGACTGGCCAAGGCGCGTGACTTCCTGGACTTCGTTCACGGAGAGTTCGTCGCGCTCCAGCAGCGCGACAATGCGAATGCGCGTGGGATCGGACAGAGCCCGGAGGGATTTTAGGGTGGAGGACATAATTAATTTAATTTGGGTATATGCCAGACGGCATCGTCTTCATACCAATGCGACTTGCCGCCTTGGCCGTTGTCATCGTCACCATCATCGCCAACGCTCCAAACGATACGTCGCTCGCGCGAATAGTGCAGGGGTTCGCCGGAAAAAGGGTCGGTTGGAATGGAATTTAAAATCTTTTCCCCGACCAAGTCCGTCAGGTCGGCCGGCAGACGGCCTTTTCTTCTTTCAAAAATCAGCAGCGCCATAATCGTCCGGGTGACTTCACGCTCGGTTCTAACTCGAAAAACCTTGATGTCGCTGCTGACAAAGCCAAGCAGCGAACAGCTGAAAATCCGGCCAACCGGATTTTCAATTTTAAGATATTCAGCTTTCGCGATTTGTGCGGCCCGCCGGCTTAATGGTAACGGCTCATTTTCAACCAACCTCAACAGCGGTTCGATTTCGGCCAGCAGATTTGACTGGCACATTTCACGATCGAGTTCAACCTGACCGCAGCGCTCCGCCCAAGGAGCGATGGAATTGGTTATATAAATCCGGTAGTGCCCTGCCAAGACTTGGATGTCGGCGACAGCATCATAGGGTTTTGGGTGCAATGTGGTTAAAGCCGGATCGACGAGCACCTTGAAAGGGCGGATACATTCCTCTGGAAAAAGCGACAGGGCCGAATTGGTGACGGCTAATTTAGACCAGTCTTGAGACAGCCTTTGCATGTCAATGGAAGCTTCAGATTCAGAGACAAATTCTGTTTTAAGCACTTTGATGAAAACATTCGTCTCGGAATCGAGGCCGGGCAAATTCCGCAACAGATCCTCCAGCGTTGAAATGGAAATCTTCGGGTTGCCAGCCAACCGCAAGATGGCGTTTTGCGTGAGTGTTCTGCCAGCACATGCCACCATGTAATGCAACACACGGGCATCACCATTGATGCCGATTTGAGTCGTCTTCAAGGTTTCCTTTAAAGCGGCCGCGGCGGCGTCAAAATTGCCAGCTTCTGCGAGCAACTCCGCCTCCAGCAAACGTGCCCGCACCATTTCTGAAAAAACCAACATTTCCGGCTGCAAATTTTGCGGATTTCGCTCCGGCCATTGCGCGTTTGGTCTCGCCACGCTTTCTTTGAACAGGCGCAAGGCTTCGTTATTCCGTTGCAGCCAGGTTTTGAGGGCAATCAGATCGTCGCTCACGGGCGGTCTTGCTTCTGGCGTCCAACAAAATTTAATGCTGGATTTTTCCCTGTCGTTCAAGGGGGCTTTAATCGCGGCAGCCTGCCGCCAGCAAATGATCGCATTTTCATTCGCGGGGACTGATTTGAATTCGTAGCGCAAGTCATCCGGCATGGCAGGCTTTTCATTTTTCGAAGCCGTGGCCCCCCAGCCTGCCATCGCTGCCATGGCAAGCAGCAGGAGCAACCCGGATGTTTTCAAGGTTGAAGGCACGTTTTTGTTTGAATCGTAATTATAAATTTTTGCGGCATGTTTTTTTGCATGGCGCGCCTTGCCATGGCAAGGTGTCTTTCCTGTCTTTCTTCCAGCCGGAGAAAGGAGGCTCCGCGACGTTGCAAACCTTTGCGACCTAGCCAACCAGTTCCTCTTTCCAACCCGCGATTGACTTGTTTTTCATGGGGCAAGAGCAACCGGATCTGCCGGCCGCAACGCCCTTGTCAAATTGCGTCCGCGCGCCCGACTTTCGGCGAAAAACAGTTTGACGCACTGAAAATGTTATATCATCCTATCCTGATACGTCAATATGTCGTTGACGAAGATTGAAACATTGGCCGAAAAACATATGAGCAACCGTTACATCTTTTCTTCTGAGTCCGTCGGCGAAGGCCATCCGGACAAAGTCGCCGATACCATTTCTGATGCCGTGCTGGACGCGTGCCTCACGCAGGACAAGTTCAGCCGCGTGGCCTGTGAGACCTATGTGAAGTCCAACATCGCCATTGTCGGCGGTGAAATCACCACCAAGGCCAAGCTCGACTTCGTGAAGATCACCCGCGACGCCATCCGGGAAATCGGCTATGTCAACGACGACGACGTGTTTCATGCGGACAAGGTGTTCGTGAATGTCATCGTAACCCAGCAGTCGCCCGACATCGCCCAGGGCGTGGACGCCCGCAAGGCCAAGGGTAAAAAGACCGCCAAGCAGGGTGCCGGTGATCAGGGCCTGATGTTTGGCTACGCCGCCAACGAAACGCCCGAGCTGATGCCCGCGCCGATCATGTTCGCGCACCGTCTCGGCCGCGAACTGACCAAGATTCGCAAGAGCGGCAAAGTTGCCTGGCTCCGCCCCGATGCGAAGTCCCAAGTTTCTGTCGTTTATGAAAACGGCAAGCCGGTCGCCATCTCCAATGTGGTCATCTCCACGCAGCACGCGGCGGATGTCGAGCATGCCGAGATTGAAAAGTTCTGCATTGAGAACGTCATCAAGAAGGTGCTTCCGGCGAACCTGCTCACGAGCAAAACCGAGTTTCTGATCAATCCCACCGGCCGCTTCGTCGTGGGAGGACCCCAGGGCGATACCGGTTTGACGGGCCGCAAGATCATCGTGGACACCTACGGTGGTTCCGGTCGTCATGGCGGCGGCGCCTTCTCCGGCAAAGATCCGACAAAAGTGGATCGCAGCGCGGCCTACATGGGCCGCTGGGTGGCCAAGAACATTGTGGCCGCCAAGCTCGCCTCGAAGTGCGAAATTCAATTTGCGTATGCCATCGGCTACCCTGACCCGGTCAGCGTGCACGTGGATACGTTCGGCACCGCCACGGTGGACGAGGCGAAGATCATTGCCGCCGTCAACAAGGTGTTCAGCTTCCAACCCGCTGACATCATTGATCAATTGAACCTGCGCCGGCCGATTTACTCGAAGACGACCAATTACGGCCACTTTGGCAAAAACGACAAAGACCTGACGTGGGAAGCCACGAACAAGGTTGAGGCGTTGCTGAAAGCCATCTAATTGCCCGGATCAACCGCCGCGCTGGAACCCATTAATATTATTATGACTGTCCAGGAATTGTTGGCCGCCCCGCCGAAGCTCCATGTTTTTCAGGTTCCGCCTGGAGCTCGCGAGGTGGGCATGTTTCAGCCCGGCGAATTGATCAACCGTTGGAAACTTTCCGATGAAGAATTGCTCTTCATTTGGAATCACATTGAAAAAGACTCCAAAACCATCGAAACCGGGGCGGGCTGCAGCACGGTGATGTTTGCCCTCAAAGGCACGCACCACACCTGCATCGTGCCCGACCGGGCGCTGACCGAGCGGATCGTCGCGTTTTGCAAGGAAAAGGGCATCGATACGTCGCGGCTCAACTTCATCATTGAGCCGTCTGAAAAAGCCCTGCCCAAGCTGACGGAGCGTGATTTCGACCTGGCGCTGATTGACGGGCGGCACGGGTTTCCGCAGCCGTTCCTCGACTGGTATTACACGGCGGAACTGCTCAAAATCGGCGGGTTTGTCATCATTGACGATCTCCACGCCTGGGTGTGCGAGACCATGGTCAATTTTCTGCTGGAAGAGAAAAAAGACTGGGCCTTGGCGCATGAATCCCTCGGCGGGGCGGCTTTCAAGAAATTAGGCAACGGCACGCAGAACAGCGAGTTTCCAGAACAGCTCTACAATCGCAATCGCAGCCGGGATTATTCCTTCCTGGCCAAAATCCGCTACCTCTACAACCTCCTGCGGCGCGGCAATTACCCGCTCTTTAACAGCACGATCAAACTCGGTGTACAGTCGGCCTTGATGGGGAAATTTGGAGAACGCCCCAAAGGCCGGAGATAAACCTCGAATCCACGAAATGATGCAGCCGTGCCAAACGGTTGCCAACCCCACCAAACCATGTCCAAAGCCAAAAAATCCACCGCCACGGCCGTGCTCGCTGAAGTCAGCGCCGCGCTGCCCAATCTCAACGCCTTTGCCGCGCAGACGCCAGCCGGCAAGGAATATATCGTCCGCGATTTCTCGCTCGCCGACTGGGGCCGCAAGGAGCTCAACATCGCCGAACACGAAATGCCCGGCCTCATGTCCGTGCGCAAAAAATACGCCCGGACCAAGCCGCTCAAAGGCGTGCGCATCACCGGTTCGTTGCACATGACGATCCAGACCGCCGTGCTGATCGAAACGCTGGTGGCCATCGGCGCCGATGTGCGCTGGGCCAGCTGCAACATTTTCTCCACGCAAGACCATGCGGCCGCCGCCATCGCGGCCACCGGCACGCCGGTGTTTGCCTGGAAGGGTGAGACGCTCGAGGAATATTGGGAGCTCACGCTCAAGGCAATTTTGTTCCCCGGCGACCAGGGCCCGCAGCTCGTGGTGGACGATGGCGGCGACGTGACGCTGCTCATCCACAAAGGCTACGAATTGGAAAAGGGTTCCAAATGGGCCTACCAAACCAAGGGCGACAGCCATGAAGTTTCCGTGGTCAAAGCCCTGCTCCGCCGCCTGGCGACCGAGAAGCCCGGCCTCTGGACCAAGATCGTCAAGGACTGGAAGGGCGTTTCCGAAGAGACGACCACCGGTGTGCACCGCCTCTACCAGATGAAGGAAGCCGGCACGCTGCTCGTGCCCGCGATCAACGTGAACGACTCCGTCACCAAGTCCAAGTTCGACAACCTCTACGGTTGCCGCGAATCGCTGGCTGACGGCATCAAGCGCGCCACCGACGTCATGCTGGCCGGCAAAGTCTCCGTCGTCTGCGGCTACGGCGATGTGGGCAAAGGCTGCTCCCATTCCCTCCGCGCCTACGGTTCCCGAGTGATCGTCACCGAAATTGACCCGATCAACGCCCTCCAGGCCGCGATGGAAGGCTTCGAAGTGAACACCGTCGAAAGCACCCTCGGCGTGGGCGACATCTACGTCACCACCACCGGCAACTGCGACATCATCACCGCCGCGCACATGCTGGCGATGAAGGACCAGGCCATCGTCTGCAACATCGGCCATTTCGACAACGAAATCCAGGTGGACGCGCTGAAGCAGACCAAGGGGCTGCGCATTGAGAACATCAAGCCGCAATACGACCGCTACCATCTGCCCGGCAACAAGAGCATCTACATTCTGGCCGAAGGCCGGCTGGTGAACCTCGGCTGCGCCACCGGTCATCCGAGCTTCGTGATGAGCAACAGCTTCACGAACCAGACGCTCGCGCAGATTGACCTGTGGGCGAACAAGGATAAATACGAAAAAACCGTCTACCGTCTGTCCAAGAAGCTCGACGAAGAAGTGGCCCGCCTGCATCTGGAAAAGATCGGCGTCGTGCTCACGAAGCTCTCCAAGCAACAGGCCGCCTACCTCGGCGTGCCTGCGGAAGGCCCCTACAAGCCGGAACATTACCGCTACTAAGCGAATCCCCATCTGAACCTGCAAGGCGAACGGAGCAATCCGTTCGCCTTTTCGATTGGGTGGTTGCAGAAAAATGGGCGCGCGCGGTGGCCGTATTTTTCAGTTTTTCAGTTAAATAATTTTTGCCAGCGCCGGGAATAATTTATCCGCGTTGGCAAAATGCTTTCGCCCGGTCGTTCCCACCAGACTGAATCCCGGGCCGTAGGCCGGACCGTTGGCCACGCAAAAATCCGTGGCGCAATCCGCCATTTGCTTTTTGGCCGCCCGCAGCGCGTCGGCCCGTTTCCCGTCGGCTTCAAATTTCCAGCCCACGATCTTGGTCCAGGGAAACCAGCCGCGCAGATCCGCGATGATTTTCGGCGTGGGCACCAGTTCCACCAGCAACTGGCCGGCCCGCGTGGAAATTTTCCGGGCCGGCGGCAGCGCGGTGAAGTCGCCGGGAGACTGCTCCATGAATATCTGGCCGAAGGCGAAGTCGCTCACCGCCGCCGCGTGAAAGATAACGGCCACTTTTTTTCGGGAAAAAGCTTTCAGCTTCGCCCGCAAATCTGCCGTGGTGGAAAAAGCCTTCACGGCCTGCGCGCGGCGTTCGCCCGCATACGTCGCCGATTCGCCGATGAGCAGCGTGACGTGGTGTCCGTGGGCGGTTAGGAAATTGGCCAGTTCCGTGCCCAGCCGGCCCGTGGAAAAATTGGTGAGCCGGCGCACGTCGTCCAGCGGCTCAAACGTGGGTCCGGCAGTGACGATGCAGTTCATGCGTTAGGAAGATACCGGCTCCCAGTCCGCAAAGCCATATAACTTGGCAAACCGGCGCCGATGCAGGTCGCCGTCCAGCACGTCGAAGTGGCAGGGCAGAATCCAGCGCGGCTGCAACTGCCGGATCTTTTCGGCGCTGGCCGGCAATAATTCCGGGGCGCTATTCAAGATCGGCGGCGGGCGGTGCGTGTTGAAAAAGTAACTGGCCATCATGTCGCCACTGAACAGCAGGCGGTGTTGTTCGCTATAGAACCCACAGTGCCCGACGGTATGCCCGGGCAGATGCACCGCTTGTAAACCACCCCAGAATGGCAGGAGTTGTCCATCCTTCAGAAATTCATCAATTGTCGCAGGCTGGTAGCGAAACCCCATGCGACCGGCGGCCTCCAGGCGCCCGCACCAACGGTTGACGCCTTGATACGGATAAGTGCCGTCCACATGCCGCTGTTCGTTGGGGTGTGCCCAGACCGTGGCGCCGGTCCAGCGCTTCAGCCAGGCGAGGTTGCCCGCATGATCCAGATGACCATGCGTCAGCAAAATGGTTTTCACTGACTGCGGCGCCAGGCCCAGCCGGTGGAACAACCAGCGGATTAAAACCGGCTCGCCAAACAGGCCGGTATCAATCATCACACTATCGTCGCCCGCCTTAAGCAGGAAACAGCAGCCCATGATCCCCCGGACGTAATGCAGGTTGGGCGGACAATTTTTCATGCCTGATTCATAACCGACTTTCCCTCCGGTTCAGCCATTCAAAAATCAGGGGGCGGGCATCTATAAATTCGATGCCCGGAACGGCGGTGCCGGGTCTGCCGAATTAATCCGCTGGCGGCGCATTTGTAGTACCCAAGGCTTCGTACCATGGCTCGTGCCGCTGGTACAGTCCCAATCGCCGGCTGACGGCGTTGGTGACGGATCGCTTTTGATCCCGCGCAATTTCCAACGCACTTTCGGCGCAACTCACGGCGTTGGTGAAATCACCACTGGCGGCGAACGCCATGCCCAGGGCGTCAAACACTTCCCACTGGCGGCCCCCGGACAAATCATTCGCTTTAAGCGCGAAGATGACGGCGTTATGACCGTCGCGGACAGCCACGTTTTCATTGGCTGCCAACAGGCGCGCCGCCTCGGTCAGCGTCGCGCAATTGTAGGGTTCAAGCCGCACCGCCGTCCAAATCTCTGTCACCGCATTGGTGGCCTGGCCTTGTTGGAAAAGGATTTTGGCCACCCCCAGATGCGGCGTCGAGTATTGGGTATCCCGCCGCTCCGCTTCGGCATACGCTGCCAAGGCTTCGGCCAGCTTGTTTTGGGCGGCCAGCGCATTCCCCAGCGCGTTATATTGAAAAGCAGGGCCGGGGTTTTGGCTGATCCGCAAGCGGTATTCAGCTTCAGCCGCAGCCGGGTGGCCCTGTTTCATGAGCACTTCGCCGATATAGAAATGGTAATGAAAATGTGCGGGATCGATGACCAGCGCCTGGCGATATTCCGCGAGGGCTTCGTCGTTCCGGCCCTGTAGTTCCAAGGCCGCACCCAGATTCTCATGGGCCATGCCATTATTCGCGGTCACGGCCAGCGCATGCCGGAACAGGGTTTCGGAATCGCGCCAGAACGTCAATTGATGTTCCGTCAGGAGCACGCAAGTAATGAGCAGCAGAATCACGCCAGACGTGCAGACCGGCCGCCGCCGGGGCCGGTTTTCCAAATATTGATACCCGCCGAAAGCCACGGCGATAAAGAGACCAATGGAGGGGATATAGGTGTAACGGTCCGCCAGGGCGGCACTGCCGACAAATACCAACCCGCTGACCGGCACGAGGGTGCCCAGAAACCAGCACCAGCCGACGAGCCAGCAACGATTACGGTGCCGTGCCAGCCAAACAGCGATGGATATCGCGGCCAAAACCAGCACGCTGGCCGCCAGGGGCCAACTTGAAATCTGCGCGAGCGGATAAAAGATGGCCAGGTCGGCTGGCCACGCCAGTTTCAGCAAATACCGCCCGCAGGCCACCAGGGCATTCGCCAACCGGAAGGGGAAAGGCATCACGTCGCTGCTGGCCATGGCCGGACGCTGCACCACCAGCGTGACCGCACAGGAAGCCAGCGTCAGCACGAAGAAAGGCACTTTTTCCAGCACCAGCCGTCCGGGAAATGCCGACAGGGAAAAACGTTGCAGGGGCCAGAAGTCCAGTAGCAGCAGCACAAATGGCAGGGTGACCAGCATTGGCTTGGACATCAGTCCCAGCGCGAAACAGCCCAGGGCCAGCCAATAATGCGGGCGGGATTTTTCGCGGACAAACCGGGTGTAATTCAAGAGCGCCAGCAGCGCGAAAAAGGTGCTCAGTACGTCCTTGCGTTCCGCCACCCAGGCGACCGATTCAACATGCACCGGATGCCAGGCAAAGAAGGCGGCCACGATCAGGGACGGCCATTGTTTTCCGGTCAAGCGGAGCAGCAGCAGGAACAACAGTCCGGAGTTCACCGAATGAAGCAATGCATTGGTGGCGTGATGGCCGCCCGCGTACAACTGGAACAGCGCGCAATCCGCCATGTGTGAAAGCCAGGTGACCGGAAACCAATTTTCAGCGTAGCCCGTGGTAAAGGCCCAATTAAAACCGCTCAAGGTCAGGCCATTTTGGACAATGTTGTTTTCGGTTATATAGGCATTATCATCGTAATCAACAAAATCAAACCGGGTGACCGGCAGGAAGATCAGCAGGGTGACCAGCCCGAGCATTAACGCCATAAAGCGTGAATTCGACATAGCGCGATCAACTTAACAATTCCAGCCAGTGAAGAAAGCCGTTTTAATCCCTTCCCGAAATTGCGCGGACTCCTCGCGTCAGGCTGACTTTGTTGGCCTCTCAATTTCCCAGCGGCTTCTCGCTGGAAACCATCGGACTGGCGGGCATGATAAAAGTGGCCGCGTCATCGGGCCGGGCTGGATCAAAGCCGGTGAAGTCGGCGCTGATAAATTCGGCCAGCGGCAGCCCGGCCTGCTGAATGCCTACGATGATGCATTTGGCCAGCTCGTAGCTGCCGTAATTGTTGTGGTGCGTGCCGTCCTGAAATGCCAGCTCCAGCTTCGGCCCCAGCGCCCGGTAGAAAATCCGGCTCATGGCATGTAGATCAATCAGCGCACAATGTTCCGCCTGCGCCACGGCGCGAACGGTGCCGGGATAGCCGGCCAGCGTGTCCTGCTGCAAACCACTCTTGCGCTCCATGGAAGTTACCAGCACCGGCGTGCCGCCCAGTTCCCGGGTGCGGGCGACGATCTTCTCCAGGTTCGCCCGGTAGGTGGCCAGCGCGTTGGTGCTTTTGTCCTTCTGATCATTGTGGCCGAACTGTACGAACAAATAATCGCCGGTTTTCAGCCGGCTGAACACTTTGTCGAAACGGTGCGCGCCGAGGGAACTCTTGATGCTTTCGCCGGACTCGGCGTAGTTGGCCACCGCCACGTCGGGCTTAAAAAAACGCGGCAGCATCTGCCCCCAGCTGTTCCACGGCTCGGCAGGTTGGTCGCACACGGTGGAATCTCCCGTGAGATAGACGGTCGGCACGGCGGCCGGGGCGATCGTTAGTTGGATCAGCCCGGGGTGAACCCCGTTGAATTCGAGCGTCAGCTTTTCATCCCAGTTCACCGTTTCAGTTTCCAACTCCCGTTGCTTAAGACTCACTTTGGCGCCGTCCGAGATGCGCGGTGTCCGGACGTTTACGATGAAGGTCACGGGTTGGCCTGCGACGGGGCGGACGTGTTCCACCATCAGCCGCCGCTGCTCGGCCTTGATGGTGGCGACCGCATCAGTGGCCAGTATGGCGGTCACGCGGTAATTGCCTTCGGGCACTTTCACGGAAAACGCAAAGGGATTGCTACTGGTCAGTGCGGGCGTTGCCGATCCTGCCGGCACCAGGGTGGCGCCGGGCTCGAACCCAAAACCAGCGGCGGCGGAATACACATTGGTCGGGGCCACGGCAATCCAGCCCGCTGGCGCGGGGCCGCCGCTGAAATCGAATTTAATATTGGTCTGTGCGGAAACACCCAGCACCGTAAGCAAGCCGAGGACGAGGAATGGTTTCATGGTTGGTTCGCGTGAACTTTAGGGATGGCGACGGACGGCGAATAAGCGGCAACCGCCCTTCCTATTTCGGAAAAATACGGGTCCAAGGGATTGGTTTTCAGGCTTTTCAGCCCGGCGATGACGCACGCGGCGTTGAGTTGCGCGCCGCTGTCGGTGGTGTGGGTGCCCTTGTCGGCAAAATAGGTTTCCACCTTTTCTTTTCCGGCCTTTTGGTAGTCCGCAGTAACCACCAGCGTGAGGTCGAAAAACAGCGCGCCGTGCTTTTGAGCGACCTGCTCATCCCACCCGGCCAGGCTGGCAAAGTCGCGGTCGTCCTCCCAGTGCTGCTTGTGCGGGATGGGCGAGCATAGGATGACCGTCGCGCCTTTGGCCTGCGCTCCGGTCACGAACTGCGCCATATACCAGCCGAAGGTGTGCACCAGTTCCTGGGTGCCATCGGGCTTGGTGTCGGCGACGGTCTCGTCGCCAATGCCCGGGCCGTCGGCGCGATTTTTATTGGCCGGATCGCCGATGCGCCCCTGATCATTGTGCCCGAACTGAATGATCACCACGTCGCCCGGCTTGATAGTCTCGGCGACTTTGGCCCACCGGCCCTCCGTGAAATAAGTCCGCGCACTCCGCCCGCCGATGGCATGATTGACCACGTTGATTTTGTCCGGCGCGAAGAAGGGTCTAATCCGTTCGCCCCAGCCGAACATGCCCTTGGTGCCGCCGCTGCGCACGGTGGAATCGCCGACGATATGCAAGGTGGGCAGCGTGGCGTTGGCGATCTTTTCTTCGGTCACCTTCGCAGCATCCACCACCGGGCGGTCGTCTTCGGCGGCGGCGGCGAGCAAGCCGGCGGTGAACAGGCAGACAAGGATGGTAAGGGATAATTTCATTCGAGGTCGTTTTTCGCAGCAACGGTTTTTAAACTGATGGCATCGCCGCTCAAGCCGGGTGCCGAAGCAGAGACGCGGATTTTCTCATCGGCGACCAAGGCTTTTACAAACGCCACGGCCTCGCCCAGGTAAGCCGACCGCGAGCTGGTCTGGAACGGTTCATGACTGGCATTGTCGCCATTGTCCACGGCGGCAATGACGCCGGAGCCGTCGACACTAAAAGTGATCAAGTCCTGTGCCTGCGGCACCACCACGCCGTGGCGGTCGGTGATTTTAGCGCGCACAATGGCCACGTTGTCCCAGCCGCTGGCCAGCGTGCGTTGCTCAACCGAAAGCACAACTCTGGCCGGCTTGCCAGCGGTGAGCAATTCCGTTGCCGCCACGGTCTTCCCCCCATTGCGCGCCACCGCTGTGAGCCGGCCGGGGGCGAACGGCACCCGCCAGATGCGCGGCATGGCATCGGCATTGAGCGCCTGTTTGCCGAGCGATTTGCCGTTCAAGAACAGCTCCACCTCCTGGCAGTTGGAATAGGCTTCCACCGATTCATCGTGCCGCTCCATCCGGCTGGGCGTCCAGTCGGCAAATAACACCTGTGTATGGCGTTCCTCGTTGCCATAACCGGGATCAGTTGGCATCGAATCATTTGCCGCCACGCGCCGCGCCAGCGCCACCATCGGCGCCCCGCTCCACCAGCTTTCCCGTATCCGCGCGACCGGCCGGATGGCCCCGGTGCGGTCCAGCAATCCGGAGCCGTGGCCCACGGCCGGCCAGCGCCGCGCCTCGCCCAGATAGTCAATGCCGGTCCAAAGAAACTGTCCGGCGTAGGGCGGATTATCCCGCAGCACCACCCACTGCTGCCGCGTATGCGTATTTTCCGTGCCCAGAATTTTCCGGGTCGGCTTCTGCTCGTGGGCGGCGAGGATTTCCTGTTCGCGATAATTCTGCCCGACCACGTCCAGCAGGTCGGCGAGGCCGTTGTCGTAGTCGTGGCTGACATTCGGCCGGAACAACCCCTGCGTAACCGGCCGCGTCGGGTCCGCCTCGTGGGCCACCGCCACCAAGCCTGATAAAATTCCCTTCGCCAGTTCCGCATCCGGCGTGTCATGGATTTCATTGCCCACGCTGTACAGGATCACGCTGGGATGGTTGCGGTCGCGCTGGATCGTCTCGCGCTCATCCCGCTGGGACCACTCTTTAAAGTACAGATGGTAGTCGTGGGGAGTCTTGCCCACCGTCCAGCAATCGAAGAATTCGTCCATCACGAGCAGGCCCATTCGGTCGCATAAATCCAGGAACTCCGGCGCGGGCGGATTATGCGCCGTGCGAATCGCGTTCACCCCCAGCGTTTTCAAGGTTTTCAACCGCGCCTCCCAGATGGACAGCGGCACCGCCGCTCCGAAAGCACCGCCGTCGTGGTGCAGGCAGACGCCTTTCAGTTTGAAGTTTTTGCCGTTCAACCAGAAACCGGTGTCCGCCATAAACCGGGCGTCGCGCAGACCGATGGGGGTCGTCGTCGCATCCACCAACCGGGCCCCGGCCCGCACCTCGCTGACCACGCGATAAAGTTTCGGGTCAGCCAGATTCCAGAGCTGCGGCTGGGGCACCGCGATGGTTTGGCTGACACTTTGGCTGTCGCCGCCGGCGGCCAGCGTCGCCTCGGTCGCAGTCACGCCAATGATTTGTCCATCCGGCGCCAGCAGGGTGGTTTGCACGGTCACCTCGCACGGCGTGGCGGTTTGATTCTCAACCGTGGTTTGAATGTTGACCGTGGCCCGCTGCGGGGTGATTTCCGGCGTGGACACAAACACCCCGTTTTCAGCCAGATGTACCGGATCGGTCACCACCAGCCGGACATGCCGGTAAATGCCCGCGCCGGTATACCAGCGCGAGGCCGGTTGCGCCGAGGTGTCGGCGCGCACGGCCAGGACATTATCGCCGTCGAAATTCAGATGGCTGGTCAGATCATAGCTGAAGCTGACATAGCCGTTCGGGCGGTGGCCCAGATGAAAGCCGTTGATCCAGACATCGCTGTTGGCCATGACGCCATCAAACTGGATGGTGAAGCGCCGGCCGGAAAGACTCGCTGCCAGCGGAAAATGTTTGCGGTACCAGCCCACTCCGCCCGGCAGAAATCCGCCCGCGCCGCCGGTGAGATTGGTTTCGGCGAATGGCCCCGCAATGCTCCAATCATGCGGCACCGCCACCATTCTCCAGTTGGTTTCATCGCCATTGACCTGTTCTGCGCCGGGCTGGTCGGCGGCCAAAAAGTTCCAGTCCCGGTCAAAAGACCAAACCATCTGCGGGTTCGCGGCGGCAACCGGCAGGCCGGCGGCCATGGCGGACGAGGTCATGACCAGGCTGGCCAACAACATCCGCCAGAATGTTTTCGCCTTCATAAATTTTTAGGGCCGGGCGGTGATTCGTACCGTTGCATCTTTCAGCCCGTCCGCGTGGGCTTTCAGGATGATTTTACCGGGCTGGCTGGCCCGGACAATAACCAGGGCGAGGCCGTTGTACGCGCTCCGCTCCGACGCCTGAAACGGCTCAAAGCTGGTGGCATCACCATTATCCACGGCCACGATTTCGCCCGGCCCCTCAAGCTCAAACTTGATACGGTTCTTGGAACGGGGCACGAGCAGACCGTTCTTATCCGCCACGGTCACGGTCACGAACGACAAATCCCGGCCATCCGCCGCAATCTTGGCGCGATCCGCTTGCAGCCGGAGTTCCGCCGCCGGACCGGTGGTGCGCATCACCTCCGTTGCCCACCGTTTGCCGTTTTTGTAGGCGACCACCTTGAGCTCCCCCGGGGTGTATTTTACGTCGTCCCAGCGCAGGCGATATTCGAACTGGCCCAGCTTTTTCCGACCGAGGGATTTGCCATTCAGGAACAGCTCCGCCTCGTCGCCGCTGGTATAAACATGGACGGGCGTGATCTGGCCTTCACGCCCGGGCCAGTTCCAGTGCGGCAGAATGTGCGCCATCGGAAAATCCGGCCGCCAGTGCGCTTGATACAGGTAGTAGCGGTCTTTCGGAAAACCCGCGAGATCAATAATGCCAAAGTAGCTGCTGCGGGACGGCGTGCGGATTTTGCCACGCTCGGCCAGTTCCTTTTCCGCGCGCGCCTTTTCCGCCGGGTCGGAATAATTGCTCAGCGTGCTGAGATCGGCGTTGTAGGGCGAGGGTTCGCCGAGATAGTCAAACCCCGTCCAGACGAATTCCCCCGCGACGAACGAGTTTTTAGCCTGGCTCGCAAATTCCACGTCGGGCGTGCTGGCGTAGCTCGGCGCATACAGGTCATAACTGCTCACCTGAAAATCGGCGCATACCTGCGCCAGCTCAGTGCTGACAGGAAAAAAATACTCGCCACGCGAGCTGACCGTGGACGCCGTCTCGCTGCCATACAGCGGCAACTCCGGATGCGCCTCGTGAAATTTGGCATACTCCGACGGCTTATAATTGTAGCCAAATACGTCCACGATTTTTTGAAAGCCGTTGTAGCCGGCGGCGCGATTATCGCATGCCGCCGTCACCGGGCGCGTTGGATCTTCGGCATGCACAATTGCCGCCAGCTCATGGCCGATTGGAAATTGGCGCGCATTATCCTGCTCGCGGATTTCGTTGCCGATGCTCCACAGGATCACACACGGATGATTGCGGTCGCGCCGGATCAGCATCCGCGTATCCGCCTCGTGCCAGTCGGCGAACAGCCGGTGGTAATCGTTCGGCTTCTTCTCCCGCTCCCAGCAATCAAACGTCTCGTCCATCACGAGAAAGCCCATGCGGTCACACAGGTCGAGCAGCTCCGGCGCCGGCGGATTATGGCTGGTGCGAATGGCATTGCAGCCCATGCCGCGCAAAATTTCCAGTTGCCGCTCCAGCCCACGCGTATTAACCACGCTACCCAGCGCGCCGAGGTCCGCGTGGTTGCAAACGCCGTTGAGCCGCACCCGGTGACCGTTCAGCAGCAAGCCCTGGTCGGTGGTGAATTGGAGCGTCCGAATGCCAAACGGCGTTTCATAAACATCCACCACGCGGCCGCCCTGCAGAACGGTGGTCACCGCCACGTAGCGGTTGGGCTGTTCCACACTCCAGAGTTTGGGGGTCGAAACACTGAAGGTTTGAATTGCGTCCGACTTCGCCCTGGCGGCGATTTTCAAGCCGCCGGTGACATATTCCGCCGCGAATTTTTTCGCTTTCCTGCCGTCCGCCTGGAGTTCGTAGATCATCGTCGCCACCGTCACTTCCGCTTCCGCGGCGGCATCGTTCTCCACGCTGGTTTGCAACCAAACCGTCGCGGTCACCGGGCTCACCGACGGCGTGGTGACGTACGTGCCCCATTGGCCGACGTGGACCGGCGCGGTTTTTGTCAGCCAGACATGGCGGTAAATGCCCCCGCCCGGATACCAGCGCGATGAGTCCTGCGGATTATCCAGACGGATGGCCAGTGTGTTGGCGCCGCCAACCGTCACATACGGCGTCAAATCCACGCGCCACGACGCAAAGCCATAGGGCCAGCCACCGATGCAATGGCCGTTGATCCAGACCGTCGCATAAGCCATCGCCCCATCCACATCGAGATAAAGCTGTTTACCCGCGTCACTGGCGGGCACGTCGAAATGTTTGCGATACCACGCCACGCCCGACCACGGCAGCTTGCCCGTTTCGCCGGGTAGAGTCTGTTCGAACGGGCCCTCGATGCCAAAGTCATGCGGCAGGTCCAGCCGGCGCCAGTTGGCGTCGTCAAAGCCGGATTGCGCATAGGCGACTGCGCCGCCAAAATTTTCCGCCGGCGGCATGGCCGGCGCCATCGTGGTGAACCCCTTTTGCGTCGGCAACAGCCAGGGGCGGGCCGCCGTGTAATTCAGCCCGGCCTCGGCTCCGGTGGGATCACCCTTGGTAAAACGCCAGTCCGCATCCAGCGATTCGCGGACGCGAACACTTTGCGCAAATGTTTGCATGGCTGGCATCACCAAAGCCAGGGCCACGACGGCAACCGATAAGGCAGGCGTGATTTTCATGTGAAGTTCGACGTTCAGAATCTGGCAAAGGTGACAGAAACGCAATCCCCCAAACTGTGGAGGGGGTGGCCGGGGGCGGGAGCACCGCTTGGTCAACTGCTGTCACGCAGCGGTCAACCCGCAAACGATGGCCATAAAGAGGTGCTCAACCCTCAAAGTTCTCCAAGTGCTTGAGGCCCCAGCGCAACGGCAGCCAGCCGACAACGATGGACATGACCACAAACGCCACCATACAGGCGAACGCCAGCCCCACGTTGGAATGGAAACCGCCACCACCCGCCACCAGCAGGGCGAGCGAGGCAATGATGTATACCGAACTGATGACGAAGCAGAGGGTGCCGCCGAAGCCGCTGACAATCTTGTTGGGGTTGGTCTCCTTGAGGTTCGGATACAGGACGCCCAGGCCGACGGCAAGGCCGTTGAGAGCAAAGGTCATCGCGGTGACGACCGAGCCAAAGAAGGCGACGTCATTCCATGGCATTTTGAGCAGGTAACACGAGAGCGTGACCAGGCCGAGGGTGATCGTCAGGGAGGCGATGCTGGCCAGCCAGTATTTGATTTTCACAACGCGGGCCAGACCCATTGGCGCGAGGCCGATGATCCAGAGGCGGCGGCCTTCCAAGGAAAATTGCGGAAACACAAAGCGCGTGGTAACCGAGGCGAGGTTGAAGGCGCAGGCGCCGAGGTTTAAAAACGCAACGGCATGAATCCAGAAGGGGCTGGTCAGCTGGTGGGTGAAGTTGCGGAGGTTGATGATGTAGGCGCCGAGCAGGCCAAAAAACATCACGGACTGGCCCCATTGCGTGGTATCGCGCCAGAACATCCGGATGTCTTTCACCGCCAACGCCCGGGTATCAGGCTGGAGCCAGTGCAGATGGGCGAAAAGTCGTTCCAACCAGCCCGGAGTGCGGGAATGTCGGTTGAGCTGAAACCATTTGAGTTTGAACCGTCCGCCCGCGCGGCTTTGCACCGCGGAGGCGGTGTCGTAAAAGAGATTGCCAAACCGGGTAAAAGCCAGGCTGCCGAAAAACAGGGTATGGCTCAGCAACACGGCCGCAAAAAAGAGCGCGCCGCGCGTGATGCCTTCCGCCCATTGCATCACGGCCGAGGAGAGCCAGTAGCTGGGCAGGAGCGGGAACATCGTGAACCGCGTCTTGGCAAGCAGTTTGTCGAGGGCTTCCAGCGTGCGCTTGTCGAGCAGGTCTTCATCCACGGGATTGGACTTCCACCAGAAGGCGACAAATGCCAGCAGAACCACGGCGAGGAGGAGGATGACAATTTGAAAATTTTTCCGGTCGAGGTGCCGGCCGATGCCGATGGCCAGCGCCGCGCCAAACACGCCGGGCAGGACGATGAACAGCCCGATGAGGAGCACCGTGAGCGGATAAAAATGCCACGGCACCCCGCGCACCAGGCCAAAGGCCACCAGCAGCGGCGCGATCAAAAAGAGAAAGGCCCACGAGGCCAGGATGATGGACTCGATGAATTTCCAGCGAAAGATCGTCTGGCGGGAAACCGGCAGGGTTAGCAGAAACGCCGTCTCGCGGTTGCGAAACAGGTTGGTGTAGGCGATGACCAGGTTGCTCAGCAGGAGCAGCGCGAAGAGAAAGGCGAACAGCGTATAGAACAGCCGTTCCGTCAGCACCGCGCCCAGACCGGGGAACTTGGCGACGAACTTCAGCCCGTGGTAGAACAACGCGAAGGCCAGCACCAGATAGCCCGCCACAAAAAAGGCGATGATGCCCGTGAGAAGGCGGGATTTTTTGCGGACGTCCAGCAGGCGGCGCCAACTGTGCAGTGCGTTGGTGCGCAGAAGCAGGCAGAGGGGCGATTGCAGGGCGTTGGCCAGCCAAATTGGCATGACGGGAAAGCTACCCGGACGGGCGGAGGGGCGCAATTTATCCTTGCAAAGCAGATGCAAAAGCGGCGCAATGGGATAGAATCATCCGTTTTGAGACGGAATTGCGTTCCAAATGAGCGTGGGGCGGCGTTAAAATTGGGTTTAAAGGGGGTCTTATTGGGTTCGTTTTCAATTTTTCATTTTCCATAAAATCAATGCATGTTGTTTTAATTCAGTGACTAGCGTTGAAAAAAAATTGGGTTCGTTTCGTAATTTTTAATATTTGGGCGGTGACCTCCGTGGTTGGCGGAATGGGAAAAATTTTCCCGGGGCGGCGGCGCGGGGGCGGGAGCGGCTGGGTACCGGAACTGTTGAAAATTTTAGGGTGCTATTTTTCATGGTCAAAGACACATAGATTGATACGCGTTGTTGGTGCAACGTTTAGAGCATTTCCAGCAATGCCCGAGCATCAGGCAGACAAACGTGATCGGCTGCCCTGGCTTGGGTTTTAGGGCAGATTTCTGCTTGGGTATTTTTACGCCGACTTGGTGGCTTTGTATAGCGCTTTTTTAGAAATTTTTACCGGGGAGTGGTTTTCACGGCGCGAAAAAGCGGGTTCCGATGACGGAACCCGCTGTGAATCTGTTGGTTGAACTTAATTTGGCTGGCTGCCGCTGAAGGGCCGGAGCCGGAAGCTGTAGGTGGCCGGCTGGCAGGAGATCAGATACGGCGGGTGGGGCCACGCCCCCCAGCTATCGTCCCCGCCAAGTCCTTCCTGCTGGCCATCAAGATTTACCACCGTGAAATCGCGGGCGGGCAGTTGATAGGCGTGTTTGGCATTTTCCAAGTCGCCGGTTAAGTGCGGGAGGGCGTTTACGCTCAGGAAGGGCTGGCCGGTGGCGAGCAGGCCGACCCCTTTTTGGTTGGTCAGGGTCACCCAGCGAACGTCCACTTTGTTGCCGCTTTCGCCCGGTTCGACGTAATGTACGTAGAATTGGTCCCTTACGAGGCCGCTGTACCGGCCGATCTTCGCGTCCTTGCGGTCGGAATAGGTTTCCTGGGGGCCAGGACCGAACCAAGCGATGTGGTCAAAGCCGGCGGGCATGACCATTTGCATGCCAAAGCGCGGCAGCTTGGCGAGGTTGGTCTGGCCGGGGGTAAAGGTGGCAGTGACAGTGATTTCACCGTTGCCGGACACCAGATAACGGGTGGTCCAACTGGCGGTGACTTTCGGCAGGTTAAAGGTGGCGACAATCTCCACGGCGGTTTTGCCGGGTTGCGGGGTGACCTGGCAACTGGTCAGGGTGGCGCCTACATGGGCGTCGCGCCAGACTTTCTGGGTGTTCTGCCAGCGACCGCGATCGTTATCGGTGGGTGCGCGCCAGAAATCCGGGCGGAGAGGGTACTGGATCAATTCTTCGCCTTTGAACTTCAAGGAGGCCAGGGTGCCGACTTGTTTGTCGAAGGTGGCGGTGAAGCCTTTGCCAACAACGACTGCCTGGGTGGCGGTTTCCTTCAGTTTCAGTTTACCCGGTTTTCCGGCGGCAAGCGCAGGGGTGGAATCGGGGAGGGCAAACTGGTCCCAGGCCAGTTCATGGCCTTTTTTCGCCCACGGCAGGTCGTGGAGGAGGGTGAAGCTGACTTCGAGGAAATATTCCACGCCGGGGGCGGCGGTGAATTTTTTCAGGGGCACGGTCAGAACGGCGGTGTCGTAGGGGGCGAGGTCGGGTGCGGGGAGGCTGCCGCTTTGCAGGGCCTGGCCGTTGCCGGTCAGGCGCCAGTTGACGACGGCAATGTCCTTGAGGTTGGTAAAGTCGAACCAGTTTTTCACGGTGATCGTGCGGGCGGCGAGATCGGCGGGCTGGCAGTGAATGTATTGGTAGACGTGCTTTACCTGCAACAGGCCGGGATGGGCTTCGCGGTCGGGGGTCACGAGGCCGTTGCAGCAAAAGTTGTCGTCGCTGGGGACGTTGGTGGGACCGAAGTCGCCGCCGTAGGCCCAGAAGAATTTATCGCCGGGTTTGGTGGGCCAGAATTTGGATTGATCGGGCCGGTTCTGCGGCTGGCGCAGGCCTTGATCGACCCAGTCCCAGATGGAACCGCCCTGGAGGTAGGGACGGGTGTAGATGAGGTTCCAGTAATCCCAGAAGTTGCCGCTGCTGTTGCCCATGGCGTGTTCGTATTCGCACATGATGAAGGGGCGGGTTTCGGGCTTGGAGGAGTATTTTTCGAGCCGGCCGACGCGGGGATACATGGGGCAGACGATGTCGGTGTGGGCTTTTTCGCCGGCCTGCTCGTAATGAACGGGGCGGCTGGGGTCGCGCTGTTTGATCCAGGCGGAGGTGGCCTCGAAATTCGGGCCGTCGCCGGCCTCGTTGCCGAGCGACCAGATGATGACGGACGGATGGTTTTTGTCGCGCTCGACCATGCGGACGGTGCGGTTCATGTGGGCGGCGGCGAAGGTGGGATTCTTGGCGAGGGTGTCCTTGCCATAACCCATGCCGTGGCTTTCGATGTTCGCTTCGTCAATCAGGTAGAGGCCATATTGATCGCACAGGTCGTACCAGGCGGGGACGTTGGGATAATGGCAGGTGCGCACGGTGTTGATGTTGTTCTGCTTCAGCACGCAGATGTCCTGGATCATGCGTTCGCGGGTCATCACCTGGCCGAGATCGGGATCGAACTCGTGGCGGTTGACGCCCTTGATCAGCACGCGGCGGCCGTTGACGAGGAGGTTGCCGTCCTTGATCTCCACCTGGCGGAAGCCGATGTTAAACGGGATGACTTCGAGTGTTTTGCCGGTGGCATCCTTGATGGAAAGCAGCAGTTTGTAGAGGTTGGGGGTTTCGGCGGTCCATTTCAGGGGGTCGCTGACGGGAGCGGTGGCGGCGATTTCGATTTCGGCGCCGGCAGTGATGTTGGTGTCCATGGACGGCGACATGATGGTATTGCCGGCCGGGTCGAGCAGTTCGCCGGCGATGGTGATGGCGGCGTCCTGCGCGCCGTCATTTTTGATCTGCAATTTCACCGCCAGTTTGGCGTCCTGATATTGCTCGTCCAAACTGGTCTTGAACTCAAAGTCGCGGAGGTGCACGGCCGGCGGGGACCAGAGGTAGACATCGCGGAAGATGCCGCTCATGCGCCAGAAATCCTGGTCTTCCAGATAGGAGCCGTCGTTCCAGCGGAAATTCTCCACGGCGATCAGATTTTCGCCGGGGTGGAGGTAGGGGGTGACATCAAATTCCACGGGGGTGCGCGCGTCCTTGCCGAGCCCGACTTTCTGGCCGTTGATCCAGACGTAGAAGAAGGAATTGACGCCATCGAAGGTGAGCAGGACGCGGCGGCCGTCCCAATCCGGAGGCAGGGAGAAGGTGCGGCGGTAGGAATTGACGGTGTTGTTGGGGTCGTCTTCTGGCACGATCGGCGGATTGGGGTTCACGCCGTGCCAGGTCCACGGATACTGGGAATTGACGTAAATGGGGATGCCGTGGCCCTGGATTTCGACGTTGGCGGGCACGGGGATCAGGCCCCACGACGAGTCGTCGAAGCCGGTTTCCCAGAAATTCGGGACGCGGCCGGTGAAATTGGTGGCGTAATGATATTTCCAGTCGCCATTGAGCGAACGGTAGAAGGAGGATTTCACGCGCTCGGCATTGCTGACGGGGCCGATGGTCCGGGCGGTGGCGGCATCCGGGCAGATGACCATGGTGGCGTGCATGGGCAGGTTGTTGCTGCCGGTGAGCTGGGGGTTCTGCCAGTCTTTGACGGGCGCGGGTTCGGCGTCGGTGTCGGCGGCGAGCCGGCCGGGCACGGCGCAGGCGAGTGCCAGCAGGAGGCTGGGCAGGTGTCGGTGCCGGAAACCGGACGCGGTGCCGGGGGAGGCGGGGCTGGTTTGTGGTTGCTTCATATTAAAAATGAAATGCTTGCCATTAATTTATCAGGCCGACTTGGGGCCGACTACTACCCATATGAGTAAATTCGCCGACTGGTCAGGGCGGCGGTCTTTGACCACAGCGACGGGGCTGGGCGGTGGCGGTGGTTATGCATCAAACATACGCCCAAGCGGTCAGGGGTGGCAATGGGCAAGATTTGGCGGGCAAGGGGTATTTTGAGGGGGATGCAGGGAAGGCTGAAGGCTAAAGGCTGAAAGAAGAAAATGGCGGCGGAAAATGCGGGTTGGACAACAAAGTAACCAAGAAACCAAGTTGGGCCGGGGCCGGAAACAAAACCCGTTGCTCGTCACTTGCCGCCTATGACGCCTGGCGTTATGGTGGAGGGCAAAAGATGATCTGCGGTTTTTTCTGTTCGGTGACTGAAAAGCTGTTCCACGACGAATTGTCGCGGCGTTTGCCGACGCAGATTCAGGGGGTGGCCCGGCGTAAATTGCTGCTGGCCGAGCATGCAGGGCGGTTGGACGAGCACGAGTGCGACGTGGAGATTGTGGATTATCACTGACGACCATGAAAACGAACAAACTGCCGCCGATTCATCCGGGGGAAATCCTGCGTGAGGAATTTATGAAGCCGCTCGGCCTCTCGCAAAACGCGCTGGCCCGCGCGCTGAATGTTCCGCCGCGGCGCGTCAATGAAATCGTTTTGGAAAAGCGCGGGATTACGGCGGATACGGCGTTGCGGTTGGCGCGCTGCCTGAACACCACGGCAGAAATGTGGTCCGGCTTGCAGGCGAATTATGATTTGCGGGTGGCGCGTTACGCGACGGCAGGAGAAATTAAAAAACAGGTGCAGCCTTTGGAATTGCACGCCGTGACGGCGTAACAAGGGAATGACGAATGTGCACTGGCGGTCAGCGGGAAGCGGTGCCAGTCGGGGAGAAAACTGGAACAACCTCAGCTCTGGAAAACGGAGAAATAAAAACGCCTGACAAATTGAAATGTCATTATTATAGGACTTTCGCGCGCCTTCTGGAGAGCACGTCCGGTAGGGGCGGTGGCGGCGGTGGCGTGAACCAGCAGGGGTGAGTTGGCCGGCGCTTACACGGCGTCATAATCGGCGGTCTGAACGGAACCGTGAGAGGGCCGGGCTTCACCGGGTGGAGTCGTGCTGACGTCGGCCCAAGCCCCAACCTCGTTGTAGACCGTCAGCGGCGTGTTGGCGGGGAGCATGGCGGAATTGCTAATGACCCGGATCAACCAGGTGCGTTTGTTGGTCTTGGCTTGATAGGGTGTCGCTGGCATAACTTCTCCTAAGGTTGACCTGGTTTGGGGTTTTCAAGCTGGAGTGAAATTTTTTGCAGGGTAGCAACGGCGTCCTGCAGGGGCTTGGAATCAGCCGCCGTCCAAGTCCGGGAACCGTTTGCGCCGGTGGCGGCCTTGCCGAGGGTATCGTGAAGGTCGAGCAGGCTTTTCAACGCGGCCAGCATCTGCTGGCGGGTGGCGGTCCGAGCATTGTCGGCAGTGGTCTTGCGCGCCTTAATCGAGGAGAGGTTGAGCGAAGCCAGGGCATTGGTTGAGGTGGCGCCGGAGGTGGGCACGCCGTAAACTGCGGCCAACGAATCCATGGCGTGCTGGTAAATCTGGGCATTGGCGGCCAAGAACTGGCTGGGGTCGAATGTGGCGGATTTCAGCACGGGCGTCAGGGCGTTTTCGAAATACACGACCACATTTTGATTCCCGGCTCCGCCCCAGGAACTGACATAATTGAACCGTTGCCAACGGTCGGCGTGGGCGGTGATCTCATCGATCATCCGGCTCTGCGCGAATACGCTCTGCATGACTTCGTTGGCGATTGGGCCAAAGTTCGCGCTGGTGGTCAGGCCGGTAAACGTCGCCGTTTTGATGTTCTGCGTGGCCGCGGTTGCCAGCAACGCCGCGCCATCGATACTGGTCGGAGTTTGCGTGATCAGCTTCAGATAGTCGGCCTCGGTTTGGCAGATGGCGGTTGCCACCAGCCCGGGATAGCCAAATTTCTGCATAAACTGGTCAAGCTGCTGCTTAAGAAGGTCGACTTGAGCTGGCGAAAATTGTCTAAATTTCCCATCCTGAGTTGGAAATTTTCCGCCATTGGCATCCAGGTTTCGCACGCGGCCAATGGCGTTCCAAAGCAGGTGTACGACGGCGGCCCGCTGGGTTTGTCCCGGCGCTGCCATTCCGTAATTTGCGTCCAACGGCTCGCCTGGAATCTTCACCGCCTTCTCCAGGACACTGCCCTGATCTGCCGTTGCGGCGATGACCCCGTGCAAGGTAACAGCAAAAAATTGCGCATAATTGGGCGAGTAATCGGCCTGAGCGGGGCTGAGCTCGGTCTGGAGACGGATCGCGAGCAAACGATTGGCGAAAGTTTTCAGTTGTTCATCTGAAAAGGTTCCTCCGGCCAGTGCGGCCTGAAAGTCTTGCTCAAAATTTCCCACCAGACCAGCCAGGCTGCTGAGCGGGTCGGCCAGGGCCTGAAGCTCGGCGGCCAGCTGGCCCAAGGGAGTGTCGGCGGGGGCATGGAAAGCGGCAAACTGGTCGGCCAGGGCCTGTCGGCTGGAAACGGCTTTCCGCAATTCTGGCAAATGTTGGGCCAGCTTGGCGGCGGCGGTAGAAATATTCTCGACGGTTGGGGTGGCCACGGGATCATTGGCGGTAATCATCATTCGATTCAGCGCGGGGGAGCCTTCCCATCGAAACGGTTCGGTTCGATAATGGTCGGGTGAATTGGTCTGGCTGGCATTGAACGGTAGAACCAGTGGATAGGTCTCCCGGTAAACATCCACATCCACGTCCACTTTGGCGCCGGTAACCAACTGAACCGCCAAAGGGCCGCCAACGGCGGAAGCTCCGGCGATCAAGGCCACAGTGCTTCCGGATTGCGGGTGGGCCTGCCAACCCAGAAAACTTAGCGTCAAAACGAGCAATACCTGGCTGATTCGCGTTAGGGATTTCACAAGTTGTCCTACTTGGTTGGGTTTTGGTTGAGCAACTGATAGACCTGTAACGCCTGGGAAAAGCCTTCTGCGGAATTGGCAGTGGAGAGGGTGGTGCCTGATCCGAGCAGCGTGATCGCCTGCTGTACCACGGTCAGCAGTTGTTGATCGAACTGGTCCGGAGATGGGAGCGGAAGCGGCGCCGGTGCAGGCGCGGCGGCCAACGGTGTCATCGGTTGGGCCGCAGTCGAGGCCGTGCCGGTGTTTGGCGGAGAATTTGTTGGCGGGAGAGCGACTGCGTTTGTTCCGGTGCCGGGCGTCGGGATCGGGATGGGTGCGGGTGTCGGCGTTGGTGCGGGTGCAGGTGGATTGGCCTTTGCTATGGAGTTGGTCAGGCTGGCGACGAGAGTGCTAATCGCCGAATCGATTTTTTTGGCGCTCAATGCCATGGTCTGCTGTTGCTGCTCGGCGGTGACCGCCTGATCAAAAGAATCACCACCCGTGGCGCGGGCAAACAGGGCTCCCATGGTATCGCCGGTTTTCCCACTTTGCGCGTATGCCTTGATGGCGTCGGACAGGGCCTGGGAATCCGCGCCGTAAATCATGGTAAAAAGCGAAGTTGAAGGGACTTGGCTCCACGTTCTCGTGGCGGGGTCGAATTGAACAACCACCTGGCCTGGGGGGATGTTGTTTTTGAGCGTGGAACTTGGGCTCGCAAGCGCAGTTAAGCCGGCTCCGGTCGCGGAGCCGCTGCCGGAATCGCGTTGCACATCGCCATAGAGATAGCGCAGGGTGTTGGCATCGTAATACCCCGTATTCATATTAGCTTTGACGTTTGAAGAGTAACCCCGGAGCGTGACGCGATAAAACTTTACCTGGGGATTTGGCTCGTCGATGTTCACGACGGCATAGTGCAGCCGCATGGACTGGTAGGACGTACAGCCCGGCAAAGCCGACATCAATGGGAGTATCGCCGACAGTATCAGCAATTTACGCATAGAAAAAGCCTCCTCAAAACCATTGCCCCGGGAAACAATGCCGCCCGGCCACGGCGATAAACGTCACGGCAAACGCCGTTGGTTACGATTTCATGGAAGACGACGGACCGTTTGGGAGATGTAAAGACGCCACAATGCAAGCAACGGAACTCATTGTCCGTCCGCAGCCCGTACAAGCCGACCATGACTTGAATCCAACCATAAAAACTTCCGAGAACATCCGAAATTTCACAACCACCTAAAACCTGCTCGACTTAAGCAAATTATTTTAATCTTGTCAATTGTTTTTTGTAATAACACCGACACCGGGCGCACCTTGACACCGTGATTAAGCTCAGGAGGTAATCGGTTCCTCATCCGACCAAGCACAACCATCAACCTTGGGAGGAGACATGAAAGCACAAAAACAGCATGAACTATCGTTAAAAGCCTTG
>Ga0302322_100000068_pt1 | contig 60746 bp, 47 predicted proteins | sample Fen_T0_2_FD_203757 | JGI IMG/M metagenome (GOLD analysis project Ga0302322, IMG submission 203757) | Peat permafrost microbial communities from Stordalen Mire near Abisko, Sweden - Fen_T0_2 | ecosystem: Environmental > Terrestrial > Soil > Wetlands > Permafrost | place: Sweden: Abisko...
GCATCGTCTTGGCAAATGCCAATCGCGACAGCTGGCATGTTTCCGCTTATCAAGGAATGTTCAAGCAAGAAATCGGCTGTGAAATTCAAGACCTTCGAATCTGCCGGTCTCTCCTCCTCAGAAGATACGGCTGTGGCAGCCTCGTCAATCTGTTGAACCGGATGCAAGCCCGTGTCTCGACAACAGGTAAATTGCGCTTCAGCAGTGTCATTTTCGATAAGAGTCATCTCAACCTCATTCGTTCTTTTGTGTGTTCGAACGATGCTCGTCTGGAGCAAAGCCTGGATGGCTGAAGGCGAGAAGGGGGGAATCCCTGTCTTGTATCTCTGAGTATACACACAATGTTAGCAACTTACTTTGATTGAGCAAATAAAGTTATCGACTAAGTTATTCGTAATTGTGGTCAAATAGAAACAGAAAAATCTACGCCGACAGTTATCTATTCCAATAGTCCAGCTCCCCATCAAAACCGAATAATCAGCACGAATGATCAATTTTATACATCTTTTTCTCACTCACGAGGCGTCTTACTTTGACCATCACCTGACGCAATAAGGTCTTCCGCAAAACCGCATTGTAAAAGTTATTCATAAATGCAATCGTGACACAACTCAACTTAGTTCTGACTTTCGTTTGTTAAGTGTATTTCGCCGCCAATCTGAGATTTGAAAATGAGCAGCTTTGCTCTTTTGATACTTTGATAGACACTCTATATTCCGTTAGAGTCAACAGACAAAATATTGCCAAACTATCTGTTCCTAATCGCTTTATGTTCATTCCGTCGAGCCACCTCTGCCGCAACACGAACCAGCTGCGGATCCGCCTGATCAGTGTATTTAGAGGCTCGCGTTTCCATCATTCACACCCAGATCTCTACTCCTGTCCGAGAGCTGACCTGCGCGGCGATTGATTGATTCAAAGCGCGCGCCTATTGCTCGTCGTTATTGGTCAGGGGCGTATAGCTGTGCGTATCGTTGGGCACGGTGTTGTCGGTCGAGCCGACATACTGGCCGGTCTGCTGATCTTGCGAGTAGTAGGGCTGCGTCTCCAACTCGTGCGTCTCGCCGTTCTCGTCGGTGTAGTTGCTGTTGCCGCGAATGTAATTCCGGTCCCACTTCTCGATCGCGTCGCCGCTCATGTCGGGGTTGTTGTAGCTCGGGGCATTCGGGTCGGTGGGATGATAATAGTTCGGCTGGGAGCCGCCACCGCCGTAGGCATAACCACCTTGCGATCCGCCGCCGTAAGAACCGCCACCTCCGCCGCTGCCCTGAAGGCGCTGTAGCTGGACCTCGATGCCTTTCATCTGCGCGATCCACGTTGGCATCTGCGCGGCGCACGGTGCCTGCGCGGTGGGCATCTGGCCGTTGGCGGCGCCCTGCGCCCACTGCGCGGAGACCTGGTTCATCTGCGCCATGCACTGCTGCGCCAACTGAACCAGTTGACCGTGCTGGGCTTGAAGCTGCGAGATTTGCGAACTGTTGCCGTCGCCGCCGAAGAAACCGCCTCTGCCGTTTGACCCGCCACCACTATATGAGGGATGTTGCTGCGACGCACCATAGCAGAGCACAAGTGCGAAGGAGCCGAGTACAACTTTGGCTGCCAGGGGCAGCGCCTTCAACTTCGCGAGAAACTTTGCCAACATAGGAATCTCCTTCACTTTTTGCTTGCGCCCCAGCGCAGAACGTGAACCCTGTGCCGAATCACGTTCATGAACCACCAACGGGATTCAATCAAGAGTGCGTAGGAGAAAGAAAAAGTGGGTCAGGAGAGAATATTGAAGCGGCTGGACGAGGAATCTTATCCTTCGACCGTTCGCTTCAACTGACCGCAGGCGGCGTAGATGTCGCGGCCGCGAGGCTTGCGGATGTAGGCAGCAATGCCCTCATCGACCAATGTGCGGCGGAAGTCCTCAACGGCTTCGGCTTGCGTCGAGGCATAGGCAATGCCGGGTCCAGGGTTCCAGGCAATCAGGTTCACCTTGGCGGGCAGGCCGCTTCGGCGCACCAAGCGGGCGACCTCGGCGGCATGTTCTGGCCGATCGGTGACTCCGCCCAGCAGGACATATTCAAACGTGATCCTCTCCCGTGGCCGGAGCTGGACCCGCCGCACCGCATCCATCACCGCCTCGATGGGCCACTTGCGATTGATGGGCATGATCTCGCTGCGAATTGCGTCATTGGGAGCGTTCAGGCTGATCGCCAGCTTGGGCCGCAACTCGGCAGGTTCCTGGGCAAAGCGCTCGATGCCGGGAACGATTCCGGAGGTCGAGACCGTCATACGCCGCGGACTCAGACCAACCTCCTCCACCAGCAGCCGCACCGCGGCCATGAAGCTGTCGTAGTTCAAGAATGGCTCGCCCATGCCCATGAAGACCAGATTCACGCGATCGCGTCCCACCTCGACGCCGTGACGATCAAAGACCGCCAGCACCTGCCCGGCGATCTCGCCGGCGCTCAGGTTGCGCTGCAAGCCCAGCCTGGCCGTCAGGCAAAACTGGCAGTTGACGGCGCAGCCCACCTGGCTTGAGACACAGATCGTCGCGCGCTGGCGGCGGTTGTTGTCCTCGCCTGCGGTGCCCGAATCGCTGCCATCGCCACTCTCGCCGTCGTCTCCCTCGGGCATCCAAACGGTCTCCACTGTCAGAGCGTCGACACCCTGTCCTTGAACCAGATAGCGCTCGGTTCCATCGGTGGATTGGAAGACCTGAGCAATCTCTGGCCGACCCAGCTCCCAGCCACCGCCGGCAAGTTTTTGGCGTAGGGGTTTACTGAAAGTAGTAATTTCATTTATTTCTGTAATTCTTTGTAAATAAATGGCTTCCGATAATTGCCTTCCACGCCACCCCGGCTCACCAATCCCTGCCATGCAAGCAGAAAGCGCTGCCGAATCCAGCCCAAACAACGGCTTACTGCCAGCGCATGAGGGCTGGCCGGCCGTCTGACCTGCAAGGGTGTCCAAGTGCACGAGTTGGCCTGAATTCTCAGTCACAGCTGGGCTCAGAATAGAGCATTTTCACCCGGAACGCTCGCGCAAACTGCAGAAGACAGCTCATACCGCGCCGGCCCAATTGACCTACAATCAAATTCGGCCCACTGGCCACCGAGGGCTCCCCACTCCGATGACAATGACCACCGAGCGTAATCTTCGCCGCACCGTTCTACCGAGCGGCATGATTGTTCTTACCGAGCGCATGGAGCACATGCGTTCGGTGGCCATGGGCGTGTGGACCAAGTCTGGCTCCCGCTGCGAGCCAGCCGAAACCAACGGCATCTCCCACTTTGTCGAACACATGCTCTTTAAAGGCACGCATTCGCGTTCAGCCCAACAGATCGCCCGCGAGATGGACTCGATCGGTGGCAATCTGGACGCCTTCACAGGCAAAGAGAGCATTTGCTTCAACGTCAAATCGCTGGCCGAGCACGTGCCCATCGCTCTGGACGTGCTGGCCGACCTGGTGCTGAACCCAGTCTTCGACCTGTCCGACATCGAGCGCGAACGCGGCGTGATTCTCGAAGAGATCAAGATCGACGAGGACAACCCCGAGATTCTGGTCCAGGAGCTTTTCACGCAGGCCTTCTGGAAGGGCCATCCCCTCGGCTGGCCGATTCTGGGAACCACGAAGACGGTGACCAAGCTGGACCAGCAGAGTCTCATGGCCTACCACGGGGACCGTTTTCAAGGCAGCAACATGGTCTTCTCCGCTGCCGGCAACCTGGATCACGACCACTTCGTCGAGGCTGTGGCCGAGAAGTTCGTCAAGTTAGCCCCGGCGGCCACGCTCCATGAGTTGCCGGCGCCGGAAGCAGCCGCGCGCATTGTGCTGCGCAACAAAAAGGCTCTCGAACAGGTGCAGATCTGCTTGGGTGTCCCGGCGCCGCCAATTACCGACGAGAACCGCTATGCCACGCTGATTTTGAACACGGTGCTTGGCGGCGGCATGAGCTCGCGCCTCTTTCAGACTATCCGCGAAGAGCGGGGCATGGCCTACTCCATCTTCTCTGACTTGAGCCCCTACCGCGACACGGGAACCCTGCTGGTCTATGCCGGCACATCGGCCGGAAAGGCCCTAAATGCGGTGGAACTGATCCTGGACGAGTTCCGCAAGCTGAAAGAGGTCGCCCTGCCCACCGAAGAGCTGAACCGTACACGGGACCAACTCAAAGGCAACATCTTGATGGGCCTGGAGAGCTCAAACGCGCGCATGGCCAACCTGGCCCGCCAGGAGATGTACTTCCATGAATTCCAGACGGTGGACGACATCATCGCCCGGATCAGCGAAGTGACCGCAGCCGACGTGCAGGCCATGGCGCAACGCCTCTTCGACCCCAAGCGCATCGCCGTCACCCTGCTCGGCCGCCTTGACGGAGTCAAGCTGAAGCACTCGCAGTTAACGTGCTGAAGAGCAGCCGCTAGCTTTTAGCCATTACCCACAAACCCCCAAGGCCAACCCCAGCGGATGCGCGATGCCTTCGCTAGAAGCTAAAGGCTAGAAGCTGAAAGCTGCTTTCCCGAGCGTCCGATTTCCCTTCTGCGTCCATACGTTGTAGGATTTTCTCGAACGGGCCGAGTTTTTGCCCTCCGCTCGAAGAGGCTCTGAGACCCCATGAATCGTACGAATTTGAACTGTCGCACCAACCGTCCCAGCCAGCCCAACGGCTTCACGCTGATGGAGTTGCTGATCGTTATCTCCATCATCCTGATCCTCATGCTCATGGCGATTCCCACCATGGGCAACATGAAAAGGAATGCCAACGAGACCTCGGCGATCCAGTCGCTGCATGCCATCTCTATGGCCGAGATCCAGTACGAGTCCACTTATCCGGCCAACGGCTACGCCTGCACGCTGCAGGCGTTGGGCGGGGATCCAAATTCTGGGCCACCCTCGCCTACCTCTGCACAGTTGCTGCAGGGTGATTTGGCTTCTGGCTCCAAATCCGGCTACACCTTTGCGCTCAGCAACTGCACCAAAGTCTCGGTCAACGGCCAGGACCGCATCACCGGCTTCACGGTCACCGCGGTTCCGCAGACCGTAGGCAAGACCGGGAATCGCGGCTTTTGCAGCGACCAGTTTGGCGGAGCGCCCAAGTATGACCCGGCAGGCGGCACCAACTGCACCCAACTGCTGCAATGAGGGCTGACGCATCCATTAGGCGCGGCAGCTTGAACTTTGCCGCCGCGCTACTCACCCTCTGCCTCTTCGGTCAGCAACACACTCTTTCCGCTCAGGCTCTCTCGGCGCATGAGCTGGCGCAGCGCGTCGACCGACGCTACAACCAGCTCCATTCACTCAAGACCGGCTTCTCCGAGTGCTATGAGGGCTTGGGCATCCGGCGCACCGAGAGCGGAACCATGCTGCTGCTGAAGCCCGGCCGCATGAGGTGGGATTACAGCTCACCCGCAGGCAAGCTCTTCCTGCTCGACGGCAAGTACGCCTGGTTCTATGCGCGCGGCGACTCGCAGGTCCAGCGCATTCCCGCCCAGCAGCTCGACGATCTGCGTTCGCCACTGCGCTTTCTGCTTGGCCGCACGCAACTGGAAAAGGAATTGAACCATCTGACGCTGACGCCGGCTCCCGGCGGGCGATTCACGCTCTCTGGACAGCCCAAAGGCCTGGAGAAGCGCGTCAGCCGTCTCACGCTGACCGTGACCGCCGACGGCGCGATTGCCGGCATGGAGATCGAAGAGACCGACGGCGCGCTGACCCGCTTCAGCTTCACCAACGAACAGCCCAACGCGCCAGTCCCGGCCGAGAGCTTTCGCTTCACCCCGCCGCCCGGAGTGCCCGTTGTGGATGCACTGCCGCCGGTGTAATGTCAGTTGTCAGTTGTCAGTGATCAGTTTTTAAGCGCCTGGGGGGATTTGTGGGGCAAGCATTTCGTGATTTGCAGGTTTGGCAAAAAGCAATTCAGTTGACAGTGGCTATTTACCGAATGACCCAGGGTTTTCCACGCGAGGAAGTCTATGGGGTGTCCAGTCAGATCAGACGCTCGGCAGTTTCAGTGCCAAGCAATATCGCCGAAGGACATGGTAGGCTCTCAGTTGGTGAATTCAGGCAGTTTCTGGGCATAGCTCGTGGTTCAAATTGTGAATTGCAGACTCAGTTGGAAATTGCAAGGTCACTCAAGTTTGGTGATTCAAAATTGATCGATGAGGCAGAGAACCTTTCGCACGAAGTCGGGAAAATGATCTACGCGCTACTTGAATCTCTCAAACAGCCAGCCGTTCACTGAGAACTGACAACTGGTAACTGACAACTGTCACTCGTACCTAAGCGCCTCGATCGGGTCCAGATTGGCGGCGCGGATCGCTGGAATCATGCCGCTGACCAGACCGGTGACGACCAGGATTCCACTAGCCACAAGCACCGATGCGGGAGAGATAATCAGCCGGATATCCGCGGCTTCGGCGTTCTTCGCCAGTGCGCTGTAGAAGGTGATGCGCCCCACCATCATCGAAACCAAATAAGCCAAAGCAATGCCCGCCACGCCGCCGACACTAGTGATGGCCAAAGCCTCGGCCAGGAACTGCGTGAGAATGTGCCTCTTGCGCGCGCCCAACGCCTTTTCGACGCCGATCTCGCGGGTGCGCTGCTGCACGGCCACCAGCATGATATTCATCAGGCCGATGCCGGCGATGCCCAGCGTGAGCGCGCCGACCAGCGAGAGCAGCACTTGCAGAGCGATGGTGAGAATGCTGAACTGGTGCAACTCGGTCATCAGGTTCGCCACGTGAACGGCCTCGTGATCGGATGGACGGAAGTGGTGGGCGGAGCCGAGGGTCTCGCGCAGGGTCTTCTCGGCCAATACGTTGTCCCCCTGGTAGTTGAACCATGCGCCGTTGATATACATCGTGTCCTTGAGGTCACTCATGGTGTTGAAAGGCACGTAGATCTGGCGGTTAATGTCGTTGTCTTCGCCTTCCTGCATCTTGGCGCGGAGCACGCCAACGACTGTGAACAATACCCCATTGAGGCGAACCGTCTCTCCCAGCGCCCAGCCGCCAGAGAAGAGCTTGGTCTTGGCCTCAGAGGCGAGAACGCAAACATGCGCACGTTGCTGGTCTTCGGCGCCGTTGAAGAAGCGCCCCTGATCAAGGTCCAGCTTCAGAATGTCCTGATAGGTGGGACGGACACCATTCACGCCCCAACTGTAGGTATGCAGATCGTTCTGCACCGTGACATCCTTATAGGCGAAAGGCGAAATGTGTGTAATGCCCGGAACGGCGTTGGCAACACGGTCCACATCTTCCAGTGTGAAGCGGATGCGGACGCCGGCCTTATCCCCGCCGGCCTGCTCGGTGGTGCGACCGGGGAAGAAGCCGATGGTGTTGGTGCCCCACTCGGCAAAGATGGCTTTGATCGCGTGGTCGAAGCCGGCCCCATAGGCCAGCAACAGCACGACCGTGGCAATGCCCCAGGCCATGCCGATCATCGTGATAGCGGTGCGGCGGCGGTTGTAGACCATCGCCTCCCACGCCTGGCCGAGTATGTCCTTGAGCATGGATCAGCTCCAGTTCGCAGTTCGCAGTTCTCAGTTGCCAGTCTTCAGTGAAGTTGACTCATGGAGAGACCCCAGAAGTACATAAATCATTTTTCCAACTTCTTGTGACAGACTCTCCGCCTGATCGATTAATACTGAATCGCCGAATCCGAGCGCCCGAGCGATTTCCAATTGAGTTTGTAATTCATGATTTGAGCCGCGAGCGATTCCAAGAAATTGTCTGAAATCACCAACCGTGAGTCGTCCCTGTCCTTCCGCGATGTTACTTGGAATTGAAACTGCCGCGCGTCTGATCTGACAGGACAACCCATAGGTTTCCTCGCGTGGAAACCCCTGAGTCAATTGGTAGATGACCAACGTCAATTGGATTGCTCTTTGCCAAACCTGCAAATCACGAAATGCTTGCCCCACAAACAACCTCCATGAAGATGAAACTGGCAACTGTGAACTGTCCTCTTCACTCTCTCCGCAGCGCCTCGATCGGGTCCAGAGAGGCCGCCTTGCTGGCCGGATAGAGGCCTGCGGCCACGCCGCTGACAACCAGAGCCCCCAGGGCCAGCGCAGCCGACCATGGCACCAGCCGCGGCGGATCCCAGCCCGGCATCTTGTCGGTCAGCACCTGCTGCAGCAGCCACATGAATGCAGCCGATAGCCCAATCCCGATGACTCCGCTTATGCCGGTCAGCAAAAGCCCCTCCCAGAAGAACTGGGTCAGAATGCTCCGTTTGGTGGCTCCGATCGCCTTCAGCAGGCCGATCTCCCGCGTCCGCTCGGTCACCGAAACGAGCATGATGTTGATAATGCCCACCGCGCCCAGTCCCAGCGTCACAATGCCCACCCCGCCCAGGAAGACATCCATCGCGTCGAAAATGGCGCCCACCATCTTCTCTTCCTTGATCGTGTCCCACTCGTTGAAGGCGTCCTTGAGGCTGGGGTCGAAGCCATGATTCTCTGCAATCACCTGATGAACCGCTGCCACGGCAGCCGTAGCCTCCCCCTTGGTGGTTGGCTGATATTGCAGCGAATAGACCGCGTCGCGAGGGATATTGCTGCCCTTCAGCGGATAGAGATCCAGCATGGTGGTGATGGGGATGTAGATCTTCTGGTCGTCCCAGGTATTATTCCCACGACCGATCTTTTTCACCAGTCCAACGACCGTAAAACCGGTGCCGTTGATGGTCACCGTCTCGCCCAGCGCAGGATGGCCGGGGAAGAGCAGTTGAGCGACCTTTTGCCCCAGCACAAGCACGTGGCGCTTCTCGCTCAGATCGGCGGCGTCCAGAAAGCGGCCATCGGCCATCGGGATGTTACGCACCACGGTGCAGTTGGGCTCGACTCCTGTCACGTGGCCTGCGGTGTTGCTCCACTGGCTCACTTCGTAGAGATCCGAGCGGGACAGCTCGGCGGTCACGGCGCGCAGTTCCGGCAGCCGGCGCATCGCCTCTTCATCGCGCAGCGTCAACTGGTAGGGGCGCATTCCGGTGTGCTGGTTGGCAAGCGCCGGAATGGTCCCGTTGAACATCATCACCAGATCGTTGCCCAGAGAAGCAAAGCTCTTGTGCTGGCCCGAGCGGAAGCCCTCGCCGAGCCCCACCAGCACCAGCAGCGAACCCACGCCCCAGGCAATCCCGAACATGGTCAGGAACGAGCGCAGCTTGTTGGCCATCATGGCACGGTAGACCTGGCCGAGAGTGTCTGAGAAATTCTGCATGGCATTTGGACGCTGAAGTGCGCGCTCGGAGAGTGATACGCGAAGAAAAGGCTTTCGGTTCCCGGACCACTCATCCGCCATCTGCTGACGGATGACGCGCGCTAGAGCAGCTTCATCCCTGCGAATTTCGAGGCGCTGACGTCAAAGGTTACCGTCGCATCACAGCCGGCTGCCGCTCCCGACCGTTCAATCAGGCAATCGGCAAAATCGACTTTGAATTGCGAAAAGTGACGCACTGCCAAGGCAACTGCCGTTTGATTCTCAACCAGCAACTCAGGAGAATCCAGCAGTCGCTCCAGAATTCTTATCAATTCCTGCTTCTTCAGGCGATATTGACTGCGCAGAACCCAGGCCAGTTCGATCAGCGAAACCAGAGACACGAACCCCGGCGATTCGGGCGCGAGCGTCTGAAGAAACTTATCGCATCTTCTGCACTGTTCGGGATCGTCCTGAGCATAAAACCGGACCAGAATGTTGGTATCGAGTCCCTTCATCTTGCGCGGCTCAATCCTCGAAGCTCAATTGCCCAGCCCAGCCTTTGGCAATCGTCTCGTTCATCTCTTCGATGGTCACTGGCTTGCCCGTCCAATGCAGGCACCCCTTCATGTCCATCAGGGAGCCTGTCTTGGGCTTGAGAATGATCTCGCCATGCTCTCCCTCGACGAAGCGAACGCGGTCACCGGGTTTGATACCCAGTTTCTTTCGAACCTCAAGAGGAATGGTGATCTGCCCTTTGGATGTAACTGCAGCGGTAGCCATAAGAAGCCCTCAACTACCATCATAGCCTGATTCCTTACTCCCGGTAAGGAATATTTCAGTTCCCGCTTGTTCCCTCGGACGTCATCAGCAGCGGCTCGGAAAGGCTGAAGATCAGCACCGTCCCCGGCTCAAGTGTCGCCTGGGGATGGTTGATCAGCAGGTGAGCCGTCACGACTCCGGCTCCGATCAGACCGCCGGTCAGAGCGCCGACAGGGCCCGCGATGATCGCGCCGGTAATCGCACCGCCGCCCACCGCGCCGCCGTACTCAATGCCGTCGCGTTTCAGGCGCGACCCAGCCATGATTTCACCTTCGCCGCCAATACGAGTCCGCGAGCCGGGAGTTCCGGTCACTTCGGCACGAAGCGAGTAGCGTGAGCCGTTGGGCAGGATCACCGTCTCCGGCTGCAAACGCATCGAACCGCTGCTGCCCACTCGTCCGCTGGAGACATCGGCGACACGTCCGTCGATCTCCGCTCCGGCGGGAATCAGCACCTGGCCGCCCTGTAGCACGTCGACGGCCACGCGGCTGCGAAATGCTTCGCCCTTCTGGCTACCAGTGGTAGAGAGCCGGTCCAACAGCTTGACCTGGATGCGGGTTCCCTCCCCCAGTTCGCCGGGGCGCAAAGGCTGCGGATGCACGATGTCGCCATCCGGATCGTAAGCAGCGCTTCGAGTCGCGAATCCCGGCTGCTGCTGCGCGGCGGCGCTCGGCTCCACCTGCACGATGCCCGCATCCGGATCGGAGTCCTTCATTGCCGGAGTGACCGCTACAGTCTGTATAGGCGCCTGTTCCTGCGTCTGATCCTGCTCCGGAGCCTCCATAGGCTGGCCAGCCGGTGGCTTGGCCTCGGGCGTCTGTGTCGTCACGATCGCATCGTCGGGCGGAGGCGTCGAGACTCCCTGGTAGGCACTTGCCTGGCTCCCGTCCTGCGCTCTGAGAGCGCCAGCGGCCATCAACAACAGCGCGCACACTAGAGTCATCTTGTTCATCCAAAGTCTCCTTTTTTCGAAATGCGCGGACAAAGATCTTGCTGTGTATTCAAACCCTGCCCGATCGGGACAGTTGCGCGCGGCCTGCCAGCTTCCCGGCGCTGACTCACCTAGCACGAGGCTAGGCTAGCTCTTCTTGGATGCCGGTAGCAGGCCAAGGTATCGAACCTGTGCCTTGGACGCCAAGAATCAACAAAGGCAACCCGTTCCGGGACTCGCTCCCAGGCTGGCAACAAGTTGGCTGTCTGAGCGGCCTTGCACACTCTATTTCAGAGTGATTTGTTAGAATTCTCTGGAGACATCGACTTCCCTTTTGGCGTTGGACGGAGAGGAATCACGAACGTGCAGGAGTTTCTGAATACGATTCAAAGCGCCGCCGGAGAAATTCTTGCCGTGGATCGCCGTCCGCAACTGAACGACCGGCTACAGCACCGTATTGCGAGGACTAATATGACTGAGATCGTTGCCATTCGTGCCCGCGAAGTTCTTGACTCGCGCGGCAATCCGACCGTGGAAGCTGACGTAATCCTTGAAAGCGGCGCGCTGGGACGCGCCATTGTGCCCTCGGGCGCTTCCACCGGCGAGCACGAAGCTGTGGAACTGCGCGACGGCGACAAGAGCCACTATTTGGGCAAGGGTGTGCTGCAGGCCGTGGCCAACGTAGAGTCGGTCATTGCGCCCGAACTGGAAGGCATGGACGCCTCCAATCAACGTTTGCTCGACCAGACCATGATCGCCCTTGACGGCACGCCGAACAAGGGCAAGCTGGGTGCCAACGCGATTCTTGCCGTCTCCATGGCCGCGGCGCGCGCCGTGGCGCAAACGCTGGAGATTCCTCTCTATCGCTATTTGGGCGGCGTCAACGCCAGCATTTTGCCCACGCCCATGCTCAACGTGCTCAACGGCGGAGCCCATGCCGACAGCAACGTGGACTTTCAGGAGTTCATGATCATGCCCGTCGGCGCCGATCGCTTCTCAGAGGCGCTGCGCTGGTCGGCCGAGACCTTCCACACGCTGAAGAGCGTGCTTAAAAAGAAGGGCTACTCGACGGCCGTCGGCGACGAGGGCGGCTTTGCTCCTTCGCTCAAGTCCAACGCCGAGGCGGTTGAGCTGATTCTCGAAGCGATCGAGCTGGCGGGCTACAGGCCCGGCGAGCAAATCGCCATCGCCCTCGATCCGGCATCGAGCGAGTTCTACAACAAGGAAACCGGCAAGTACGTCTTCAAAAAGAGCGACAAGCGCGAGCTGTCGAGCGAAGAGATGGTTGCCTTCTGGGATAACTGGAGCCGTCAGTACCCCATCGTCTCCATCGAAGACGGCCTGGCCGAGGATGACTGGGCGGGCTGGAAGCTGATGACCGACAAGATGGGCGGCCGGATTCAACTCGTCGGCGACGATCTGTTCGTGACCAATACCAAGCGCCTGCAGCGCGGCATTGAAGAGGGCGTGGCCAACTCAATCCTCATCAAGGTCAACCAGATCGGTACTCTGACCGAGACTCTGGAGGCCATCGACCTGGGCCGCCGCTACGGCTACACGGCGGTCATGTCGCATCGTTCCGGCGAGAGCGAAGACACCTTTATCGCCGATCTCGCCGTCGCAACCGGCGTGGGCCAGATCAAGACAGGCTCGGTCAGCCGCACCGACCGCATCGCCAAGTACAACCAGCTTCTCCGCATTGAAGAAGAACTAGGCGGCGGCGCAACCTACCTCGGCCTGGAAAGCCTCAACTACAACGACTAACCGCCTGCAGTGAGGCAACCGCCTTCAAACACAGAAAGGGAGGAAGCTTCGGCTTCCCCCCTTTCTGTTTTACGTTTCAGTCGTTGTGTCAGGCTTACGCTTTCATCGCCTGTTCGACCGCGACTGCGACTGCAACCGATGCGCCGACCATGGGGTTGTTGCCCATGCCGATCAGGCCCATCATTTCGACGTGCGCAGGCACGCTGGACGAGCCGGCAAACTGCGCGTCAGAGTGCATCCGGCCCATGGTGTCGGTCATGCCGTACGATGCCGGACCCGCACCCATGTTGTCGGGATGCAGCGTCCTGCCTGTGCCGCCGCCAGAGGCAACCGAGAAGAACTTCTTCCCGTCGAGCAGCCGCTCCTTCTTGTAAACGGCCATCACCGGATGCTGGAAGCGCGTGGGGTTGGTTGAGTTGCCGGTAATGGCCACGTCCACCGTTTCCAGGTGCATGATGGCGACGCCCTCGCGCACGTCGTCCGCTCCGTAGCAGCGGACAGCCGCGCGCTCGCCCTTGGAGTACGCCTTCTCGCGAACAACCTTGAGCTTGCCGGTCGCGTAGTCGAACTCCGTCTGGACATACGTAAATCCATTGACGCGCGAGATAATCAGTGCTGCGTCCTTGCCCAGGCCATTCAGAATCACGCGCAGCTTGGTCTTGCGCGCATTGTTCGCCGAGCGGGCGAGGCCGATGGCGCCCTCAGCAGCGGCAAACGACTCGTGCCCCGCGCAGAAGGCGAAGCAGCCGGTCTCTTCGCGCAGCAGCATGGCGGCCAGGTTGCCGTGTCCGATACCGACCTTGCGATCGTCGGCAACCGAGCCCGGAATGCAGAATGCCTGCAAGCCTGTTCCCAGCGTCTCGGCAATCTCCGCGGCCACATTCTGGTTCTTCTTGATGGCGACGGCAGCACCGATCAGATAAGCCCATCCGGCGTTCTCAAATGCAATGTTCTGGATGGACTTCACAATCTTGCGCACATCCACATTCTTGTCGAGGCAGACCTTCTCCGCTTCTTCCAGCGATGCAATCCCGTTCGCGGCAAGAAAGGAGTCGATCTGCGCAATCCTTCTCTCATATCCTTCAAACAAAGCCATGGTCTTCTCCTTTATTCCTTGCGCGGGTTGATGGTTTTCACGGCGTCGGCAAAGCGGCCATAAGTGCCGGTTGCCTTGGTCAGCGCGGTCTGCGCGTCCACGCCCTTTGAGATCGCATCCATCATCGGTCCGAGGCGGACAAACTTGTAGCCGATGATCTCACTGTCTTCGTCGAGCGCCAGTTCAGTGACGTAGCCCTCGGCCAGTTGCAGGTAGCGCGCGCCCTTCTCGCTGGTTCCGTACATGGTTCCCGTCACGCTGCACAGGCCCTTGCCAAGATCCTCAAGGCCGGCGCCGATCGGCAGACCGTCCTCGCTGAAGGCCGTCTGTGTGCGGCCGTAGACGATCTGCAGGAACAGCTCGCGCATCGCCACGTTAATCGCATCGCAAACCAGATCGGTATTCAAGGCTTCAAGAATGGTTTTGCCGGGCAGGATCTCGGCGGCCATCGCGGCAGAGTGCGTCATGCCGGTGCAGCCGATCGTCTCGACCAGTGCCTCCTCGATAATGCCCTTCTTCACATTCAAAGTGAGCTTGCAGGCCCCTTGCTGGGGCGCGCACCAGCCCACGCCGTGGGTCAGGCCTGAGATGTCGGTGACTTCCTTGGCCTTGGTCCATCTGCCTTCTTGCGGAATCGGCGCCGGGCCGTGATTCGGGCCCTTGGCGACTACGCACATCTGTTCAATTTCGTGTGTATGCATCGGGAGTTGCGCTCCTTGGAATTCTGTTTGTATGTCTGGGTCTGGAACTGGCGTTCTGGTCCGTTCCATGACAGCCTCTCAACTGGGTCAGTCGGCTCTCATGACGCGGTATGCAACAACGGCAATTCGACAAATCCTTTCGAATATAGAACAAACGAAATCGGATCGCTGTGACCGCCGTCGCACATGATGGGCACGCCGCACGGAGCTCTCGCCATGCGCCGTGTGAAGCCCCGGCGGGTTATCCTAGAGAAGAAAGAATTCTTGATCGATACAGAGGTGTATTTACCCTATGCCCACCAAGCGTCCCATCGTGCTGACCATCCTCGACGGATGGGGTTATCGCCCGGAAACCGCCAACAACGCCATTGCGCTGGCTCGCAAGCCAACCTATGACACGCTGATCCGCGAGTATCCCAACACGCTGATCCAGGCCTCGGAGCACTTTGTCGGCCTGCCGGACGGCCAGATGGGCAACAGCGAAGTCGGCCACCTGAACATCGGCGCCGGCCGCATCGTGCAGATGGACATCACCCGCATCGACCTGATGGTGCTCAACAATACCCTCAAGGACAATCCGCGCATCCAGGCATCCTTTGACCACGCTCGTCAGCATGGTCGCGCGCTGCACCTCATCGGCCTCGTCTCTGACGGCGGCGTTCACTCGCACGAAGAGCATCTCTATGCGCTGGTCCGCGCCGCCCGCGAGTTCGGCCTGACCCGCGTGTTCATTCACGCCTACCTCGACGGACGCGACACGCCGCCCACCTCCGGCATCGACTACGTTGCCAAGCTCGAACAGAAGCTGAGAGAGATCGGCACAGGAAAGATCGCGTCCGTTTCTGGAAGATACTATGCCATGGACCGCGACAAGCGCTGGGAGCGCCAGCGCAAGGCCTTCGACGCCATGGTCATCGGCAAGGGTGAATGCGCAACAGCTACCGACGCTGTTACCGCCATCCGCGACAGCTACAACACCGGCGTGCAGGATGAGTTTGTGATTCCGACGACGATCGTCGATGCGCACAACACACCTCTCGCGCTAATTCGCGACGAAGACGCCGTGCTCAACTTCAACTTCCGCGCCGACCGTGCACGCCAGGTGACACGCGTGCTGACCCGCAAGAGCGGCATCAACGCCGAGGGCGGCCGCAACCTCGATGCATGGGAGGCGCTCGACCAGACCATCCCACGCTCTGAGTTGCCGAAGAACCTGCACTACACCTGCATGACCCAGTACGACGAGAAGTTCGAGTTGCCGATCATCAGCCCGCCACAGTCGATGGAGCACCTGTTGGGCAACATGCTGGCCGACGCCAACCTGCGCAATCTGCGCACCGCCGAGACGGAGAAATTCGCCCATGTCACATTCTTCTTCAACGGCGGCCGCGAAAAGCCCTTCGGCGGCGAAGAGCGCATCCTGACGCCCTCACCCAAGGTTGCCACGTATGACCTGATGCCGGAGATGAGTTCGGTGAAGGTCGGCGACAGCATTGAGAAGGCCATCCTCGACGCCAGCTTCGACGTGATCATCTCGAACTTCGCCAATCCGGACATGGTCGGACATACCGGCGTTTTGCCCGCTGCAATCCAGGCTGTTGAGGCCGTTGACCGCCAGCTTGCGCGCGTCTACGAGGCGGTCAAGCAGCGCAACGCCATCTGGATCGTCACCGCCGATCACGGCAACTGCGAGACGATGGTCGATCCGATCACCGGCGAGCCGCATACCGCGCACACCACCAACCCTGTGCCGCTGATCTACGTCGCCGAGGAGGCAAAGAAATTCCGCCTGCGCCCCGACGGCTCGCTGCGCGACATCTCGCCGACCATCCTCCACCTGCTCAATCAGGGATTGCCCAAGGAGATGAGTGGCTGCGATCTGCGCCTGCCGCTGGCTAAGTAACTTCAAGGCGTGAGGATTCCCTGCTCAGGGAATCCTCACCCAGCCTTCGGTGCGTCCCAGAAGCGAGATGCCGATAAAGCCGCGCAGGCGCAGCTTGTCGTTCCCAACGGCCCAGATCTTGCCCTTGTATTCCTTCCCATTCTCAGGATCGACAACCGTTCCATCGACCCAGTCGTCGCCGCTGGGATGGAAGTTGCGCAGGATGACCATGCCCAGAATGAGCTGATTCTTGTATTCACCTGAGCACTTGTCGCAGAGGTCGTGCGTCGTGCGCCCAGGCCGCACTTCCGTCACACGGCCAAAGAGTTTTCCATTCTCAAGAAAAGTATCGACCTTGCCTCCAGGTTTGCCGTCGTTGTTGAGGACCTGCCAGTGACCGACGGCGTTCTGCAGTTTCGGCGAGAGTTATTGTGCGGATGCGGAAGCGAGCGCGAAGAGAGCAAGGGCTGAGACACAGAGGAAGATGTGTCGAGTGGTTTGCATAAGGACCTCCCGTTCGTATGGATTGTAGAGCCAAGATGCTGGACGAGAGTAGCCCTCGATTTCCGGGAGATTGAAAACCGGATTTTGTCGGCAAGAACTGGTGCATGCAGCGGGCGAAAAAGAGGCTGATTCCAAGCGGAAACTGCCTTGTTTTGGCCAAAAAAAGGCAAAGTCAGGGGTTTTAGTTTACCGATCAGTAAATAGGTTAAATCTTCAAACTATTGATATTATTTAAGTTATAAGCGGATTATAGGTTAAAGAATGGTGTTTGCAGGGTGGGGGGGGTGGGGTAAGGCCCCGAAACAGGGATCAGAGGATAGAAATCAGGGAATAACTTGCGCCTCTGGTCCTGCACATACTTCCATTATGCGCGCGAAGAGTGAATTTTTCTGCACCCGCCTGCCTAGGCAGCAGCATCCTCGCCGGTCTTGGGCTTCAGGTCTTCAAACTGATCGATCAGCACATCGCCCTCGGGGAAGACAGCGCGAATCTGCAAGTCCCCGCCGATGGCGCGTACATAACTGCGCAGCGTGCTGATGTACATATCGGTGCGGCGCTCGACCTTGGAAACAGCCCCCTGCGAGACCTTGAGCACCTGCGCCAATTGCGTCTGGGTCAGTTCCCTAGCGTCACGCAGTCCCTCGAGCGGCATCGCTTTCAGGGCCTCTGTAACGCGCTTTTCCACACGGGCACGGCGCTCCGGGTCCATCTTTGCGCGAAGTTCTTTGAAGTTGCGAGCCATTTTGTTCCCACTCCATTGGGATTGGTAGTCTCGTGTTTGAAAACGTTCAACTGCCAATCTCTTTCAGGTGCCTTGCATAAATCTTGTCGGCCAGAGGAATGAACTCTTCGTACCAGTTCGTCTTGCCTGTCTTGTCGCCGCCTATCAGCAACATCGCGGTGCGCCGTGGGTCAAAGGCAAAGAGAATGCGGTAAGGCCGTCCTTCATGCTGGCAGCGCAATTCGCGCATATTCGGAAACCGGGATCCCCGGTTGACGGTGTCGGCGTGAGGCCGCTTGAGGTGAATCCCCTGCTCTTCCAGCAGTCGAACAGAGAAATCCACGCTCTCCTGTTCATCGGCGTCGAGTGAGTTCCACCATTGCTCGAACTCCTCAGTGAACTCGACTTCGTACGCCATGAACACTATATTCCTACAAAGTAATATATTCCGTCAAGGTTATTTTTTGCAGGGGCAAGCCGAGACCACCTGCGGTGGGGTTGGCGGCTCGCTTGCCGTTCGCATGGGGTTCGTTGCCTGGGTACGTAATTGCCGGTTGAGGTTCGTGGTCTCCCAACTTCCAAAAGCGGGACTTGGACCCCCGGTTCTATGCTGGAATTGGTCCCTTTCCGAGAATCGCTTCGATCCTGAATTGAAGTCTCGTCTTAAGCTCATCTGTGTTTTCGTAGACGATTGTGTTGTACTGGCGCGTGTCGAAGTGAACCTTGTCAAAATCCGATTTATTGCAAGTCCAAATGACTGTTCGTCCCAAGCCAAGCATAAATCCGGCTTCGAAATAGACTCCATGCCTTTGGCCAGTGAAATCTGCGACTAGAAATCTCGATTGCCTGATTTTTGCAAGGATTTCATCATCGATTCTATTTACGTGTTCCACTTCGTCTATTCGGATTGGATGGTACCCTGCCGTAGCGATGGCAGATTTGATGGCCTCACTCGCAAGATTCTGTGTTGGATCGAACCACATCGCAATGAAACCGTTCGGCGAGTCCGCTCCCGACTGTTCAGCACGCTCCAGTTCCCGCCACCCCTGCGAAGTTACGGTGCAATCGGGCTCCCTGCCAAGCGCTCTGTAGACGGAGATAATTCCATCTTCCTTGAGTGCTTGCACGTAGAAGTCGACCTCAGCGCGATTCTTGGCGCACAGTACGGGATAGTCATTTGCGGGCTGCAACTCGACGGCTTGGCCTGGATAATTGCTGAGGCTCGCGAAGTATCGGAGTAGCATAAGGAGTTTTTCTTGTACCGATGGGTCAGGCTTGTCCAATACTCGCTCCAAATCATCATGGCTGAAGACAGGAAAGAGGAAGAGGTCGGATTCGCCGAAGGCCCGTTCCGATATGGACCGGAAGAAATTTGAAAGCTTGTACCCGATGTTGACCTTCCGGCCGCGATGGAAGGCAATGAAAACGCTCGCACTCGATCCCAAGATGAATTTTCCGCAGGTAGGGCAAATTATCTGAGTGTTCCCGCGACTGTCAAAATTCTCAAAACATCCGGCATCACACACGGGGCAGAATTTTCCAAGCGTAGCATGTTCAAAAATGAATCCTCTGTACATTTGGTCTTCTCTCCCTCTACCGGCTTCCCGCGATCATTTGGGCGGCGTGCTGGAGGCTGGTGTCGGTGACCTTTGCGCCGGAGAGCATTCTGGCTACTTCGTGGGTGCGGGCGCGATCGTCGAGGAGGCGGATCTGCATCTTGGTGCGACCGTCGGCTTCGCGCTTTTCAACGACGAAGTGCTGATCGGCGAAGGCTGCGATCTGGGGCAGGTGAGTTACACATAAAACCTGCTGGCCGCGGCTTAGGGATTTGAGCTTCTGGCCGACGGCCTCGGCGGCGCGGCCTCCGATGCCGATGTCGATTTCGTCGAAGACTAGCGTGCGCGGCGTGGGCGTCTTCTTTTTGGGCTTGACGGCGCCTTCTTCGACAGAGACTTTGAGGGCCAGCATGACGCGCGACATTTCGCCGCCCGAGGCAATCTCATGCAGCGCCTTGAGAGGCTCACCGGGGTTGGTGGAGATGCGGTACTCGACCTCATCCCAGCCGGCCGCAGTCCAGTGGGCTGTATTTGCCTCAGGGGCTAAAGCCCCGGTCTCTCCTTCACGTTTATTGTCAGGGCTAAAGCCCTGACCTACCACAGCGATCTCGAAGTGGACCTTCATGGCGAGCGAGTTGATCTGTGCTTCGGCAAGCTTGGAGAGCTTGGCGGCGGCGGCTTTGCGCTCTGCGCTGAGGGCTGCGGCGGCTGCGCGATAGGCTTTCTCTGCTTCGCCGAGAACCGCACGAAGTGCCTTTAGAATCTCGTCGCGATCTTCGACTTCGGCTAACTTGCGGGTTACATCTTCGCCAAAGGCGATGACCTCGGCGATGGTCTGGCCGTATTTGCGCTTGAGGCGGTCGAGGAGGGCGAGGCGGTCTTCGATCTCGGCGAGGCGGTCGGGCGAGGCGTTGATACCTTCGGCGTAATCGCGCAGGCTTGAGCCCACATCGCCGACCGTGGCGCGAGCACTGGCAAGTTGCTGCGCGGATTCGGTGAAGCGAGCATCATAACGGGCCAGTTCTTCGACGTTTTTGATTGCGGCGCGCAGAGCGGCCTCGGCCGAATCACCGCTCTCATACAACCGCTCAAAGGCTCCCATCGCGGCGGCATAGAGCTTTTCGGCGTTGGCCAGGACGCGCTTTTCGGTCTCCAGCGTTTCGTCTTCGCCGGCTTCGAGATGGGCTGCTTCGATCTCCTTCTGTTGATAGCTCCATAGATCGACCATGCGCAGGCGGTCCTGCTCGCCCTGGAGGAGTTCGTCGAGCTTTTGCTGAGCGGCGAGCCAGTGGGCGTGTGTCTCTGCAACAGTTTCAATCGAGAGGCCGCCGAAGCGGTCGAGCAAAACGCGCTGCTGTGCCTGGTCAAAACTGGTCAGGCTCTCGCTCTGCGCGTGGACCAAAGCCAGTTCCGGCGCGAGCTGGCGTAGAACGGCCACAGTCGCTGGTTGGTTGTTGACGAAGACGCGGCCTTTGCCCGTCGAAAGGACCTCGCGGCGCAAAATGACGTCCGTACCGCCGGAGTCGATGCCGTTCTCTTCGAGAATGTTCTCGGCGTTTGCGGTGGACTCAAAGACGCAGGAGACGACGGCCTTGTCGGCCCCGTGGCGAACCACTTCGACCGAGGATTTGCCGCCCATCAGCAGGGCCAGCGCGTCGACGAGGATGGACTTGCCCGCGCCGGTCTCGCCGGTGAGCAGGTTCAAGCCGGGGCCGAAGGAGGCAATGGCGTGATCGATGACGGCGTAATTTTCGGCGCGCAGTTCGACGAGCATGGTTGAGCGAACCTCTTTAGAACCTCTTCGATAACAAGGACAATCCGAGCGCAGCATAGCATGAACAGCCCCTGGAATGGTCTGGAGATGGAGCCCGGAAGCGGCCGGAGGGACCAGACAGGTAACTTGGAAGCCTCTATTGCGTCTGATACCGTTGATAGAGAGGTTAAGCCGATTTTTTTCGCTGCGTTTTTCTTTGTAATGCAGGCTGACACCGGCGATGTTCCGGCGGTACCGGCGCAGGCCCAGAGCGCGCTGGTTGAGATGGTGATGAACAGCGGCTTGATTGCCAAGGCCGTTCTGGCGTTGCTGCTGTTTGCCAGCCTTTACTCGTGGACGGTCATTCTGGGCAAGAGCGCGTCTTTGCGCAAGGCAACCGGAGCAAGCCGGCGGTTCATTCAGGGATTTGGCAAAGCGACCCGCTTGCAAGAGATCGCCGTGCTTGCCGAGGAATGCAAGGCAAGCCCAATGGCTCAGGTCTTCGAGGATGTCTACGAGACCTACAAGCGGCAGACGGGCGGTTCTGGACCACCACGCAATATCGCGCCGCTTGAGCGCTCGGCTCAGACCTCGGCGAGCCAGGCGGTAACAAGCTTGGAACGGCAACTGACCTGGCTGGCAACGATCGCCTCGATCAGCGTGTATGTGGGCCTCTTTGGAACGGTGATGGGCATCGTCGACGCCTTTCACGGGCTGGGTACCGCGGGTGCTGCAACTCTGCGTGCCGTTGCGCCGGGCATCAGCGAGGCGCTGATCACCACGGCGGCGGGCCTGTTTGTCGCCGTGCCGGCCAATATTGCGTACAACCAGTTTGCCGCGCGCGTCAGAGTCTTCGCCTCGGCGATTGATGACTTTTGCCGCGAGCTGCTGAATTCGCTCGAAGAGATTCCGGTGCGCGCGGCGATTGTGCAGCGGACTCCCGTTCCCGCAGCCCCTGAACCCGCAAGAGAGGCAGAGCGTGGCCTATTCAAGTAGTAACGGCCAAACACGCACTTCGCTGGCGGAGATCAACATCACTCCGCTGGTCGACGTAGTGCTGGTGCTGCTGATCATCTTCATGATCTCCGTGCCGGTGTTGCAGTCGGGGATTGAAGTGGCCGTGCCCAAGACGCGGACGGTAAAAGAGATCACCGAACAGCGGCTGGTGGTGACCATCGATCGCCAGCAGCGGGTTTTTCTCGGCGATCAGCCGGTAAACATTCACGATCTGGGACGGAAGCTGCGCCAGCCGGGCGTCGACGATGCCAAGAAGGTGATCTACTTGCGGGCGGACGAACGGGTTCCTTTTGGCGCATTTGCCAGCGTGATGGACGCGGTCAAGCAGGCCGGGATCACCAACATCTCGATTGTGACGCAGCCGCTTGATACGAAGGCCGCGGCCGGCGGGAAGTAGACGGGGCGTTTCGGGCAAACCATGGAGACTGTGCTGGAAGGTGGCGAGCGATTAGAGCGTGAACTGGCGCCGGAGCCGTTGGCTGTCCCGGCTGCGGGATCACTGCTGCTGCATGCCGCGCTGGCTGGCAGCATCGTGGCTTACGGGCTCATCGGCGGGCTCTTTCATCACAACCAATGGGGCAGTGCGGCAGGCGGCGGAGCGATTCAGGTCACGCTCGTCACGCATGCACTTCCCTTGCCCAGCGATCATCCACCCAACGAGAATGTTCTGGCCACCGAGACACCAAGCGAGGCTCCGGCCGAGGCAGCGCCGAAGCCGAAGCAGGCGGTCGATGAGACGGCGATCCCGATCAGCGGCAAGATGACGAAGGCTGAGCAGCAAAACGCGCGCAAGACGCAGCAGCATCAGCCACCGGCCAAGCAGCAGAATCTGGCTCAGTTTGGCGAGCAGGCGGGTTCGTCGATGGCGCGTTCGGTGCAGCCGCAGGGGTTTTCGAGCGGCCAGACGACGGTGAGCGATGGCGATTTCGGAAGCCGATTTGGCTGGTATGTGGACAATCTCAATCGCAAGATGGCATCGAACTTCTACAAGCCCGAGGTCGATCCGCACACACCGCGAGGATCGCGGGCATACGTCCAGTGGGCCATTCACCGTGACGGCAGCGCGAGCAGCATACAGTTGAGCCAATCGAGCGGAAGCTCGACTCTTGACCGCGCGTGCATCCGTGCGGCGCAGCGCGTGGATACTTTCGGCGCACTGCCGGCGCAGTATAGTCCGAACACTCTGATGACCTCGTATTATTGCGAGTACTAAATTGCACTCTGCCGCTTGGCGCCGCGGACGTAAAATGGTGTTGTGAACAAGAGTTGCTCTCTTACTTGATGAGAGAGCGCGGCGGCCAGAGTACAGGTCCGGCCACATTCAGAGAGTCCGCAAGAATCATCCACGCAACCACCGAGGAAGGACTGCGCACTGCATGAAAGCACACCCCCGGCTATCTTCATTTTTGCCGATCGTTCTAGCCACCATTGCATCCATGCCCGTTGCGGCCCAGGACTGGATTCGCACCGGATCGAACCTGGGAAACGACCGCATTCGCATCGCCGCGGCCGATTTCAAGCCAGTCGGCGGCGATCCGCAGACCCCGGCCTTGAAGGCGGCCTTTGACGCCACGCTCTACGGCGATTTGTCGAACGCCGGCATCTTTGATCTGGTCTCGAAGAGCATGGCCCCTCAAGCCACACCCGGCGCGCAGCAGGAGATCAACCTGGCACAGTGGTCCGCCGCGCCCTCCAATGCGGCCATGGTAGCCTTCGGCGCACTCTCGGTCACCAACGGCCGTCTTGCCGTCTACGGCTGGCTCGACGACGTCCGCAACACAGTCAATCCCCAGGTTCTCGGCAAGCAATACAACGAGCAGGCCAGTGCGGACATGGCGCGGACCATCGCTCACCGCTTCGCCGATGAGATCATCCTGCGGCTCGGCGGCGGCATCAACGGCATCGCCGAGACCAAGATTTACTTCATCAGCACGCGCAGCGGCACCAAGGAGATCTGGCAGATGGACTACGACGGCCAGAATCAGCACGCCGTCACGCATCTGGGCGCCATCTCCCTCTCGCCGCGCATCTCGCCGGACAACTCCCGCCTCGCCTTCGCATCCCTGGGCCACGAAGGATGGGCCATCCGGATGTACTCCCTCGATCTCTCGCGGCTGGTCAACTTTCCGGCCGGCACCGCCGGAGGAAGCAACCAGTCCCCTGCCTGGTCGGGCGACGGAGCGAAGATTGCCTTCTCGTCTTCGCGCTCCGGCGACCCCGAGATCTGGGTCGCAGACGCGAACGGAGCCAATCTGCACCGGATCACAAGCTTTGCCGGACCCGACGTTTCGCCCACCTGGAATCCGCGGACAAACGCGCAGTTGGCATGGGTCAGCGGACGTACCGGCCTGCCGCAGATCTACACTATGGACGCCGATGGCTCGAACGTGCAGCGGCTGACCGACGGGGGCTACGCCATCTCGCCCTCATGGTCGCCGAATGGCCAGTTTTTGACCTTTAGCTGGAATCGTAAGTACGGTCCCGGCGCCCCCGGCGGCCAGGACATTTACGTGATGGATATCGCCAGCAAGCGCTGGCTTCAGGTCACGCACGAATCCGGTAGCAACGACTATCCCTCCTGGGCGCCAGACGGACGGCACATCGTCTTTGAGCGCTCGATGAGCCCGCACAGCCACCAGATCTGGTCCATGCTCGCCGACGGCACCGAGCAGCATCAGTTGACGCAGTCCGGCGAGAATTTCATGCCCAACTGGAGTTGGAAATAGGACCTGAACGCCGAATGAATCGTGACCCGGAAGGCGTGCAAATGCAAGATTCCGGGCCTCTGCACTATCATTACTGTTGACGGCATCAAGTTGTAGAAGGAGTAGCTCATTGAATCGATTGACTCGCATTCTGTCGTCTCTTGTTCTTCTTGTCGCTCTGGCCGCGGTCGCTGGTTGCGGCAAAAAGACGTCTTCGCCTTCCTCCGCCTCAATGGCTCCGGCAGAGACCACCGCAGTCATGCCCACCGTGCAACTGAGCGCGACGCCTGCATTCGTTTCCGCCGGTGACCAGGTTCAGCTGAAATGGACAACGACCAGCGCCACCTCGGTTACGATTGACGGCATCGGCGCCGTTCCCACCTCGGGCGTCAAGACCGTGAATCCCACCGAGTCGACGACCTATCACGTGGTGGCGCACGGCGACGGCGGAACGGCTGAAGCCTCCGCGCGGGTGACCGTGAATGCGCCCCCGGCTGTCGTGGTGCCCACCAGCACACTGAGCCCTGAAGAAGAATTCAAGGGCGCCGTTCAGGATGTCTTCTTCGACTACGACACCTACGATGTCCGCGGCGATGCACAGACCGTCCTCTCACGGGACGCCTCCTATCTTGTCGGCCATCCCAAGCTGAAGATCGTGCTCGGCGGCTACTGTGATGAGCGCGGCTCCAACGAATACAACCTGGCTCTGGGCCAGAACCGCGCCGACGCAGCCAAGAATGCGCTGGTTACGGCTGGCGTGGCTGCCAACCGCATCCGGGTCGTCAGCTACGGCAAGGAAAAGCCCTTCTGCGCCGAGTCGACCGAGGAGTGCTGGCAACAGAACCGCCGCGCCGGATTCACGCTGGACCAGTAAACATAGTTCTCAGTTCATCAGTTGTCAGTGAACAGTGACAACTGAGAACTGCTTTAAAGGTGACTCATGCAGAACGCACGTACACTTCGCAATCGTCTCTTCGCGGCGGGACTCTTCGCCATCGCACTGTTCGTGCAGCCCGTGCAGGCGCACGCGGCCTCGAAAGAAATCATCGAGCTGCAGACGCAGGTGCAGCAGCTTGTGGACATGGTCCAACGGCTTCAGTCCACCGTGGATGCGCGCTTCGGCGTGATCCAGCACCTCGCCGAGCAGACTGCGGACAACGCCAGCCAGATGAACGCGACGGTGAACGCGCTGCAGCAGAAGATCGCCGCGCAGAACGACGCAGTCAACGGCAAGCTGGACACTTCATCCGGCCAGGCACAGTCTCTCAACGACTCGGTCGACGAGTTGAAGTCGCGCATCGCCAAGCTCGACAAATCGATTCAGGACCTGCAGACCCAATTGCAGAACATCCAGAATCCGCCGCCCGCAGGTGCAGCTCCGTCCGCGCCTCCGGCAGCGAACGGCGAACTCCCGGCTGGCGCTCCTACCGGCGCGGTTCCCGCCTCCAGTCAGACGCCGCCGCTCAAGGAGACCTTCCAGGCCGGTGTGCGCGATTACAACGCGGCAAAGTACGATGTTGCGGCTGGCGAATTTCAAGACGTGCTGCACTACTATCCGATGGACGAACTGGCCGGCACGGCGCACTTCTATCTCGGCGAGATCGCCTTCCGGCACAACAAGCTCTCCGATGCCGTGAAGTCTTACAACGCGGTTCTAGAAGGCTTCTCGGGCAACGCCAAGGCCCCGGCCGCGCAACTGCACAAGGGAATGGCACTGTTGCAAATGGGCCGCAAAGACGCTGGCATCCACGAACTGCGCCTGCTCATCCAGCGCCACCCGCAGACACCCGAAGCGACGCAAGCGCGGAGCAAGCTGAACGGGCTAGGCGCCAAGCCCGGTGCGTCAGCGCGTCAAAGCGCCGCCCAGGATCAATAAGCCCGAGCATGAGTCGGTTGTATCCCCGGTCCCCAAAAGCCAGGGACCGGGGGCACCCGGCGCCGCCCAGGATCAATAACTCCGAGCACGGATCAACAGAAAAAGCCCCGCGATTGCGGGGCTTTTTCTATCAGTACTGACGAACAACACTACTTCAAGGTCTCCATCAGCGCATCGAAGGCCGGCTTCGCTGGCCGCGTAACCGACTCCGGCAGCGTCGCCAGCGGCTCGTCCCCCACATTCAGCAGATCGATGAAGGTCGGCTTTTCCGTGTCGATGTAGAAGATGCCTGTGAGGATCTCGTCCTTGTCGCGCGCTTCCATCAGCGTGCGCACGGCGTTGGCTTTATCGGTCGGATCGTAGTCTTCGAGCAGTTTGCGCAGGCGAAGATTCGAGCCATCGTGCATTTCGACCTCGTAGATCTCGCCGGAGTCGTAGTCGACCTCGATCTCGTCGAAGCTGGCCACAAAGCCAATCTCGTTGATCGGCTCATCGTTCTCCTGCATGAACTTGTAGCTCTTGGTCGAGCCTTCGTGATCGTTGAAGGTGACGCAGGGGCTGATGACATCGAGCAGCACCGTGCCCTTGTGAGCAATGGCAGCCTTGAGCATCGAGAGCAACTGCTTCTTGTCGCCAGAGAAGGAACGCGCCACAAAGGTCGCGCCCAACTGGATAGCCAGCGCGCAGGTGTCGATGGCGGGAAGATCGTTGACCACGCCGGTCTTGAGCCGCGATCCCAGATCTGCGGTGGCCGAGAACTGGCCTTTTGTTAGCCCGTAAACGCCGTTGTTTTCGATGATGTAAATCATCGGCAGGTTGCGGCGCATCAGGTGAACGAACTGGCCCATGCCGATCGAGGCCGTGTCGCCGTCGCCGGAGACGCCAATCATCGTCATAGTGTGGTTGGCCAGGATAGCGCCGGTCGAGATCGCCGGCATGCGCCCATGCACGCCGTTGAATGCGTGCGAGCGGCTCATGAAGTAGGCCGGCGTCTTTGACGAGCAGCCGATGCCGCTCATCTTCATCACCCGCTCCGGCTCGACGCCCATCTCAAACATGGCGTCAGTGATGCGCTCGGAGATCGCGTTGTGGCCGCAGCCGGCGCAGAGCGTGCTCTTGCCGCCGCGATAGTCGAGGATTGGAAGGCCAATGTGATTCAACTTGGGTGCTGGAGCAGCGGTTGCCATTTAGAGGCCCTCCTTGACTGCAAATTGCTCTGTGATGGAGTCGGCGTCAACCGGCAATCCGTTGTAGTGCAGGATGCTGCGCAGCTTGGTCACTTGATCGGCTGGCAGGTCGATCTTGAGCAGGCTCTCCAACTGCGCGTCGCGATTCTGTTCGACAACATAGACGCGCTGATGCGCCGCGACAAAGTCGTGCACCGCATGGTTGAAGGGCCAGGCGCGAAGGCGCAGATAGTCGGCGTCGATTCCATGGCGCTGTTTGATCTGGTCGAGGCTTTCGATCATTGCGCAATCGGTGGAACCATACGCAATGAAGCCGATCTTCGCGCCTGAGTCTCTGACCGCGACCGGAGCGGGAACCATCTCCCGCGCCTTCTCGAACTTGAGCGCGAGCCTCTCCATCAGAGCCTGATACTCATCGGGATTTTCGGTGTAGATGGCCGCGTCGTTGTGCCCCGATCCGCGTGTGAAATACGCAGCCTTGGGATGGGGCGTTCCAGGCAGCGTGCGCCAGCCGATGGCATCGCCGTCCACATTGCGATAGCGGGCAAAGCTGCCAAGCCGATTCAGATCGTCGGCGGTAAGCACCTTGCCGCGGTCCAGAGGCTTCACCGGATAGTCGAAGGACTCCGACATCCAATTGTTCATGCCCAGATCGAGATCGGTCAGAACAAAGACCGGAGTCTGCATCCGCTCGGCCAGGTCAAAGGATGCCTGCGTGAACTCGAAGCACTCCTTGACCGAACCCGGCAGCAGAATCGGGTGCTTGGTATCACCGTGCGAAAGAAAGGCCGCCGAGAGCAGATCGGACTGTTGCGTGCGGGTCGGCATTCCGGTGGAAGGCCCGACACGCTGCACAACGACGATGACGCCAGGAATTTCGGCGTAGTAGCCGAGGCCGCAGAACTCGGCCATCAGAGAAATGCCAGGTCCGGAGGTCGAGGTCATGGAACGCGCCCCTGCCCAGCCTGCGCCCAGCACCATGCCGATCGCGGCCAGCTCGTCTTCGGCCTGCACCACGGCAAAGGTCGCCTTGCCTTCTGGCGTCACGCGCAGTTTCTTGAGCAGGTCAGTGGTCGCCTCGACGACTGACGTCGATGGCGTAATCGGGTACCAGGCAACCACCGTCACGCCTGCAAAGACCGCGCCCATGCCGCAGGCCGCGTTGCCGTCGATAATGATCTTGCCTGCCGTCTCATTCATCTTTTCGATGAAGAACGGGTCGCGCTTGGGCAGGTTCTGCAGGGCATAATCATAGCCCGCCTTCACCGCACCAAAGTTCAACTCGAAGACCTTCTGCTTCTTGGCAAACTGGCGCTGCAGGCCGCTCTCAACCACGCCAAGGTCGATAGCCAGAATCTGCGCGACAACGCCCACATAGACCATGTTCCTGACCAGCTTGCGGAGCTTGGCCTCTGGGCAGATTGCTGCCGTGATCTTGTCGAAGGGAACCGGATAAAAGAAGACATCCTCGCGCGCCTGATTCAGATTCAGGCTCTTGTCCAGGCCCTCCTCGTAGATGGCGACGCCGCCCGCGGGCAGGGCCTTCACATCGGCCAGCGCTGTCTCAGGATTCAGAGCGATCAGAATCTCTGAGCCTCGCTTGCGCGCGACATATCCACGCTTGCTGGCGCGGATCAGAAACCAGGTTGGCTGTCCGGCGATGTTCGAGGGGAAGAGGTTCTTTCCACTGACGGGAACGCCCATTCCGAAGATGCTCTTCAGCAAGACGTTGTTAGCGGATTGCGAGCCGGAGCCGTTCACCGTTGCTACGTTGATGCTGAAATCGTTTGTAACGCGCTCTTGCGTACTCATTGCGCCCTCAAGCTGACCGAGGGCAAGGTCTCCTGTCGCCATCTGGCCGGATCCCCTTCCTATTCGTTGTTGAGCGAGTTTTAGCGCTCACCCAGATGTGATTATAGTCACACGTTAAAGGATACGTCCCGACTATGGAACCGTTAGTAACTACCCTGAGTACCAAGAGGTGGGACGCTAGCGGACTCGATCCAAATTACAATTTGTCACGCACTTGATCGGAAGCAATGAGCAAATCCTTACCCACACTCTGCATCTTTTTGCGCATTCATCTGGTCGATGCTATGTAAGCTATTGATTACAAAGTACAGCATATGGAGACAGAAATGCATGAAGATCACTGAAGATTCACTTCTGCGAGAGTGTTTGCAACTAGAGGCTCGCTGAAGTTCTGTTTCATCCATCCGCGTTGAACGAGAATTCGTTCGCGTCAAACCACGCAGTTCAAGGATAAGCACGATGAGTAAGTTCCCCTTGGTTCTAGCAGCACTTCTGGTTGGCACTCTTGCGGCGCACGCCGATAGCCTCGTGACATCTCGACCGGCCGGCAGCGACTCGGTTGATTGGTCGCAACTTGGAAGCTCTTCTACAACGATTACTAACCCATTCAGTTTCACGACTGCTGGTGGAGTTCAAGGCACTGGCTCCTACGCGAGCGGTACCGGTATGTTGCTCCTGGAAGGAAGTGGATGGGGTGGAAATTTTGCCCCAGGCGAATATCTCAACTGGAACCAAGGCAATGGACTGATTACCTTGAATTTTGCGAATGGATACACAGAGATCGGAGCGCAGATTCAGGCCGACTCTTTTGATGGTTTTACTGCCCAGATTTGCGACGTGAATGGCTGTTTCACTGAAGGCGGCTGGAGCGATGGAAGCAATAATGGCAGCGCCATCTATCTCGGTATTTCCAGCTCAACGCCGATAACCTGGGTGACCTTCAGTCTGACGAACGGCGGCAGCGATTTCGCCATCAACGGCTTAACGCTCGGCGACGAGTCGGCAGCCACACCCGAGCCCAGCAGCCTGATTCTGCTCGGGACCGGTTTGATGGGCTTGGCCGGCGCATTGCGCAGAAAGCTCGCGCGCAGGAACTGAATCGCGCAACTCTCGTCCAGTCAACAATCAATCAAGAAAGAGCCGTGACAGCAAACCTGTCACGGCTCTTTTGTGTCTGAGCTTCAGTCACGACAACTCGCGCGAACCGATCCCGACAGATCAACTCGCCGCCCTGCGTGCCGACTCCCGATTCCAGCGCACAAGCAGCATCAATGCAATGACGATCAGCGCCGCCAAGAGGCCGATCCACAATCCATAGATACCCCAATGAAGCGCAAAGCAAAGCATCAGCCCCAACGGCAGGCCAAGTACCCAGTAGCCCACCAGGTTAGCCAGCATGGGAACCCTCGTCTCGCCCAATCCGCGCAAGGCTCCGGTGGAGACGCCCTGAATGCCGTCGAAGATCTGGAAGACCGCTGCGATCCCCAGTAGGCTCGGCCCAACGGCCATGACCTCAGGATCGTGCGTGTAGAGCGCAATCAACGGCCCCGGCGCAACCACGAAGACGACTGCCGCTAGCATCATGAAGCCAGTTCCAAGCCCCAGCGCCAGCCACCCGGCACGGCGCGCGCGTTCGTGATCTCCGGCGCCAACCGCATGGCCCACGCTCACCGCCGCCGCGGACGCGACCCCAAGTGGAACCATAAACGTGACACTGGCGTAGTTGAGCACGATCTGGTGGGTTGCAAGCGCCACCGGAGTCAGCCATCCGGCCGCCAGGGTCGCCAGATTCCACGCCCCGACCTCGAGCAGAATCTGGCCTGCTGAAGGAATGCCCAGCGTCGCCAGGCGTTTGAGGCGCGCCAGACTGGGACCGGCCCAATGGCGAAAGAGCGGATGGCCGCGTTTGCGTTCGTAGCGCCAGGCAAAGCCCAGCAGCGCCGCCGCCATAAAGACCCGCGAAGCGACGGTCGAGATCGCCGAGCCGTTGACGCCCAGTGCCGGCATTCCCAGCTTGCCGTAGATCAGCACCCAGTTGCCGAACCAGTTGATCAGGTTGGCGGCAACGAAGGTCACGGTAATGACCCGCACATCGCCCACCCCTTGCAGGTAGCGGCGCGTGCCGCCATAGAGCAGCAGCGGCAGCGTTCCCCAGTTGAGAATGCGCAGATAAGAGGCCGCCGGAGCGGCGACCGCCTGATTGATGCCAAAGGGCGCAAAGCCGAAGCTCGCCAGAAAGATCAACAGCATCAGCGGCGGCGCGGCAAAGCACGCCAGATAGACGCCCTGCGCCAGCCAGCGGTGGCACTCGTCGTGGTCCTTGCGCCCGAAGGCCTGCGCCACCAGCGTATCCAGGCCAAGCAGCAGGCCTATGCCAAAGAGAGACGGCGTATTGCAGACGGCGTTGCCCAGCGCTACAGCTCCTATGGCCGCCGGGCCAAGCTTGCCCACCATGATGGTGTCGACGACACCTTCGGCCATCCAGGCCAGCTCGCTCAGCACCACTGGAACGGCCAGCGTGACCATCGCCGCAAGTTCCGGTCTCCACTTGGCTTGCGCTTGCCCCATCTCACTAATCTAACTGGCTTCGGCTGGATGCGGGAAAACACTAAATTTGTTGACGGCGAATCTGCCCCAGCTTCCCGTTACCCACGCATAGCTTCGAGGTATTTGCCCATCTTTTAACAAGACTCTGCGCCAATCTTCATCATCTCTAGCTCTAGCGCCTCCTAAACTCCGGCTACGCTCCAGAATCACGCTCTGGTTCGGAGCCCAGGAGCAAACCAGCGATGGCGACCACAAACGGCACGCCCAGTGAATTCAAGGTCAGGCAGATGACCTTCGACGACATCTCAGCAGTCATCGAGTTGCAGATGCGCGCATTTCCCGGCCTGCCGCCGTGGAGGCAGGAACAGCTCGCGCGACACCTGGAGGTCTTCCCAGAGGGCCAACTGGTCGTTACAAACCCTGCCGGGCGTGTCCTCGGTTCCGCCAGTTCTCTGCTGATCGACTGGGACGATTACGCCGAGTCGGCTAACTGGTCCTCGATCACCGGCGATGGTTCGTTCAACACTCACAACCCACTCGGCAAGACCCTCTACGGCGCCGACATGGGCGTGGACCCAGAGGCCCGCCATCAAGGCATCGGAACGCTTCTCTACGAGGCGCGCAAGGAACTGATCCGGGAGCGGGGACTCAAACGCCTGCTCACCGGCGGGCGCATCGCCGGTTATGCCGCGGCAGCCGGCCAGATGACAGCCAAGGAGTATGTGGCCGAGGTGGTCGACGGCAAACGCAGAGACCCGGCACTTACCTTTCAGTTGGAAAATGGGCTGGTGGTCCTCGATGTTGTCCCCGGCTACATGCACGATCTTGCCTCTCACGGCTTCGCCACGGTTCTCGAATGGCTAAACCCGGAGTACACCTCGTCGGTCTCCTTGCAGGCGAGCCTGCAACACGCCGCCTTGGAGCAAGCCGCCGCCGAGGCCATGCGCGGGACACCGCGGCCGCGCCGAGTGCGCATCGCTGCCGTCCAGTACCTGCTCCGGTCGATCGCGTGCTTCGAAGATTTCGAGCGTCAGGTCGAGTTCTTCGTGCATAGCGCCAAAGACTATAAAGCCCACTTCGTTCTCTTCCCCGAGTTCTTCACGATGCAGTTGCTCAGTTACATCAATGAGCCAGCACCAGCCCTGGCCGTGCGCCGTCTTGCACGGCTGGCGCCTCAATACGAGGCGCTGTTCATACGGCTGGCCAAGGAAACCGGCATTTACATCATCGGTGGAACGCATCCGGTCTTCCAGCGAGGAAAGGTCTTCAACGCCGCGCATCTGTTCACGCCCAACGGGCAGGTCTTCCGGCAGAAGAAGGTCCATCTGACCCCCACCGAAAGCGGCCCCTACCAGTTGAGTCGCGGTCATGGCCTCTACGTCTATCACACCGACTTCGGCAACATCGCGATTCTGGTTTGTTACGACGTGGAATTTCCTGAAGTGGCTCGCGTCATGGCCGAGGCCGGCGCCGAGATTCTTTTCGTCCCCTCGTGCACTGACGGCCGCGAGGGCTTCTGCAGGGTTCGCTATTGCTCTCAGGCGCGGGCCATCGAGAACCAGGTCTATGTCGCGATGACTGGAACGGTGGGCAATCTTCCCCTGGTTCCCTATATGGCCGCCAACTACGGACAGGCGGCGATTCTTACCCCTTCGGATTACTTCTTCGCCCGAGATGGAATCGCCGCCGAAGGCACGATCAATCAGGAGCAGATGGTCTTTGCCGATGTCGATCTTGACCTGTTGGACGAACAGCGCGTGAACGGCAGCGTCATCCCGCTCCAGGACTTGATCAAGGATGCCTACGACAACGTCGTCCATTTCTCGGACTACAAAGGCCAAAAGACTGATCTGAACGAGGCAGGCCCCGCCAGACGGGCGCAGGAGATCGAGACCGGAGAGATCACGGAGCACAAGGGAATCGAAGTTTACGCAGGAGATGATCGGCAGAGTGTTCCGGCAGATTGATGCAAACAGGAAACCCGCGCTACCACTGCGCCCAGTCGCCCAGAATTAAAACCCAGAGCGCCAGCAGCAAATTGCTGGTTGCATGCGCGACTGCGGCATCGCCCATGCGTCCCTTCCACCGGAGTACCAATGCAAATGCGAAACCGGCTACTGTGCCAAGCATCAGATGACGCCAATCGCCCAGATTTTGCATGTGCATCAGGCCGAAGATGACCGAAGACAGACCAACAGGAAGCACCGTCAGGTGAAAGAACGAGACGGTTTCGAACTCCCGGTTCACAAACCGGCGCGCCAGGTATCCGCGAAAGGCCAACTCCTCGGCCATAGGCACGGTGATGACTGCGGCAGCCACACGAACGGCAATCCAGGCCCAGCGCGCCGCTGGCGAAAGAGCTGCCAGCGACGACCCCAGAGAACTCTCCGCGTGCTGGTGAGCCAGCCAGGAGGGCGCAATCCACATCACAAAGACCGCCGCGCCGGTCACAGGCGCCAGCCAGCCAAATCGCCAGTTAAGTTTTTTCAGCTCCGGCCAAAAGAATCGCAGCGCGGCGATCGCCGCAACAAAGCGCAGCGGATAAAGCCATTCAAAATATCCTGAGGCCGACTTGGAAACAAACGATGCGGCCAGGATTGCAAGAAATGGCACCAGGTACGCGCGAATCACCGGAGACTCGCCGCGATGCGCTCTCCGCTCTGCCAAAGCCTCTGCGCTCAGAACAGGAGATGGGTCCTTCTGCACCCAGGAGAGCCTCTGTGTGGCCATGAAGAAGGTCAGCGCGACAACAATGAATGTGATCCAGCCAACATGCGAGTGAATGCCAACCAGCGCGATCTCCGGGCTAATCTTGTCGCCGATGTAAGTCAGAACGCAAAGCCGCACTATGTTCAGCACCCAGATCGCCACCAAGGCGACCGGAATCAGCAGGAGCGCTTGAGGAAAGCGACACTCTTTCCGGTGATACCAAAGCCAGACAGCTGTGAAAACAAGAACCAGTCCAAGTCCCTCCATCCCCGAACAACTGGGAAGGACCACGACAGAAAACCGGGGAGTGCCAATCGTATACGTCGCGGAATCGGGAGCGAAACCCGGCAGGATCAAGCGAAGAATCGGTTCTAGCGAGCGAAAGGTCAGCACCTGCAAGAAGTGCGATGACGCGGCGCTCGACTCTTCATACAAGGACCGGATCGGGAAACCCAAAGCCCATGCGGAGACGCCCGCGAGCGACGAGTAAAGCCACAATGGACTCGTGGCGCGAAACATCCTTCCCCAGATGTTCATCGGAATACAGGCCAGCAGCACAAGGGGAATGCGTAATAGGAGAAGATAGGATGCCGCTAAGGCCCCGGCGTGGGAGAACAGAAAGCCGGTTCCGCTCTGCACTGACAGAACGCGAGAGACGATCCCGATGGCGAGGAGAAGCAGATACCCGCCAAACAAAGCGGATCCGAAGGGCAGGTCCTCGCTCTGCGACTTTAACCAGGGATGTCCCAAGGTCAGAAAGACGCCAAGCGCAACTGCCACGATAAGGACAAGGTGCGAATGAAGATCCGGTCCGACCTTGAGAACTCCAACTACAAATGCACCCTCGAACGCACCAAGAGCGGCAAGCAAATAAAGTCGTCCTAGAAGATGTTGGGGAAGGGAAAAAAATGGCAAAGACTGGGGAGTGCGACCCCCAGTCGAGCCTGGATTGGAGTTCATCTTGTGCGTCAGGATTGAAGCCGTTTACTTCTTGTGACGAATGCGGAGAACTGCAATCGTTCCCGCAAGCAGTGTGAGGCCACCGATCGCGAGGCTGGGGTCAACCTCGGGAACGCTGGGCTTACCGAATGCAAAAGCAGATGTGCATGTGCTGAGCCCGAGAGCCAGCATTACGACGGAGTATTTCAGTAGATTTCTTTTCACGTGCAATTCCTTTCTGATGTTTGTCGAAATGAGCCGAAATCCTCGAAAAAATGTGCAAAGCCAAATCAAGCGGCCCGATGTGGTCCCGTCTGCCCTATATGATTCAAACCCCGATCCTGGCCTGGGGAAGTACTACTCTTGCTTATGGGCAACTGCAATCTCCCGGCAGATGGACCTCGTGCAACCTCTCTGCTGGGCAGGAAAACGAAAAGTCAAACGAAACAGACTCAAAAACTTAGTTTTTTGGTGTCCTTAGAGAAATCCTATCATGAGATTTCCCAGTCTATGCACGAGCACTAAAATAAATAAAGTAACCAACTTATGGGTACTCAGAGGCCTGCAGCAACCGCAGAAGTGTCGCTAAATTGGACACACTCGCGTGGTATCGCAAGCACGCCCTCTTCCCTTCTCCAAGGGCGTCAAACCGACACCATTGCGAGAAGAGGGATGCCTAAGCAGCTACTCATCGGAAACAGGCAACTCAGTCTACGGCTGGCCGCAGATGCACCTTTTTGGTAACAATCGTAAGCTTGGCGGGGGTCAGTTCAGGGCCGTCAAAGCCCTCCTTGACCACCTCAATCCGGATCTCGCCCGGATTTTTACTGGACTGCACAATGGCCTGCGCAAGCCCGTTGAAGAGCGAGCGTTTCGGCTCCTTGTCGCTCTCCTGGCAGTTGGGATCGCCGTTGCCGACGCCGATCAGCGTGCCATCGCCGGAGACCTTGAAACCGATCAGGTTGTTGGCCGTCGGAACCGGCCGGCCGGCCTTGTCCAGGGCATCAACGGTCACAATGGCGACGTCCTCGCCATCCGCATCAATCTCAGTTCGATTGACCGAAAGCCGTATTGCCACGGTCGGCCCGGTGGTCTCTTGTTTTTCTGTGAGCACCACTTTGCCGCCCTTGGTCCCTCGCGCCTCGATCACGCCCGGCTGGTACTTGACCTTCCACTCAACATGGCCCAGGCGAGGAACTTTCTGGCTGCCCAGACTCTTGCCGTTCAGCAGCAATTCGACTTCATCCAGATTCGAGTGCACCCAGACTGGAATCTCTTCGCCTTCCCTGCCCTCGAAGTTCCAGTGCGGGAACAGATGCAGCACCGGCTCAGAACTCCACCAGGATTGGTAGTAGAAGAAACTATCCTTGGGAAAACCGCACATATCCACAATGCCGAACTGCGAGTTGACCGAAGGCCAGCCGTAAGGAGTGGGCTCGCCGCGATAGTCGAAGCCGGTCCAGGCAAAACCACCGGCCTCCCAATCGCGGGTCGCATAGAACTTCCACCACTCCTCGGCCTGCTCTCCCCAACCGGGATTATTCACATCGTAGGCGCTCACCGTATTGCGCAGCTTGTCGGTCGAGTAAACACCCCTCGTAGAAACGGCGCTGGCCGTCTCGGAGCCGTAGATGGGCCTCTTCGGATGCTCCTTGTGATATTTGTCGGGGCGATTCAACCCGTAATTGAAGCCGATAATATCCAGTGGGTCGGAAACGCCTTTCTCGTTGTCCCCGTTGACCGCCGCCGAGACAACGCGCGTGGGATCGAGTTCGTGGCACCGCCTGACCATCGTCGAGGCAATCTTGGCGCCCTCTTCGGCCATCGAGTCCTGCAGTTGCCACTCTTCATTGCCGATCGACCAGAGGATAATCGACGGCGAGTTGCGATAGCGCTTGATCATCGTCTCCAGTTGCGCCAGGCCCTCCGGGCTCGAACTCATCTGACGCGCCTCGCACATCATCATCATGCCCATGCGGTCGCAGGCCTCCACCCACTCCGGCGTCGGCATATTGTGTGAGGTCCTTACCGCATTCGAGCCCATCGCGCGCAGCACCCCGAGCCGGAACCATTGCAGCCGGTCGGGCACAGCCGCGCCAACGCCAGCATGATCGTGGTGGTTGCAGGTGCCCTGAATCTTCAGCGGCTTGCCGTTGAGGAAAAAGCCCTTGTCCGCATCGAAGACCGCTGTGCGCACGCCAAAGCTCACCCGCTCAGCGTCGCGCGCCTTGCCGCCGGCAACTACGGTCACAATCGCTGAATAGAGATTCGGCGTATCCACCGACCAAAGCGCCGGGCTGGTCAGCCTCGCAGTCGCGGTGAAGTTCGCACTCCCATCGGCCGCGATCGACCGCTCGCCGGATTCAGCCGTGGCCACCGTCTTGCCCGCCGCATCGAAAATCTTCCAGCTCACTCGGGCGTTCTCGGCTTGCTTGCCATCGTTTTCAACTACGGTGCCAAGAGCCAGCGTCGCCGCATTGCTGCTCAACGACGTGCGCACCGTGGTCTCCCACTGTGCCAGATGCACCGCATCGGTCTTCGTCAGCCACACATGCCGATAGATGCCGGCGCCTTCGTAGAACCAGCCATCGCCAAAGCTCGCATCCACGCGGGCCACGATATAGTTCTTTTTGCCGTACTCCAAAAAGTCGGTCAGATCAAGGCGGAAGGGCGCGTAGCCGTGATCGTTGCGGCCGATGAAGCAGCCGTTCACAAAGATCAGCACATCGCGAAAGGCGCCATCGAATTCAACCGAGATGCGCTTGCCCAGGTCGCTGGCCGGAACATCGAACTCGCGGCGGTACCACCCCACGCTCGTCTCCGGATAGCGGCGGCCAACGGGCTTGTAGCCGTGCGACATCTGCACCTCGTCATGCACAAAAGGTAGCTCGACCGCCCAGTCGTGCGGCAGATTCAACGCGCGCCACTTCGAGTCGTCGAACTTCGCCTTCGAGAAAGCGAACTCGCCGGTCTTGGCAAAGTCGCCTTGGCCGTTGCCAAAGCCGAGATCGCGCAAAGGGTCCGAAGTGTGGCCGAACTGGAACTTCCATCCAAAGTCGAAGAGCAACTTCTCACGCGGAGCCACAGCCGCCAGTGCCGCGGCCGAGCCGGGATCGGCAGTGCCTGCCAAACCTGTTGCCACGCGAGCCCATGCTGAACGGGCCAAGAGCGAAGAAGCGGAAAGAGCCAACCCGGAACAAAGCAGGTCGCGACGGGAGAGAGCGGTCATCGAAATCACCTCTTTAGAACGAGATCTCGCCTCCGCCGACAGAAAACTCAACAGCGACAGGCAAAGCGAAACTATACATCAGGCGCCCAACGTATGTAAACGATTTCAAAGAGTTGCCATGCTCTTTCGAAGCAAGCACTTCACAGTCCCCAAGGCTCATGCGAATGCCTGAGTGTACCCCTTCCATAACTGCCATTGTTGCGGGTAATGGCAGGAAGCTGATGCTAATGGTTCATTGCCGAATGAACAAGCCGCGGACAGCGTTGGGGTCAAGGCGTGGGCGGCTTGGCTGGCGCCCCGGCGGCGGGCTGGCCAGCCACTTGCACCGTCAGGCCAATCAGGTCCTCTTTCACTTCGATCGGCATGGTTGAGTCCTTGTAGTTCTTCAGGAACTTGGGATTCAACATTTGAACCATCGCTCCTCCCGGAGCGTTTTTGTCCATGTCGCCCGCTTGCGAAGTCACCAATAGATACCGGCCTTCGGGAACGTAGTTAAACTTGAAGCTACCATCCTCTTCGATCTTGGTGTGGCGCAACGTGGCCTTGGTTTCGTCGTCTTTCAAGTTCACCCAGCCGCCGTTGAGAGGATGGTTGTCCGTTTTGGCTATAACCATGCCGCTGACAACGTGGAGTTTGTCGATGGGAAAGGCAATGTCAACGCCGTCAATATCCTCCCCAGAGCCTACCTCAATGGGTTTGATCTCCTTTTCGCGAAAGACCCCGCCGGAATAAACGACAAGAGCATCGCCGAAGTTCGAGTGAATGTTGACCGATCCGGGCCCCAGACCGCTGACAATTTGGTTCCAGGGCAGCTCTGCCTTGACGGCGTACTTGCCCTTAGCCAGACCGCTGATCCGGTAGCAACCGCGGTCGTCGGTGGTAGTCGCGGGCACAAGTGGGTTGAAAGTATCCACCATCCATTTGCCATCCTCTTGCAAGACCATGCGGACGGGCGTCACGCCGGCGGCCGGGCTGCCATCGTCGTAGCGAATCGTACCGTTGAGTGAGCCGCCGCGCTCCAGGCGCACATCTACACGCACCGCAGCATCTTGCACGACGATCTTCTCCGCCAGGGCTTTGATTCGGTTGATTGCGTCGGCTCCGCCCATCATCCTGTCTCCTGTCGAGAGCGCCGAGAGCGGTGAAAGATAGCCATTGAGCTGAGCAACAACGTAATAGGTGCCTGCCGAGACCTTGGAAATCTCAAAGCTGCCGTCGAGCATGCTGACTGCGGAAAGCCCTGTGCCCTTCTGCGTATCAGACATGTTCTTGGCGAGTAGCCTCGCCATATCCTTGTCGTTCTTCACGCTCGCCCAATCAGGCGTTTGAGTCTGCTGCTGTTTTTCTGGGATCAATTGAACGGTGGCAAAGCGGGCAGGCAAGCCGGTGTCGCCGCAGGTAACGCGGCCGCTGACGGTGGTGGTTGCGGGGGGCGCGGTTTGGGTTGATGGTTGCTCCTGCGCAGCCGCAGGCAGGCAGAAAGAAACAAGAGCAGCACTGACAAGAATGAATACGGGACGACGCATGACTCCTCCTGAAATCTATCCACCAGACGGAGCAGATTGAAATTGCGATCAAGTCTATCAGGTCAGGCTTTGCGTGAAGGTGCCGCGAACTGCCACAGCAAGCACTGGAAATTCAGATCGCGGTTGCAAGGCGTAACTGCGAATTGCCTGAACGATGCAGGCTCCCGTTTCTCTTCACCGGCAGGCTGCTGTATCTTGAGGGTGACCGGTCTCCGCTGCGGTAACCCTGCCCGCAAGCGGAGCCGCCATCTCGCCGCACGCAAGGGATTTCGAGACTATGCGTTTCAGCCGTACCACCGTTTTGATCCTTCTGCTTGGCCTCGCAGCCCTGCCCGCACTCGCAGCCGAAGGCCCCGCCGCACTCGACCCTTCCGTGCCGCCCATGCGCGCCCTCATTGAGCGCTTTTCCGCCGACCAGGCCACGCTCGACAGCGTCTACGCCGATCCCCTCTCCCCGGCGACCCGCGCGCGTAAGTCCGCCTTCTATCGCGACAACCGCGCCCTTCTCGCCCAGGTCGACTTCGCCGCTCTCGACCAGGAAGGCAAGGCCGATTACCTCTCTTTCGCCAACCTGCTCACCCTCGACGAGCATCAGTTAGCCCTCGACGAACGCCAATGGAGCGAGGTTGCGTCCTTGCTTCCCTTCGCTCCGGCCATCTTTGCCCTTGAAGACCAGAAACGGATCATGCAACGCCCCGACCCGCAGCGGGCCGCGGCACAGTTAAACGAACTTGCCAAGTCCGTCGCCACCAGCCGCAAGGAACTCGAAGCCAAGGTCAAGGACGCATCCCCAACGCAGCGTGTCGCCGCCTACCGCGCCGCCGCAGATCTCGACCAGCTCGCCACTCATCTCCAGCACTGGTTCGACTTCTGGAACGGCTACGATCCCACCTTCACTTGGTGGGCCGCGCAGCCTTACAAAGCAGCCTCAGCCGCACTCAAGGACGACTCAACCTTCCTCCGCGAAAAGCTCGCCGGCATCGCGCCAGACGACAAAAACACCGTCATCGGCACACCCATCGGCCGCGAAGCACTGGCCCGCCAGCTTGACGACAACATGATCCCCTACACGCCCGAAGAGCTGATTGCGATGGCCAAAACGCAGCTCGCCTGGTGCCAGCAGCAGATGGTCAAGGCCAGCCGCGAGATGGGCTACGGCGACGACTGGCACAAGGCCATGGAAGCCGTCAAAAACTCTTATGTCGAACCGGGCAAGCAGCCCGAGCTGATCCGCAATCTTGCCCTTGAAGGCAAGCAATTCGCCGAGGACCACAACCTCGTCACCGTGCCGCCTCTGGCCAAAGAGACCTGGCGCATGGAGATGATGTCACCCGAACGCCAGCTCGTCAGCCCCTTCTTCCTCGGCGGCGATACGATCATCGTCAGCTATCCCACCGACACCATGACCTACGATCAGCGCATGATGAGCATGCGCGGCAACAACCCCGCCTTCTCCCACGCGACGGTCTTTCATGAACTGATTCCCGGCCATTGGCTGCAGCAGTTCATGAGCACCCGATACCGGCCCTATCGCCAGGCCTTCAGCTCCGGCTTCTGGCTTGAGGGCAACGCCTTCTATTGGGAGCATGTCTACTGGGATCTCGGCTATAACCGAACGCCAGAGCAGCGCATCGGCGCACTCTTCTGGCGGATGCATCGCTGCGCGCGCGTGATCTTCTCGCTGAGCTTCCACCTGGGCACAATGACCACGCAGCAGGCCGTCGACTTTCTGGTCAGCGAAGTCGGCCACGAGCGCGACAACGCGACAGCCGAGGTTCGCCGTTCCGTCAACGGCGACTACGACCCGCTCTACCAGTGCGCCTACATGCTCGGCGCGCTTCAATTTCGCGCTCTGAGCCACGAGCTTGTCGACTCAGGCAAGATGACCGCTCGCCAGTACCACGACGCCATTCTTGAGGAGAACATGATGCCCCTCCCCATCCTCCGCGCCCTGATTACCGGCGAGAAGATCACCGCCGATTGGAAGCCCCGCTGGCGTTTTCTCGATGAAGTGAAGTGATTCACAGGCGGCCATTTCTGTTACAGGGCAAAGCGAAGGAAAATTGCTCTACACTTCCCCTATGAGCACTTCCTCTTCTCCCGCCCCTGCCGTCGAGCCGTGGCTTCGCGGAACCCATGCCGAACTTCCGGCTGCAGGCCGCGCCGTCCTTCATGCGCTCGATCTTGCTCTTGAAGATCTGACCAAGTGGACCGCTGGCCTGACCGATGCCGAAGTCCATACGCAACCACTCGGCCTGACCTCGGTCGCCTATCATCTGCGCCACATCGCCCGCTCGACAGACCGGATTCTCAGTTATGCCGAAGGCAAGCAGCTCGCAGCCGAACAGTTGGCGGCGCTCAAAGCTGAACAATCCGGGGAAGAGACGTTGGCTGAGCTACTGGCCGAGGTCGAAGCGTCGTTCTCGAATGCGGCGGAGCGTGTGCGCATTTTGGCGACTGCCGATCTCAACATCGTTCGCGGTGTGGGCCGCAAGCTGTTGCCCACGTCGATTGGCGGCGCGATGATTCACGTGGCCGACCACACCCAGCGCCACGTAGGCCAGGTCGTTACGACATCCAAAGTGCTCAAGGCCTTGCGAAGTTAGCTCGCCGACTCGTCGCTCGCCACCGAGTCCACAATGTGGCCCATCTTTTCCTGCTTGGTGCGTACATAATCCGCAAAGGTATCCTGCGGCTCGACTTCGGCCGAGACACGCTCGACGACAGAGATGCCGGCCGATTCCAGAGCCGCAACCTTCTCCGGATTGTTGGTAATCAGGCGGACCTTGTTCACACCGAGCAACTTCAGCACCTCGCCCGGCAGCTCGTACTCGCGGCAATCAGCGGCATACCCCAGCTCGACATTGGCCTCGACCGTGTCCAGGCCATGATCTTGAAGTTCGTAAGCCTTCAGCTTTGGCATCAGGCCGATCCCGCGGCCTTCCTGGGCCTCATAGAGCAGAATGCCCGCGCCCTCCTTGGCGATTCTGGCCAGAGCTAGCTCCAGTTGCAGGCGGCAGTCGCAGCGCAGCGAACCAAAGACATCCCCGGTCAGGCACTGCGAGTGGATGCGCACCACCGGTGGCGCGGAGTGAATATCGCCCATCACCAGCGCGACAAGCTCTTCGACTTTGCCGTTGCCTGCGCCAGCATTTTCGTCGCACGGGCGTGCCGCCGCCAGCTGACCCACGAAACCAAAAATGCGAAAGGCACCCCAGCGAGTCGGGAAATTCGCCTCGGCGATCTTTTTTACGCTCTCAAATCCCATATCTCTATTCTACTTGGACGCTGATGGAAGTCTGCGCCGGCCATCACCAGGGATGAGACGGCTCGTGAACCCCTTGCTGTCTACCCAAGACCGCCTCAAGACTCTAGCCATCGATCTCCCGCCCGTCCAGCATCGGCTGGCATTTCTCGCACCAAAAGGTCACCCGTGCATCCGGCCCTTGAATCCGTCTACGAATCGGTTCCCCGCAGCGTCGGCAGGCCTCGCCTTTGCGGCCATAGACGTAGACGCTCGCGCCAGGGTCGGATTCATGCGTCGTACGCCGCCTTCTGCCGCCGTAGGTGACCATCTCGTCGCCCGAATCTTCAAGAACATTGGCGGCCACAAGCTTTCGCGCAGCGGCGATCAAGCCTTCCACGTGTTCCCGGCTCAGCGCACCCACCTTGCAGAAAGGATTGACGCCCGTAACAAAGCAAATCTCCGACTTGAATTCATTTCCAACGCCAGCCAACACCTCCTGATGAAGTAAAACATCTGCGATTTCTTCATTTGCGCACGCCAATATGCGCATCAGAGCGGCCTCGGCATCGAGCTCCGGACTGAGCACATCGAGGGCAGGCTGCGGAATCTTCGCATCGCGCGCCAGCGAAAGCGCCGTGTGCATGCGAGCCACAGGAACGCGAAAGCCCACAGCAATGTACTCGCTGTTCTCGATGACAATCCGCATATTCACGCGCGGCTGCTGCCAGCGTTCGCCATGCCGGTAGATGTGCCAACTGCCGTTCATCAGCATATGAGTCGCCAACGTACCGCCGCCGGAAAAGTGAATCAGCAGCCACTTGCCGCGCGATTCAACACTCTCGACAAGTTGTCCCGCGAGCGGTATGTCGTCATCGAAGCGCGTAAGCAGCGGATAGGTCGAGCGGAAGCCGGTGATAGGCTTGCCGGCCAGGGCGCGACCCAAAGCGCGCGCAGTACGGAAGATGGTGTCGCCTTCGGGCATGGCTTATTGCAACTCCGCCGACGGCTCCTGGTGCGTGATCGCCAACGGAATGCGCCGCAGATGCATTCCCAGTGGGCCGGGATGGAAGCCGGCATCCATGAGGAAGCTGGCCATCGAGTGCACCGCGACCGGTTGCCCGTTGATTGTCGTAATCAACGCGCCTTGATGGCTTGATGCACGCATCCGCTCCTGGCCGCGCGCGCAGAGGAAGTGGGCAAGCCCGGCGGCGACCTGCGAACGCTCCGGCTCTTCGGCAGGCAAGAAGACCAGCATGTTGGGATTGCCACGCCGCAGCCACGCAACCAGTTGGCCGTTGCGCAAAATCACCTCGGCATAAGCAGCGCGGGTCAGCACGCGAGGCGCAGACTCAGAGTCTTCTTCTGCAACCGGCAGATCGGGCCAGCGCAAGACAGAACCATAGGGGTTTGCCGGATCGGTGGCGGCCAACTGCACGAACTCCGGCTTCTCTTGCGGCGGCTCATTGCGCAACTGGCGAAGCAGGTCAACGGCGGCCGGCAGCGCAAACTGCGTCGCCCCAAGACCAGCCACAAAGTAGCCCCTGCGAATGCGCCCGCTCTCTTCGAGAGCCTTGAGAACGTCGTACACCGCGCTAAAGCCGCCGGGCACATTCTCTGCTCCGACTGATTCGCGCATCAGCACGCCGTAGCGGTTGAGCAGTTGCAGAGCCAGCGCGTGACTGGCTTCAGTCGTGGTCGGCGCTCCTTCAATTCCCTTGCCCACACGCACCGGCAGCAGGGACCAGCGCCCTTGCGCCGTAGGTGGCGTCGTGCGGCGCGAACGGAAGACCGCGCCCGTCTGCAAGCGCCGCGGCGCTCGTGCGCTCTCCGGCCGTGCAATGTAGGCACGCAGGGCGTGCAATGAGTCGTTGGTGATGAGCCCGCGCCAGACCAAGCTCCATAGAGCGTCAATCGTCTCTCCGGGATAGCCTCCACCCACAGCCTGATGCAGAGGATCGAAGAAACTCGCGCCCGTCGACTCAAGCACTGAGAGCAGCTTCACCTCGCGCTCTGTCAACGGTTCAACCAGAGGCCGCGACTGCAAAAGCAGCGGCAGCTTGTCGGCAAGAAAGAGCGCGATTCGGCCGTCGCGCTCGCCAATCGGCTCGACGCCTGCCCAGGCCACTTCACCTGCAGCGATCAACGTGTCGAGGCCCGCGGGCGCATACTCCGCCAAACGCACCGGCAAGATCGCACTCTCAATCAGCGACGCCGGCAGCGGCGCGCCCTGCAAGCTCTCGACGGCATCGAGCAGCGCGTCCAGATGCGCACCCCGGCGCGGCGCCAACAGGCCCTGCCAGTGCGTGAGGAAGCGGGCCAGCGTATGCTGCTCCACCGGCTCGACCTCGCGCCGCAGCTTAGCCAGCGACTTGCGGCGTATTTGCCGTAAAACCTCCGCGTCGCACCACTCGCGATGCAGACCGCCCGGACGAAAACCTCCTTCGAGCACGCGTCCCTCGTGCGCGAGCTGCCGCAGAGCCTCTTCGACGGCTGCGACGTCCAACGCAAGACGCTCCGCCGGCTCACGCAGCGTGAATGGCCCATGGGTGCGCGCATAGCGCCGGACGAGTTCGAGCACCGGATGAGCCACCGTCTCCAACAGCGCCGTCGGCAGTCCCGGAGGCAATGGAATCCCCAGCCCATCGCGGTAACGCGCGGCATCTTCGGCGGCAATCAGCCGCCGCTCGCCCGCAATGCGCAACTCCAGCAGCCGCCGTGACCGCACCAGTCGATCCACCTGCTCTATCAACTCGGGCGAAACAACGCGACGGGCTAGCTCGTCGCGCGAAAGATCGCCCAATCGCAAACACAAATCGTGCATCCCGTCGGCCGAGCGGGCGCGATAGGACTCAGCAAGACACTGCGCCGTCTCTTCCACTTCGGCGATGGCGTTCGCATCGAGCAGTTCGCGCAGGTCGGCCTCGCCCAGCAGCTCGCGCAACTGATCCTGATCGATGGTCAGCGCCTGCGCCCGGCGCTCAGCCAGCGGCGCATCGCCGTCATAGAGGAAGTTGGCGACATAACTGAAGAGCAGCGACGCAGCAAAGGGCGAGGGCTTCCGCGTCTCCACCACATGCACGCGGAGCTGCCGCTGCTCGATCGCGCGCAGCGTCTCGATCAGCGCAGGCATGTCGAAGACATCGCGCAGGCATTCGCGATAGGCCTCAAGCAGCAACGGGAACGAGGGATAGCGCGAGGCCACGCTCAGCAAATCATAGGAACGCTTGCGCAACTGCCACAGCGGCGAACGAGCATCGGCGCGCCTTCGCGGCAACAGAAGCGCGCGACCGGCAGCCTCGCGGAATCGTCCCGCAAACAATGCGGTGGAGCCCAACTGGCGCAGGACCAGCGCCATCGCCTCGGCGGATTCGACCAGAAACCAATCCGGATCGGGCGGCTCGTCCGTGTCGGGAAAGCGCAGGACGAAGCCATCGTCGCCCCAGAGAGTCTCCACCTCCGGCCCGCCTGCCGCGCGAATCCGCGCACTGACCGCCATGGCCCAGGGAATGTGAATGCGGCTGCCGAAGGGCGTCAGCACGCAGACACGCCAGTCGCCCAGCTCATCGCGGCAGCGCTCGATAACAATGGTGCGATCGTCAGGCACAACGGCAGTCGCAGCCTCCTGATCGGCCAGAAACTGCATCAGATTCTCCGCCGCGCCGGGGTCAAGATCGTGTTCCGCCACCAACCGCGTCAGAGCAGCAGGTTTCGGCAGTGCGCGTAGCTCTCGCACCAAGGCACCGATGCGGCGGCCAAACTCCAGCGGCCTTCCTGGCCCATCTCCCTTCCAGAACGGCATCTTGCCTGGTTCGCCCGGAGCGGGCGTCACCAGCACGCGGTCGTGCGTGATCTCCGCAATTCGCCAGGTCGAAGCGCCCAGGATGAAGGTCTCGCCGGGATGACTCTCGAAGACCATCTCTTCGTCGAGTTCGCCGACTCGTACGGCCTTGCCCTCACTGTGCGCCAGGAAGACTCCGTAAAGCCCTCGGTCTGGAATGGTGCCAGCATTGAGGATCGCCAGCCGTGCCGCGCCGTCACGAGCTGTGACCACGTTGCGAATGCGGTCCCAGTTGAGACGCGGCCTCAGCTCGGCAAATTCGTCAGAAGGGTAAAGGCCGCTGAGCAGATCGAGCACGCCCTCGAAGGCGGCGCGACTCAAACCGCCAAAGGGCGCGGCATGGCAGACCAGCTCAAAGAGCGCATCGACGCCGACCTCGGGAGCAGGAGGGTTAGCGGAATTCGTCGTGCCCGGCTGCTTCCTGTTTTTTGATCTCTGTTCTCTGCTCTCTGCCGTTTCCGGCGGGTGCGCCACGATAGCCACCAGTTGCTGGGCAAGCACGTCGAGTGGATTGCGCGGAAAACGCGTCGACTCGATCTGCCCTTCGTGCATGGCGCGGGTCACGGCAGCGCAGGCCACCAGGTCGGCGCGGTACTTGGGAAAGAGTATCCCTTCGCTGACGGCGTCCACGTGGTGCCCGGCGCGGCCGATCCGCTGCATCCCGCTGGCCACCGAGGGCGGTGCCTCGATCTGGATGACCAAATCGACCGCACCCATGTCGATGCCCAACTCCAGCGTCGATGTGGCGCAGAGGCCGCGAATCTTGCCGGCCTTCAACTGCTCTTCAATAATGGAGCGCTGCGCGGCGGCAAGTGATCCATGATGCGCTCGAACAATGTCCTCGCCAGCCAATTCATTGAGCGCGCCGGCCAGCCGCTCGGCCACCTGGCGGCTGTTCACAAAGAGAATCGTCGAGGTGTGCGCACGAATAATTTCGAGCAGACGCGGATGAATCGCGTTCCAGATCGAGACGCGGCGCGGAGCCTGCGAGGCTGGCCCGCTGGGCAGAAATTCCTGCTCTCCCAGGTGTGCCATATTCTCAACCGGAACTTCAATTCTCAGCTTTAACTGTTTGCTTGTACTAGCGTTAACAATCGTGACTGGTCGGTAGCGCAACGCGGCAGGATCGGCAAGATCGGAAGACCATGCGGCTTCCGTTTTGGGAGCCAATTCAGCAACCGGTGCAACCTCAGGTGTCTCCACCCCACCCAGAAACCGCGCTACCTCTTCGAGTGGCCGCTGCGTGGCGGAGAGGCCGATGCGCTGAATGCGCCGCCCGGTCAGCGCTTCCAAGCGCTCGAGTGAAAGCGCCAGATGAGCACCACGCTTGGTCGGTACAAGCGCGTGAATCTCGTCGATGATGACCGTGTCCACCGTTCGCAGCGCCTCGGCGGCCTGCGAAGTGAGCAGCAGATAGAGCGACTCGGGAGTCGTGATGAGAATGTCGGCTGGATGGCGGGCAAAGCGTGCGCGTTCCCGCTGCGGCGTATCGCCGGTGCGCACGCTGATAGTAGGTTCGCGGAACTCAACGCCCATCCGCCGCGCCATGTTGGCCATGCCGGCCAAAGGCGAACGCAGGTTTCGCTCCACGTCCACGGCCAGAGCCTTCAGCGGCGAGATGTAGACGATTCGGCAGCCGGGTTTCTGTTCGGGTCGAGAGGGCTGGAGCATCAGCCGGTCCAGGCACCATAGAAATGCTGTCAGCGTCTTGCCTGTGCCGGTGGGTGCCAGAATCAGCGCGCTCTCGCCGCGGGCGATCACCGGCCAGCCCATCCGCTGCGGTGCGGTCGGCGCCTCGAAGACGGCTCGAAACCATGCCGCCGTTACCGGATGAAAGCAGGCAAAGGGATCGGCAGCCGGAAGCGGGCTGGCGGCGGGGTCGGATTTGGGCCGGTCAACAGACATCCAGATTTGAGGATAGCGCGGAAAGTAGCGAAGAGGAAGCGAAAGAACAGGAGAGACTGTTTATGATTCGGGGTTGGGAGGCAGAATCCAGACCGAAGTGAGCAAGGCGGCTCGATATTCAGGCAAACGCATGCTGCTAAGATCACCGCAGTACGCCTGTACCTCAACGGAGGAAGATCGATGATTGATGCCCCATGGAAACCAAGAAAGGTTGTGATTGTCGGCGCCGGAGCCGTTGGTTCCACCTTTGCCTATGCGCTGGCTCAGAGCGGCCTGGCCGATGAGATTCTGTTGCGCGATCACAATCACGATCTCGCTATGGGGCAGGTTCTCGATCTGGCTCATGGGCAGGCATTCTTTCCCTCGGTCCAGATTCGCGAGGGGGAAGCGGCGGATTTTGCCGATGCACACCTGATTGTCGTCACCGCCGGGTCCAAACAGCAGCCGGGCGAATCCCGCCTCGATCTGCTGCAGCGAAACGCCAAGATCATCGAGGGCATCATCGATGAGATCGTGCTCCAGAAGTCATCGGCTGTCGTGCTGATCGTGAGCAATCCGGTGGACATCCTGACCTATGTCGCCCACAAGCGCTCCGGTTGGCCGCGCGGACGCATTCTCGGCTCGGGCACCGTTCTGGATAGCGCGCGCTTCCGTCATCTATTGAGCCAGCACTGCGGCGTGGATGTGCACAATGTTCATGCTTACATTCTGGGCGAGCATGGGGACAGCGAATTCCCGGCGTGGTCGATGACGAATTTGGGCGGTCTGCCGATCGAGCAGTTTTGCAGCCAATGCGAACAGTGCGACGGCTGGGAGGCGATGCGCAGCGAAGTGGCAGACGAGGTGCGGAACTCCGCCTATCACATCATCAATTACAAAGGCGCCACATGGTTCGGCGTCGGGCTGGCCCTGACGCGAATTGCTGCAGCCATCTTGCGCAACCAGCATGGGGTCCTCACGGTCTCGTCGGTTTTGGATGGGGAGTTTGGCCTGAGCGGTGTCAGTCTTGGAGTTCCCTCGATCGTCTCCCAGAATGGCGTTGAACGGGTTCTGCATATGACTTTGCCGCCCGGCGAGCAGAGCGCACTCGAAAACTCCGCCGCCATTCTGAGAGAAACCATCGAGCAACTTGAGCTGAAACCGTAACTGGGACCAGCGCTCCAAAGATCTCAAACGCGGCTAAAGGCTGGCTAAAGTGCGCCTCTTCTAGAACATTAAGATTCCCGCATAAAGACAGCCAACCAAATGCGTTAGCGCCCACAGCCGTCCCGCGCCATCGCTTACCATGGAGTTGCCGGAACTTTTATGCGCGACCATCTGGCCACACTGCTCGACGACTTTCGACGCTTTGACCGCCAGATTGCGGTCGTCCGCTTCCAGGGTGTCCGGCGGCGGGTGACCAGCTACGGTGAAATTGCGCAACTGGCTGGGCGGTTTGCCGCGTTGCTCGCACAGCGGGGCATCGAGCCGGGCGACCGGGTTCTGCTTTGGGGAGAAAACAGCGCCGAGTGGATTGCCGCTTTCCATGGCTGCATCCAGCGCGGAGTGCTGGCGGTGCCTTTGGACGCCTACGGGACCGCCGAATTTGCCGCGCGGGTCGCTGCCGATGTCCGGCCAAAGCTGATTGTGGGCGACGCATTGATGCTGCGTCAGTTGCCGGTTGAATGGCCTCAATTGGCCTTCGAAGATTGGCCTAGTGCACTGCTTCACGGAGATGCAGGTCCAGTCTTGGGGCTTTCGCGCGAGACCCCGCTGCAGATCCTCTTCACCTCCGGCACCACCGGCGACCCCAAAGGCGTCGTGCTCACCCACGGCAACGTGCTGGCCAGCATCGAGCCCATTGAGAAAGGCGCGCAGCCTTATCTGCGCTACGAAAAGCCCTTCCATCCCCTGCGTTTTCTCGAGACGTTGCCGCTGAGCCATGTCTTCGGTCAGATGATGGGGCTGTGGGTTCCGCCGATCTTTGCAGCCGAGATCCATTTTGAAAATCGTCTCGTCGCGGCGCGGCTGATCGAGACGATCAAGCGCGAACGCATCAGCGTTCTGGCAGCAGTCCCGCGCGTCATGGCGCTGCTGAAGACTCATCTGGAAGCCAACCTGCCGGATCTGGCAGAGCGCGTAGCCGGGTCGGAGAACAAGATCGGAGCACTGAGGCGCTGGTTGCGCTTCCGCGACCTCCACGCCATCTTGGGATATAAGTTCTGGGCGCTCGTCTCTGGCGGAGGCGCTTTGGCCGGACCGCTGGAGCAGTTCTGGAACCGCTCTGGATTCGTAGTGATCCAGGGCTATGGAATGACGGAAACCTCGGCGATCGTCACGCTCAACCACCCCTTCCATGTGGCTGCGGGAACGATCGGCAAGCCTCTGCCGGGGCGCGAAGTAAAACTGGGACCGGACGGCGAAGTGCTGGTGCGCGGTGCGATGATCTCGCGAGCAACCTGGTCCGACGGAGCCTTGCAGGCGCGCAAAGATGAGTGGCTCGCAACCGGCGATCTGGCTGAGACCGCAGCTGGCGGCGAACTGCGTTTTCTGGGCCGCAAGAGCGAGGTAATTGTGACTGCGGCGGGCGTAAATATCCACCCCGAGGATCTCGAAGCAGCCATCGATCAGGAGCCTGGTGTCGCGGCCTGCGCGGTTGTGGCAATGGAGACGGCATCCGGCCCCGAGCCTTGCGCAGTGATGGCCTTTCGCGGCACCCGAAAACAGGCTGCGGCGGCCATCGAGAGCGCCAACCAGAAGCTGGCGGAGTTTCAAAGGCTCAGCCACTGGGTCTTGTGGCCCGAGCCGGACCTTCCACGCACCTCGACCGGGAAGGTGCGGCGCAAAGCTGTAGCGGCGTGGATTGCCTCGAGACAGGCCGCAACACCCAACCCGGCAGGACCTAAGTCAGCAGGACCGGGCCGAGATGCTGCCGCAACCGATTGGCTGTTGGCGCTGATCGTGCAAATCACCGGCGAAGTGCCCTCCGGCGTTGGGGATGAGTTGCTGCTCGCCGAAGACTTGCACCTGGATAGTCTGGGCCGTGTGCAATTGGCAGCGGCTCTGGAAGAACGCCTTGGGGTCTCGCCCGAAAGCGGGCTACTGGAAGAGGTTCGCACTCTCGGTGAACTGCGCCAACTGGCTGCCTTGGAGGTCAAAGAGGCGCAGTCCGAGGCCACAGAACATCCAACAGCGGAACCGATGCACGATGAGAATGTACCAGCAAATCGATTCCCCACTCACTCTGCCAGCACGGATTCCGGGATTCCGGCATTGGGAACGTCCGCGTCAGGTAGTCACTCCTTTCATGCCTCGCAGAGCGGCACTGAACCAGCGGAGTACATCTACCCCCGCTGGCCCTGGCTCCTGCCCTTTCAATGGCTCAGAGCGGCCTTCGTCGAAACCGTGATGCGCCCGCTGGTCTGGTTTCTTGCAAATCCCACCGTGGTCGCTCCCATGCCGCTGGCCGCAACCGAGCCGATGCTCATCGTCGCCAACCATGTGACGGCCTTTGATGGGCCGCTGGTGCTGTACGCGCTGCCAGGCGCGGTGCGGCGACGGATCGCGACGGCGATGGCCGGCGACATGCTCGAAGCCTACCGGCACTTCCGCAATCCCGAGAGCGCCCCGCACAACAAGAGCTTCTATCTTCCCGGTCCAGCGATCTACTCCCTGTTGACGGCCCTCTTCAATGTCTTTCCGCTGCCGCGGCAACGCAACTTCCAGCGCAGTTTTGCCCATGCCGGCGAGGCCATGGATCGCGGCTACAACGTCCTCGTCTTCCCCGAAGGCACGCGCTCGGCCGCGGGAGATCTGGCGCGATTTCGTGGAGGAATCGGCCTGCTCGCCAAGGAATCCGGAGCAGCCGTGCTTCCGGTGGCGATTCGCGGGCTCGGCGAGCTGAAGGCCGGCAGCCGCCGCTGGTTCCGCTCCGGCAAGATCGAAGTCCACGTCGGAGAGCCGATTCGCTTTTCACCCGAGGAAAGCGAGGCCGCAATCACCGCCCGTCTGCTCGCAGAGGTGAATCGGCTCCTGCACGGCTAGCTGCTATCGGCAGACAGACTCCTCCGAAAGTGCACCCCGACGGGACAATCATACTTTCTTAGCGAAGTTCACTCATATTTCACTTAGGCCGCTTGACAAACGATGCGGGCCTTGCCTATCGTTAGCAATTGGAAGGCGAGAGTGCTAGCACGTGGCTGGCGAATCTGCTCGACCGGGCGATCTGCTCAGGAAACAGGAGCGGAGACCCGCAATTCCTCGACGTTTTTCTGAAGAACCACTCAAATCCCGCGGCGGGGCAAGCCTCGCTGCGCATCCTTGAATGGATAACAAAGGAGAAGCAAAGCAATGGCATCAACATCTGTAACGACGACGTTTACCCCGCTTCACGATCGCATCCTCGTCCGCCGCCTTGAAGAGGGCGAGACGATCCGTGGTGGCATCATCATCCCCGATAGCGCCAAAGAGAAGCCCCAGGAAGGCGAAGTAATCGCCGTGGGCAAGGGCAAGTCAAACGACGAAGGCAAGGTCTTCCCCCTGGATGTGAAGGCGGGCGACAAGATCCTCTTCGGCAAGTACTCCGGCACCGAGATCAAGCTCGACGGCGACGAGTTTCTGATCATGCGCGAGGAAGAAGTTCTGGGAATTGTAAAGAAGTAGTCAGTTCCGAGTTCTCAGTTCACAGTTCTCAGTTCTCAGTAAAGACCGCCGGTTACTTGGCAGAGTTGCTGAGAATTGAAAACTTAAGACTGATAACCGCTCACTGACAATTGGCATCTGAGAACTGTGAACAGACAACTGAGAACTGTTTTAAGGAGAGTTACAAAATGGCAAAGCAGATTTTGCACGGTGAAGAATCCCGTCAGGCGATCTTGCGCGGCGTCAACACGCTGGCGGACGCGGTGAAGGCAACTCTTGGCCCCAAGGGCCGCAATGTTGTGATCGAGAAGAAGTTCGGATCGCCGACCATCACCAAGGACGGCGTGACGGTAGCCAAGGAGATCGATCTCCAGGACCCGCTGGAGAACGTGGGCGCGCAGTTGGTGCGTGAAGTCGCCTCGAAGACCTCGGACGTAGCCGGCGACGGCACGACAACCGCGACCGTGTTGGCTCAATCGATCTTCCGCGAAGGCGTGAAGACCGTGGCAGCCGGCGCAAACCCGACGGCTCTCAAGCGCGGCATCGACAAGGCAGTGGCGACGATCATCGGCACGCGCGACAAGGACGGCAAGTGGATCGATGGCGGCTCTTTGGGCAAGCTCTCGAAGCCCGTCAATGAGGGTACGGTTGCCCAGGTTGGCGCAATCTCGGCCAATGGCGACCAGGAGATCGGCGACATCATCGCCGAGGCAGTGAAGGTTGTGGGCAAGGACGGCGTCATCACCATCGAAGAGTCGAAGACCATGCACACGGGCCTCGAGACGGTCGACGGAATGCAGTTTGACCGCGGCTACCTGAGCCCCTACTTTGTGACCGATGCAGAGCGCCTCGAAGTCATCCTGGAAGAGCCCTACATCCTGATCTACGAGAAGAAGATCAGCGCGATGAAGGACCTGCTTCCCTTGCTCGAGCAAGTGGCTCGTGGCGGCAAGCCGCTCTTGATTATTGCTGAGGATGTTGAAGGCGAAGCGCTCGCTACGCTGGTTGTGAACAAGCTGCGCGGCACGCTTAACGTGGCTGCCGTCAAGGCTCCCGGCTTCGGCGACCGCCGCAAGGCGATCCTGGGCGACATTGCCATCCTGACCGGCGGCAAGGCCATCACCGAAGATCTGGGCATCAAGCTGGAAGGCGTGAAGCTCGAGGATCTGGGCAAGGCCAAGAGAATCACCATCGACAAGGACAACACCACCATCGTTGATGGCGGTGGCAAGGCCTCTGAAATCGAAGGCCGCGTCAAGGAAATCCGCGCGCAGATCGAGAAGACCACCTCGGACTACGACAAGGAAAAGCTGCAGGAGCGGCTGGCCAAGCTGGTGGGCGGCGTTGCCATCATCAAGGTGGGCGCGGCAACCGAGACCGAGCTGAAGGAGAAGAAGGCTCGCGTTGAGGATGCTCTGCACGCAACCCGTGCGGCTGTGGAAGAAGGCATCGTCCCCGGCGGCGGCGTGGCCCTGGTTCGCGCCATTCCTTCGGTCGACGCATTGATCAAGACGCTCGAAGGCGATGAAAAGATCGGCGCGCAGATTGTTCGCCGTTCGCTCGAAGAGCCACTGCGGCAGATCGTTGCCAATGCCGGCGAAGAGGGCGCGGTTGTGGTTGCCAAGGTTCTGGAATCCACCGACCAGCACTTCGGCTACAACGCGGCGACCTCGGTCTTCGAGGATCTGGTGAAGGCCGGCGTCATCGACCCGACCAAGGTCACCCGGACTGCATTGCAGAATGCGGCTTCGATCGCTGGACTGCTGCTGACCACCGAAGCACTGGTTGTCGAGATTCCGGAGCCCAAGGCGGCCCCGGCCGGCGGCGGCCACGGCGGCGGCATGGAAGGCATGTACTAAGAATCACCCCAGCGACATAGACCCGTCGCTGGGGACCCCAAGCACCTGCGGTGCGGCCAACCGCGCCTTCGGCGCAAAAAACAAAGGCTTCCAGCTTCGGCTGGGGGCCTTTTTTGTTTCAGATCTTGTTATTTTTTGGATGGGCCAATCTCGTTGGCCACCTTCAACATCTCTTCTCGCATGACGTCGTAGTCGAAGACTCCATCGATAAAACCATGCAGGGCTTGCGACTCTGGCCAATTGGGATTTTTCTCGTTTTTCCGGAACGTATCGACAGAAAAGCGTCGTTCCCCCGGCTTTTTTGCCTTGAAAAATGCCTGGTCAACCGCATCACTCTCGATCTCGATGCGGTAATTCTCCTTGCCGTCGTTCGTATAGACCATAGCGATCAAATAGGAATTATGGCTCCCCAGCGGTTCAAAAGGGTAGAGAAATACAACATAGCCGGAGTGCAGTTTTACCTTTTGGATCGGAAAGATGTGCAGCTTGGCGAAGTAGTCATCTGAGGTTTGCTTATGGATCGCAATCAGCTGTGTGATCTGCTTATCGCGCAGATCCTTATCGCCGCTCTCGGCATAGAGACGCGCCAATAACGCATTTGAACGCCAATCCTGCGGATGCGCGTTAGCGAGGGGTTTAATCAGGGATAAAGCATAACTCGTCTCGCCAGCCTCAGTTGCCGCATTTGCTGTGAGATTTGTAACCAAGTCGGCCAGCGGTGTTCCCGTCTTGAGCGCGGGAAGCAGTTTTCTACCGTTCGCCAGCACGTCGGCATCGTTGCCCTTTTGAGCGGCTTCGCGCATGGCATTCAAGAGAGCTCGATCGTTCAGACTCAGCTCAGCCAGAGGATCGCTTGACGTTTGGGCATGATCTTCGCCTGTTGAAGTTGCAGATTGTTGAGCGGTCAAACACCAAGTTGCTATCAGGAAGAACATGAGTCCAAACACGACCCATAATGGACTGAGCTTTCTCTTGATTTCCATGGTTCCCGTTATACGTAATGGACCGCGAAAATGCAAAAGCAAAGGCCCTCCGCTTCGGCTGGGAGCCTTTTCTATTCCGTATGAAGTTAGTTTGCAGCGCAGATATTCCCTTGCCGCGTTCGCGGCCTGAGGAAATTGTCAATTGCGGTCTCAGAAGGGTTCTGACTGGCTAGGAAGCCATCACAACGACCTTCGACGAGCTCATCGAAGCCGGAGTTGGAACTGGCTGTGGCCGCATCGGACGCAGCCAGCCGGCAGAGAGCCATGAGTGTGGAATCGAGAACTCAGACCATCCGCAATCGAGGCAGACCACAACATCCGGCGAGGGCGTCATCGGAGGATGGCTCAGCGTGCGAATGCAGTTGCGATAAAGGCGAATTTCGGCGGGAATGACGGAGACGGAGGAGGATTGGCACTTCGGGCAGTTCATGGATACACCTCTGAGATAAAAGCATCAGGGCAACTTCAACGCAGCAAGCGGGGCAGTGAAATGACTTTAATCTTCTTCGAACCGCGTTTCAAGAATTATTGTGCAAAAATGACCAGAAAAACAGGCAATTCGCGAACTTTGGTAATCTAGTTTCCATGATACAAACACTAAATAAAGTATTGTCAACATTTCCACGGTTTTCTTGACTGATCATAGGCCATGTTCTGACGACTTGGGTACCTTTGGGTGGGGCTCGCCGGGGAGTTAATCCTCCAGCGAGCCACTGAAAGCCACTATTGGCTGTTGGCTCTGGTCCACTCAATGCGGAGGCCGGTGCGGAAGTTGAAGGGCAGGCTGGGATAGCCGACAGGCGCGATGTGCCGGTTGTTGGTCAGGTTCTCCATCTGCCCGTAGACATTAAGCCAGGGGAGCAGCTTGTAGCTGGCGCCCAGATCCAGCTTGGCGTAGCCCCAGTCAAGATTCCGGTTGGGCAGCACCAGCGAGTTGCCCTGGTTAAGGTCCATATAACCGAGAAATGTGGAATCGTCGCTGCGGCTGGAAAAGGCCGACGAGAAGATGCCGGTGACCTTCTCCCCGGCATAGCTCGCCGTGAAGAATCCCGTGTGGGGCGGACGGCGGAAGGGCCGCGCGCCTTTGAGTGGCGAATAGATACCCACGGGAATGCCGTTGAATGTGGGAGCATAGCCCTCCAAAAGCGCTTGATTATCGCTGGAGAAGGAGCGTTGGACGACGGAATCAAGGTAAGTGTAGCCGCCTCGCAGGAAGATGCTCTTACCGATTCCGCTCTCGACCGTGGCCTCAACGCCCTGCGCGCGGAATGCAAGTGAGTTAAGGCCCAGCGAGTAGGCGTTTTCGCTATTAAGAACGCCCTGCAGTTCGCTTTGCTCGGCCGGAGTCAGGTTGGGCAGCAACGCCGGCACGAGGCCCGCACCGACCCCCTCGATCGCCCGTCCGAACTGATTGTGAAAGTAGCTTGCGCGGAAGACGATGTGCCGACCCCAGAAGGACTGTTCGCCGCCACCCTCCCATGTGCGGGTCGTCGGTCCCTGGATCGGCGAGATGTGTAATTGCTGAATCGTCGCATCTCCGCCGTGCCCCGCGAGAAATTCATAGAGAGAGCCGGTCTCCTCGGTCAGCTTGGGTTCGCGGATGCCTTGAGAGAAGCTGAAATACATCCGCGTTCCGCTGAAGAGCCCATTGCGCGGACGCACGGCATAGAAGCCCAGGCCGGCGTGCGGCGAGATGCCGTTGCCGATTAGTTGATAATGCATCACGTCCATGCCCAGCGTGTAGAAGATCCTCTCCTTCAGGAAGTCTCCGTGTGCGCCGAAGATGTAGTCGTAGTTGGTGCGATCCTTCTTAAGATCGATGCGGTACGCCGGCTCGCGCTCAACGCCGCGCTCAACCTCATACTGAAAACCGGCAAGCAAAAGCAGATGCGGAGTAAGGCGGAAATCTCCTTGATAAAGAAACTTGTCGCGCTTGTTCACGATGTCCAGCCGGTTTGGATAGACACTATAGTTCGCTGTGCTGTAGTTGAGCAGCGCTGGTCCAGTAGCGCTGTAACCATTCGCGCCTTTGATTGTGACCGGAAGGCCGTAGTAGTTGCCTGCGCCGGGCGTACCAGGAATTCCATTGCACGTACCCACGGGGATGCAAAGGCCTGCTGGATACCACTGCTGCGACTGTTCGCGCTTGCGCGTCAGGCCATACTGAAAGCGATTGTGAAAATCGGGCGTAGTCTGGTTCTCCACCGTGGCTCCGCCGTAGAGAACCTGATCGCCCTCTTTGCGGTCGTCGCTGATGTGGTAGAAGTCCCAGGTATTCGGGACGCCCGTTGCATCGACGCCGTAGCGCAGCGTGAGGCGAATCTGCGTGCTCCCGTTGAGCTGCCAGCCAATGTTGGCCGCGGAAGTCGCCACGTGGTACTCGTCCAGAGGTAGATCATTGGCCGTCTGCAGCCAACTGAAAGCGCCCAGGTAGTCCAGCTTTTTGTGCGCGCCTGCAACCTCCAGTTCTTCACGCGAAGTGGAGAGATTCCCCGCATCTGCTTGCAGCAGAATCGACGGAAAGCTCGTTGTGCCATGCGGGGTTGTCAGGCTGATGACTCCGCTATCCGCACCTGCGCCGTAGAGGCTGGACTTCGGGCCACGGTAGATCTCGGCGCGCTCCACGGCCGTGGTAGAAAGCGGGCCGTAGTCGAACTGACCGCCAAGGTCGCCGACGCTGACACCGTCAAGAAGAACTTTGTTCGAGTCCGAATCTCCGCCGCGGATAAACAGCGAGGTCTGCGCTCCCAACTGGCCGGCCTGTGCAACGAACGTTCCAGGCATGAGCCGCAGCGTGCTGGTGAGGTCGTCCCGCAAGGCAAGCTCGAGCGGCGCAATCACGCTGGTGGCGGCGCTGGTCTGCGGCTGAGGCGTGGGCGTTCCGGTAGGAGTGACCACGATGGACTCGCGCACCCACTCCGGTTCAAGCACGATGTTACGCTCGATCGAGTCCAGACGCCCTGCGTAGAAGCCGGGCGTCTCCAACTGGCGGAAGCTCGCGGCAGAGACGACGAGAAAGAAGCGTCCCTCGACACCGCTGAGAATCTGGAAGCTGCCGTCGGCCTTCGAGATATCCGAACCAACCGGCTTGCCGTCGCTGATCAGGACCACTGCGGCGCCGGTGACCTTCGCGCCAGAGGTGTCCGTAACCACGCCGCGAATCGATGCAGCCTCGGAGACCGAAACTGCGGTGATAAGAAGAAGCAGAGCGAATGCGCGCGGCAAAAAACGCGGCAGAAGATGGCGAGAGAAGAATTGCGCGGAATCAGGCATGAAGGCTCCTTCGTTCCCCTCGGAACGTAAGCGGGTTGGGGGCGCGAGGACCGGTCTCCTGACTTGCGCGTCTTCCAGCCACCTTCCCACAGACGCGCCCAAGGGCGGCTGCCTGCAGTGGTCAACATGGGCCTCCGCAACATGCGGAAAGCCCTTGGCTGGTTCCCTTCCCTGGCCGATAGAACGGGCCGCCGGGCCGGTGCGCTCACAGTTGCGGGGCAGTGACGGATTTTCACCGTCTTCCCGAGCATCCTGGCGATTGCCGTGGTAGTTTTTGCGGCTCCACAGAGCAGCAGCAGTTATGCCATGGAAGCGGTTTCCGTGACATCAACATTTTATAGTCCAAACTGGAGTGAAGTCAAAAACCTGGAGGAGTCAAGAAAGGGAACAGGGGTGCCCATTCGACTAGATTCCGTGAACGGCTACGAGCAAGTAGTGCAGAAAGGAATGGTGACCCCGGGAAGACTCGAACTTCCGACACGCAGTTTAGGAAACTGCTGCTCTATCCACCTGAGCTACGGGGCCGTTTAAAATCAGACACTTACTACGTGTAAGGGG
>Ga0302322_100000069_pt1 | contig 60593 bp, 56 predicted proteins | sample Fen_T0_2_FD_203757 | JGI IMG/M metagenome (GOLD analysis project Ga0302322, IMG submission 203757) | Peat permafrost microbial communities from Stordalen Mire near Abisko, Sweden - Fen_T0_2 | ecosystem: Environmental > Terrestrial > Soil > Wetlands > Permafrost | place: Sweden: Abisko...
CGTCAGGGCCTCACAAGGTGAGGGCGGGCCAGGTTGGGCTCGACTGAGCGAACCCTTCCTGGTCCACACTCTAGGGCCGATGTCGCGTGCTGATAGGCAAACCATCAAGGGCGAGTTGCGGAGATCAGCTCCCGTACGCACTCGCCTGGACGGCGTCCAGGGCGGCAAGGACGGCATCGATCTTCGAAGGATCCTTGACGAAGACGAGGATCTGCTTCCAGAACTCCGCGTTCATGGCCGTCGGCATGTTGTCCGAAGCGTCGAAGACGAAGGTCTTGGCATTGGCGAGAATCTCACCGGAGCGGCGGGCGATGTCGTCCGGGTAGTTCACGACGAGCTTGTTGGGGGACAGCGCGCCACCGCGACCGACCCAGATCGACTGGGCTGCCGGGGTGACCAGATACGCCATCAGGGAGCGGGCGGCCGGGGTGTCATGGAACATGCCGAACAGGTCGCCTGCGCCTTCCACGGCGCCGCTGTACGCCGGATCGATGTCCGGGAACGGGAAGAAGTCGTAGCTCGTGCCGGCGGTGCCGGTCTTGAACTTGCTGAAGCCGGTGATGAAGCTGGCCTGGTGGTGGAAGAGGCAGTTCGGGGGCGTGGTGAAGAGGCCGTCGCCGCCGTTGCCGAAGTTGGTGCTGAGGATGTAGTTAGAGCCGCCGTAGGAGGCCTTGACGACGTCGCCGTAGTCCTGGAAGGCGGCCTTGATCTTGGGATCGGACCACTTGACCTTGCCCTGGTACCACTGCTTGTAGACGTCAGGGCCGGCGGTGCGCAGAACGAAGTCTTCGATGAAGTCGGTGCCCGGCCAGCCGGAGGCGGCGCCGGATTCGAGGCCGACGCACCAGGTCGCCTTGGCCTTGCTCGCGTCGGCTGTCGCCAGGGCCTTGAGGTCGTCCCAGGTCTTGGGCGCGCCCTTACTGACATCGACCACGGCCGGGTTGTACCAGATCAGACCCTTCACGGAGGCCTTGATGAAGACGCCATAGATGTCCGTGCCGACCATGCCGAGGTTTACGAGGCCGGACGAGTTGTTGGCCTTGTAGGTGGCCGAGTCGATGACGTCGTTGAGCTTGACCAGCTTGCCGGCGGCCTGATACTCCGCCATCTGTCCGGGGCCCGGAAGGCCGGCCAGGTCGGGCAAGGTGCCCGTCTGGATGCCCTGGTTCAGGCTGGCGTTGATGTCGCGGGTACCGGTGTACTTGACCTGGACGCCCGTCTGGTTCACCCAGGGCTGGATCATGGCCAAGAACGAGGTCTGCTCATCGCCGGACCAGGTGCCCATGACCGTAAGCGTCCCACCGATGGGCCCCGTCGTCGGGGTCACGGTCGCAGTGGCGCCGGGGGCGGTGGTCACCACCGGAGCCTGCGTCACCACCGGCGAGGGCGTTGTGCTGCCACTGCTGCACGCAGACGCAGCAAGCACCACCACCACCAGCAACGCCAGTGGTCGGTGCGGCATGGTAGGAATTGCCTTGACCGAAAACACTCCTAGCCTCCTTGTCTCGTCGGGCTTTGGGCCCGCCTCTCTTCTTCCGGCTCGAGCGTCCCCATTACGAACGCTCGGAAGCCGTCTTGTCCGCCTTTCTTGGAGGTGACTGCCGGTCGGCCACGGGGCCCACCGACTCTCGGACCTTCAGATCCGTGTCGAGCAGGGTGCGTTGCGGCACGGGTTCGCCCCGTATCTGGGCCAGCAGGAGATTCCCTGCCGTCTTGCCCAGGTCGTAGGCTGGAATGCTGACGGTGGTTAGCGGCGGATCGAAGTACGCCGCCAGCGGGATGTCGTCGAATCCGACGAGCGAGACGTCGGCGGGGATCCGGAGCCGATTCGCCCGGATCGCTCCCATCGCACCGAGAGCGAGCACGTCGCTCGCCACGAAGACGGCCGTGAACGGGCGCCGCTCGAGCAGCATCGCCATGGCCTCAAAACCACTCTGCGCCACAAAGGCGCCCTCAGCTATGAGTCGCGGATCGAACTCGAGACCCGCCTCCGTGAGGGCAAGCTGGTATCCGGCGAGGCGCTCCGCCGCGGACGTGTATGTCAGATGAGCATTAGTGATCATCGCGATGCTCGTGTGACCCTGGTCGATCAGGTGCCGGACTGCTGCCCGCGCCCCAGCTACGTTGTCGACGTCAACGCTCGGTGAATTCAGCCTCGCAGCGTGGCCCTGCAGCACCATCGGGAACCCGTCATCGAGGACCCGACGAAGCTCCGCGTCGTCGGCGAGAGGCCCGGATACCACCAGCCCGTCGACGCGGCGCGACTGGAGCAACCGGCGATATCCCCCGGGCACCGGAGGCAGCGACTCGACGAGAACCTGGTAACCCGCCTCCCGCGCAGCGTCCCCAAGGCCCTGCACGGTCTGCGGCAACAACGCGTCCGAAGCGACCTGGCCAGGATCCTGGCGCAGCACCAGGCCGATCGTCAGACTGGCGCCGCGCGCGAGCTGACTCGCGGGCGCGTTGGGCTGGTAGCCAAGGACGCTCGCTGCGTCAAGCACCCGGTCGCGCGTTGCCGGGCTGATCGCCATGTCTTCCCGTGCGTTCAGCACGAAAGAGACCGTAGTCCGAGAGACACCTGCTAGACGAGCTACGTCGATGCTCGTCGGCCGGCTCCGAGCCATTCCTCTTCCTCCTGAACCACAGATCCAGCTCGGGTCGTGTCAGTGGCGAGCGGAGCGCGGAGAGTGATATCAGATCACTAACGCCCGTTACTGACGCGCAGAAGATAGTCCCATGGTTCCGGCGCCGTCAAGCGGATTCTTCCGGGATGCGACAACGCCCCGGAGGCGACCCTACGAACCCGCTGCGAGAGTGAGCGCGGCTCAGGAATGCCGTCTTCTGGTCGGTTCCAACCAATAACCCCTTGACTTGCGGTTTCTGGCTGTGCTTAGCTAACCCGCGTCAGTAAATGGCGTTACTCGCGACTCGGCGCAGAGACCGGTGAGCGGGTTATCACTGCAACTGACACGCGCGGCGGTTTGCGCGGAACGCCTGCGGGAGCACTAGATCTATGAAGCGTTCTGAGGTTCCTGGTCCCAGCGGCCCGCGCCGGGAAACGCCTCGCTCGCGTTCGGCACGGTCGATCCAGCGGACCAACGCGATCGACGTCTGGCAAATCCGCGAGACCGCCTTCGACCTCACAATGCTTGCCCGCAACGAGGCGATCCTCGCCCTCGGCAACGGCAACATCGGCTTCCGAGGCAACTTCGAGGATGGCGGGTACAACGTCGCCGACGGCACGTACATCAATGGCTTCTTCGAGGAGGAGCCGATCGTTTATCCCGAGCCGGCCTATGGATACGCTCGGACGCGCCAGGTGATGCTCAACGTGGCCGACACGAAGCCGATCCGGCTCTTTATCGGCGACGAGCGGTTCGACCTGCGGACCGGCCGGATCGAGCACTATGAGCGGTGCCTGGATCTCCGCCAGGGCGTTCTATCGCGCCGCGTTCGATGGCGTTCACCGAACGGCCTCCTCGCCGACATCCACATCCGTCGCCTCGTCTCCCTTGCCCGGTGCGAGGTCGCCGCCATCGACTACGCGGTGACACTTCATGACGGAGACGCCCCTGTCAGGTTCGAATCGCTGATCGACGGCGCGACGGAGAACCAGCAGACCGGCGATGACCCGAGGATCGGTAGTCGTCTCGGTTCCCAGTCGTTGCTGCCGGTGTACGAGAAGGCGACCGGCTCCTCGGGGGTACTCGTCCAGAGAGCCCGCAACAGCCGCAATACCGTGGCTGCTGCGGCGGATCACGAATGGACCACGGGCGAGATGCGAGCGGGAGTGGAGCCCGACCCGCCGACGGGAGCCTCCAGGATCCGATTCACGCTCGCTGCCGACGCTCAGGCTGAAATGCCGGTCACGCTGACGAAGTACATCGCCTACCGCACCTCCCTTGAGTACCCCGGCGATGACCTGGCGGACGCCGCGCAGCACGACGCGGCTGCCGCGAAGTCGGTCGGTTTCGAGACCTTGCTGGCCGAGCAACGCCACGAGCTCGACCGCTACTGGGCAATCGCCGACGTCCGGATCGACGGCGACAACGCGCTGCAGCAGGGGATCCGCTTCAACCTGTTCAGCCTCTTGCAGGCCGCCGGCCGTGACGGACGGACGAGCATCGCCGCGAAAGGGCTGTCGGGCGAGGGCTACGAGGGCCACTACTTCTGGGATGCGGAGACATATGCCCTCCCCTACTTCATCTACACCCACCCGGACATCGCCCGGCAGCTGCTTCTGTTCCGCTGCCGCACCCTGGACAAGGCACGGAGCCGTGCCCGCGAGCTCGGCCACCGCGGCGCGCTGTTTCCGTGGCGAACGATCGCCGGCGAGGAGACTTCGCCGTACTTCCCCGCGGGGACGGCGCAATATCACATCGACGCCGACATCGCGTTCGCGCTGGGGAAGTACGTTTCCGCGACGGGAGATCGCACTCTGCTGCTGGAGGGCGGAGCGGAGCTGGTATTCGAGACGGCGAGGTTCTGGCGCGACCTCGGCTGTTACGTTGCCGAACAGGGCGATGAGTTTTGCATCAACGAGGTTACCGGCCCAGACGAGTACACCGCCCTCGTGAACAACAACTTCTACACGAACCTGATGGCGCAGTGGAACCTCGAGTACGCCTGGTCGGTGGCGCGAGACCTCGCCTCGACGGACCCGGACGAGTACCGGAGGATCGCGTCCGCCCTATCGCTCGCGCCCGCCGAGGTGGACGAATGGGCCCGCGCCGCGGCACGGATGCGCCTGCCGTTCCATCGGGGCCTCGGCATACACGCCCAGGACGATCTGTTCCTGACACGCGCCGTCTGGGATTTCGCCGGCACGCCACCCGAGAACTATCCGCTCCTCCTTCACTATCACCCGCTCAACGTCTACCGCTTTCAGGTTCTGAAGCAACCCGATGTGGTGCTGGCCCAGGTGCTGCTGCCGGATAAATTTACGATGGCCGAGAAGAAGCGGAACTTCGACTACTACGACCCATTGACCACTGGAGACTCGTCGCTTGCCCCGTGCATCCAGAGCGTTGCTGCGGCCGAGCTCGGCTATACGGAAAGGGCCTACTCCTACTTCCAGCGGACGGCCAGGATGGACCTCGACGATGTCGGGGGCAACACCGAGGCCGGGGTCCACACCGCCGCAATGGCCGGGACGTGGATGTCACTCGTCTATGGCTTCGCGGGCATGCGGGACCGTCAGCCTCGGCTGAGCTTCGATCCCCGCCTCCCCGCGCCACTGACCGGCATGCGCATCCGCCTGCGGGTGCACGGCCGTCTTCTCGAAGTCAGCCTGACCCATCGTGACGCAACATACGTGCTCCTCGAAGGGGACCCGCTCTCCATCTCGCACCGCGGCCGCACCATCGAGCTGACGCCCGGCGTGGCCTCGTCGGCCGGCCTCTTGCCCGAGCTCCAGGCCGTCATCTTCGATCTCGACGGGGTCGTGACACACACCGCCGAGTACCACTACCTGGCCTGGAAGCGGCTCGCCGACGAGCTCGGGCTTCCGTTCGATCGAGAAGTGAACGAGCGTATGAAGGGCGTCAGCAGACAGGCGAGTTTGGACATCCTGCTCGACCACGCCAAGGTCGATCTGCCGGCCGAGGAAAAGGAGCGTCTCGCCGCCCGCAAGAACCAGTACTTCAGAGAGCTGATCGAGACGATCCAACCTGGCGATCTGCTGCCGGGCATAGCGGAGCTTTTAACCTCGCTTCGGGCTGCCGGAGTCCGGATCGCTATTGCCTCGGTGAGCCACAACGTGTGGGAGATCGTCCGACGGCTCGGGATCGCCGACTCGATCGACGCCATCGTGGACCCAGCCAAGCTCGTCAAGGGAAAGCCCGACCCAGAGGTATTCTTCCAGGCCGCGGAAATGCTCGGCGTCCCCCTGGAGAACTGCGCCGCCATCGAGGACGCGCAAGTCGGCATCGAGGCGATCAGGGCCGCCCGCATGTTCGCGATCGGAATCGGCCACAACTTGGCCGGTGCTGACTGGCGCCTGGACGGAACCGAGCAGCTCACGTACGCAGCCCTCGTGCGGCTGTTTCGGACTCACGGCGCCCGGACGGTCACCGAACGCGGTAAACCGGTCTCGCCCGAAGCGTGACTTCCGTCGATCCCGTCTCACCGCGCGCGCAGATTCAGTCGGCAGCCGGCCGCCGCTTCGAGGCTCTCGCCGTGACGCGCGACCTCTGGACCGATCCGCAGGTCCAGCTGCATCTGGCCGCGCTAGCGGCGACCGGGATGGGAACGACTATTCTCGGTGTCCGCGCTGGGCGAGGCCGCCGGACAAGTGACGCCGGCTCGCGGGATGTTCGGCCGCACGCTCAGGTGGACACACTTGCCGGGCTGCTCGAGCTGTGGTGGTCGGAAGGAACGCGACCATCTGAAGGTGCCGTTCTGGGCGGCGCAGTGCCATCCGATAGAGAGTCGCTCTCGGGCCCCGAGAGCGCGCAGGAACGCGGGACCGGGGAGCCAATCTGGCTGACGGTCACGCCCCACTCGGCCTGCGCTCTCATGAGTGATCAGCTCCGGCGACGTGGCCGGCTGGATCTGCCGGCGATGCCCGCGGAGTCGTCGTGGACGGTCGTCATCGATGGCGTCGATCCGGCCCGGGAAGCCGCCCGCGACGTCCGGCTGGCGATGGTCGACGGCGTGGCGGGAACGCTCGGCAGCCCCCTGGTTGGTTACGCTCCCGCCCGGCGCGAGGCTTACGTGGCCGGTGTCTACACCGGCACCGGCGGTACCACGGACATGCTCCGTATGCCGGATTGGACGCGCGTCGCCGGCAACCTGGACGATGGCCGGCCGGTGCGTCGAGTCCTGGATCTGCGCACCGGGCTCGTGCACCACGATCTGGGCACGGAGTTTGGCCGCGTGCGTGCGGTCGCTTTCGCATCGCGCGCCAGGCCCGGCCTTGGCGTCCTCCGTGCGGGAGGGGCAGGGGCTCGGCGCCCTCGGGGCGGGCTGCTCGTAGCCGAACCTGCCTCGGGCGGCTCCGCGCTGGGGCCGGACGCGACCGGCAGCACGGCGGCGTTCCGGCTCGAAGCGAGTTCAGGTGGCGCAGCCATCGCGGCGCAGGAGACGGAGCTGGGCGCGGGCCGGGAACGTCGCCTCGATCGACTTGTAGCCATCCGCGCGAGCGGACACCGGGCCCCGCGCGAGGCGGCGGCGCGATCCCTCCTGGCCGATGCCAAGGAAATGGGCTTCGACCGCCTCCTCGCCGAGCAGCGCTCTGCCTGGGCGACGCGCTGGGCGGACGCGGATATCCGTATCGAAGGCGACGTCGAGATGCAACGGGCCATCCGCTTCGCGCTGTTCGAGCTGATGGCGCACGTGCCGAATCTGGGCGAAGCGGCCATCGGACCTCGGGGCGTGACGGGCGACCACTATCGCGGTCACGTCTTCTGGGATTCGGATGTCTTCATCCTGCCGTTTCTCGCAGCCACGCATCCGCCGGCGGCACGAGCGATGCTCGAGTACCGGATTCGCCGGCTGGACGCTGCTCGCGCCGCGGCCCGAGAGGGCGGGTTCGCCGGCGCCTGGTTCCCGTGGGAGTCGGCCCAGGACGGTCGCGACGTCACGCCGACGTGGGTCGTCGGAGGGGATGGCCTGCCGCTGCGAGTCCTGAATGCCGAGCACGAGCTGCACATCGTGTCGGATGTGGCTTGGGCGGCGGCAACATATGCGGACTGGACGGGCGATCGGGTCTTTGCGACTGGACCCGGTGGCGAGTTGCTCGTCGAGACGGCACGCTTTTGGGCGTCGCGCTTCGAACGCGCGGCTGACGGCTCAGCGCACCTGCCGCGGGTCATCGGGCCCGACGAGTATCACGAGCTGGTCGTTGACGACGCCTTCACAAACGTGATGGCCCGCTGGAACCTGCGACGTGCCGCAGCCTGGGGAAACGGCCCCCTCGCTCCGAGGGCTCAGGCCGGTGCATATCTACCCGCCGGCCCCCGTGAGCGGGCAGCCTGGCTTGAGCTAGCCGACCGCATCGTCGACGGGTTCGATCCGGCTTCGGGCATCTACGAGCAGTTCGAAGGCTTCTTCTCGCTGGAGCCGGTCAAGATCGCAGAGCTGACGACGCGTCCAGTCCGGGGCGACGTCTTCCTTGGCCGCGAGCGGACGGCCCAGGCGCAATGCGTGAAGCAGCCGGACGTCCTGATGCTCTACCACCTCGTGCCGGACGAGCTCGCTCCGGGCACGCTCGCGGCAAACCTGGACTTCTACGACCCGCGAACGGCCTATGGCAGCTCGCTTTCGCCGGGCATTCACGCGGCCCTGATGGCCCGGGCGGGACGAGCCGAAGAAGCGCTCGCAGCGCTCCGACTGACGGCCTTCTTCGACCTGGACGACGACCACGGCCGATCGGCCGACGGGTTGCACCTGGCAACAATGGGCAGCCTCTGGCAGGCGATCGTGCTGGGTTTCGCGGGCCTTCGACCTGCGGGCGACCAGCTGACTCTCGACCCCCGCCTGCCGTCGGGCTGGGTCGCGCTCGATGTTCCGTTCAGGCTGCAGGGTCGGCAGGTCCGCGTTCGCATCGAGCAGGATCGCCTGCAGCTATGGGCAAAGAGGCCGGTAACGGTCCGAGTGGCCGGGGTGAAGCCGATCGTGGTGGACCGGGACGGCAGTGTCCTCGTGCGGCGTGGCGATGGGTGGTCGCTGTCCGATTGACTACGCGGCGCTATCGTCCGATCCCGAGCTCACCCTGGCCCGCCCGCCGGGCGCGATGATCTCGAGTTGAAGCAGGGCCGCGTCTATTCCTTGCGGCCGGCCGGCGAAAACACCTAGCGCGTCTTTGGCGACCTGGGCACGCGGCTGACATCCGAATCCGCGTCGACTTCGATGCCGTACTTCTTTGCAGCGGAAAGGATCCTGCGCCTCGCAGTTTCCTTGGCCGCCGGGTTGTCGAAATCGGTCTGATCGAACCGGGATATCGCGTTGCGCACGTGGGACTCGTCGTGGATCGGGAGATGCTCTCCACCTCTCGAGTCGACATATGCGAACTGGTTTGAGTTGAGCTTGTTGCGATCCGCCGCGTCGAGTTCCGGCATGGTGACACTCCTGACTGCGTGTTGAAGCCAATGGTGGGCCCATGTGACCGCCGAAGCTTTCGTGCTTGTTTGTCTCCGTCAGCAGGTCACGTGCAGGATCGCGTACACATCGTCGGGGTCGATGGCGGCGAGCAGGAGGCATGCCTCGCTGGTCGGAAGCGCCTCGACGGCGATCCCTCGCCGCTTCGCTTCCTCGCCCACCTCGGCCGCTATCGGGAGTTGGCCGCGCGCGCCGGTGCCGATGATGAGACGCTTGCCGCCCCATGGGATCTGCTCGGCGGCGGACAAGGGCGTGTGCCGGGCCCGGCCCTGGAGCGCCTTCGAAGGGGCCTTGTCCCGTTTGCGGATCTTCCCGCCTTCGATCACAACGTCGCGGTTGTAGCGCTCGCCCTCGATCTTGAGCTGTCCGAACGCGACCAACTCGACCTTCATCGACGCATTCTGCCACTGCGTGGGCGGGGCGCAACCGGACGCAATTCCACACCACGACGTGGGACTCCAGTGCCGCCGGAGAGGTCGGGGCCGTACGCTGGCCGTCCTCGGACCGGGTCGGCGTTCCAGCCATAAGCCCCGTGCTTCGGCTCAGCCCAACGTGGAGGTCGCGATGATCTTGGTGCGGATGGTATTCCAGGCGAAGTTCGGAACCGGTGGGAAACTCGCCGCGACCCTCAGCGAGGCGTCCGGCCCGCTGGGGGCCGAATTGGGGACGCTGCGCCGGTGGCGCGTGCTCACCGACCTGTCCGGCTCGTTCGACACCGTCGTCCAGGAGATCGAGGTCGAGAGTCTCGCGGAGTGGGAGAAGCTGCGCGTCAAGCTCTTCCAGAGCACGGCTTTCCGCGACTCGATGGCCGTGGTGGCCGAGCTGGTCGTTTCGGGCCACAACGAGCTGTGGACAATCGAGGGACAGGGCTAGTCGGCCCCGCCGTGCGCGAGAGGGCGACTTCCCGGATCGATCGGCTGGCCCTACGCGACCGTCGTGCCCGTGGCTGACTCTCAACGGGGCTGACCGCCGGGAGCGGTGAGGCCGTACCGGGCGACGAGATCCGGAACCTCCGACAGATCGAACGCGAGACCAAAGCGTCCAGCGATCGCGCCCATGGTCGACGGGTCTGGAAGCCCGCCTGCGGCCGCGACGGCCTCGGCCAGCTCGACGAAGTACTTCTCGAACCCAGCGGGGCTGATGATCTCGATCATGCGAGCGGGAGAGCTGCCGGCATTCCACATCGAGTGGAGTTCGCCGCGGGGCTTGACGATGTAGCCTCCGGCCGCGAGCGTGACTTCCTTGCCGTTTGACCGGAAGCCGATATCGCCCATGACGACGTACGAGATCTCGTCCTCGAGCGTGTGCGTGTGCGGCGGGACGAGGGCACCCGGCGAGAAGACGTGTTCCACGATCGAGATCGAACCCGTCTCGGCGGAGGAGAGACGCGTCGTCGCCGTCAGGCCGGGGATGAGGGGGGCATCCGGGCGATTGGGTTCGACTACTGCGAGATGTGCGCTGGCCAACGTGAGCATGAGACGCCTCCTGGAAGTTCGTGAGTCAGTGGTGTATCGTGAACGTGACGATCCTCACCCCCGGATGGCGCCCTGTCAATGGCTGAACACAACCGTCTCACGAAATCACATAGGACGTATCGCCTGCGTGCCCGTGCAGCCGGCATGGACCGGACGCGCGAGCGGATCACACGCGCGGCGGTGGAGTTGCACGGGACGATCGGCCCGGCCGCAACGACGATGAGCGCCGTCGCCGAACTCGCCGGGGTCACGCGGGCGACCCTATACCGCCATTTTCCAAACGAGGAGGCACTGTTCACGGCGTGCAGTTCGGACTGGCTTGCCGCGAACCCCCGCCCGGATCCTGCGGGCTGGACCGCAATCGCCGATCCCGCCCGCCGGCTCGGCGCGGCACTCGACGAGCTCTACGCCTACTACCGCTCGACGGAGCGGATGCGAACGAACCTTCTCCGCGACATCGCGGTGATCCCTGAGATGTTCCGCCCGGGCATCGTCGCGTTTCCGACTGCCACGGTCGAGGTCCTGGAGGCCGGCTGGCCGGGACCGTCGCGGGCGGGCCTGCGACATGCAGCCATCGGGCATGCGGTCGGCTTCGAGACGTGGCGATCGCTTGCCGCGGAGGATTTGACGGACGCACAGGCCGCAGAGCTGATGGTCCGGTTCGTCACATCGATTGGACCGGCGGACGAGACGAGCTAACCGTGGCCGTTACGCTCTTCTGGTCGCGCTCTCCTGACGCAGACCATCAAATCGAAATGAGTCCCCCGTGAACGACAGACCGCATGTCTACGCTGCCCTCGGCAGCGAACCGATCCGCACGATCGGGCGCCCATGAGCGAGCCGGCCCTGAGTGACGCCTCAACCACGGCCCCGCAGTGCACTCGCTGTGCAGTTGCGATCCTGCTCGATGGAACCGATGTCGAGGAGCGGCGCGCCGAGGCGGCCGGATGGCACGAATTCCACAGCCTGGTCGATCTACTGGCGGTCGCCGAAGCCAACGAACCTGGGTACTTCAGTGAAGGCTGGAGTGTTTGCGACGTAGTCGGCCACGTGGGCGCATGGATGGCGCAAGCCGGCCAGATGTTCGAGCAGATGGGTGCAGGCACGTACGTCGAGGGCGAACTCGATGTCGATGAGGCCAACGCCCGCTTCCTCGAGATGATGCGCGGCATACCTTTCGAGACGGTGCACACTCAGGCTTGGGCGGCCCGCTGGTGGATGCTGCGCGTCTGGTCGAGACTCCCCGAACCGACGGCGTCGAACAGTCGATGGCTGGCTACGGCCGGCGGCGAGCACTACGCCGAGCACCTGCCGCGGCTCCAAGTTTGGACCCAGGAACTGATCGCTCGCCGCCCCAAGCAGCCGAGTCCGGGAAAGGAATAGGTCGCCGATGTCCAAACATCCTGGGATCGATCCCTCGGTGCCGCCGAGCGGGCCGGGCTGCGTCGAGTGCGAGGCGACCGGCGGTTGGTGGTTCCATCTGCGCCGCTGCGCCCAGTGCGGCCATGTCGGCTGCTGCGACTCGTCGCCGTCCCAACACGCCAGCCGCCACGCACGGGACGTCGGTCATCCGGTCGTCCAGAGCTATGAGCCGGGCGAGGATTGGTTCTGGAACTTCGCGACCGAAGAAGACCTCGACGGGCCCGAACTTGCGCCACCGGTGCACCACCCGCTGAACCAGCCCGCGCCTGGGCCGGCCGGCCGAGTCCCGAAGGATTGGGAGCACCACCTGCACTGATACTCGGTGTCGCGGCCGACTATTTGCCGCCGCGATCGGGGTCTACGTCGGAATTGGGGTCGGAGCCGGGGTTGGCGTGGGATCCGGGGTTGGTACGGGAGTCGGCGTCGGCGTCGGAGTGGGCGTGGGCGTCGGAGTCGGAGTCGGAGTCGGAGTCGGAGTCGGCGTCGGAGTCGGCTTGGGAGTCGGCGTCGGAGTCGGCTTGGGAGTCGGCGTCGGAGTCGGCGTCGGAGTCGGCTTGGGAGTCGAGCCGGGCTTCGGACTGCCGGTCGGGTTCGGATGTGAAGTAGGGCTCGAGGTCCTCGACGGCCCGGCCGAAGCCATCGGCGTGGGCGTGCCGAACCCGGTTGGGTCCGGGGTCGCATCAACCGACGGACTCCCGAACGCGGCTCCTGCTTCGACGACTTCGGTCGCCAGGGGCGCGGCTATCGTGCCGATCGAGCCCAGGGCGACCGCTTGCGAGCCACCGCTGCCGGGCGACATCGCCATGACCACATAGCCCCCTCCGAAGACCAGCAACGCCAGGGCGGCAGCGACGGCGACCTTCTTGCGCACGCCACGGCCACGGCCCCGGCTCGGAGGCCGCCGCAGCGAGAGGTCGGGCAGCAGGACGATCGCGGCTTCTCGACGAAGAGGCGCAAGGGGCGTCGCCGACACGGGCTGGACCGGAGCTGGCCGGACCGGCGGCGGCTGGACCGGCGGCGGCTGGACCGGCGGCTGGAAGGCCGTGAGCATAGCCGACACGGGCGGGGCCGCGACGGCCGGGGCCGCGACGGATGGCGCCGCGACCGGCACGACGGCAGCCGCCGCGGCCACCAACGGCGGGGCCGGTGCCGTCTCGACCAGCGGAGCGGGGACCGCTACGATCCGCGCCCCAAGCGAGCATGCCCGGCAAGCGTGACTGGGGCCGTGCCAACAGTCTTCGCACACGAACTGGCGGCACGACCGGCAGAGATCGAAACCCTGGACGAACGCGCGATAAGCCGCGTCTTGCACCGCAGTCTGGATCTGCAGGCGGGCCTCGGCGCGACCTGTCTCAAGGCTCTCATGGAGCCGGACTGATCGGCCGAGCCCCATTCGGGCCGCGCGGAACGAGTCGACCAGGCTGAGCGGGCCCTCCGTCGGCGGGACGTATCGCTTGTGGCACCGCTCGCACTCGTCGACGAGAGCGAGCGACTCGGGGGACGCGAGCATTGATTCGCCTCGGTCGGCGGCACACGAAAAGCGTCAACTGACGCCGGGATGATCGAACTAGCCTCGATCATCCCAACGCTACCCCCCGGGCACCGAAAGCCACCGGAGGCTTGCGCCTAGTGAGACTCCGAATCAGGCCTGCGGCTGCTCGACGATGACCAACCGGTTGCCGTCCTGATCGCGGAACGCGAACATCGGCACCGGATAGCGCAGGATCTCCGCGTCCACGTCCACTCCGCGGGCCGTTAGCTCGGCGTGAGCTTCCGCGGCGTCGGCGGTCGTGAACCGCACCTGCGTGTCTATCCCCGCCGGCGAGCCTTCGCCCGCCAGAACCAGCGCGATCGACGTCGGCGAGCCCGGAGGCACGACCTCGGCCCAGCGCCCGCCCGGACCGAACATCATGTCGATGCCCTTTGCGAAGCCTAGCTTGCCGAGATAGAACTCGAGGGCCCGGTCCTGATCGACAACGGGCACTCCTACGGTCCTGACCCCCGTTATGGGGGAAGTGGTCTGGTCGGCGGACATTTCGACACTCCTGTTCGCTGGTCGCCCAGCTTCGAATGGCTGAATGGAAGAGAGGCTCGGCGGTCAGTCCTCGAGCAAATGCTGGAGCTCGACCAGGCGCGCGCGCCAGAGGGCTTTCATGGCGTCCGCGGCCTCGGTATCCGGCAAGCGCTCATGCCCGACGGCGACGGAGCTGCGTGTCTCGCCTTTGGCTATGAAGCCGACGGCAACCCGAGAAGCACCGCCCTCCCAATCGAAGCGGGCGGATCTTGGCGGCGTCGAGACGCGCAGGCGAAGCGAGACGCCGGGCAGCCAGCGCGCCCGGAGATCTTCGTCGAGGAATGCCGCAAAGAGGCGTTCGACCGGAACCGCGACGGTCTTCGAGGCGGTGACGTTGAAACCGCCGGTCCGCTCTCCGGGCTTCCGCCGACCGATCGCGACTTCGTAGCCGACGGTCACTTCCTGCGACCACCAGCTGGACACGCCGTGCTCGGAGTTGAGCCACGCGGCGATTACGCGGTGAGGTCGATCCGCGCCGCCCCACTCGTCGAGGGCGGCGTACCACTCGGGCCAGGTGTGACCCGTCCGAGCCGCGACGGCCTCGTCGGAACTCTGATGGCCGCCTCGCACTGAGGCCGGATTTGCGGCTCCCGCCGGGGCGGCTTGGGCCGCGGCCTGCTCTGGGGCGGCCTCGACGACGGGCGGGACGGGCGTCTGCCCTGCGTCGGTCGAAGACTTGGCCAGCACCTGGCGGCGGGCGGCGGTGTACCGCTCTCCCGTCCGTGACATGCGATCCCGGACCCGGTGCTTGAGGGATTTCTGCGTGGTCATGGTCGGTTCCCTTGCTGACGCTCGCCGCTCACCCACGCTGCGCCGCGATCGCCGGAAGGGACCGGTGACCAACTCCCGAGGACCGGTGTCCCCTTTGCCCCGATCGAGCCGGCGGCGTGGGCGCCGGAGCGAGGTTGCGCGCGGGAGAGCGCTGCTCGGGAAGCATAGGGCGGCGGCGGGACCGATTGAACAGGTGTGCCGCATCGTGGACCGGCGGAGAGTCGGCCGGTCTCAGGTCACCGAACGCGGAAGGGCGCACCGTGCCCGGGGATCACGACGTCGACGCCGGCGAGCAGACGCTGCCGGTTGCGGGCGAGGGCCTCCGTGTCGGTCGAGTACGGATCGACCTCGGGCGTACGGTCCGACCGCCACCACAAGTGAGTGAATGCGTGGCGGCCGTCGGCACTGTCGACGACAAGGCTTGCGTCTTGCGGGCTGTGTCCCGGCGTAATCCAGATCGTGGTGTTGGGCGCGATCTGGAACCCTTCGCCCCGATGGGCGTTTACCTGGTCATCGCGGCGCACGGACCGGAAGTCGACGATCTCCGCCTGACGGAAGAGCGCGATGTTGACGGTATGGTCCAGATGGTGATGCGAGACGAAGACGTGGGTCACATCGTCCGCCGAGATGCCGAGCCGCTCCAGCGGATCGAGGATCAACGCGCGGCTCTTGACCATGCCCGGATCGACGACGATCACTCGGTCACCGTCGCGGACCAGACCGACCGTTCCGGCAACCGACGGCGAGTCCGCGTACCCGACGACGAGGATATCGACCCGCGCCAAAGCGATGCCTTCAGCAGCCGGCCCCAATTCGCTCTGTCCCATTCGACAGCCTCCCGACTCCCCCACCTCGCCGAACTCTAGCAAGTTCACGGAGCCGTCTGCCCGACGCGGGCCGGGCGTCCATCGGTGTCGCGCCAAATAGGGCACCTGCCGCATAGGCCGGGCCAAATAGGGGTGGATAGCTTACGTTAGCGTCGGGACTCCGCCGCGCTGGAGCCCGGGGGCCCCTCGACCGGAGAGTGGCTATGAAACCCAACGTCAGGCGAGGCGCGATGGCCTGCTTGATCATGTCGGGCATATTCGCCGCGACAGCTGCCGGGTCATCGAGCACACCGGTGATGACGTTCGTCATCACTCTCGGGGTGACTCTGACGGCGACCACGGCCGTGGTCGCCTTGCTGGTCGCCGCATCTTCCCAATCAGCAGCGCCAGCATCCGGGACGCAACTAGCAGGCTTCTGGATCCGCGCGGCGGCATTTGCCCTGGACTGGATACCGTTCGTCTTGATCGGTCTAGTCCTGGCGCCGCTCGGAAACGCGACGGATTTCGTCCTCTTGGTCTTCGGTTTCGTCTACTTCGTCGGCCTGTGGGTCACGACCGGTCAGACGCTCGGAATGCGGGCGGTTGGTCTGCGCGTTGTCCGACAGGACGGCGGCCCGATCGGCTGGGTCAATGCCGCGTTGCGGTTCTTCGGCTTGTTCGCAGCCTTCTTGTGTCTCTATGTTGGCGTCATCTGGGTCGCGTTCGACTCGCGTAAGCGAGGCTGGGCCGACTTGCTTGGCGGCACACTGGTGATCCGAACCAGCTAGATTCTCCACCGCAACGGCCCCCGGTCGATACATCGGTGCCGTCGGGGGCCACTTTCCTCCACCGGCGCGGGCGTTTGTCGGCGCCGCCTTCAGGACAGGGAGTGACATGGCCGAAGTGCTGCTATTCCACCACGCGCAGGGCCAGACGCCTGGGTTCCACGCCTTCGCCGACGAATTGCGACGAGCCGGGCACACCGTCCACACGCCCGACCTCTTCGACGGCCGCACCTTCGACAGCATAGATGCGGGCCTGGCGTACGCCGCGGAGATCGGTTTCCCCCGCGAGGTCATTGGACGCGGGGTTCGCGCGGCGGAGGGTCTCCCGGCGGAGCTTGTCTACGCGGGGTTCTCGCTCGGGGTGCTGCCGGCGCAGAAGCTCGCGCAGACTCGGCCCGGGGCTCGCGGCGCGCTGCTCTTCTACTCATGCGTGCCGACGTCGGTGTTCGGGTCCGCGTGGCCGGCAGGCGTGCCGGTCCAGATCCACGGCATGGACGCCGACCCGATCTTCGTGGACGAGGGGGACATCGACGCCGCCCGCGCAATCGTCGAATCCTCGGCAGATGCGGAGCTCTTTCTGTACCCCGGCGACCAGCACTATTTCGCCGACTCCAGCCTGCCGTCGTACCGCGCCGGCGCCGCGGAGCTCCTCCGCAAGCGTGTGCTCGAGTTTCTCGCGACCCGGTGAGCGAGCGTCGCGATGGTCATTCCGGGGCCGGGCCTAGGCCGACTTCGCGGCTGCCAGTTCTCTGCGTGCCCGCGGCATCGGCGGCCCGACCAGCCGCGCGAACTCATCGCGAATGACTTCGTAGCACTCGCACGCCGCGCCCTCGAGCCCGACCCGATCGACGATCTCGACCGAACCGCGGCGGTAGACGATCAACTCTTGTTCACACAGGTGAGACACGACGGCAGACAGGGTCTGACGGCGCACGCCGAGCATGAACGCCAGGAACTCATGAGTCATGGTGAGCTCGTTCTGTGGCACCCGGTCGTCCATTTCGAGCAGCCAACGTGCCGCCCGGGCCTCCACGGTGTGAAAGCGCTCGCAGCCGATGATCTGGGCGCGAATCTCAAGGACGGCTTGGGTGTAGCCGTGTAGAACGGTCAGCAGCGGCGCATTGCGAGCAACCTCTGCCCGGAAATCCGCGGCCCTCATGCGCAGGAACGTTCCGGGTGCCTGGCAAATCACCTCCATCGGAAAGGTGTCACTGCCCAGGTAGACCGCGAGACCAACCATGCCGTCACTACCGACAAGATTGACCGCCACGGCCGAGCCGTTGCTCATCTGCTGGATCACAGACAGGACGCCGGTCTCCGGAAAGTAGACATGCCGGATCGGCTTGTCCGGAGCCATGACTCGGGCGTGAAGCTCCAACTCGACGGACTCGAATCCTTCCCGCAACTGCGCTTCGGCAGCCGGGTCTGCGGCGCGCAGCGCTGCAAGGAGACGGTTTCGGGCCGGGAGTGAGTCCCCCATCGCTCGGGATCCTTTCCGCGCTGCCAGCCATGTAACCCGCGGCCACATCGCGATGGAGAGATTGTCGCGCCATTCTTTGCCTAGGACAAGAGATTGCCCGACACGACTCGAGGATTCACCACGTGATGGGACTTGATCGCGAGTGTCGCCCAGCAGGCAGACCCCGCACCCACTGGATCCGCAATTTTCTGAATGTCAGCTGACGTGGCACCGATGTTGCCGCCAAGAGTCGGTTGGCCGAAGGCGGGCCCTTCAAACGGAATTGGGCCCCCTCATCGACGAAGGGAGACCAACGTGAACTCAACGAGAAAGCTCGCGCTCGCCGCGTATGGATTGACCCCATGACCATCGCTCGCGAGGCGTACGCCGCCAGACTGGAGATCGACTACCCCGAGAACCTGGATCGGCTCACCACGCTCTTCCGGGTCATCTGGATCATCCCGATCGCCATCATCCAGAGTCTGACCTCGAGCGGGCTCTGGCTCGCAACACTCCTGATGATCCTCTTCCGGATGCGATATCCACGCTGGTGGTTTGACTTCGCCCGCGAGCTGACGCGCTTCGGAGCCCGGGTCAGCGCCTACGCGGGTCTGCTCACGGACAAGTACCCGTCGACCGTCGAGGAGCAGTCGGTCCATCTCGAGATCGACTACCCCGACGTGGAGCGGGACCTCAATCGCTGGCTGCCGCTGGTGAAGTGGCTGCTGGCAATCCCCCACTACATCGTGCTCGCCGTGCTCTGGCTATTGGCGATCGTCGCCGTGGTCTTGGCCTGGTTCGCCATCCTCGCAACCGGACGCTATCCGCGGGCGCTTTTCGACTTCGTGGTGGGCGTTGGTAGATGGACCCTGCGGGTCAATGCATATGCGTTCCTCCTGGTCACGGATCAATACCCGCCCTTCAGCCTCCAGTGAACCCGGCCACGGGCGCCGCTGCGCCAGCCCATTGCCACTCACCGATCACATTCAAGTAAGGAGTCAAACGTGGATTCAACGAGAAAGATCGCTCTAGCCGTGGGAGTGTTGTTCATCCTCACGTTCATCACATCGATCGGAGCGGTCTTCGCCTACGGATCTATTCTGAGCGATCCCAACTACATCACCAGTGCCGGAGCCGACGGGCGCGTGTTCCTGGGTGCGTTCCTCGAGCTTGGGCTCATCCTCACCAACATCGGCTGCGCCACCGTCCTGTTCCCGCTGCTCAAGAAGCAGAACGAAGGCCTCGCCCTCGCCTACGTCGCCGCGCGACTGGTCGAGTGCACTTTCATCCTGATCGGCCTCCTCAGCCTGCTGGCCATCGTGACCTTGCGCCAGGCCGCCACCGGAGCGGATGCGGGCTCGCTCGTGCTCATCGGCAAGGCGCTCCATGCGATCAAGGACTGGACCTTCCTCCTCGGCCCCGGTCTGACCGACGGCGTCGGAACCGGGCTCATCCTGGGGTACCTGATGTACAGCTCCGGCCTGGTGTCACGCCGGATGGCGCTCTTCGGCGTCATCGGAGGTCCGCTGCTCGCCGCTTCAGGGATCGCCGTGCTATTCGGCGTGATCCCGCAAGGCTCCTCGATCCAGGGCATCGCAACCGCCCCGGAGTTCATCTGGGAGGCATTCCTGGGCCTGTGGCTCACCTTCAAGGGCTTCAGCCCATCGCCGATCGCCTCGAGCTACGCCGCACCTGTCGGAGGCGACCTGACCTTCCGCGCACCCAAGGCGGCCGGCATCTAGCCACTTCCTCAACCGTGCGCGACTCGGAGCCCGGCTTCGGCCGGGCTCCGACGCGTCTGCGACCCATTTCGTGGCTGAGGCGGACTGGGCCGGTGAAAGCGCGAATGCGATCGTGAAGAACGTCCCGAGAAACCCCGGCCGGCGGCTCAGCTCTTGGGCACTGCCTTCATGTTCGCTCCGATAGCGACCGCCGCCGCCTGTGTGATGTTGTGGGTGGTCAGGAAATACGCGTTCGACTTGCCGGGGTTGAGTTGCATGAGGTACATGCCCGGCGTTCCGTAGGAAGACAGGTAGGCCGTCATCCCGCCGAAGTGGACGCCGGTCTGGACGATGGCCTGCATACCGCCCGCGCAGGTCGCCACGTCCGTCAGGCAGAAAGCCCCCTCTTTGATCTCGAACGTCTGGTTCGTCTTCCCGTACTTGTAGGTCGCAACCATCCAACCGCCGTTCTTGGTGCCTTGCCAGTTGCCCGCCGAGATGGTCCAGCCGCCGGCGAGCTTGGTGGCGCAGTAGGTGGTGGCCTTGACGCCGTGGGCGGCCTCTACGAAGAACGCTTGGTTGGCAGCGCTGCCCGAGCAGAGCGCGGCCGCGGACGTTGAAGTCGGTAACGGAGTCTGGGACGGTGTGGGCGTCGGAGCCGGGGTAACTGCCGGAGTGGCAGTAACCGCGACGGTGGGCGTCGCCTCCGGAGTGGGTGCCGTGGTCACCTCCGGCGTCGGAGTGGGCGTCTCGACGACGACGATCGGTGTTGGATTGCTCGACCCGCAGGCGGCCAGTAACAGGCTGGCGGCCGCCGCGACGGCCAGGATCCGGATCGGACCACGATTGAGCTGACTCATATTCGCCTCCCCCACCCGGTGGCCGAGCCTAGCGCTCGGCGGAACGGGTGCCTGCCGATTGTATTCCTGCCGCAAACAACCGAACGGCCGTTTCCAGGGAAGGCACATTGGCGCAAGGGCGGTGCGCCTCTCGCGGCACGGTCGACACGCTCGTTGCGCGGCGATGATTCGGGGCAAGTTTCCGGCATCGGCCGCCAACGACAGTCGGCCTGAAACGGGTTCTCATCCTCACGGCCTGAGCCAGATCCGGGGAGACTCCGTTGACGTGTGGACCCACGCAGAGTCTGGCTGGCTCGCTACCTGCAGGGCAGGCCGCGGCCGGAGGCGCTCGGCGGAGTCACATTGAAGCGACGAATCGAGTTCATGACGTCGAACCCCACGCTTAGCATCGTCATCGGCAGCACCCGCCCGGGTCGCGTCGGCCCCAAGTTCGCGGCGTGGTTCCGTTCCCGGGCAATCGGCCATGGTGGCTTCGACGTCGATCTCGTCGATCTGGCCCAATTGAAGCTGCCATTCCTCGACGAGCCGGCGGCGCCACGCCTGCACCAATACATCCACCAGCACACCATCGACTGGAGCCACACGGTCGAGCGCTCGGATGCATTCGTCTTCGTGACGCCCGAGTACAACTTCGGCTACAGCGCGGTGCTCAAGAACGCCATCGACTACCTCTCTCAGGAATGGGCCGACAAGGCCGTCGGGTTCCTGAGCTATGGTGGCTTGGCCGCGGGAACACGCGCGGTTCAGCAGCTCAGGCAGGTAGTCACGGCCCTCAAGATGATCCCGGTCGCCGAATCGGTGAACCTTCCATTCTTCACGCAGTTCATCGACGCCTCCGGCACGGTTCGGCCCAGCGACGAGATGAACCGATCAGCCGACGCCATGCTCGATGAGCTGGCCAGGATCACGGCCCTCGTCCGGCCGAAGGTGTCCGTAGTCAGCGAGCCTGGAATCCTGGTCTGATAGATCGGGAGCCGGATTGCGCACGGCTATGCCTGTAGCGATGAGGTCCAAGGCGGGCCGCCCAGCGACCAGACTCGGTCGCGCCGTCCGGGCCACGTCGAAGCGCAGGGCGACCACCGCCGCCCCACGGGGCGAGCGTGGCACAAGCACTTGGGCCCCGGCGATGGTGACGACCGTCGTCGGTAGACTTGGTGGATGAAAAGGATCGGCTTCCTCTCCTTCGGGCACTGGTCCGACTCTCCCTACTCGCAGGTGCGGTCCGCGTCCGACGCGCTGATCCAGTCGATCGAGCTCGCCGAGGCGGTCGAAGAGATAGGAGGGGACGGCGCGTACTTCCGGGTCCACCACTTTGCCCAGCAGCTGGCGTCACCGTTCCCGCTCCTGGCAGCGATCGGCGCCCGAACCAAGCGCATCGAGATCGGGACGGCGGTCATCGACATGCGCTACGAGAACCCGATGTACATGGTCGAGGACGCCGGGGCCGCCGACCTCATCGCCGGCGGCCGCCTGCAGCTCGGAATCAGCCGCGGTTCGCCCGAGCAGGTCATCGACGGATTCCGGTACTTCGGCCACGTGCCGCCGGAGGGCTCGACGGACGCCGACATGGCCCGCGAGCAAACGAAGGTCTTCCTTGAGGCACTGACCGGCGCCGGATTCGCCGAGCCGAACCCTTCCCCGATGTTCCCGAACCCGCCCGGGCTGCTTCGCCCGGAGCCGCGCTCACCCGGGCTGCGCGACCGGATCTGGTGGGGCGCGGGATCCCGAGCGACGGCCGAATGGGCGGGGCAGCAGGGCATGAACCTGATGTCGTCGACGCTCCTGACCGAGGACGCCGGCATACCGTTCCACGAGCTCCAGGCGGAGCAGATCAGGCTGTTCCGTGAGGCGTGGACCACGGCTGGGCACGAACGCGAGCCGCGGGTGTCGGTCAGCCGCAGCATCTTCGCGCTCGTGGACGACCGCGACCGAGCGTACTTCGGGCGGGGCAATCAGGCCTCGGATCAGGTCGGGTACATCGACGCGCAAACCAAGGCGATCTTCGGGCGGTCGTACGCCGCCGAGCCCGACGTCCTCGTGAAGGAGCTTGCCGGGGACACAGCGATCCAGGCGGCGGACACGCTCCTGCTCACCGTTCCGAACCAGCTGGGCGTCGAGTACAACACCCACGCCATCGAGAGCATTCTGAAGTTCGTCGCGCCAGAGCTTGGCTGGCGGTGAGCGGGCCAGACAGAGATCGGTCTCTGTAGCAGTCGTGCCACGGTCTTGGTGGGCGCGGCGCCGTGCAGGGTGAGTGTCGTGCCAATCACGAAATGGGACTTTGAGCGGGAGACGGGTCTCGAACCCGAGACATTCAGCCTGGAAGGCCTGGGCGTCTATGCGCGGTAGCGCTCCTCGTGGAGGGCCGGGCATTTCGTGTCCAGTGATCGTGTTGTCGTCTTTGTCTTTCGGCGAGTAGTCGAGCGAAAGAAGCCACCCCCGGGCATCATCGGGCCGCTTGACTCACTCCCCACACGATCAAGCCGACGACGGCCACGAGGCCACCTATCAGCATCAGTCCAACCATCGTGACCGTGAAGTCCACAGCCGGCGCCATAGCCGCCGCCCGATCACCACCCGCTCCGGCCGACGTAACGCTACGAGACAATCGCGTCAGGAATCGGAAGAGCATGACGGCGTAGATGCCTCCTACAACAAGCAGGGCGACTCCGACCAGTGGCTCATGCGCCAGGATATAGACCCCACCCCAGAGGATCATCCCTGCCCCGACCAGGAGGTGTGCCGATCTCAGCCAAACAAATCGGCCCTCTCCGGCTGACACGCGACGACTGCCGTACGTGACGAGTACCAAAAGGACGACCGCCCCCACCGCGGCAAGAACAACCTTCCAGTCCATGCCGAGAGTCTGCGGCGGTCGGGTGGCCGACGCAATCAAATCGACCGGCTGCGCAGCGATGTCCCGCCACGGGCGCCACCTATCCTCGGCAAGGTGTACTCCCCTCGCAGCGCTGTTCGGCAGGCCGGAAGGATCAGACCACCTGCAGCGATATGTGCGCAAACTTGTTCGTCGCCAATGGACACCTCTGGCTCTAGTCATCGGTGCCCCTAGAGGCAAGCCGTTGACTCACTCAACCGGATGGTCGGCGCCGTGGCCACGAATCTGTCGAGCGAGCACGCCCAATTTGGCAGGCTGGCACCATCGCGACTGGACATAAGGCCGCCAGTCGCCGCCACAGGCCGCCTGGCAAGTTGGCTGTCCGGCATTTGAGTGTCAGACCCGTAGTCCTGTGTCCATCGAGGGCTTGAGGTTCTCGAACTCTTCAGCGCCCCGGCCGGCCCTGGTGACCTGCGCAGGTGCATGGTCCGGAGCAAGTCCACGCCCGCCCAGTGGCATCGGTGGCCTCGCACTCGGCTTGCTCCGATTCTGTGGTTGCCACGGCCAGAGCCACTGCCGCGGCGTCAGGCGCGAGGCATGAATGGCAGACGCCTCGGCACGTCCGACATAACGGTAGTGCCACGGTTCGTATCCGTAGCAGGTCACCTTGGTCTTGTTGACTGGGTAGCTCATGACGAACCCGTACTGCCAGGCCTTGGCGGCGAGCCACCGTCCGGCGCTGGTGTCCCGCGACCAATCGAAGTAGGTCCATGGGATGGGGCCACCCTTCGACTCGAAGTCGATGGCTAGGCCCAGCTGGTGTTCGGAGTGTCCCGGTCGGGCCGAGCCGAGCGGAGCGCTCGGGCCCAGGATCCTGCGCCACTTCGCGTATGTGGCCTGCTGTGATGTGTAGCTTCGATACGCCGATAGGATGGCCAGCGGTGCTCCGGCAGCAGCGGCGGCCCTTGCCATTGCCGCAAGATCCGGAATGACAAGCGCCCGAACGAGGTTTCCGCCACCGAGGCCGGCTCGCGTCGTGTTGACAAGATCCGGCGGAACGTAGCTCTTGGTGACCCTGTAGGTCGTATCCAGCAGCGTGAGCGCCCAGTCGCCGTAGGCGGTCAATGGCGTCGAGACGTCGGCGTAGGTACACGCGGGCAGCCGGGGTGCGGGAGTCGGGGACGGTGTCATGGCCGGCGTAGGCGTCGCGGTCGGAGCCGGCGTGGGCGTGGGGGCCGCAACCGGGGCGACGGGGGCGACGGGAGCGGCGGGAGCGGCCGGAACCGCCGGCGTGCCGGGCGCAGTCTTCGGTGTTGCCGCCACCGGCTGAGGGCTCGACGCCGGCGATGGAGGATTGCCACCGGCGCAGCCGATGACTGCGACCGTCAGCGCCGCCACGAGTACGACCCAAAGGCCTCGCCGCTGCCGGCTCCGCCGCGACCGGGCCCCGGTTAGCGGAGCGCCAACAGACCAATCATCGAACCCAGGCCGTGCGATTCCGGCGGTGGGGTGGCGCCATCCTGAGGATGTCGACCGCCTGCTGGCGAATGAACGAAAGGCAAACGAGCGAGGGATGGACTCCACCTCTGTTGCGAGGAACTTGGGACCCCGCCAGGCGCATCCAGCTTCCACAGCGCGCCATTCCGCGGACCGGGTCACGCCGTGCGCGATTGTACATCCCGCCCTTTGGCTCCCACCCTCGTACCAAGGTCCGATCCCGAGCGGGACTGGGGCGCTCCAGTTCCAAGGATGGCGTAGTCGGTCGTAGAAATGCCGCCGAGAGCGCCCGTTTGGGGCACCCTCGGCGGCGTGTTCGGCGGGCAGGCCGAGTGGCTAGAAGATCCGGATCGAAACCTCCCCCGGGGCGAGGAAGAGTCTTTGAGCTCGGCGTCTACCTTGCAGAGGGTGATTCACGCCGACACTGCTAGCGACCTCACGCTCGATTTCCTGCAGTCCCTGGCGACGCGGCTGGCCGCGCCATCGCCTCTTTGCGCTCGTCAGGTGTGAGGTTCGACCACCGTCGATGTGCTCCGACGGTTCCCGCGAGGCGGGCGAACCCGGAAGACTGGAAGCCCACGGCCTACGGTCCCTTTCGGTTCCGAACTGGCCGCAGACCTCCTTTCAAGCTATGCGAGCCCGCGACGCTCATTTGGCGCGGCTGGGGCGGTCGTTGGTTCAGTTCTCCTGTTATTTCTCACACGCCACACAAGGGGTCTATAGACACCCGTGTGCACCTATGCACATTTGCTCGTGCCACACGAGACGGCGCGACGTTTGCACGCTCAGAACGTCCCGGTCACCGACGTGGCGAACTCCGGACCCCGAGCGCGGTCCGAGACGTCGAAATCGGTCTGGCTGAATGTCGCCGCGAGCGTGGAGGCCCTGGAGGCTGAATGTCCCGACCGATTCGATCACCTCGACTCGGGGACCCTCGGTGAGACGAAACACTCGTGAAGGCCCGAGAAACCGCCAGTAACCGCAACCAAACCGCACCAAAAGGAGCGGAAATTGGGGGAATTGGAGCGGGAGACGGGTCTCGAACCCGCGACATTCAGCTTGGAAGGCCTAGACCTCCTTGCGGTGTGGCGCGCCTCGTGGAGATGCGTGCATTTCGTGTCCAGTTATCGTGTCGTGGTTTGGCTGGCTTCCGCGCACTTCCACAACGATTCCGCCACTCGATTCTCTTTGCGATTTCTCTCGACGTGCAATCCGGACGACTTCGCCGGGATAGATAGCCTGGTAGTCATCGCGGTCACCCATCCGGACCGAGCGCCGGCCGCGGGTTGACCGAGCGCGCTCAGCTCGCGCGGTCAGCGGACCCGCTCGACTCGAGGTGCGTCACCACCCACGCGAAGACTAGTGCCGGTGTGCCGAGCATCAGGATGAGCGCCAGCTCGTACAGTTCCTGCGTTGGCACGAGGAAGTTCACGAGGAGCAGCGTCTGTTCGGCGATCGCCACGAGCGCGAACGGAGCGATCTCGACAAAGAGCTCGCGTCGGGATACGTCGCTCCGGAGCTGCGACCACCTGAGCCACGATGTTCCTACGCGAACCTGGTGACCGTAGAAGGCGGGTACGAGGATCGCCGCGCTCATCACGCGGAGCCCTGCGGACTCGCCGATCAATGAGGCGATCGGGACCACCAACATGGCACCGAACAAAGTCGTCAGAGCGTAGAGAATGATCGCATTGATCTGCCCTATCTCGTACCCCTGCCACTCGGTGCCGTGCGGCCGAAGCGCCAGGAAGAGGCCCGCGAAACCGGCGAAGCTCATGCTGATCCCGGCGATCGCGAAGAAGAGCGATGGGTTGCTCATGACGCGTCCTCGAATTTAGTGTGTCGAGTTATCGAGGGCCGGGCAGCCACCAGCATTCTTGCAGCTGCCCGGCCGCACCACGGCACGGCGAGACGCCGGGCCGGACTCAGTACGTCCTGGCGTCCGCCTCTTCTACGATCCAGACCTGCGGCGCCCCTTCAACGCCGCCGCGAGCCATCGCGGCGGGGAGCGATGGATCCTGCGAGAAGGCTCGAGCGCCTTCGAGCGTCGCAAAATCGTTCACGATCACAACCGTGTTCGTGTCGCCCGCCACGCGGCCGATGGAATGACCCGTCGCTCCGTGCTGCCGACGAACGGCCTCGTGTTCGTTGAAAACCGGGAGCCAGCGGCCGTAGTCGGCCACGCGGTGCTGAACGATGACCTTTGCCATGGGGACGCTTCCTTCTCCTTCGACCGAGCGTTGTCGATCGGTCATTAGGGGCCTTACTTTATGGTTAGGCAGCGTATTGTCAATACCCGTATCATTACGCCATGGCCAAGATCGAGATGCCCGATGACTTCTACGACCAAACCCCCGACGCAAACGTCGCGGCGACGGAAGGGGTGATGAACACCATTCGCACGGCCGATATGTTCTTCGACCGGATCGGGCGGCTCCTGCGTCCGTTAGGCGTCAGCGCGGCGGGCGGACTCGTCCTCGGGATCCTCCGAGACCACGGCACGATGTCTCCTTCGGAGCTCGGTGAACGGCTCATCGTCACCCGCGCAACGGTCACCGGCCTCCTGGACTCGCTCGAGCGGCGGGAGTTAGTCAGCCGTTCCGCGAACCCGGCCGACCGCCGCGGCCTCCTAGTCGAGGTCACGCCCGCCGGACTGGCCGTGGTCCAAGAGGTCAGGACGATCGTTCATCGCAACGAGAAGGACTGGATGAGCGTGCTCTCCGACGCGGAATTGCGTACGTATGTCCACCTGCTGCACCGGATCCAGGACAGGGTCACCCCGTCCTAGCGAGTTGGCATGGGTGCGAAGCGTCGGGTCCATCGGGTCTCCAAGCGGCCCAACAGGACCGATTTGCACGTGTCGTCGTTTCGCGTTTCTGGCCACATCCGCAACGACGTTCCAATCCTCTGCCGCCGCTGGCTCCTCGGCGTGTATCACCCGTGATACCATGCTCCCATGGCAGAAGTGACGATTCGTGATCTTCGTAACCATGGCGGCGACGTAGTTGATCGAGTCGCAGCAGGTGAGCGTCTGGTCGTTACCCGTGGCGGCAAGCCGGTGGCTGAGCTTAGGCCAGTTCGCACCCGTGGAGCGAGCGCGTCCATGCTCTTGGCGCGGTGGCGAAGACTACCTCCGGTGAACGGGGCCGCCCTTCGTGGGGACCTCGACTCGACGCTCGATCCACGTCTGTGAGCGAGGTCAAGGCAGGGTTGCTTGACACGAACACCCTGATTCTGTTGCCCCGCCTCCGGGACGCAACGGCACTGCCAGACCAGCCGCTCATCTCGACGATCACCCTCGCGGAACTATCGGTCGGACCGCTGGTGGCGGCAGACGAGTCTGAACGAGCCGCCCGTCTTGCCCATCTCCAGCAGGCCGAAGCCGACTTCGATCCCCTTCCATTCGACGTCGAAGCCGCTCGCGCATTCGGCCAGGTTGCAGCGTCGCTTCGACGCTCGGGCCGGAAGACGACTGCACGGGCATACGACGCGATGATCGCAGCGGTTGCCGTCGCAAACGGGCTGCCTCTCTACACGTGCAATCCGAACGACTTCGCGGGGATAGATGGTCTCGTGGTTATCGCGGTTACCCATCCGGACCGAGTGCCGTCCGCGGGTTGACCGGGCACGGGCTCAGCATGGCGGCTGAAGTTCGCGGCAGCCCCTTAACCGCCCGGACACGGCCGACGCCGAAAGGCTGACGCTCTTGCTCGATCCGAGCGCTGTAGCCCTTCACGACAGCCTTCTCGGGTGTCGCGCCGAACAGGCAGAGTGTCGCGCTGAGCGTGAAAAGGGATTTGGAGCGGGAGACGGGTCTCGAACCCGCGACATTCAGCTTGGAAGGCTGACGCTCTACCGACTGAGCTACTCCCGCCCGATTGCCTTCGATTGTTAGGCAAATATGGCTTCTGGCCTAACGAATTCGGGGTCGTACCTGGCTTCCGGCGCCTTGAGGAGGCCGCCATTGATAGCAACACGCTCCCAGAGCGTATAACTGTAGCCGATTGCAGGCATTTTCACGCTTGGGCGACAGCGTGTGATTGTGAGCTGTCGCTCTGGACGTTCCGGTCGAACCTCATGTCACCATTCGTGCAATCACGCGACGCACGTGGATCCGCGGCTCGCAACTCGCATGGTTCGAGCACGGCGGGCACTTCCCGTTTCATCGAGGAGCCCGAGGTGCTGTGGCCCCGCGTCGGCGCCTTCCTGCAAGCGGCCTAAGACTCCATCGCTCCCGGTCAACGCCGTTGCCTCGCCCTCACCGCACTAAGACGACGCGAAAATGGTCTGGGACGGAGACATAGGCTAGGCACCAATCGGGGCGTCGACCTCTCGCCGGGCTGGCTCGCGCATTCGTATCATCGCGACACTCGTGATCGCGAACCAGGCCACCCACGTGAGCTGCGCGATGTAAGTGATCCATCCGCTGGCGGAATAGAAGGCCGTGTAGTTAGTCCCACCGTAGATCGATGGCGCCGCGATCACGTTGACCGCCACACCGGCGAGGGCGAGCCAACCAATCCATTTCGGAAGCACCCCGGTTGCCAGGATGGCGCACCCGGCCGACCCCAACAGCAGGGCCGCGATGATTAGCCCGATCGCGCCGTAGAAGACGTAGCTGACCTCAAACGACCCTCTGGCTACGATGGGCTCGGCCTTGGTCGCAGCGTCCAGCGCAGCACCACCCTGGAGCCCGTCGGCAACCAGTTGCAGCGTCGAGAGGGCCAGGCCGGCGCCGAAGATCAGGGTGCCGAGCCATTCGTAATCTGGCCGCGCTCGGCGAATCACATGACGGAAGCCAGCCAGAAAGACGACGAAGCCAGCGATGATGATAGGGTCGGCGATTGTGGTACGGGTCAGGATCTGGCTGCTGGTCTTGGTCAGGAAGTCGGCCAACGCTCCCGAGTCGTCTGTTCGCGCCGGCTGCGCCGGGCCGATGAAGTACAGCGGCGTCGCAAGCAGGAATATGACGAATGCGGCCAGCCCGAAGGCGCCGGTCCAGCGGGCGACATTCGGGCCCGTCTCGGCCGCTGGTTGGTCTGACTTCAAAATAGCCACCGATCGCACAGTCATGACTTGCCTCCCATTCTTCTAGGTATCTCATCGATGACCGAGGCCGTACGCTCGGCTGCGACCAGCTCAAGGCCTGCGTCTCGAAGCCGACCGAGCAGACCGTAGAGAGCCGCCTGGTCGACGGCAGTGAAGATCAGCGCCGACTGCCCGCCAGGCAACAGCCTGAGCTGCGAACAGCCGAGCGAGCGCGCCCTGCGCTCGTCGAGGTGGCCCACGACCTGGATCTCGTATTGCTCCATGGAGCCGATCCTGGTCCTTCGCCGGCCACACTGCGCCTGCAGGAGTGGGGGCAGAGCCAACATGCGGGACCCTACCGAAAGGAGGGTTTCTCTCCCGTAGGCGCCACGACGAGCACGGCCGACGTGGTCAGAGAAGGTCCACACTGTCCTCAGGCATGAGTCCGTCCGTCTGGCCCGCGAGACCAGACGCCAAGGAAGTGAGGTCGGCTTCGGTGGCTCCTCCCAGGGTCCGCCCATCTCGCTGGCGCTTGACCCTGTTCCGGGTGCTCGCGGTCCTCCTCGGCCTGGTCTACCTGCCCGGCGCGCTCCTGCTCGCCGCCCCGTGGGCTCCGTCCTCGATGGCGACCGCGCTCCCGCCCCTGTCGCCGCTCATCTGGGCGTGGGGCCAGGCCGCGCACCCGGACCTCCAGCGCTGGACGTTCGCCCTCTCCGCCAGCGTCGACGAGGCGATCGCCTTGATCCTGTTCTGCCTGGCCTGGCGCCCTCTCGCCCGGCCAGTGCTCCTCCAGTTCCTGGCCCTCGCGCTCGTCGTCGACCTCGTCGCGAACGCCCCGTTCGTCCCGGGGATCATCGTCGGCTACTCGCCGCTGCTCCTCCTGCTCGTCGTCTATCCCGAGCCGCGATGCCTGTTGACACCCATCTGGCGAGGGCCACCCGACGGTCGCCTCCTGGCCCTCGCGGTCGCCGCCGGCGTCGTGCTGTTCCCGAGTCTGTGGCAGGCGCTGCAGGCACAAGTTGCCGGTGCCGACGAGCTGGCGCTGAACTACGGCTGGGCGAGCACTGTCGAGCACCTGGTCAACCTCTGGCTGATCGCACTGCTGGCGGCCTCCCGGCGGCCGGGGTCCACGCTGCTCGCCCTCCTGGTGGCGGCCTGCCTCCTCTATCTGGGTGTGGCGTCGATCGGCGTGCCCGGCAACCCCGGCAGCTGGGGTTTCCCGGGTGGAGCGATCGCCATCGCTGGCGGCGCCACCTACCTCGCCCTAACCCTGCCCGCATTGCTTCGGGTACCGCTTCCCCCGACGGGATAGGCGCTCCGCATGGGCGCGGCCAAGCCCTGGTGTCAGACCAGTCCGAGCTCCTGGGCGCGTACGAGCGCCTGGGTGCGGTTCGTGACGCCGAGCTTCGCCCGGATGTTGCCGACATGCCACTTGGCCGTGCCAAGGGACACCGACAGCCGGCCTGCGATCTTGGCGTTGGTCGCACCCTGGGCCATGAGTCGGAGCACATCGAGCTCGCGCGCGGTGAGCGCCTCGATGAGCTGGCCGCGCTCGTCCTGCCACACGGAGCTTCCCACCCTGGTCGATGCGGTCCCGCGCGGATCGTTGGCGCTGGCGATCGCGGCGATGACCTGGTCGACGAACGCCGGCGATGTCTTCCGCACGACCGGCAGGAGATGGGCGAGGCTTGTCCCATCATCCACGAAACGCCGGATATAGCCACCTGGCGCCGCGAGCTGGATCGCCTCTTCGAGCACCCGCCGGGCCGCAGCTCGCCTGCCGGTCGCTTCGGCGACTCTTGCCTCAAGAATGCAAGCCGAGACCAGGTCAGCCACGTTGCCGACAGACTCCAATGCAGACTTCGCTGGACCAAGAAGTCGCCCCGCGTCACCTAACCTGGATTGAGCAAGGCGGACACGGGCGATCATCAGGTCTCGCGACCATCGCGAGATGGTCGCGGCAGCTGCTCCCGCGACGCCGGAAATCGGCTGATCGGCCCAGAACGCGGCGGCGGCCAAGTCGCCTTGCATCAGACGAATGCGCGCCTCGATCTGAGCAGTCTGGCTCTCGACACGTGTCAGGCCTGCCGTCCGCGCATCTCGCGCGACCGCCCGAACCCCCTCGAGGGCGAGCTCCGGCGAGCCGGTGGCCTGCCTTGCGAGAGCCAGGTACGACACCAGTACGCCGAGCGACTGGCGAGCGGCGCCGACTCGGGCGGCCGCCTCAAAACCCCGTTCGAGCTCGTTACGAGCCTCGATAAGGTCGCCCGTCTCGTACCGCAGAATTCCGAGCACCCAATGCCCGAGATACCAGGAACCCGCGGGTGCTCGGCCCCGCGCATCCCTCACTTCCTCCAGCACTGCACGGGACAGCGCCTCAGCCTCCGGTCGAGCGCCGGTCGCATTGAGACCGAGCGCGAGCATCGCCGCGGCTGTCACGACCGCCATCGGCTGGGCGGTGTGCCGCGCCGACGCGAGAGCGGGACGCAGGGTCTCGACCGCGCTCGCGGACTCGCCAGCCGCGAGTTTCGCCGTGCCCAATGCGAGGAGGGTCAGGACGCGGACCGGCTCGTCGTCGCCCAGTAGCGCGATGCCCGCCCGCACGAGGCCGTCGTCGTCGCTTTCGCCCGCGATTATCGGCGCGAGCAGCGCCCGAAGCGCATACAGCCGGCCCTCGGCTGGTCCACCGGCATCGCCTTCGATCGTATGGCCCTCGGCGCAAGCCTGGGCCGCGGCGATCTGGCCCGTGAGGAAAAGCGCCCAGCCCTGCAGGGACACGAGCTCGGCGTTGGCGGCGACCCGCTCCGGGGGCAGCCCGTCGAGCCAGCCGAGCAGGGTGGACAGCTCTCCAGCCTCGAATGCGGGCTGCGCCGCGCGCTCGACGAGATCGAACGCGCGGTCGACCGAGCCGGCCGCGAGCAGATGGGCGATCGCCTCCGACTCAAGTCCGACCCGCGCGAGGTAGTCGGCGGCACGCTCGTGGAGTTCACGACGCTCCCGATCCCCAAGCTGAGAGCGAAGGTAGTCGGCGAACAAGCCGTGGTAGCGATACCAGCGCCGTTCCTCATCGAGCGCGACGAGGAAGAGGTTGCCCCGCTCCGCTCGCTCGAGGAGTGCGGCGCTGTCCTCGCGACCCGTGAGCTCTTGACACAGCTCCGCCGTGAAGCGGTCAGCAATCGAGATATTGACCAGGAACGAACGGAAGTCTTGGTCGATCCCGCCGAAGACCTCGTCGGCGAGGTAGTCGAATACGAACCTCTGGCTGCTGCCGAACGCCCCGACCATCGCTGCCGGGTTGGGTCGGTCGCGCAGCGAGATCGCCGCCAGTTGCAGACCCGCGATCCAGCCTTCGGTCCGCTCGAGGAGGCGCTCGAGAAGGTCGGGCTCAAGCGAGACGCCCGCCTCGGCCAGGTACGCTGATGCCTCATCCCGCCTGTAGCGCAAGTCATCGGCCCGCAGCTCGACGAGCCGGCCCTGGGCCCGCAGACGGGCGAGCGGAAGCGGCGGGTCCTCGCGGGTCAGCAGGACGAGGTGGGCAAATGGAGGCCCGTGCTCGATCAGGAAGCGGACGAGACGATGGACCGGGTCGGCGGTGATGAGCTGGTAGTCGTCGATCACGAGCACGAATGGGTTGTCGCTTTCGGTCAGCCCTTCGACGAGCGAGGCGCCGACGAACTCCGGGCTTGGGGTCGCCGCCGGACCGAACAGGTCTGCCGTCGCGTCGGCAACTGCCGCCCGGACCGTTCGCAGGGCCGCAGAAATGTAGCGGGTGAATCGGGCGAGATCATTGTCCGCAGCATCGAGCGACAGCCAGGCGTAGGCGACCCCGCGCGACTGGAGCCAGCCCACCACAGCGACCGTCTTTCCGTAGCCGGGTGGGGCCGACAGCAAGGTCAGCCGAGCGCTGTCTTCGAGTCCCCGATCAAGCAATGCACTGAGGCGTGGACGCTCGACATGGCCCCCGACGGTAACCGGAGCCCGGAGCTTGGTCGAGACCAGCGGCGGAGCGGGTGGTCGCTGCCCGCGTCTGGATCGGGGGTCGCGAGCGGCCTGAACGCCTGGGTAGGTCATTGCGCGTCAGCTTAGCGTGCGCCCGTGCCGGCAACCAACGCGGTCGCCCTCCCTCGGTGCGTTCGACCCTCGGCGCTTGTCCGGGGAAGACTTCGAATCAGAAAGTCGAGGCCATACCTCGGAGGGCGGACGAGTGTCACAATCCAGCCGGTGAGGGCCCCTGGCTTCGAGGGTTGGCAACGCAGATGCGGCTCCGCAGGCGAAAGGCTGAAAGGAGGGAGGGGGGTCCCTTCGCGGCCTGGTCCAGGGGCCTGCACGACGTGACTGAGGGCGACATCGAGGAACGCCCGGACCCCGCGAGTGTGACCCTGGAGAGGATCCATCGGACAACGCTGCTCCACACTGGAGAGCGGTTCACGATGGGCCCGTCATTGAGCGGTCAGATCGTGGAGGATTGGCTGGATGAGGGGCGGGTCTACCCCGAGCCGCCGCGCCTCGGACGAGCCACGCGCCGCCTACCCCGCCTCTTTGCGCGGGTCTCGGCGCCACTCTGGCTGGTTCTCGTGCTGGCCTGCGCTTCGACCGCTGCCAGACTCGCGGATCTCCCACTCAACTCGGGATCCTCAGCCCTGACAGGCGCCGCCATCCAGGCGAGCGTAGTTCTCTCGGGCGCCCTCCTGCCTGCGGGAGTCCTGATCTGGCGCCCGGACGCATGGCGCTCCGCCAGGCTGGTGTTGCTCGGGGCGCTGGTTTGGACGACTCTGCCGGCCTACGCCGGCTTTGTCTGGACGCTTGCGGGCCGAAATCCGGGGCTCGACGATCGAATGCACTACGGCCTTGGTCTGATGGTGTCGGCCGCCATTGCCGCCGGGTACCTGGGCCCGGCGTTCGTCTGCTTCGGGCTCGAGCGAACAAAAAGGCGCAGGTCAGAATGGCTGACCTGGGTGGCCCCCAGGGCTGTCAGCGTGGCCGCACTGGTCACCGTTTTGACCGCCCCGAGCTGGTCCCAGGCGGTGCCTGGCGGGTCGGCCCGGCTGCCCGATGGACTCGCCCCTATGGGTCTGCCCGAAACCGTAGCGGGCGCGGGCCTTCCGGTGCAGTTGGTGTGCCTCGCCCTCCTGGCGTGGGTCTGTATCTCATCCCTCCTGGCCGACGAGCCACAACGGCGGCTGTGGCAGCTGGTCGCAGCCGGCGCAGCGATCCTGACGGGTGTTGCCGGCCTGCAACTGGCCTATGGCGAGCCGCTGGCCAGCGCGGCTGTGAGCGTGGCGGGCATGAACTGGAGGGAGGGCGCCCTGACGGCGAGCATCCTGGTCGGGAACGTGGCTGTCTTGCTGGGCTTCGCTTCGCCAGTGTGGTCGGCCGCAAAGGAGGCTGACGGCCCTTGGCCGACCCCGCCCGAACGGGTCTTCGTCTGGGGCGACGCGGCCGCAGGGACGGCTGGCGACCCGGTCAGGCTTGGCAAAATCGCGGCGATAGCAGCCGGCGGAGATCATGCCCTGGCGCTGGACGAGGATGGCTGCGTAGGCGCGTGGGGTGACGATTCCTTCGGCCAGACTGACGTCCCTGCCGGGCTGTTCAGCGTCGTCGCTATCGCCGCCGGCGATGGCTTCAGTCTCGCCCTCTGCGTCGATGGGACGGTTGTGGCCTGGGGAGACGACTCGGTTGGCCAGACGCAGGTGCCCGCCGGCCTGTCCCGCGCGACGGCCATCGCGGCAGGCTACCGGGCCGGCTATGCACTGGGCGCCGACGGGATGCTCCAGTTCTGGGGCGACACTCCCAGCCCCACCGACGTCCCATCCGAACCAGAAGGGCTGATTAGCATTGCCGCCGGTGGGTACCATGCGCTCGCACTTCGAAAGGACGGCACCGTCGTTGCTTGGGGGGACAATGGCTACGGCCAGTGCAACGTCCCGCGTGGGCTCCGTGGGGTGAAGTCCATCTCGGCCGGCCGAGACTTCTGTCTGGCGCTCCTCGAGGACGGTACCGTCGTCGCCTGGGGCGACAACAGGTACGGCCAACTGGACCTGCCCGTTGGACTGAACCAGGTGACTGCGGTGTCGGCCGGCGCGTTCCATGGCCTCGCGCTGGGCGCGGACGGGAATGTGACCGGCTGGGGCGGTGGAGGCTATAGGCTCGGCCGCGCCGATCACCCCTGGCATCTATTGCAGTTCGACGCGATCGCCGCTGGGGACGGCTTCAGCCTTGGACTCAGGGCGGTAAGGCCGGGGCCTGTGCACAGGCACGATCGCGACTGAAGTCATGGTCCAGGTCTGATGTTTCGCGTGGCCAGTAACTCAAGGGATGCTCAGCTAGTGTCGCGAATTATGTGCTCACTTTGTCGAGCACCACGGGCCTCACCGCTCAGATCCGTGTTTGGAACCGCCGGAAGACACCTGGCGTCTGTGGCGCAGGGACGCGCCGCGCACTACATGCGGCGGCCGAGTCGAGGAGGCGGCGGTGCGCACGATCCTGGCGATCCTGGCGATCGGGTTTCTGACGACCGCTTGCGCCGGGGTCGGTCCGGGCGGAACAACACGCTATTACGCCGTGGAAACCGGCCCGAACACGTTGGTCATGCAGCTCTGGGAAGGCGGCGGCATGGTGCCGGAGTCATTCCGCCTGACCAACACCCCGACCTTCGCCTTATATGGCGACGGTCGGTTGGTCCTTCTGGCTCCCGATGACCGCAGATCCTCGTACTCCGGGCCGCTGATGCCGAATCTTCGCGAACTCCGAGTCACTCCCTCGGAGATTCAGAAGATCCTCGGCGCCGCAGACAAGGCCGGTCTGCTAGGCGCCGACGCGTCGTTCGACCAGGCCGGCGTCACCGACATGGGCACCAGCGTGTTCACGACCACCGTGGACGGAACCACTCACACGGTCAGCGCCTACGCGCTTTACCCGCAGTTCCCGGCAAGCGACCCGGCGGCCAACCTCGCCCGCACCAGGCTCATCTCGTTCCGAGACGCCATCGCGCACCTGTCGGCGTTCCTGGGCCGCACCGTCAGCGATCCGCCTTATCAGCCGGCGTCGATGCGCGTCTTCGTCCGCCCAGCCGTGCAGGCCCAGGGGCACGGCATAGCCTGGCCGCTCGCCCTCGATCCGGCCACCGTCGACCTGCCAGCTTCGGATCCAAGCTTCGGCTGCATCTCCTTGAGCGGCGCGGATGTGGCGACCTTCATCGCCGCCGCCATGGCGGCAACCAAGGAAACGCTCTGGACTGCATTCGGCCATGCCTACACCATCCTGGTCCGGCCGCTCTATCCCGAAGAATCCGGCTGCGCCTGAACTCCGTGTCGAGCGCCGCCAGGCCGCCGTCCTGCCGTGACTCTCCTCAATTTGACGGTTGGAACCGATAGGCCGGCCAACTAGAATTCGGCGGCCCGCTCGGGCATATCCGAGCGCGTTTGTCGGCGCGCGGGCCGGGAGAGAGTGACCAGCCCCGCGCCGCTGGCTCAACGGTAGGTACGGGGTCGGCCATAGATGGACCACAGTCGAGAGGCCGAGGCGGGTCGTCGCGCGGGCGGGCCCGAAGCCAGGGCCGGCCAAGACCGGTTCGCTGCGGCGTTCAACTCGGCCGGCGTGATGATGCTGATCGTGCGAGCTGGGGACGGGACGATCGTCGAAGTCAACGGCGCCTTCCTCGCCGAGACGGGCTATGAACGCGACGAGGTCATCGGCCGCACCTCCCAAGCGATTGGCCTGTTCGCCGACCCGCCTATCGGAGCGCAGATCGTGAAGGGCCTTCGAGAGCACGGGCGCGTCCGCGAGCTCGAGGCGCGAGTTGTGAATCGAGCCGGCGAAATCGTCTACGCGATTCTGACGGCCGACCCGATCCTGCTGGACGGCGTGCCCCATCTGATCACCACGGTGTTCAACACCACCAAGCGGCGAGAGGCCGAGGAAGCCCTTCGGACCAGCGAAGCGCGCTACCGAAATCTGATCGAACAGGTGGCGGACGGTGTGCTGTTGCTCGACGGTGAAGGGTGCATCGTCGATACGAACCCCGCGATGGCCGACATCCTGGGCCGCCCGGTCGAGGAATTGCGTGGCACGCTCTGGACCAGTTACATAGACCCGGCACAGCTGGCGGAGCTGCCGTTCCTCCGGCCGAACCTCGAGGCAGGCAAGCCGGTCGTCTTCGAGCGGCGCGTGCTCAGGCCCGACGGATCGACCGTGGAGTTAGAGGTGCACGCCCGCCAGATCGCGCTCGGCTTGATGCTCGGTACGGCCCGCGACGTCGGGGCCCGCAAGGCCGCCGATCGCGAGCGGGCGAGGCTCACTCAGGCGATCGAGCAGTCGGGCGAGTCGATCATCATCACCGACCCGGCCGGCTCGATCGTGTACGTCAACCCGGCCTTCGAGAGGGAGACCGGCTTCTCTCGTGAGGAGGTGCTGGGCCGAAACCTCTCCACCCTCCACGCCACGGACTCCGGCCGGGCTTCATACGAGGAGGCGCTCGAGGCCGTCGCAAGCGACGGGAAGTGGTCCGGGGAGGTCCTCACTCCCACCAAGGACGGCAGGATCCTGCGCGAGGCGGTCAGGGTGTCGGCCGTCCGGGATTCGTCGGGCGCGATCGTCAACTACGTCTCCATGCAGCGCAACGTCACTCGCGAGCGCGAGCTGGAGGACGAGCTCCGGCAGGCCCAGAAGATGGAGGCCGTCGGCAGACTCGCCGGCGGTGTTGCACACGACTTCAACAACCTCCTGACCGCAATCTCCGGATTCACCGAGCTGGCCGCCACCGAGGCCGAGCCGAGCAGCGAGCTGGCCGAGTACCTCGACGAGATTCGCCGATCCGCCGAACGGGCGACCGCCTTGACGCGCCAGCTGCTGGCTTTTGGCCGGCGGGCGGTACTGCAGCCCCAGGTCCTCGATCTCAACCGGGTCGTGGCAGATGTGGCGCCGATGCTGCGGAGAATCATCGGCGAGAACATCGAGCTCGAAGTCACGGCCGGCACGTCAGTCGGGCGAACGCTGGCCGACAGAGGCCAGCTCGAGCAGGTCATCGTCAATCTCGCGGTGAACGCCCGCGACGCCATGCCGGGCGGCGGCCGGCTGACCATCGCGACCGAAAACGTCGCTCTCGATGACGTGTACGCGGCCGAGCATCCGGAGATCCAACCGGGGAACCACGTGCGGATGAGGATCTCCGACACGGGCGTCGGCATGGACGCGGCGATTTCGGAGCACATATTCGAGCCGTTCTTCACAACGAAGAACGCCGGCACCGGGACCGGCCTGGGGCTGGCGACCGTATTCGGAATCGTTCGACAGTCGGGCGGCCAGGTCAACGTCAGCTCGACGCCCGGCGAGGGCTCGACGTTCTTCATCGACCTGCCCGCGATCGACTCCGAGCCGGACGAGGCGGCCGCGCCGGCGGAGAAGCCTGCGAACGCTCCCGGCCGGGAAACGGTGCTGGTCGTCGAAGATGAGCCCGCGGTGCTGAGTTTCGCATCTCAACTGCTGGAGCGGAACGGCTACACGGTCCTGCGTGCCGCCAACGGCAACGAAGCCGTGGACCTCGCGCGGCGCTACTCGGGGCGGATCGACCTGCTCTTCTCCGACCTGGTCATGCCCGGCCTCACTGGACTCGAGACGGCCTCGGCGGTCAGGGCCACGCGGCCCGAGATCCGTCAACTGTTCGCATCGGGCTACAGCGAGGAGATGAACATCGGCGGGGCGGGTGCGCGTGCGGGCGGGGCCGCTGACCCGTTCCTGGCGAAGCCCTACGGCTCGGACGCTCTCTTGGAGGCGATCCGCGAAGCCCTGGCCGGGAGTAGCTCCGAGCAGGGCCGCTAGGGTCGCGCGAGTCAGCGAGTGCGGGCCGCGGAGTAGGCCCGCGGCCCGACGAACCTTCGGCCCTACCCGGCCGAGTCGATGACGAGTTCGGGCATGGGGCCCGAGGCGGCCTGCGTAAGGTCGATGCCGTGGATCTCTTTCACCTGCTTGAGGAACCACAGGGTGAACGGATCGGTCGAACCGACGAACTTGCCGAACGACTGGCCGGGGTTGTCGCCTTCGAGGGTCACGACCACGAGGTCGCCCATCGGCGTCGGCTGCAGGAAGGTTCGCTCGCGGGCGCCAATCGCCTTGCGCGACGCGACAAAGTCGGCGCGCCGGGCGCCGTTGAGTTCGGCGATGAACCGCTTCCACTCATCGGTCTTGCCGGGTGCGATCGGGAACGCCACGGCCATGAGCGCCATAGAGACTCCTCCAACGGTGGGACGCCGGGGTTGGTGACCCAACCCGAGATTTCGGCTCGGCGAGACTATGCCCGCGGTCCCGAAGGGGGTTGGGGCTGACCCGCCGACGGCATCACGCGGAACGGTTGGGGCCAGGTGCGGCGGCCGGTATCATGCCGCGATGCACGCCCTCGGCCGCTGACCCTCGCCAATGTCTGCCCCCGATCCCGTCGTCCTGCCGCATCTGGTCAGGGTGGAGGCCGTCCACGTGCGGGTTCCCTTCCGCCGGCCGATCCTCGACGCCACCGGCGAGTACACCCACCGGCGGTCGTGGCTTCTGCGTGTCGTCGACGAGGACGGCAACGAGGGGCTCGGCGAAGCCGCGCTCGACCCGATCTCGACGGACACGACCATCGGGGAGCTCGCGAGGCTGATGCGCGAAATGGTGCCGGCGCTGGCCGACGGACGCGCTCCGGTGTGGTCCGAACTTACGGCCGAAGGCGAGCCCGGTCGGGCCGCGATGGCGGCGGTGGACGGCGCCCTAGTCGCCCTCCTGGCAGCTCAGGCTGCGGGCGCCACGGCGCTCGATGCGCGCACAGCCACGCCACCGGCCACGATCCCGGTCAGCGCGACCATCTCGTTCGGGGGTCCGAACGCAGGCGCCGATGCAGCCGCGCAGGCGATCGAGCTCGGGTTCGGGACGCTCAAGTTGAGGGCGGGCTTCGAACGCACGACCGATCAGCTGGTCGACCGGCTTCGCGCAATTCGAGGAGCCGTGGGCCCGGAACCGCGTCTGCGGATCGACATCGGCGGCGTGTGGGACCTCGAGACGGCCGCGGAGAGGATGGCGGCGATCGAGCCGTTCCGGATCGAGTACGTCGAGCAGCCCCTGGCGGCATGGGATCTGACCGGCCACGCTGCCCTGCGGGAGCGGGTCCGGGTTCCGATCGCACTCGACGAAAGCATCGACTCCGAAGGCTCCGCGCGGGCCGCCCTGTCCGACAAGGCAGCCGACGTCCTGATCGTCAAGCCCGCCCGCGTCGGCGGACTTGCTGCGACCTTGCGCATCGCCAACGCCGCATCGGCGGTCGGGGCGTCGGCGGTTCTGGGCACGTTCTTCGAGACGGGCGTGGGGATCGCGGCGGTTCTCCGCATCGCGGCCGCAATGCGGGGCGAGCGCGCCCTCGAGGGGCCGCCGGCGCTCGAGACGGCGCACGGCCTGGCCACGGCCGGCCTCCTGATCCACGACCTGCTGGCCGCGCCGCTCGCTATCGAGAAAGGCCGGATGGCGGTCCCGGATGTGGTCGCGCTCGATGAGGGGGAGGTCGATCGCTATACGCTCGAGCGCTTCGAGGCGGGCGCGTAGTCGATACTCGCGCCGCCCCTCCGACGGCTCAAGGCATGGGCACCATGATCAAGTGCGCCGCCCATGAGACGAACAACGCCTTGGTCATGCCCTTCCCGGCAATCGTGTAGGCGTGGATCGTTCCGGGGTTGACGTAAATCACATAGGACGGTGTTGCATCGAGGAGATCGAGCTGGCCTGAGAGACCGCCGAACGAGCCGGTTCCAAGGACGGACGTATGGCTCGAGCAGGCTACCGGCGTGGTGACGCAGAAGGCGCCCTGCGCGATCTCGATTGCCGCGCCCTTGGATGTCTTGTACTCGACGTCCACCCAGCCGTTCTGGTACTGGCCGCTCTGGATGAACCAGCCCTTCGGCAGCACTGCGCAGTAGATCTGGAAGTGCAGCACACCGGCCGCTTCGACGAAGAAGGCCTGGTTCTTGGCCGTCCCTGTGCAGCCGGCGGCCGGAGATGTCGGCGCAGCCGTCGGCGCCGGAGTCGGCGTGATGCTGGCTATCGGTGTCGCCGTCGGCGATGGCACGACTGCGGTCGGAGTGCTCGTTGGAGCCGGGGTATCGGTCGGGGTAGCCGCGGCGGTCACCTCGGGCGTCGCGGTGGGCGCGGCGGGGACGGGAGTGGGGTTGGTACTGGAGCACGCGCCCGCCAGAAAGAGGGCGACCACCACAGCGGTCACTCCGCGTCCCCATCGGTTGCTGTTGGCGTTCATGTTCCTGGTTCCCCCAGACGGTTGGTAGGCCGCCAGCTTACCCCTGCTCGGGAGGGCGAGCAGGCGGAGATCATGCGTTGCGGCGCGTGGTCGCCCTCGATGGAGCTGGCGGTCCGGGCCGGTGGTGCCGCAGGCTGGGCGATTCGACTGCTCACCACTCGACCGCCGCGCCCAAATCGGAGCATCATTGGGCCCATGAGAGCGCCCGAGCCCACACCACGCGAAATCGACTGCGTCATCGTCGGCGGCGGCGCCGCCGGTCTTTCCGCGGCCGTGAACATGGGCCGCATGCGCCGCAGCGTGCTGCTCGTCGACGAGCGCGACCGCTTCATGTGGCAGCACGTCAGCTACAACTACCTCGGCTTCCCCGACGGGATCCGAGGCGACGAGGTCCGCCGCCTGGGCTGGCGACACGCAGCCAAGTACGGGGTTTCGCTGCTGATCGGCCACGTGGCCGGCGCTACTCGTGAGGGCGACAGGTTCCGGCTGCGTGTCGAGCGAGTTCCGGAAGGCGGCATGCTGGCCGGGCGCCCGGGCCCCAGCGTCCCGCGCGACGCCGAGATGGCGCGCATCTTCGACGAGGTTCCCGAAACCGGCCCGATCGAGGTGCTCGCGCGGACCGTGATCCTGGCTACCGGCGTAATCGGGCATTTTCCGGAATTTCCGGGCCGCAACGAGTGCGTTGGGCAGAGCCTCTTCTGGTGCATCCACTGCGAAGGCCACGAATCGATCGACCGCAGCGTGGGCGTCGTGGGCCACGGCGAAGACGCGGTCGGGACGGCACTGGACCTGCTCGTCTTCACCGATCGGGTCACGATCGTCGCCGGCCGCCCGGAGGGCTTCGATGTCCCGGCGTCGCGACTGGCGGACCTCGCCGCGAACGGCATCGCCGCCCACGCCTGCGGCGTCGCCGAGTTCGAGAACAAAGATGGCCGGATGGAGGCGCTCGTCCTCGACGATCCCGCACGAACCCGCATCCCCGTGGAGCAGGTCTACACGATCCGCGGCACGAGGGCGACCAACGAGCTCGCCCGGCAACTCGGCGTGGAGTTGAACCCGAGCGGCCAGATCGCCGTCACGTCCGAGCAGCACACGAGCGTGCCCGGCGTGTACGCAGCGGGCGACGCAACCAGCCTGCACGACCACCAGCTGAGCGCCGCGGTCCACGAGGGGAACCAGGCCGCCTTCGGAGCGAACTACCACCTCTACTCGCCAGCCCAGCGCGACCCCAGCGACCCGCCGGAACCCGAGCGTTCCTCGGCCGACTAGCCGTTCGGCGCTCTCGAGGCCACTTTGGCCCACTCTGAGGGACGGCCGATCCAGCGCACGGGATCGTTTCGGGCCGGGGTTGACGGCGGCTGCGAACGATGGAGGAATCGACCGTGCTACCTCGTGTTGCTCGAGGCGACGGCAAGTCCAAAGGAGTGGTTCGCGTGGAACGATGGATGGGTGTTCTCCTCCGCCTCGGCCGCGACGCTGAAGCCCGCCCGGCGCCGGCTCGAATGCGGTTGGCCGGCTCTTCGCGTGGCATCGCCGCGGTCGCGGTGGTGGGTTTGATTCTCTCGGCCTGCAGCTCTTCGGTCGCAACCGGCACCCCGGCGCCAACCAGCGCCCTCGCCCCGACCGACACCCCGACGCCCATTGCGGTGGTAGCGGCATCGCCGGCGCCATCCCTGAGCGCGCTCGCGACGGGCGTCCCGACCTCGCTAGACCCCTGCCAGCTCGTTACCAGCCAGGAAGCGTCGCAGCTCGCCGGCGTCTCGTACGGGGTCGGCGAGGAGGGAACAACCTCCGGAGGCGGCAAGAGGTGCGTCTACGGCGCCAACACATTGAACGTGTTCACCATCCTGGTCGCGCAGGCACCCGATGTTGCGACGGCTAAGGCGGGCAAGGCAGAGGCAGAGGCGGCCCTCTCGCAGCAGGCGGGCAATAGCGTCAGCTTCACGGAGATTCCCGGCTTGGGCGATGGCGCCGCGTATATGGTGGGCAGCGTCACGGTCGCTGGAAAGACCATCAAGGGCAGTGCCATATACGTGCTCAAGGGCACGATCTTCTTCGGGTTCAGCGAGCTGGCGCTCAGTGGCTCGACACCGTCGGCTGCGGCCCTGCAGGCGCAGGCCCAGACGATCCTCGGCCGGCTGCCGTGAGGACGCGATGCCGATCCTGCAAGGTCCGTCTCAGGAGCCACTCGGCCGACTCGTGAACTCGGCACGGAACTTGGCTGGGAGTTCCTCCGGCATCCACGCAGGCAACCCCCCCGCTGAGCGCCGCTCTGGAGGGCCTTTGGTATGACGCAGAGCTTCGATCCATTCCCGGTCGCGGACCTGGAGACCAACCGGGCGGGCCGCCTCTCCGATGAGCAACGCCAGCGCTACCGGGGTGCGGCTGGGGCATTCCTCAAGAACGAGATGTTCGTTGCGATCGGCTTCTTCGTCATCGCGGCCATCCTGGCGACCGCGACCGGACCCGCTCCGAACGCATGGCTCCGACCCTTCGCCGCCGCCGCCTTTGTCGCGATCGGGATCTTGCTTTTGTTGCGAGCGGTGACGAAGGGTGATTCGCTTGCGGCGGACGTGCGCGCGGGCCGAGTCGAGACGGTCGAAGGAGCGCTTGGCAAGCGACGCATCAACACCGGCGGCGGGCGATCGTCGGGGACCTCTTACTACTTCGACGTCGCCGGCAAAAGTTACGAGGTCGGCCGAGCTGCATACGACGCCGCGCCGGAAGCCGGCATCGTTCGCCTTTTCGTGTTACCCCGCAGCCACCAAGTGGTGAATCTGGAGCGACTCCCCGACCGCCCGTTGCCGAATGACGCAATCACCTCGCCGACCGCAGCCCTTGCCGCTCTGGCCACGACCTTGCGGTCCCATGACCGGGTCCAGGCCGCCGAGGCTCACGCCGAACTAGAGGCCATCGAGGACAAATTCCGCGCCGAGCACGACGCCATGTTCGCGCCGGCGCCCGGCGGCGAACTCGACCCCCGGCCTCTCGCCGTGGCGATCCTCGGCAGGTGGCAGACCGGCCCGATTTCGATGGTCTTCATGCCGGACGGGACAATGGTGGCCACCCTGCCGGGCGGTCAGCAGCGGCGCGGCCACTGGTCCATCGGGTCGGATGGGAGGCTGCATTCCGACGCGACCGGTCGCGATCAGGCCGCCGACGCCTCGATCGCCGGTGACGTGCTGACGGTCACGGAGAACGGCCAGCCGTTGTCCTTCCAGAGAGCGGCGGGGAACTGACGGCCTCAGCCACCGAGCAACGACAACCAGCCCAGCCCGAGCGCGACACTGACCACGAACAGGCCGAAGCGAGCCAGCCAGACCATCGTGCCCCCTTCGCGCTCCGCGACCTGGCGTGGAGCGTAGATGAGCATGGCGTAATACACCGCCGCACACAGTACGAGCAATCCGATCACGCCGGCGACATCGGAGGTCATGCCCGCGATGGACCCGCCGAGCTGAGCCCGGACGTCGAGTCCACCCGTCACTTCGTGCACGACGCCCCAAAAGATCCCGCCTGCGCTCAGCAGATATGGCGTCACCAGCGCCCGCCGGATGATCGTCGGGACGATCGGCAACCGCGATTGCAGCAGGCTCAGGGCCAGAACCACTGCGATAGTCGGGAAGAACAGCGTCAACGGGTCCAGTCCGAGTTCGGCGAAAGCAGTCCCGCCGACGAGCAGCAGACCGCCGACCAGAGGCCCGACCGCACCCGTTTCCAGAACGCCCGTTCGCTGGCTCGAGCCGGTATCCGGACCAGCCTTTGGGTCGCTCGGGCCGGCGGTCGAGGCTGGCGGGCTGCGCGTGGCCAGGCACGCGAGAGCGCCGAGGAAGCCGACCAGTTGCAGAACGCCCGCGACCGGCCGACCCGATTCGAACGGCGCGGAAGTGCCACCGGCGATGACGAGGAGCGGCGCCGCCAACACGATCCAGCCCGACAGCAGCCAGTCTTCGGCTCGCAAGGCCATGCCTATCCAGCCGATCCGGATTGCGCGAACCGGCGCCGTAGCTGGAGCATCCGAAGGAAGGCCCATTCGGCCGGCCTCTGCGATGGACGGGCGACCAGGCGTCCTCCGTCGTGGTCCACCTGGGCGCCCAGGCCACGATCCCGACTGGCCGGCGGTAAGTCAATCGCTCGGCCCGGACGGCTCACGATCCGAAACCACCGTTCCGACAGTCGACGTCGGGGTCGAGCCCCAGGGCTGAAGCGAGGCGGGCCGCCCCTAATGAGCGCTCACAGGGCACATTGCCGTGAAATCGCACCAGCCGCACGAGCGCAGGCTCGGAGTCGGCGCGAAGTCGCTGCCACGAACCTGCCGGGCGCGACAGGCCAGATCCATGCGGGTGGCGTCCAGAGCAGCGTCGGTGCGTTCGGTGCTGAAGCGCTGACCTTCCTCGACAAAGTAGAGGGTGCTCCGCGCCGGTCGGCCGAACTGAAGCGCATCCCGACAAGCCAGAGCGTAGATCGAGAGCTGGAGGCTCGACTCCCCTTCGTCGGACGGGCACGCCCGGCCGGTCTTGTAGTCGATCAGTTCGACTGCGCCCGACGGGAGGCGATCGACCCGATCGATGAAGCCTCCGATGGCGACCGGCGTATCGAGGTCCAACGGAATACGCAGCCGGAATCGGAGTTCCTCGCCGACAGTTTGGGGTGGGTCGACCGACTCGGCGGCCCAGAAACGATCCAGCATCGGTTCGGCGCGCTGCCGCCACATCTCGGCGTCCGCGTCCGCGGCCAGCGGGCTTCGAGCCCAGGCGGAGTCGAAACAACGCTGCAGGTCCGCCCGGCCGGGTGACGGCTCTCCGGCGGCCAGCCGCCGGCGCCGATCGCTGGTGAACGCCTCGAACGCGGCGTGCGCCGCGGACCCGAACTCGGCCGCCGGGCGGGGCTGATCGGAAGGCAGGCAGCACAAGTAGCGGAAGGCATATTGGCGCGGGCACCGCTCGAAGGTGTCGAAGGTCGTATAGCTGAACCAGTCGGGCAGCCCAACCAGGTCCAACGGCGATCCCCCGCCAACGAGAAGCTCCGCAATGGCGCGCGGATCCGGCTCTGCGGATCGTGCATCGTCCCTCGCAGCGGCCGACAAGACATTGATCATGTCGCGAGTTTGGGCCGAGGGCGTGCCACCTAGGCTGTCACGCGGCGCTGCCGGCCGGCGCGGCGGCCCCTCGCTTCCGTATGATTGGGTCGGCGTTCCAGGGGAGGACGGAAACCCCAGGCGGAGCGCGGATTGGCGCCGCACAGTTCGGGAGGATCGCGATGACGGAGAACGAGTTCGGCGCCGGACCGAACCAGATGCTCGTGGTCTACGTGTCCGAGGACACGGGCGGCGAGATAGATCCTCTCGCCCTGTTCGGCCATATCGCGGCCGACGCGGAGCAGCGCGCACTGGCGGGGTGCCGGATCGTCTCGATGGCCGTGATGCCTCTGCGACACGGCGGCACCCTCATGAATACGGGCGGCGGCTTCCAGACAAAGACTTCGGTCGCCGTCGTCTACGCAACGCTTTAGAAAGATGGCCGGCTAAGCGAGTTCCCCGAGGCTCGATCCGCGGTCGGCGTCGCCTGACGAACCGGCCGGCCCCGTCGGACCCGCTCGTGGTGCCCCTGGTGTATGCCTGTCGAAACGCCACTCCCGAACGTGGCGGCTGGAGGGCGATCTTGACCACAGCGACGGGCAACTTCACGGTCATAGGCGGCGGCGAAGAGACGATTCGCGAGGCTCCCGACGAAGTCCGACTCACGCGGGTGCGAGGGTCGCAGCGCTTCGGAGGTGCCATCGTCGGCGACGGATCGGTTGAGTGGGTGTTCTGCTACCGGCCCGACCGGACGGCCAGATTCCTCGGATTCCAGCGGATCGAAGGCTCGATCGACGGGCTGTCCGGGAGCCTGGTCATGGAGTCGGTCGGCGACCATGACGGCAAGCGCTCGGAGGGCCACTGGCACGTGATCCCTGGATCGGGCACGGGCGAACTGGCCGGCATCCGCGGCGAAGGCACGTTCGAGGCGCCCGGCGGCGCAGAGGTCAACTACCGGCTCGACTACGAGTTGGGCTGAGTTTCGTTTGCCCCCGCAAGTGACCGGCCCGCCACGTGGGCGCCAAAGCGACCGGACGTGCCGATTGCGACACTTCCGGGTAGGGTCGGAGGCGAAGGGATGTGCCAATGATCGCGAGCAACATCGATCCGTTTCCTGCGGCGGATATCGAGACCAACCGCAGCGGCCGACTCAGCGACACCCAGCGCACCAGCCTTCAGGGTCTGGCGCGGGAGGGCCGCAAGGACGAGTTCATCGGGGCGGTCTTCTGCATCGGAATAGCCGTTCTCCTCCTGGCACCGGTCGGATCCTCGCCCAATCCCTGGGTCCGCCCGCTCGCGAGTGCGGCTTTCGTCGTCGTGGCGTTCTTGCTCTTCCGGATCGGACTCAGCGGCGACGCGATGACCCGGGACATGCGCTCCGGTCGAGTCGAGAAGCTGGAAGGGGCCATCGCCAAGCGGTCGTTCGACTCGGACGCCGGCCGCACTCACCGGCTCGTTTATTACCTCGATGTCGCCGGCCAGAGCTTCGAGGTGGACAGCACGGCCTACAACGCCGCGCCGGACGCCGGCATCGTCAATCTGTACGTGCTGCCGCGCAGCCACGTGATCGTAAACATGGAGCGCCTGCCGGATCGGCCGCTCCCCGCCGGTGCGCTGGCGTCGCCCGCCGAGGCGATCCGAGCCGCCGTCACCGCTACGCGCTCGGGCGATTCGGTTGCAGCCGCGGACGCGATGGCGGAGATGGCGGCCATGAAGAGCGCGATGCAAGTCGATACCGCCGTTCCCGCCACTCCCACGACGCCTGATCAACGCGACCCGAGGCCCCTGGCCGAGGCGATTCTGGGCTCGTGGCAGACCGGCCCGATCACGATGTCGTTCCTTGCGGACGGGACGATGTTGACGACGCTGCCGGGCGGCCGCCAGCAGCGCGGCAGCTGGTCCGTTGATGCCGACGGGCGGCTCCAAGCCAACGCAACCGGGCGCCCTCAATCCCTCGACGCATGGGTGGCCGGCGACGTCCTGACCATCTCCGAGAATGGCCGAGCGCTGGCATACCGGCGAGCAGCCTGACCTCGATCGAACCGGTAACGGCGAGCGACCGCAGATTGGCCGCCGGAGCACTTCGCGCGGCTTTCGTGTCATCCTGGGACCGGCGCTCGGCGAATCGTGCCGGCGTCGGATAGGGGATAACCGATGACTTTGGATCTCAAACCGCGCAAGCGGATCGGGCTCGTAGCCCACGACAACAAGAAAGCCGACCTCATCGAATGGGCCCGGTACAACCGCGGCATGCTCGAAGCGCACGACCTGGTCGCAACCGGGACAACCGGCGTCATGCTCGGGCGCGAGCTGGAACTGCCGGTGAAGTGCCTCCAGTCCGGGCCGCTCGGCGGCGACCTCCAGATCGGCGCGATGATCGCCGACGGCAGCATCGACTTCCTGGTCTTCTTCTGGGATCCGCTCGAGCCGCAGCCCCACGACACCGACGTCAAGTCGCTGCTGCGAATCGCAGTCGTGTGGAATATCCCGGTCGCGTGCGACCGGGCCTCGGCCGACTTCATGATCTCCTCGCCGCTCATGACCGGCTCGTACGAACGAACGGTGCCCGACTACACGGCCCACAACGACCGGGAGATCACTCTGCCGGAAGCGGCCGATCAGAGCGAAAAAGACGATGCCGAGCTCGAGTCCATGCTGGACCGGCTTTCCTGAAGGGAGCTACTTTCATGCCTGACTCCCGTACCGTGCGCTGGGGCATCCTCGGACCCGGCCGGATCGCCGCCCGTTTGCTCGGCGACATCGGCCACGCGAAGAACGCCACCGTCGTCGCCGTTGCCAGCCGGGACCGCCGGCGGAGTAGCGAGTTCGCGGCGAAATTCGGCATCGCGCGCGTCCACGATTCGTACGAAGCGCTGCTCGCCGATCGGCAAGTCGATGCCGTCTATATCGGCCTCCCAAACTCGCTCCATCATCCGATGACGATGCAGGCGCTCGCGGCCGGCAAGCACGTGCTCTCCGAGAAGCCCTACTCACGCCACCCGGAGCAGGTCGTCGAGGCGTTCGACGCCGCCGCGGCGCGCGGCCTCGTCCTGATGGAAGCGTTCATGTGGCGCCATACGCCGCCGGTCAGGCGCTTCATGGAACTCCTGCCCGAGGTCGGCGAGCTTCAGTCGATCCGGTCGACGTTCAGCTTCGTGCTCACGAGCGACACCGACGTCCGGCTGGACCCGAAACTCGAGGGCGGCAGCCTGATGGACGTCGGCTGCTACTGCATAAGCGGCTCCCGGCTGGTCGCCGGAGAGGAGCCGTCCTGGGTCTTCGGCGAGCAGACTCTCGCGCCGTCGGGCGTGGACAACGCGTTCTCCGGCCTGTTGCGGTTTCCGTCGGGCGTCGTCGCCGAAATCGTCGCCGGCTTCACTTCCGAGCACCGCTCGCTCGAGGCGATCGGGAGCAAGGGCAACCTGCTGCTGCGTGACCCGTGGCTCGGCGAGAGTGGTGGCCTCACGCTGGGCGACCGCGAGATTCCGTTCGAAACGGACGACGCCTACCGCCTGGAGCTCGAGAACATGAGTGCGGCGATCCTGGGGGAGGCGAAGCCGCTGCTCGGGCGGGCGGACGCTCTGGGTCAGGCGCGGACCATCGACGCGCTCTATCGGTCGGCGGCTTCGCGCTCGGCGGTTTCGCTGGAAGGCTGACCGCGCGCCGGATCCGGCAAGGCGCGGGCGCGACCGCAAGTCGACGAAGGCCCGCAGGGCGCAACGATCTGAGCGCCGGACGGCGCCGTAGACCTCGCAAGGAACCGGGGCGCGGTACCTCGCGTCGGGGCAGCACCAGGCGCCAACCTGTCCGGCGCCCGACCGAATCGCCAAAGCTCCAGCGAGGCCACCATGCGCAAGCTCCTCCCGCTCCTCGGTACCTGCCTGATGGTCGCCGCGTGCACCGGCGCCGGCGCGGGCTCGCCCACGCCGGGCGTCTCCCCCACTCCGCCCGCAACCCCGGTTGTTTCGCCCGGTTACAACGTCGCCACAGACCCGAACAAGCTGATCTTGCGCATCGCCACGGGCGGAGGCTTCATCGCTCCGACCTATCTGCTCGCGGCCGTGCCCGAGTTCGCCCTCTACGGCGACGGCCGGATCATCGTCCCCGGACCCGTCGACGCCATCTACCCATCGCCGCTCCTGCCCAACCTGCTGGTCGCCCGACTGACGCCGGGCGAGATCCAGAAGATCGTGACCGCCGCCGATGCCGCCGGCCTACTCGGACCCGACGCGGCTTTCGACGTCGTCGGCATAGCCGACGCGGGCACGACCGTCTTCACTACGGTCGTGAACGGGAAGGCGCATCGGATAAGTGCCTACGCCCTGTCCGAGGCGGGAGGAATCGGCGGCCACGGTCCCGTCGGCCCAACTGCCGACCCGGTGGTTGCCGCGGCTCGCGCAAAGCTTTCGGCGTTCCGGGCCCAGATGACGGACCTGGCGACCTTCCTCGGGCGGCCCGTGAGCGACACCGAGGCGTACGTGCCGGCGGGGATGCGTGCCTTCCTCACCGCCATGGGTCCGGCGGATCCGGCGCAGCCTACGGATCCGGGACAGCCCGCAGTCCAGGTCGTTGTTTGGCCTCTGAGCGCGGACCCGGCAACGGTCGGCCAGCCGACGACGGTCGAGGGGACCGTTTGCGTGCTCCTCACCGGCGGCGACCTTTCGAGCTTCCTGGCCGTAGCGCACACCGCCAACGCGGCGACTGTGTGGACATACGGCAAGGCTCGCTATGCAGTCATCGTCCACCCGCTCTACCCGAACGAATCGAGCTGCGCCGGCAGCTCTCTCTAGCGCTACTCTGGCCCGATCGAACCGGCGAGCGGGCCACCGGCGGCTGATCGACGCGCCAGCCGAATCGTGGCGGCGGCCCACAAACCGGCCTCGGCTCGTGTACCTTCGGAGGCGCGCCGATGGAGGGCCGCGGCGGCCCGCTCAACACGGCGCAACCAGCGAGGAGCCCCGATGGCGGCGGATCTGATCGAGCTGTCGGACGCCGGGTGGAAGCGCCACGACTTCTACATGCGTCTTGCGATGGTGGTCGAATCCGGCGCGAAGTGCCTGGGGTCGCGGGTCGGCGCCGTGATCGTCCGTGACAACCGGGTCCTGGGCAGCGGTTACAACGGCACGCCGGCCGGGTACCCGAACTGCACCGACTCGGAACGCGGCTGCCGACGATGCGCGATACGTCGCGAGCAGCCCGACGCAGCGTTGTCGGGCAAGCTCTACGACATCTGCCTGTGCGTCCACGCCGAGCAAAACGCGATGCTGACCGCGGCGCGCTTCGGGACCGCGCTCGATGGCGCCTTCCTCTACACGACGGTCCAACCGTGCTTCAACTGCCTCAAAGAGCTGATGCAAGTCCGGCTCTGCGGCGTCGTATTTCGGCGCGAATGGGAGGCCCGCCATCCCGACTACGCGTGGGTCTCCACCGAGTACGACAGCCTGGTGGAGCACTATCGGTCGAACGGAAATCTCTTCGCCCGACTGGCCCAGGTCGAACACCTCGACGCCGTCCAGCTCGAGCTCGGCCACCCGAGCTCGTAGCGGCGCGGCGCGGCGCGGCGCGGCGGAAGGCGCTACCCCGGCCCTCAGGCGATCGAGATCATGCGCTCCAGGGCGCGCCGCGCTCTGGCGGCAACGTCGATGGGGACCTCGATCGGATAGACCCCGTCACGGAGCGAGTCGCGGACCTTCTCCAGCGTGATGAGCTTCATGTACTGGCAGATGGCCTCTCGGTTGACCGGCACGAAGCGCTTGGTCGGCGCCTTAAGCGCCAGCCTGTGGAGGATGCCGACTTCGGTCGCGACCAGGAAAGTGTCGGCTTTCGACCGTTCGGCGTAGGTGACCATGCCTTCGGTCGAGAGGATGTGGACGTCGTCGCCCGCGGCCTCGAGGACCTGGCTCGTGCAGCCGCATTCGGGATGGACGAGCAACTCGGCCCCGGGCTCGTCGCGATGCCAGCGCTCCACGTCTGCCGCCCGGATGCCGGCGTGGACGTGGCACTCGCCGAGCCAGATCGTGAGCTTGCGGCCGGTCACGCGCTGCAGCCAGAGCCCAAGGAACATGTCGGGCAGGAAGAGGATCGGCAGATCGCGCGGGATCGACTCGATTACCGCCCTGGCGTTGCCGGAGGTGCAGCAGTAGTCGCTTTCCGCCTTCACGGCCGCGGTCGTGTTCACGTACGACACGACGACCGCGCCCGGATGCTCGGCCTTCCAGGCGCGCAACTGGTCGGCGTCGATCGAATCCGCGAGCGAGCATCCGGCGGCCAGATCCGGCAGAAGCACGGTCTTCGTGGGGGAGAGGATCTTGGCGGTCTCGGCCATGAACGAGACGCCGCAGAAGACGATCGTCGATTGCCGCGCGGCGGCGGCAAGGCGGCTCAGCAGCAGCGAGTCGCCCACGTGATCGGCGACGTCCTGGACTTCCGGGCGCTGGTAGCTGTGCGCCAGGATGACGGCATTTCGCTCGCGGGCCAGCTCTCGTATCTCGGCCGCCAGCGCTGGGAAGGTCGCCGGGTCGCCGGGCGGCGCTACGGGAATCGCGAGGGCGGTGGAGGCTCGGTCGGCAGCAGCGGTTTCCGCGGCGCCGGCTTCCGCATCCGACACTTCGGCGATGGAGGCTTCGGCCGCGCGCCGGCCGGCCGAACTCACCGCACGACCTCCAGCGAAACGTCCAGCGACTTGGGCGAGTGGGTCAACGCCCCCATCGACACGTAGTCGACGCCGGTCTCCCCGACCCGACGGAGATTGGACAACGTGATCCCGCCGGAGGCCTCGGTCTCGACCGGACCGTTGGGAGCCGCGCGGCACAGCGCGACGGCCTCCCGCATCTGATCGATCGACATGTTGTCGAGCAGGATCCGGTGGACGCCGGCCCCGATTGCCTCGCGGACGTCGTCCAGCGTCTCCGCCTCGACTTCCAGGCGCAGCCCCGAGCCAGCGTCACGCAGGCGGGCCACAGCGGCCGCTAGTCCGCCGGCCAAGCGCAAGTGGTTGTCCTTGACCAGCAGTGCCTCACCCAGATTGAGACGGTGGTTGGTGGCGCCGCCGCACCGGACCGCGTACTTCTCGAGGTCCCGCACCCCGGCGGTGGTCTTGCGCGTGTCCAGCAGCACGGCGCCCGTGCCCTCCAATTCCGCCACGCAACGAGCTGTCAGGGTGGCGATCCCGGACAGCCGGCCGAGCAGGTTGAGCGCCGTCCGCTCCCCGGCGAGGACCGCTCGCGCCGGACCACCGATGCCCGCCACTTCAGCCGGGACCGTCGCGATCCTGTCGCCGTCAACCTGGAGGGCCGTCACGACGACCCGCGAATCCAGGGCGGCGAATACCGCCGCGACCACGCCCAGGCCGCAGATGACCCCCGGCTCCTTCTGCAGGAGCGTCGTCTCACACATGTCGTCCGGCCCGAACAGCCCCTCGGTGGTGGGATCGCCCAGGGCGAGGTCCTCGGCCAGTGCCGCAGCCACGACCCGGGCCACCGCCGCAGGATCGGGCGGTCGGATCTGACGAGGGGTCGGAGACGGGGCCGCATCGCCACTCCGGGCGTCGACGGACGCCGCGGCGGACGCGGTGATAGCCGCATCGCCACTCCGGGCGTCGACGGACGCGGGGATCCGGGCAGGCGTCGTCAACTCCAGTGCTCCAATATCAGCTCCCGCCCCGGCCGAAGGACGAAGTGACCTTCGAACGCCGGGTCGGCGGTGGGGGCGTCGATACGGTAGTGGACTCCGCGACTCTCCGACCGGGCCACCGCGAAGCGGGCCACGAGCTGCGCCACGACGTCCTGGCTCAGGGCCAGATGCGCCAGATCCGCCGGGTCGCGCATGACGCCGGCCTCGCGCCAGACCTGGTCGCGGAGCTCCTGCGAGGCCGTGCGCTCGGGCGGTGGCGCGGACGGCATCTCGGGGCGCGGCGGGATCGCGGGCTCGTCCAGCGCGGCCAGGGCCGCTCGCCGCCCGAAGACCAGGCACTCCAGCAGCGAGTTCGAGGCGAGCCGGTTGGCCCCGTGGACGCCGGTGGCGGCGGTCTCCCCGGCGGCAAAGAGGCCGGGAATGTCGGTCCGGCCGACGAGGTCCGTGACCACCCCGCCGATCGTGTAATGGGCGGCCGGAGAGACCGGGATCGGCTGGGTCGCCGGATCGAAGCCCGCCTTCTCGATCTCGATCATGAGACCCGGGAACCGCGCCCGGTCGACCTGGCGCAGGTCGAGCCAGACCCGGCCCTGGCGGACCATCGCCCGCGCGACTTCGTCCCGAGGCGCCAGCTCGTCCACGAAACGCTCGCCCTTGTCGTCCAGGAGCGTGGCCCCGTCGCCCCGCAAGGCTTCGGTCAGGAGCAGCCGCGATCCGGCGAGCACAGTCGGGTGGAACTGCATGAATTCCAGATCCGCCACGGCCGCCCCGGCGGCAAAGGCGATGGCGATGCCGTCGCCGATCTGGCCTTCCGGATTCGTGCTGCGCGCCCACAGCGCCGCCGCGCCGCCCATCGCCAGGATCGTGGCCCGGGCAGCGATCGGGCCGTCCGGTGTGACCACGCCCAGACACCGCCCGCCGTCCGTCCACAACGCCAGCGCGTTCGTGGCTTCGCGCGTCGAGATCTGATCCATCCGAGCTGCCATCCGGCCCAACAGGCTCGTCACCGCCCAGCCGGTGGCGGCTCCCTCCACGCTGGAGACGCGCCGCCGCGAGTGCCCGCCCTCGAGGCTCAGCTCGGGGTCGAAGGGCACGCCCATCGCGATCAACTCGCGGACGCGCTCCGGGCCTTCCTCGGTCAACACCTTCACCGCGCTCGGCCGGCACAGTTCGCGGCCGGCGCGCTCGGTGTCGACGGCATGGAGCGCCGCCGTGTCGTCGTCCCCGACCGCGCCCGCGATCCCGCCCTGCGCGTGCCAGCTCGACGAGTCGGGCGCGTGGCCCTTGGTGAGGATCAGCACTCGCGCGCCCTGCTCCGCCGCGGTCAGGGCGGCCGTTAGCCCGGCCGCGCCGGCTCCAACGACGAGAAGATCGCACGCCGGATCGGGCACTCGGCTACTGCTCTCTTCGCAGCGAAACCGCTCGACGATAGGACGCTTCGTACTGCTCGGCCGGACCTGCTTCCCACGACCAATCGATCGCCATGCCGCGGTTTTGGAGCTCGGTCCAGGCATCGCCGCCGGCGTGGAAATGCGACATGGCCCGAGCGCAGGCGTCGAGCAGAGCCGCGGGCGTCGGCTCATCGAAGACGAAGCCCGTTCCGTCCTCGGGCGCCGCATCCACATCGGTGACGGTGTCGGCCAGGCCGCCGGTTCGATGGACGATCGCCGGCGTGCCGTAACGGAGCGCGATCATCTGGCCCTGACCGCACGGCTCGAACCGCGACGGCATCAGGTACAAATCGGCGCCGGCGTAGATTCGCCGCGCCAGGGCCCGGTCGAACGTCTCGATGACAGCCACCGAGTCCTTCCGCTTGGCGGCGAGAGCCCGCAGGCCCGCGACGAGCTTGAGATCGCCCGTGCCCAGGACCACGATCCGGGCGCCCTCGACGAGGAGATCCCTCGCCGCCCCCGACAGCAGGTCGAAGCCCTTCTGCGGATCGAGCCGCCCGATCATGCCCAGTACCGGCCGGCCGTCATCGGGATCGAAGCCGATTTCGGTCAGCAGCGCGCGGCGGCAAGCCGCCTTGCCGGCGAGGTCGCCTCGCGAGTAGGTGGCCGCCAGCGCCTCGTCCGTGGCCGGGTCCCACACGGCTGTGTCCAGACCGTTCAGGATCCCGCCGAAACGGTGGCCGAGCCCCGCGAGCACCTTCTCCATCCCCATCCCGAAGTCCTCGTGCAGAACCTCGGCCGCGTAGCCCGGGCTGACGGTGTTGACCAGCTCGGCTCGCTTCACGCCTTCGCGCAGGAGCAGCAGCCCGTCCGCATGGGGACCCACCAGCTGAGCGATCTCGTCGGGTCCGAAGAGGCCGGCCAGTTGCGTTCGTGAGAGCCAGCCCTGGTAGGCCATGTTGTGAATCGTGACCATGACTGCCGCGGCCGAGATCCGCGGGTATCCGGCGTACGCCAGGTCGCGGAGCAGCACGGCCGGCATCGCCTGCCAGTCGTGGAGGTGAAGCACGTCCACAGGACGTTCGTCGTCGAGAAGCGCCTCCAGCGCGGCCCGGTTCAGGAGCCCGAATCGCCAGCCGTTGTCCGGGTAATCGCCGTCGTCGTCGCCGTAGTAGCCCGCGCGATCGAAGGCGGGCGGGTGGTCTATCAGTCGGACGCGATAACCGCGATCCTCGAACTCGACGAGTTGGACCTCGGTGACCCCTTCGGGCGCCAGCGGGTCCGGGACGGCCAGCGGAGTGCGCGTGGCACGCTCGGGCACGGTCACGCCGCGGTAGAGGGGCAGGAATACGTCGACGGGCGGCTCCACACAGGCCGAGACGCCGCCCGGGATCTGACCGGTCACTGCGCCGGTCCCTGCCCAGGCCTGGGACTGCACGACGTGATCGCTGGGCGGCTTCTCGTCGCAGATCGCGCCGCCCACGGCCCGAGCCAAGGCATCGACGACATCCCCGAGGCCGCCGGTCTTGGCCCACGGCTCGCATTCGGCGGAGATGCAGACGACGCGCATCCAGTGGCTCCTATATGCGGGGAGACGTGAGAGCGGCGGGCGGCGCGCGGGCGACGAGCGGGAGGTCGACGCCGCTTGCCGATCATGGTAGTCGCAGCCGCGCCGGAGAGCATCAAATGAACCAATCATTCGGCCCGCCGGATGCCCAGCAACCGTGGCCGCCCTGTCGGATATGATGCGTCGCAGATGGAGCCTGTCCGCGTTCCCACACTACCGGGCGCATCTTTCCGGCTGCCTCCGCAGCTCGAGGGATTGCGCCGGCTCGCCTACAACATGTGGTGGAGCTGGAACCCGCGGGCGCGTGCTCTTTTCAGCCGCATCGACGGCCTTGCGTTCTCCCGATACCGCAATCCGATCGAGGTCCTGTCGCAGCCGATCGCCTGGTCGGAGCTGCTGGACGACCCGGCGTTCATGGCCGAATGCAGCCAGGTACTGGCCGATTTCGATCGCTACATGGCCGGCGGCAAGGAGCACTGGTTCAACCGCGAGTACGGCGCCTCGATCAAGGGCCCGATCGCCTACTTCTGCGCCGAGTACGGCTTCCACGAGAGCGTCGGCATCTACTCCGGCGGCCTGGGCGTTCTGGCCGGCGATCACATCAAGACCGCCAGCGACATGGCCCTGCCGTTTGTCGGCGTTGGGCTGCTTTACAAGCACGGCTACTTCCGCCAGACGATCGACGCCGACGGGCATCAGGAGCACGCCTACCCCGATTACGACCTGAACCGGCTGCCGATCCTGCGCGTCGTGGGCCCGGACGGCGATCCCCTGACCGTCCACCTCGAGCTGCCGGGTCGGATGCTCGCCACCGCGGTCTGGTGCGCTCAGGTGGGTCGCGTCCCGGTGCTTCTTCTCGACACGGACATCCCCGACAACGACGAGTCGGACCGGCCGATCACCCACATCCTCTATGTCCGCGGCCGTGAGATGCGCCTCCACCAGGAACTGGTCCTGGGCGCCGGCGGCGTACGCGCCATCAAGGCCCTGGGCATCGAGCCGGCCGTCTGGCACCTCAACGAAGGCCACTCGGCGTTCCTGCTCGTGGAGCGAACCCGAGCCCTCGTCGAAAAGGGAGTGGCGCTGGAAGAGGCCCTGGAGCGAACCCGCGCCAACAGCGTGTTCACCATCCACACTCCCGTCTCCGCCGGCAACGAGCGCTTCGATCCGGATCTCGTCCGGCGCATCGCCGGGCCGCTCTACGACGGCGACGGGCGCAAGGGGACCGGCGGCGTCCCGATCGAACGGGTCCTGGAGCTGGCCCGCGGCGTCGACGGCGACCAGCGCCAGCTGGACATGACCGCTCTCTCGCTGCGCCTCTCCAACTCCGCCAACGCCGTCAGCAAGCTGCACAGCGTCACCGCCAACAACACGTGGCAAGGCCTGGGCAACAAGCAGATCCTCGCCGTCACCAACGGCGTCCACATTCCGACCTGGGTCGGCCAGCCCGTGGGCGAGCTGTTCGAGCGCTATCTCGGCTCCCAGCTGGACAGCCTCGACGCCCGCAACGGCTCGGAGCGGTTCTGGGAGCGGACCGACCAGATCCCCGACGTGGAGCTATGGAGCGCGCACCAGCGCCAGAAGCTCGAGCTGATGATCTTCGCCCGCAACCGGCTCCGGCACCAGTTCGCCCGTCACGGCGAGGCGCCCAGCGTGCTGGAGGAGTTGGAGTCCGTCCTCGACGTCGGTGCGCTGACGATCGGTTTCGCCCGCCGCTTCGCGACATACAAGCGCGCCGGGCTCATCTTCTCGGACATGGACCGCATCTCGCGGCTGCTGTGGAACAAGGATCGCCCGGTCCAGATCATCTTCGCCGGCAAGGCCCACCCCGCCGACCGCCCCGGCCAGGGCGTCATCCAGGAGATCTTCGCTCGCTCGCGCTCGCCCCAGCTGCGCGGCCGTGTCTTCATCCTGGAGGACTACGACCTGCGCGTCGCTCGCTTCATGGTCCAGGGCGTCGACGTGTGGCTCAACAACCCGCGCCGGCCGCTGGAAGCTTCCGGGACGAGCGGCATGAAGGCCGCGGCCAACGGCGTCGCCAACCTCTCGGTCCTCGATGGCTGGTGGGACGAGGGCTGGACCGGCGACAACGGCTGGGCCATCGGCGGACGCGAGACGAACCCGGACGAAGGCGCCCAGGACTACGCCGACTCGCAGGACCTTTACCGGCTCCTCGAGCAGGAAGTCGTGCCGCTCTACTACGGGCGCGACGAAGACGACACGCCGACCGGCTGGACCGCGGAGATGCGGCGCGCCATCTCGAGCACGATCTGGCGGTTCTCGACGATGCGGATGCTGCACGAATACACCGAGCGGATGTACCTCCCTGCCGCCGGGGTCGAGGTCAGGCGGCCGGCGAGCCGCCGCAGCGCCGCCGAGCGCAGTTGAGCCCGGCTGAGCCCCGACAGTGGCCGGCCGCGTTTCGCTCGCTCTCGTAATCCACAACCATCAGCCCGTAGGCAACTTCGGCTGGGTCATTGCGGACGTCTACGAGCACGCGTACGCGCCGATGCTCGGGGCGCTGGAGCGGCATCCCCGTATTCGCCTCGGCCTCCATTACACGGGCCCGCTGCTGCAGTGGATGGCCGACAACCGGCCCGAGGCGATCGGGCAGATCCGCCGGCTCGTCGAGCGCGGCCAGGTGGAGATCGTCGGCGGCGGGTTCTACGAGCCGATCCTAGTGACACTGCCCGATCGCGACCGCCACGGCCAGCTGGTCCGCATGCGCGACGAGCTGGAAGGACTGTTCGGAGGCCGGCCTGCGGGCGCATGGCTGGCAGAGCGGGTCTGGGAGCCGTCGCTCGCGTACGACCTGGCAGCCG
>Ga0302322_100000073_pt1 | contig 59617 bp, 54 predicted proteins | sample Fen_T0_2_FD_203757 | JGI IMG/M metagenome (GOLD analysis project Ga0302322, IMG submission 203757) | Peat permafrost microbial communities from Stordalen Mire near Abisko, Sweden - Fen_T0_2 | ecosystem: Environmental > Terrestrial > Soil > Wetlands > Permafrost | place: Sweden: Abisko...
CCCGATGGCCATCCCCAGGCCGGTGACCAACAGGAGCCAGGCCGCACCACCCAGCGCCACCAGGCCGACCGCGAGGAACGTGGTGGTCCGGCCGGTCGCGGTGGCGAGGACCTCCTCGGTCCGACCGTCGTGCTCCTCGACTCCCCCATGGGTCACGACCGTGACCGCGAAGCACGAGATCACGATCGCGAGCACCGACACCAGGGCGGCGACCAGCGTCTCCTGGATCGCGCCCACCCCGCCGAGTCGCTCGATCATGTCGCGAGCCCCGACCGAGTCGAGCATCGACTCGGCGCCCGGCACGATGGCGGCCATCAGGGCGCCGAGGACCGCACACGCGACGGTCCAGATCACCAGCGACGTCGAGTGCACGCGGACGTTCAGCGCCAGCGCGTCGCCGAGCCGCGGCGAGCCGGTGGCCGGGCCGGGACGCTCGGCGATCAGACCCGAGCCGAGGTCGCGGCGCGCACGAAGCGCGAGGGCGGCGCCGACGAGCGCGAGGGCGACCGCCAGGTCGAGCAGGAGGACCCACCCACGTGGGTCGGACCAGGCGCGGAGCTGGGTCGACCATCCGAGCGGCGAGAGCCAGCTGAGCCAGTGCACGGTGGTGTCGCCGATCGCACGCAGGAGGAAGAGCACCGCGACGGCCCCGGCCGCGACCGCGCCGCATGTGCGTGCGCTGGCCGACAGCTGGGCGGCGAGGGCGGCGATCCCGGTGCCGACGAGTCCGAGGCCCAGCCAGGAGCCCGCGAACCAGAGCGACCCCGCCACCGGCAGCCCCCCGGCGATGTCGGCGACGGCCGCCGTGACCGCGACCACCAGGGCCGCGACGGCGCCGACCAGGACGGCACTGAGCAGCGGGGCGGTGGGATCGACACCGAGGGCCCCGAGCAGCTCGGCGCGGCCGGACTCCTCCTCGACGCGGGTGTGCCTGCGTACGAGCGCGATGCACAGCGCCATCACCAGGACGCCATAGGTCACGGTCGTCTTCGTCATCGCCACCTCGCCGAGGCTGTGGACGTCGAGGATCGGCCCGTAGAGGGCGACCAGCGCGGAGCTGGCGTTGATCGACCGGGCGGCCGCGACCTGCTCGGCGGTCGTGGAGTAGAGCGAGCCGGTGGCTGCGGCCGAGGCGTAGCACATGAGAGCGAGCACGGCCGTCCACGCGGCGAGGAGCACCCGGCTGCGCCGAAGGGAGAACCACGTCAGGCGCCAGACCCCCGTCATCGGACCGGTTCTCTCCCGCGGTACGCATCGAGGAAGAGCTCCTCGAGCGTGGGCGGCGTGCTGGTGAGGGTGCGGACGCCGGCGGCGGTGATCGCGGTCAGGACGGCGGGAAGCGCCTCGGGCGCGACCGTGCAGGAGACCACGGAGCCCTCGACCGAGAGGTCGTGGACACCGGGCGTGCCGGAGAGGTCGGGTACGGCGCCCACCAGGTCGGCCCGCACCCGCGACCGGTGCAGGTGGCGCATCTCGTCGAGGCTGCCGGACTCGACGACCCGGCCGTCGCGGATGATCGTGACCCGGTCCGCCAGCCGTTCGACCTCGCTCAGGATGTGGCTAGACAGCAGCACCGTCGTGCCTGACGCCCGGACGTCGGCGATGCAGGTGGCGAACGCCTCCTCCATCAGCGGGTCCAACCCGGAGGTCGGCTCGTCGAGGACCAGCAGGTCCGTCGGTGCCGCGAACGCCGCCACCAGGGCGACCTTCTGCCGGTTGCCCTTGGAGTAGGCGCGGCCCTTCTTGGTCGGGTCGAGCTCGAAGCGCTCGAGCATCTCTGCCCGGAGCGGATCGGCGACCGGCGCACCCCGCATCCGCAACAACAGGTCGATCACCTCACCGCCGGTGAGGTTGGGCCAGAGGCTGACGTCGCCGGGCACGTAGGCGAGGCGGCGGTGCAGATCGGCGGCCTCGGTCCACGGATCGCCCCCGAAGAGCCGCACGTCACCGGAGTCCTTGCGGATCAGCCCGAGCAGGATCCGCAGCGTCGTGGACTTGCCGGCACCGTTCGGCCCGAGGAAGCCGTGCACCTCCCCCGGGGCCACGGCCAGGTCGAGTCCGTCGAGCGCCCGGGTGCTCCCGAACGTCTTGACCAGGCCGCGGACGTCGACGACCGGGTCGGTACTGCTCATACGGGCACCCTACGGCGGGGCCACCCGGCCCGCTGGACGGAGCACCGAGGGGAGCTCGAGCGCCGGTGATGACGCGCTAGGTTCGGCCGCATGGCCGCCCTTCTCGACAGCACTGCACGCCACCTCCGTCGTACCGCTCTGACGAAGCAGCGCGACGGTCGCCTGCCCGGTCTGTACGCCGGGGTCTGCCGCGGCGGCGAGCTGGTCTGGGGCGACGGGATCGGCGTCGTCGAGGTCGGCGCCGACCGGGCGCCGGCGGCCGACGACCAGTTCCTGGTCGCGTCCAACACCAAGACGTTCACCGCCGTCATGGTCATGCAGCTCCGCGACGAGGGCCGGCTCGGGCTCGACGACCTGCTCGGGGACCACGTGCCCGGCGTGTCCCACCCGATCACGGTCCGACAATGCCTGGCGCACGTGTCGGGGATGGCCCGCGAGCCGCTCGGCGACGTCTGGGAGACGCTCGAGCAGCCCGACGCCGAGAGCCTGCGGCGCGACTTCGACGACGTCGAGCGGATCGGGCGGCCGCACGATCACTGGCACTACTCCAACGTGGTCTACGCGATGCTGGGCCAGCTGGTCGAGGAGCTCGACGGACGGTCGTGGGAGGACTCGCTACGGACCCGCCTGCTCGAGCCACTGGAGATGCGGCGTACGTCCCTGGGCTTCGACGCCGGGGCACATGCGAACGGCTACTACGTCGGGCCGTACGACGACGTACCCCGGCCGGAGCCGGTGATGGACCTCAAGGCGATGGCTCCGTGCGGAGGCCTCGCCAGCACAGCCCACGACCTCGCGATCTGGTCGGCCTTCGTCGCCGACCCGGGCTCGCTGCTCTCCGCGGACACGATGGAGGAGATGTGCCAGCCGCAGGTCCTCCTCGACCCCGAGCACTGGGACGGGGCGATGGGCCTCGGCTTCTTCCTGATGCGGTCGCCGAACGGCCGCACCTGGGTCGGTCACACCGGCGGCATGCCCGGCCACATCACCGGCGTGTTCACCCACCGCGCGTCGGGCACCGGCGGGATCGTGCTGATGACCTCCACCGCCTCCCCCGCACCGGATGCCTTCGCGATCGAGCTGGCCGACCACGTGGTCGAGCACGACCCCGTGGAGGACGCACCATGGCAGCCGGGCACCGCGATCCCCGAGGCGTACCGGCCGCTGCTGGGTCGGTGGTTCTCCGAGGGTCAGCCCTTCGTCTTCTGGGTCGAGCAGGGCGAGCTGCGCGCCCGCATCGACAAGCCGGGCGCCGGACGACTGACGGCCTCGCGCTTCGAGAGGGTCGCCGACGACCTCTACCGCGACGTGAGCGGCCGCGAGCGGGGTGAGCTCCTGCGCATCACTCGCGGCGCCGACGGCGCGATCACCAAGCTCAACTGGGCGACGTACCTCTTCACGCGGGAGCCGATCGCCTTCGGAGAGCACCTCAACGGTTGACGACGTCGATCGCCACACTGCACGCGTCCTCGATCGCCCGGTCGAGGACGGCCCGCCGCGGGTCGGGGACGGCGAGCCAGGGGCCGACCACCGTCACGCGACGCAACCGCGGATCGACGAGAACCTCGTCGACGGCCCCGTGGTCACCGCCGGTGACGAGCGGAAGTGCGCGTGTCCCCAGGATGCGCGCCGCATGGTCCGCTGCCGCCTCGTAGGCCTGACGGGCCTGGTTGCCGCGCCGCCGCGCGAAGCGCTGCTGGCTCTGGCCGCCTGCCTTGGTCCTGCCCTGCACGTGCCGTTGGCCGATCTTGTGCTCGACCAGGCCTTCGCTCCCGAGCAGCGCGATCGCGAAGCCGCCCTTGCGCACGAGGAGCACACCCCAGGCCGCCGGGGCCCGTGCCGCCTCCACGAAGGAGACCGCGTCAGCGGGCCCGGCGTACGACGTCGAGAAGGGCAGCCGGGCGACGAACGTCGAGCCGTCACCGGCCATCCCCGCCAGCGACCCGTCGCGCACGACGAGCCCGGTGTCCCCGTGGCGCGCGGCGAAGTTCTCGACCCACCGCCCGACCCGGGCCGGAGGGACCAGGACTGTGGTCGGCGCCGTCATGCCCAGGTCACACGTGCGCCCTCGGCCCACAGATCGAGCCCGGTGCCGTCGAGCTCGTCGCTCCGGTTCCACAGGGTGAGGTAGAGAGCCACGGCGGACCCGCACAGCACGATGTCGGCGTCGTCGGCTGACGCCTCGCGCACCGTGGTCGGGGGGCGCTGCGTCACGGTCACCGTCCAGCGGACGTCCGCGTCGTCGGGCAGGACCGCGATCGTCGTCGGGTCGTCGGACCGCAGCCGCGACCGCGGGCGCGGCATGAAGCCGGTGAGCAGCTCGTCGATGCCGTCGAGGGCGAGGTCGCGGGAGATCCAGGTGTCCCCGGCGCGTGGGTAGCGGCCGAGCGCCGCCGACAGCGCGTCGACCGCGTGGATGGTCGTCTCGTGGCACTGTCGCCGCGCCCAGAACCACTTGGCCGGGGGCGCGTCGACCAGGAACACGAACGTCTCGAGGTCATCCGGCGCGGCCTCGATCGTCGCGATCAGCCGGTCCGCCCCGTCGCGCAGCCAGCGGATGGGGTCGGCGGCCTCGAGCCCCTCGCGCTCCACGGCGTCGTCGTCGATCTCCTCGCCACGGACCACGGACGTGGCCCAGCGGTGCACGAGCCCCTGGTGGGCGACCAGCCGGCGTACGTCCCAGTCCGGTGTGGTCGGCACCGGTGCGTCGAGTCCCGCGGACTCGGCGTGGGACGCGAACGCCTCCACTGCTTCGCGGATACCGTCCAGGTGACGGCCCAGCTCGACGGACTGCTCCATGCGCGCAGTGTGTCAGCCCGACCGCGGCGCCCGCCTCCGAGATTTCCGTGCTGCGCCGCGACCCGTCGATGCTCGTCCGCACGTCCTAGGTCGGGCACCAAGTCGACCGGAGGTGGGTGATGCGGCGCTCCCGTGCACTCGCGGCAGTGCTGGGCACGGTGTGGGTCACCGGCGGCTGTTCCTCGTCGACCTCCTCGTCAGCCGCTCCGTACGATCCGGCGAGCGCGGAGCCGCCCTCGCTCCTGGTCCACACCGCCCACGGCACGGCGGAGGTGGCGCCCTGGACGTACTGCTGGAGGACGCCCGGCCAGTCCCAGTGCGCCGACGGCGCTCCGCGTCCGCCGTACGTTGACGCGGCCCCGGGACGCGTGGCGACCTTCGAGTTCCACGCGTCCCCCGGCTGGCGGTTCCAGACGTACCTGCGTCGCAGTGGGCGCCCGTGCGCCCCGGCCTACGGGGTGGAAGCCACGGCCAGGTCGGACGGGACCTGGACGGTGCCGGCGGCCGGCGCGGTAGGCACCTGGCTGGTCGAGGTGCACGGCACCGGGCCCGAGGGCGACGTGGCGGCCACCTTCCGCTGGCGTACGACGGCCAGCGGCCACGGCGTCCGCCTGGCGCCGAGGCGGCTCTGCGAGCGGTGACAACCCGTCAGCTGCCGCCGAGGGCGTCGAGGGCCGCCATGTCCTCGGCGCTGAGGCTGAACCCGCCGACGTCGGCATTGGACCGGATGCGGTCGGCGTTGGCCGACTTCGGGATCACCACGACCTGGTGCTGGAGGTGCCAGCGGATGATGACCTGGGCCGGGCTCCGCCCGTGCTGCTCGGCGATACCGACGATCACGGGATGGTCGAGAGTGCCACCGCGCAGGGCGCTGTAGCCCTCCAGCACGATGTCCCGCTCCCGGTGCGCGGCCAGGGTCTCGGCGTCGTAGAGCAGCGGGCTCCACTCGATCTGGTTGACCGCCGGTGGCACCCCGGTGGCCGACCTCACCTCGTCGATCAGGGTCGGGTCGAAGTTGCTGACGCCGATGTCGCGCGCCAGGCCCGCCTCCCGCGCCTCCACGAACGCCCGCCAGAGGTCCTGGTTCGCCGAGCCCTCGGCCGGCCAGTGGATCAGCCAGAGGTCGACGTGGTCGGTCTGGAGCAGCTCCAGGCTCCGGCGGAGCGTCTCGAGCTCCCGGCCGGCCCGGTGGGGAGGGCACTTGGTGGTGAGGAACACGTCGTCGCGCGGCACCGAGCTCTCCGCGAGCGCACGACCGACCTCTCCCTCGTTGCCGTAGACGGTCGCGGTGTCGAGGTGGCGGTACCCGGTGGCGAGCGCCGCCGAGGTCGCCCGCACCGCGTCGTCGCCCTTGATCTGCCAGGTGCCGAAACCGAGCAGCGGCATCCGGCCCCCATGGCTCAGGGTCACGGAGTCGTCAGGAACAGCGTCGTGAGTCATGACCCGATCGTAGGCATCGCACCGGCGGGGTCGGCAGCGTGGACCGGTCACCCACCGACCTGCTTGCATGGGACCGTGGCCCGGACCCTGGACGTCGACTACCTCGTCGTGGGTGCCGGCGCGACCGGGATGGCGTTCACCGACGCACTGATCGACCATGCCGACGTACGCGTGGCCATGGTCGACCGCCGCCACAGCGTCGGCGGACACTGGCTCGACGCCTACCCCTTCGTCCGCCTCCACCAGTCGTCGACCTTCTACGGCGTGGCGTCGACGCTGTTGGGCGGGAACCGCCGGCAGCGGCGCGGACCCGAGGCCGGCCTGCATGACCGGGCTACCGTCTCCGAGATCTGCACCTACTACGACCGGGTCCTGACCGACCGGATGCTGGAGTCCGGCCGGGTCGAGCTCCTCGCGAACTGCGACTACGTCGGAGACCGCCGGATCGTCTCGCTGGTCTCCGGTGAACGGCTCGAGGTTCCGGACCGCTGCCGCATCGTCGACGCGCGCTACCTCGCTCCCACCATCCCGGCCGACACCCCACCGCCGTTCGAGGTCGGGGACGATGCCCGCGTTCTCCCGGTCAACGCCCTGGCCCGTGTGGACGAGGCGCCGAGCCAGTACGTCGTCGTGGGGTCGGGCAAGACCGCTACCGACGCCATCGTCTGGCTGCTGGGGCGCGGCGTCGACCCCGACGCGATCTGCTGGGTACGGCCCCGCGACCCTTGGATGCTCAACCGCGCAGTCGTACAGCCGGATCCCGCCGTGTTCCAGGGCATGGTGGCCGACGTCATGCAGGCCGCCGCCGGCGCTGCCTCGCTCGACGACGTCTTCCTCCGGTTGGAGGGGGCCGGGGTCATGCTGCGCATCGACCGCTCGGTCACGCCGACCATGGCGAAGGCACCCACCTTGGGCACGTGGGAGCTCGACCTGCTGCGCGCGATCGGGAACGTCGTACGGCTGGGCCACATCAGGCGCGTGGACCGGGGGCTCGTCACCCTCGACCGGGGAGCGGTCACGACCGCACCCGACGCGCTCGTCGTCCACTGCGCGGCGTCCGGCCTGCAGAACCCTCCGCTGGTCCCGGTCTGGCGCCCGCAGGCGATCACGGTGCAGCCGATCCGCGCCGGGTTCCCGTGCTTCGGGGCCGCCCTCACCGGCTACGTCGAGGCCACCCGTACCGACGACGCCGAGAAGAACCGACTCTGCCCGCCGTCGCGGTACGGCAACACCCTGACCGACTGGGCTGTCATGAACCTGCGCGGCACCCGGGCCTCGTTGGCGTTCACGTCCGAGCCCGACATCAAGGCGTGGTCGAACGGCGTCGCCACCAACCCGGCCCGGATCCCGCCCGAGTACGCCGGATCCCCGGAGCTGACCGATGCCCTGCATCGCCTGCAGGCGCAGATGGGGCCCGGGCTGGCCAGGCTGGCCGAGCTGAGCAGGGTCCCGCACCCCGAATCCTGAGCCGCCCCGCCTGGAGGAACCAGACGGGGCGGCGCGGACGGTTCAGCTCGCGGTGGTCAGCAGCTGCCGCCGCCCGAGGCACCGACCGAGTTGCAGGTGTTCTGGAAGATGTTCTTGATGACGCCGCCGAACGCGAAGACGACGACCACGATCAGAGCCGCGATACCGGCGATGAGCAAGCCGTACTCCACGGCGGAAGCGCCGCGCTCGTCGAGCTTGGCCAGACGAGCGTCGAGCAGAATGCGCAGATAGTCGAACATGTGGTGACTCCCCCATGATGTCAGGCGCGTATCCCCCTTGGTACGCGACGTCCTCAGGGTGACCCCCCCTGCGCCGGGCCGCCAGACGCGATCCGGCCATCCGGGGATGACCCGGTGTGACTACCTGTGCGCGTGCGCAAGAGCCCACGCGGACCAGGGTCGGCGACGTACAGATGGGTCGTCCGCCTGACAGGAGCCCCTAGTGCCTCCTCAGGTGGACGACCCAGAAATGGCAGGGCTCAGACGTTGAACCCCAGCGCCCGCAGCTGCTCGCGGCCGTCGTCGGTGATCTTGTCGGGGCCCCACGGGGGCATCCAGACCCAGTTGATGAGGACGTCGTTGACCAGGCCCTCGAGGGCGGTGTTGGTCTGGTCCTGGATGACGTCGGTCAGCGGGCACGCGGCGGAGGTCAGGGTCATGTCGATGACGGCGTTGGTGTCGTCGTCGAGGTGTACGCCGTAGACCAGGCCGAGGTCGACGACGTTGATCCCCAGCTCGGGGTCGACGACGTCCTTCATCGCCTCGGTGACGTCGTCGATCGTGGTCACCGAGCCGGCGGGCGCACCGGATGCCTCCGGCACCTCGGGCAGGTCGTCGATCGGGTTCGTGGTCACTTCATCTCCTCCATCTGGGCGGTCGTCGTCGCGTCCTTCCAGGCCATCCAGGACAGCAGGGCGCACTTGATCCGAGCGGGGAACCTGGCGACGCCGGCGAACGCGATGCCGTCCTCCAGCACCTCCTCGTCCGGCTCGACCTGACCCTTGCCCTGCATCAGGGTCAGGAACTCCTCGTGGATCGCCATCGCCTCGTCGACCGACTTGCCGATCACGAGGTCGGTCATCACGGAGGCCGAGGCCTGCGAGATCGAGCAGCCGAGGGCGTCGTACGAGACGTCCGCGACCTTGCCGTCGGCGACGTGGACGCGCAGCGTCACCTCGTCGCCACAGGTGGGGTTGACGTGGTGCACCTCGGCCTCGAACGGCTCTCGCAGACCCTTGTGATGGGGGTTGCGGTAGTGGTCCAGGATGATCTCCTGGTAGAGAGAATCGAGCTCGGTCGACATGATGTTCAACTCAACTTGAAGTAGCGGCGGGTGTATTCCAGGCCCTCGACGAGCGCGTCGATCTCGGCCGGCGTCGTGTAGAGGTAGGACGACATGCGCGTCGAGCTCTGCACGCCGAACCGCGCATGCGCGGGCTTCGCACAGTGGTGTCCGGCGCGGACCGCGATGCCGCGGGTGTCGAGCACGGTGGCCACGTCGTGGGGATGCACGCCGGGGATCTCGAACGAGATCGCTCCCCCGCGCTGCGTGGCGTCGAGCGGGCCCAGCACGGTGAGTCCCGGGATCGTCGCCAGACCCTCGAGGGCATACGCCGTGACCGCCTGCTCGTGGGTATGCACGGCGTCCATCCCGAGCTCGGTGAGGTAGTCGACGGCGGCACCGAGGCCGACCGCCTCGACAATCGGTGGCGTCCCGGCCTCGAACTTGTGCGGCACGGGTGCATACGTCGACCGCTCCATCGTGACCGTCTCGATCATCTCGCCACCCCCGAGGAACGGCGGCAGCTGGTCGAGGACGGCCCGACGGCCCCAGAGCACGCCGATGCCGGTCGGCCCGACCACCTTGTGGCCGGTGAAGGCCAGGAGGTCCGGGCGCTCGTCGTCGGCCATGGCGGCGAGGTCGATCGGCAGCTGCGGTGCGGCCTGGGACGCGTCGACGACGACGAGGGCTCCGACCTGATGCGCGCGGCGGGCGATCTCGGCGACCGGGTTGATGGTGCCGAGCATGTTGGACACCCAGGTGAACGAGACGACCTTGGTGCGCTCGGTGACCAGGTCGTCCAGCTGGGAGAGGTCGAGTCCGCCGTCCTCGGTGATCCCGAACCACCGCAGCGTCGCGCCCGTGCGCTCGCAGAGCAGCTGCCACGGCACGATGTTGGAGTGGTGCTCCATCTCGGTGATCACGATCTCGTCACCGGGCCCGACCTGGCGCTCCCCCGCCCAGGCCAGGGTGTTGGCGGCCAGGTTGAGCGCCTCGGAGGCGTTCTTGGTGAAGATCACCTCGTCGCGGTCGGGGGCGCCGATGAACGACGCCACCTTGTCGCGGCTTCCCTCGTAGGCCTCGGTCGCCTCGGCCCCGAGCTGGTGCATGGCGCGCGCGATGTTGGCGTTGTGGCGCTCGAGGTGGTCGACCATCGTGTCGATGACCACCTGCGGCTTCTGCGAGGTGTTGGCGGAGTCGAGGTAGACCAGCGGCTGCCCGTTCGCGAGCACGCGCGACAGGATCGGGAAGTCCTTCCGGACGACGTCCAGATCGGGAAGCAAGCCCTCCATCAGGTCTCCTTTCGGAACCACGTCACACCGCCGCGGCTTTGACGTACTTGTCGTAGCCCTCGGCCTCCAGCTGGTCGGCGAGCTCGGGGCCACCCTGCTCGGCGATCCGGCCGGCCACGAAGACGTGGACGTAGTCCGGTTCGATGTAGCGCAGGATCCGCGTGTAGTGCGTGATCAGGAGCACACCCTTGCCCTCCTGTGCCCGGAAGCGGTTCACGCCCTCGGCCACCACCTTGAGGGCGTCGATGTCGAGGCCGGAGTCGGTCTCGTCGAGGACGGCGACCTTCGGGTTCAGCAGCTCGAGCTGGGCGATCTCGTGGCGCTTCTTCTCGCCGCCGGAGAAGCCCTCGTTGACCGAGCGGGTGCCGAACGTCGGGTCGAGGTCGAGCTGCTGGAGCGCGGCGTTGACGTCCTTGACCCACGTGCGGAGCTTGGGCGCCTCGCCGTCCAGCGCGGTCTTGGCCGTGCGCAGGAAGTTGGACACGGAGACGCCCGGCACCTCGACGGGGTACTGCATGGCCAGGAAGAGCCCCGCGCGCGCCCGGGCGTCCACGCTCATGGCGAGCACGTCCTCGCCGTCGAGGGTGACCGAGCCGGAGGTCACGGTGTACTTGGGGTGGCCGGCGATCGAGTAGGCGAGCGTCGACTTCCCGGAGCCGTTGGGCCCCATGATCGCGTGGGTCTCGCCGTCCTTGATGGTCAGCGTCACGCCCTTGAGGATCTCCTTGTCCTCGTCGTCGGTCTTGACCGTGACGTGGAGGTCCTTGATCTCGAGGGTGCTCATTGGGGTACTACTCCGTTCAGGGTGGTGGTGACGTCGACGTACACCTCGGTGCCGCGTACCTCGACGGGAAAGGTGGCCACCGGCTCGGTGGCGGGAAGTCCGGTGGGCTTGCCGGTGCGGAGGTCGAAGCGCGAGCCGTGCAGCCAGCACTCGACGGTGCAGCCCTCCACGTCGCCCTCGCTCAGCGCGACGGCGGCGTGGGAGCAGATGTCCTCGACCGCGAAGACCTCGTCGCCGTCGCGGGCGATCGCGACCTCCTGGTCGCCGACCTTGGCCGCGATGGCCTCGCCCTCGCGGAACTCGTCGAGCGAGCAGGCCCTCTCGAAGCTCATTTCGGAAGCCCGTCGAGGACATTCTTGGCGAGCTCGGCCTCGACGGTCGCGGCGAGCTGCTCCTCGAGCTCGGGGACGTCGATCCGGCGGATCAGGTCGTTGAAGAAACCGTGCACGACCAGGCGACGCGCCTCGTCCTCGGCGATGCCGCGCGAGCGGAGGTAGAACAGCTGCTCGTCATCGAACCGTCCGGTCGCCGACGCGTGACCCGCGCCCGCAATCTCGCCGGTCTCGATCTCGAGGTTGGGCACCGAGTCGGCCTGGCAGCCATCGGTGAGCACCAGGTTGCGGTTCTCCTCGTAGGTCTCGATCCCCTCGGCGACCTTGCGGATCAGCACGTTCCCGATCCAGACCGTGTGTGCCCCGTGGCCCTGGAGCGCGCCCTTGTAGGTCACGTGGCTCTTGGTCTTCGGGGCGGTGTGGTCGACGAAGAGGCGGTGCTCGATGTGCTGACCGGCGTCGGCGAAGTAGAGGCCGAGCATCTCGACGTCGCCGCCGGGGCCGGCGTACTCCGCGGTGGTGTCGTGGCGGACGACGCTGCCGCCGAAGGTGACGTCGACGTGCTTGAAGTGGGCGTCGCGGCCGACCTGGGCGTGACGGTGGCCGACGTGGACAGCATCGTCGGCCCAGTCGTCGATGCTGACGACGGTCAGGTCGGCGCCGTCGCCGACGACGATCTCGACGTTGTCGGCGAGGGTGGCCGAGCCGACGAACCGCAGCACCACGGTCGCCTTGCTGTGGGCACCTGCCGTGATCACGGCGTGGGTCGCGGTCGCCGGCTCCACGGAGGTTCCCGTCAGAGTGACGAAAGCCGGCCGGTCGAGCTCGACGTCGGCCGGGACCGTCACCGCGAACCGCTGGCCGCTCTCGTGCCACACCCGCGCGGCGATCCGGTCGGTCGGCACGAAGCCGCTCGACCCCAGGCGCGCGTCACCGGGCTCGAGCTTCTCGACCACGACCCCCTCGGGGCCGTCGTACTCGGCCCGGACGCCGGAGCCGTCGAGCGGGGCGTCGGAGTGGAGCCCGCGTAGCCGCTTGAGCGGTGTGAAGCGCCAGATCTCCTCGCGACCCGTCGGCACCGGGTGGTCGTCGACGTCGAACGACCCTGCCGGGTGCAGGTGGGAGTCCACGCGCTCGAGCTCGAGCGCGTCGGCAACTGCTGTCACCAGGTTCTCTCTTTCCGGACGTGGGTGTGCAGGGGCGACGTGGTCAGCCCACCGCACCTTCCATTTGCAGCTCGATCAGGCGGTTGAGCTCGAGGGCGTACTCCATGGGAAGCTCCTTGGCGATCGGCTCGACGAAGCCACGCACGATCATCGCCATCGCCTCGTCCTCGGCCATGCCACGGCTCATCAGGTAGAAGAGCTGGTCGTCGGAGACCTTGGAGACGCTCGCCTCGTGGCCCATCGACACGTCGTCCTCGCGGATGTCGACGTAGGGGTAGGTGTCGCTCCGGCTGATCTGGTCGACCAGGAGAGCGTCACAGAGCACGTTGGACTTCGAGCCATGGGCGCCTTCGTTGATCTGGATCAGCCCTCGGTACGACGTACGGCCGCCGCCGCGCGCGACGGACTTGCTGAGGATGCTCGAGGACGTGTACGGCGCGGCGTGCACCATCTTGGCCCCGGCGTCCTGGTGCTGGCCCTCGCCGGCGAACGCGATCGACAGCGTCTCGCCCTTGGCGTGCTCGCCCATCAGGTAGATGGCGGGGTACTTCATCGTCACCTTCGAGCCGATGTTGCCGTCGACCCATTCCATGGTCGCGCCGGCGTCGCAGGTCGCGCGCTTGGTGACGAGGTTGTAGACGTTGTTGGACCAGTTCTGGATCGTCGTGTAGCGACAGCGGCCGCCCTTCTTCACGATGATCTCGACCACCGCGGAGTGCAGCGAGTCGCTGCTGTAGATCGGCGCGGTGCAGCCCTCGACGTAGTGCACGTAGGCGTCCTCGTCGACGATGATCAGCGTCCGCTCGAACTGGCCCATGTTCTCGGTGTTGATCCGGAAGTAGGCCTGCAGCGGGATGTCGACGTGGACGCCTGGGGGCACGTAGATGAAGGAGCCACCGGACCAGACCGAGGTGTTGAGCGCGGCGAACTTGTTGTCGCCGACCGGGATCACGGTGTTGAAGTACTCCTGGAACAGCTCGGGGTGCTCCTTGAGCGCGGTGTCGGTGTCCTTGAAGATGACGCCCTGCGCCTCGAGGTCCTCGCGGATCGAGTGGTAGACGACCTCCGACTCGTACTGCGCGGCGACCCCGGCAACGAGGCGCTGCTTCTCCGCCTCGGGGATGCCGAGCTTGTCGTAGGTGTTCTTGATGTCCTCGGGGAGGTCTTCCCACGAGGCCGCCTGCTTCTCGCTGGAGCGGACGAAGTACTTGATGTTGTCGAAGTCGATGCCCGACAGGTCGGAACCCCACGTGGGCATGGGCTTGCGGTGGAACAGCTTGAGCCCCTTGAGGCGCAGGTCGAGCATCCACTGCGGCTCGGACTTCTTCGCAGAGATGTCGCGCACGACCTCCTCGCTCAGGCCGCGCTTGGCGATGGACCCGGCGTCGTCGCGGTCGGACCAGCCGAACTGGTAGCGGCCGATGCCCTGCAGCTCGGGGTTGAGCTCTTCGATGGACGTCACGTCGTCTCCTCGTGGGTCGGGCTGGTCGAGACCAAGGGGTGGGGGATGCAGGTCGTGCAGACACCGTCGCCGTGCGCGATGGTGGCCAGGCGCTGTACGTGGCGGCCGAGCACGTGGCCGATGGCCTCGGTCTCGGCCTCGCACAGCTGCGGGAACTCGTGGGCGACGTGGGAGACCGGGCAGTGCTGCTGGCACAGCTGCTCCGCGGCGCCGTCTACCAGGGGTAGGGACCGCACGGAGGCGGCGTACCCCTCGCTGGAGAAGACCCGGGCGAGGGCCTCTGCCGGCGTCAGCTCGGGGTGGGCCGCCGTCACCGCGTCGTAGTCGCGCTCGATGAAGGCGACGCGACGCCGGGCGAACTCCATCACGGCGTTGTCGCCGCCGGTCTCGGACAGGTAGCGGAGGGCCTGGACCGCGAGGTCGTCGTACTGCTGGTCGAAGTGCTCGCGGCCGGCCTCGGTGATCGCGAAGATCTTGGCCGGTCTGCCCCGGCCCCGGGCCGCCGACGGACGCGGTTCCCGCGCCTCGAGGGCTCCCTCCGCCAGCAGGTGGTCGAGGTGACGGCGTACGGCGGCCGGCGTCAGGTCGAGCCGCACCGCCAGGTCCGCTGCGGTCGACGGACCGCTGACCAGGATCGACCGGACGACACGCTCCCGCGTCGGCTGGTCGCCCGTCGGCAGGGTCCGCTCGAATTCCACAACACCAGTGTGCCGTTATTACCGGTGACCGTTCAAGTAAGGGTCACCTAACCGCGCATCCCCTCACGCGGCCGCCACCGCGCTCATCCCTGCGGACAGCCCCCGTCATCCGCGCGGGCGATTCCGCGCGCCCACCGTATCGCGCACCGTCCTCCGGACTCCTGGGCCGACGAAGGTGCGGCGGGGATTCCGCACCACGACCAGGAGGAACACACATGAAGCTCTTCACCAGTGGCCGCTACGCGACCGTCGCCTCGACGTTCGCACTCGTGGTGGCGCTCGGCGGTACGTCGTACGCCGCGTCGCAGATCGGCGGCCACGACATCCGCAACGGCAGCGTGGGCAAGGCCGACCTGGCCAAGTCGGCTCAGGTCACCGTCAAGCAGATCCGCAACGACAACGGTACGACGATGGACGGCAACAACAAGACCGTCCTCAGCGTGAACGTGCAGAAGGGGAGCTACCTCATCTCCAGCAAGGTCAACGTCTACGCGAACTCCGGCGGCTACGCCCAGTGCTCGCTCGTCGGGCCGGCCGGCAACACTCTCGACTACGGCTGGTACTACGCACCGTCGAGCGGCTACGGCCAGGTCGTCAACACCTCGGTGGTCTCACCCAGCCACACCGGGACCATCCAGCTGAACTGCGTGGGCAACAGCTCCAGCCTGGACGGCAAGAAGCTGATCGTCACCAAGGTGGGGTCGGTGACCAACCTGACCGGCGCGAACGTCTCCAAGTCCGCGTCCCACCGTCAGGCCACGCCGGCCCGCTGAGCACGCTCTCTCACGACCGGACACCACGCGAACGGCCCCGCCCACCCGGGCGGGGCCGTCTCGCGTGTCCGCTGTCGGCCTTCCGGAGAGCGTCGCCGGTTCTGGCGTAGGCTGCCTCGTATGCCCGGATCGATCCTTGGAACCGAAGTCCGCCGTGTCGAAGACCTCGAGCTCCTGCTCGGTCAGGGCACGTTCGTGGACAACCTCGAGAGCGGCGGCGTCGCCCACGCCATCTTCGTCCGCAGCCCGTTCGCACACGCCCGGATCACCGGCATCGACACCTCCCAGGCGGCGGCCGCGCCGGGCGTGCTCGCCGTCTACACCGCCGACGACCTCGGCCGCCAACCGCTCTCGGGTTTCGCCGACGTCAACGACCAGGCGGGCCGAGCAGCCCTCGCCGTCGACAAGGTCCGCTACGTCGGTGACCCGGTCGTCCTCGTCGTCGCCGAGACCCGGGCCGAGGCGATGGACGCCGCCGAGCTGGTCGATGTCGACTACGACGACCTGCCGGCGGTGACCGACGTCGAGGAGGCGCTCGCCGACGACGCCCCCTTGCAGTTCGAGGCCATCGGCTCCAACATCGCGACCCAGCGCGCAGCCAAGGATCCCGCGGACGTCCTCGTCGACGCCGACCATGTGACCCGCGTGCGGATGGTCAACCAGCGCATCGCCACGGCCCCGATCGAGGGCAACGCGATCCTGGTCCGTCCCACCGCCGACGGGATGGAGGCCTGGGTCTCCACCCAGCACCCCCACATGGCGCGTGACCTGCTCGCCAAGGCGATCGGCGTCGACGCCGCCCACGTCCGCGTCGTCGCGCCCCACGTCGGCGGGGCCTTCGGCGGCAAGGCCGGCACCGGGCCCGACCACGCAGCGATCGCGCTCGCCGCCCGCCGGCTCGGCCATCCCGTGAAGTGGTCCGAGACCCGGAGCGAGGCGATGCTCTCGATGCATGGCCGTGGCCAGGTGCAGTACGTCGAGCTCGGCCTCACCGCGGACGGCACCATCACCGGCCTGCGGATGCGGGTCCTCGGTGAGTGCGGGGCGTACGCCGGCTTCGGTGGCGCGCTTGCGGTCGGACCGACGTACATGATGGCGCAGGGTCCCTACGTCATCCCGCGCCTGCGTTTCGACGCGATCGCCGTGATGACCAACACCGCTCCCGTCGGCGCGTTCCGCGGGGCAGGTCGGCCCGAGGCCGCCGCGGCGCTCGACCGGGTCCTCGACGTCGCCGCCCTGGAGCTCGGGCTGAGCCCTGAGGAGATCCGTCGGCGCAACCTGATCCCGGCCGACGCGTTCCCCTACACGACGCAGACGGGCGTCACCTACGACAACGGCGACTACCGCGCTCCCCTCGAGGAGGCGCTGCGGATCGCCGACGTCGACGACGCCCGCAAGGAGCAGCAGCGCCGGATCGACGCCGGCGAGAGCAGGCTGCTCGGCATCGGGGTGTCGACGTACGTCGAGATCACCGGCTTCGGCGGCTCCGAGTTCGGCTCGGTCCAGATCCATCCCGACGGCTCGGCCACCGTCATGTCGGGCACCTCGGCCCACGGCCAGGGCCATGCGACGTCGTTCTCGATGATCGTCGCGGACCGGCTCGGGATCCCGCTCGACCGGATCACCTACCGGCAGTCCGACACCGCCATCGTGCGGACCGGCGGCGGCACAGGCGGGTCGCGCTCGCTCCAGCTCGGCGGCAACGCCGTCTCCAAGGCCGCCGACGAGCTCCACGAGAAGGCGATCGCCGTCGCCGCCCGGATGCTCGAGGCAAACGCCGAGGACGTCACGCTCGACGACGAGGGGTTCGGGGTCGCCGGTGTCCCGGGCTCCCACGTGTCCTGGCCCGACCTCGCCGCCTACGCCCACGAGCACGACGGGGGGCTGGGCGTCGACACCGACTTCACACAGAAGGGCGCGACGTTCCCCTTCGGCGCGCACGTCGCGATCGTGGAGGTGGACCTCGAGACCGGCCAGGCCAAGCCGATCCGTCACGTCGCCGTCGACGACTGCGGCCGGATCCTCAACCCACTGATCGTCGCCGGCCAGCAGCACGGCGGTGCGATCCAGGGCATCAGCCAGGCGCTCTGGGAGGAGATGGTCTACGACGAGCAGGGCACGCCGATCACCAGCTCCTTCGCCGACTACGCCATCCCCACCGCGGCCGACGGGATCATGCTCGAGGCCTCCAACACCGAGACACCGACGCCGGTCAACCCGATGGGCGCCAAGGGGATCGGCGAGTCCGCGACCATCGGCTCCACCCCCGCGGTGCAGAACGCCGTCGTCGACGCGCTCAAGCACCTCGGCGTCAAGCACATCGACCTGCCGTGCACCCCGGAGCGTGTCTGGCGCGAGATCCAGAACCCCCGGGCAGACGTGTGGCGCACACCTCCGGCGGCCTTCGACCGGCTCGCGAACGACGGCACGGAGCCCGACATCGTCGAGGCCTGACGGCGTTCCTACACTGAGGACGTGTCAGCGCCCGTCTCCCCCGCTCCAGGGGCCGCAGGGCCAGCGGTCGAGATCGACGGGCTGGTCATGCGCTATGGCGACAAGGTCGCCGTCGACGGGCTGAGCCTCACCGTCGACCGGGCCTCGATCACGGCTGTGCTCGGGCCCAACGGGGCGGGCAAGACCACCACGCTGGAGACGGCCGAGGGCTACCGCTCCCCCCACCAGGGCCGGGTCCGTGTGCTCGGGCTCGACCCGGTCCGCGACCGCCGTGACCTGCTCCCCCGGATCGGCGTGATGCTCCAGGGCGGCGGCGCCTGGAGCGGCGTCCGGGCCGACGAGATGCTGCGCCACATCGCCCGTCTCCACGCCCACCCGCTCGATGTCGCGTCCCTCTCCGACCGGCTCGGCCTCGACGACTGCGGGCGTACGCCGTACCGACGGCTCTCCGGCGGCCAGCAGCAGCGGCTCGGCCTGGCGATGGCGATCGTGGGCCGCCCCGAGATCGTGTTCGTCGACGAGCCGACCGCGGGCATGGACCCCGCGGCACGGCGTACCACCTGGGAGCTCCTGCAGGACCTCCGCGCGGCGGGGGCGACGGTCGTCCTCACCACGCACTACATGGAGGAGGCCGAGCGCCTCGCCGACCGGATCCACATCATCGACCACGGCCGTCTGATCGCCAGCGGGACGCCGCTCGAGCTCACCCGCGGCGGAAGCTCGGCCACCATCCGGCTGGTGGTGACCAAGCCCTTCCCCGCCGACGCACCCGAGTCGCTGCGCTCAGCCCTCGGCGCAAGGGTCGAGGTGACCCTGCTCGACGCGGTCAGCATCCTCGTCACGGGGCCGGCCGACGCCTCCAGCCTGGGGATCGTGTCGCGCTGGTGCGAGGAGAACGACGTGCTCCCCGAGTCGCTCACCCTCGGCCAGCGCACCCTCGAGGACGTGTTCCTCGAGCTGACCGGACGGGAGCTGGACACCACCCGATGAGCGCCCCGAGCACCCCGACCGGCCTCGATCTGACACCGCGCCCCGGCGCCGCGTCGTTCCCGCGGATGGTGGCCGCCCAGGCCGGCATGGAAGCGCGGCTGATGCTGCGCAACGGCGAGCAGCTGCTCCTGGCGGTCGTGATCCCGGTCATCGTGCTGGTCGGTGGCGTCAACGGTGCCCACCATGTGGGCTTCCACTTCTCCCACCCCGCCGTCGACGTCCTCACCCCGGGGGTGCTCGCCCTGGCCGTGATGTCGACGTCGTTCACGTCGCTGGCGATCGCCACCGGCTTCGAGCGGCGCTACGGCGTGATCAAGCGGCTCGGCTCCTCACCGCTCCCCCGCTCCGGACTCCTGGCCGGCAAGGTCGGCGGGCTGCTCTTCGTCGAGGTGCTCCAGGTCGCCGTGATCTCCGCCGTGGCCTTCCTGCTCGGCTGGAACCCGGCCGTGGGCGGCGCTCCCCTGGCCGTCCTCGCCGTCGTCCTCGGGACCGCCGCGTTCGCCGCGCTCGGCCTGTTCGTGGCCGGGGTGCTGCGCGCCGAGGCGACCCTCGCCGCCGCCAACCTGGTCTACCTCCTGATGCTGGCCGGCGGGGCCGTGGTGCTACCCAGCTCGTCGTACGGCGCCTTCGGACATGTCACCCCGTTCCTGCCCTCGGGCGCCCTCGGGGACGCCATGCGGCAGGCCCTCATCGACGGCTCCACCGCCTGGCGCGACCTCGGGGTCCTGCTCATCTGGGCCGTCGTCGGCACCGTCCTCACCGCCAGGACGTTCACGTGGGAGTGAGCACCTGGCTGCGCCGCTTCGCCTGGGCCACCCTCGTCGCGAACGTCGCGCTGGTGGTGACCGGCGGAGCCGTGCGGCTCACCGGCTCCGGGCTGGGCTGCCCGACCTGGCCGCGCTGCAACGGCGACTCGTTCACGCCGCACGGTGCCATCGGGCCGCACCAGCTGATCGAGTTCGGCAACCGGACCCTCACCTTCGTGCTGGTCGCGATCGCGGTGGCCACCTTCGTCGCGGCACGGCAGAGCGGGCGCCGCGACCTGCTGCGGCTGTCGGTGGTACTGGGGCTGGCCATCCCGGCGCAGGCGGTGCTCGGCGGCGTCACCGTGCTGACCGACCTCAATCCCTGGGTCGTCTCGTTGCACCTGATCCTGTCGTTGGCGATCGTGTCCGTGGCCGTGCTCTTCCTGCACCGCCTCGACCACCCGCCGGTCCCACCGGCACGAGGAATGCTGCCTGCGCTGGCCTGGACGACGTACGGCGTCGTCTGGCTCGTCCTCTACGCCGGCACCGTGGTCACCGGCTCGGGACCGCACGCCGGCGACGCGAGCTCACCGCGCAACGGGCTCGATCCGCTGCAGCTCAGCCAGCTCCACGCCGACCTGGTCTTCCTGCTGATCGGCCTGACCATCGGCCTGTGGTTCGCCCTGCGGGCGGCCGGCGGGGACACGCGCCCGGTGACCGCGCTGGCCGCGGTCGAGGTGCTGCAGGCAGCGGTCGGCTTCGTGCAGTACTTCGCCGGCCTGCCCGTCGCCGTCGTCATGCTGCACATGCTCGGTGCGGCCCTCGTGGTCGCGGCCGCGACCTGGGTGCTGGTGTCCGTCCTGGAACCGGTCGACACGGACCGGACGTGGACGACGGTTGACCTGCACCCCCGTGGGCAGGCCAACCGTCGTACTCGTTAGGACGCGCGCGGCGTCCGATCGGTTGCCTCCGGCCGAGCTGTCCGGACTCGTCAGCGAGTGAGCAGCGGATCGAGCGCGACAGCCACGAACAGCAGCGACAGGTACAGGTTCGAGGCGTGGAAGAGCACCATCGGCCGGATCACGCTGAGGTCCTCGGTGCCGCGGGTGCGTGACCACATCCGGTGGGCCTGCACCAGGAACACCGCGCCCAGCACCACGGCGGCGACCGGGTAGACCCACCCGGTGTCCGCGACCGGCCAGAGCAGCAGCGACGTGGCGACCATGACCCAGCTGTAGACGACGATCTGGCGGCCCACGACCTCCGCCTTCGCGACCACGGGCAGCATCGGGACGTCGACCCCGGCGTAGTCCTCGCGGTAGCGCAGCGCCAGCGCCCAGGTATGTGGCGGGGTCCAGAAGAAGACGACGCCGAACAACACGACCGGCGCCCAGGCCAGCTCCCCGGTCACGGCCGTCCACCCGATGAGTGCGGGGAAGCAGCCGGCCAGTCCGCCCCACACGATGTTCTGGGTCGTCCGGCGCTTGAGCAGCATCGTGTAGACGAAGAGGTAGAAGCACTCGGCCACCAGCGAGAGCGCCGCGGACAGCGGGTTCACCCACACGTAGAGGATCACCGTGGCCAGGATGCCGAGTACGACCCCGAAGACCAGGGCCGAGGAGGTCGACACGATGTGGCGCGGCAGAGCACGGCGCCGGGTGCGCCGCATCTGCTCGTCGATGTCGCGGTCGTAGACGCAGTTCAGCGCGGACGCCGACCCTGCCGACAGTGCTCCGCCGACGACGGTGGCGACCACGAGGCCGAGGTCGGGGACCCCGCCGGCGGCGAAGAACATCACCGGCACGGTCGTGAGCAGCAACAGCTCGATGACCCGCGGCTTGGTGAGCCCGACGTACGCCGCCACCACGTCGCGGTAGCTCGAGGGTCCCGCCGCCCGGGCGGGATCCGACTCGGAGAGAGCCGCGGCCCGGTCGCCGACGTATGTCACAGAGGTCCTCGGGGTACAGAAGGTGTGCGGGATGGAGGGCAAGACGCGCCTCGCAGTCTATCCCCGGCAGTGAGTAGGCTCGGAGACGGCTTGAGGCGATGCACGAGTCGGGCCCGGAGCACGACCCTCCACCCCCGTTCTGGAAGGGAAACCGCGTGAGCAACACACCCGCGAAGCTGGACTGGACCGAGCTGGACGACAGGGCCGTCGGCACCGTACGGGTGCTGGCCATGGACGCGGTCCAGAAGGTCGGGAACGGCCACCCCGGCACCGCGATGAGCCTCGCTCCGGCGGCGTACCTGCTGTTCCAGAAGGTGATGCGACACAACCCCGCGGATCCCCACTGGCCGGGCCGCGACCGCTTCGTCCTGTCGTGCGGACACTCCAGCCTCACGCTCTACCTCCAGCTGTTCCTGGGCGGTTGGGGCCTCGAGCTCGAGGACATCGAGGCACTGCGTACGTGGGGCAGCAAGACCCCCGGCCACCCGGAGTACGGCCACACCGCCGGTGTCGAGACGACGACCGGTCCGCTGGGCCAGGGCATCGGGAACGCGGTCGGCATGGCGATGGCAGCCCGCCGCACGCACGGCCTGCTCGACCCCCACGCAGCGATGGGTGAGTCGCCGTTCGACCACCACATCTACGCGCTCTGCTCCGACGGCGACATCGAGGAGGGCGTCTCGGCGGAGGCCTCGGCCATCGCCGGCGTCCAGCAGCTGGGCAACCTCACCCTGATCTACGACGACAACCGGATCTCGATCGAGGACAACACCGACATCGCACTGGCCGAAGACGTCGGCGCGCGCTACGAGGCCTACGGCTGGCACGTCCAGCACGTCGACTGGACGCACGGCGGTACGACGTACGAGGAGGACGTGCCGGCGCTGTACGACGCGATCCGCAAGGCCGAGGCCGTCACCGACAAGCCCAGCTTCATCGTGCTGCACACGATCATCGCCTGGCCCGCCCCGAACGCCCAGAACACCGGCAAGGCCCACGGCTCCGCCCTCGGCGCCGACGAGGTCGCCGCCACCAAGAAGGTCCTGGGCTTCGACCCCGAGAAGACCTTCGAGGTGCCCACCGGCGTGCTCGAGCACACCCGGCAGGCGGTCGAGCGGGGCAAGGCGGCCCAGGCCGCGTGGGACGACGAGTTCGCCGCATGGGCGAAGAAGCCGTCCGCCGACCTGGCCCTCTTCGAGCGGCTCCAGACGCGCTCCCTGCCGGAGGGCTGGACCAGTCACCTGCCGTCGTTCGACGCCGACGAGAAGGGCGTCGCCACCCGCGTCGCCTCCGGCACGGTGATCAACGCGGTCGCCGAGGTGCTGCCGGAGCTCTGGGGCGGGTCCGCCGACCTCGCAGGCTCCAACAACACCACGATCGAGGGCGTCCCGTCGTTCCTGCCCGGCGACCGGGCCACGAAGATGTGGAAGGCCGACCCGCTGGCCGGCCGCGTGCTCCACTTCGGCATCCGCGAGCACGGCATGGGCGCGATCATGAACGGCATCGCCGCCCACGGCGGCACACGCGTCTTCGGCGGCACGTTCCTCACGTTCTCCGACTACATGCGGGGCTCCGTCCGCCTGGCCGCCATCATGGGCCTCCCGGTCACCTACGTCTGGACCCACGACTCGATCGGTCTCGGCGAGGACGGCCCGACCCACCAGCCGGTCGAGCAACTCGCGGCCCTTCGCGCCATCCCGGGCCTCGACATCGTGAGGCCGGCCGACGCGAACGAGACCGTCGCCTGCTGGCAGACGATCCTGGAGCACACCGACCGGCCGGCCGGTCTGGTCCTGAGCCGGCAGAACCTTCCGACGTTCCCCCGGGGCGCCGACGGGTACTCCGACACCAGCAACGTCCATCGTGGCGGCTACGTGCTGCTCGACGTCGACGGCGGGCTCCCCGACGTCGTCCTGATCGGGACCGGCTCCGAGGTGCAGCTGGCGGTCAAGGCTCGCGAGCTGCTGGCGGCCGACGGTGTCCGGGCCCGCGTCGTCTCGATGCCGTGCCGGGAATGGTTCGACGCCCAGGAGACTTCGTACCGGGAGACGGTGGTCCCGCCGACCGTGAAGGCGAGGGTGTCGGTCGAGGCCGGAGTCGCCCAGGGATGGCGCGAGGTCGTCGGTGACCATGGCCGCATCGTCTCGCTCGACCACTACGGCGCCTCGGCCGACTACGAGCGCATCTACCGAGAGTTCGGCATCACCGCCGAGGCCGTCGCCGCGGCGGCCCAGGACAGCATCCGGAGCGCCACCCACTGACGCTCGCCACCGCCCGCGGACCCACGGGTCCGGATCAGGAGGAACCATGACTGACCGCCTGCAGCAGCTCTCCGATGCGGGAGTGTCCATCTGGCTCGACGACCTCTCCCGCGAGCGTCTCGAGACCGGCAACCTCGCCGACCTGATCGAGCACTCACACGTCGTCGGCGTGACCTCGAACCCCTCGATCTTCCAGTCGGCCCTGAGCAAGGGCGAGCGCTACGACGCGCAGATCCGCGAGCTGGCCGCTCTCGGCACCGACCGCGACCAGGCCGTCCGGGTGATCACGACCGACGACGTGCGCGACGCCTGCCAGATCCTGAGGCCGGTGTACGACGCCACGGACGGCCTCGACGGGCGCGTCTCGATCGAGGTCTCCCCCGGTCTGGCTCACGACACCGAGCAGACCGTGGCCGAGGCGGCCGACCTCTGGAAGACCGTCGACCAGCCCAACCTGATGATCAAGATCCCCGGCACGCCCGAGGGATGTCCGGCGATCACCGAGACGCTGGCTGCCGGGATCAGTGTCAACGTCACCTTGATCTTCGGCCTCCAGCAGTACCACGACGTGATGGAGGCTCACCTCGCCGGCCTCGAGAAGGCCCGCGAGAACGGCCACGACCTGACGACCATCCACTCGGTCGCGTCGTTCTTCGTCTCGCGTGTCGACACCGAGATCGACAAGCGCCTCGACGCGACGACGTCCGGCCCCGGCACCGACGCCGACCTCAAGGGCAAGGCGGGTGTCGCGAACGCGCGGTTGGCGTTCCAGGCCTACGAGGAGACTCTCGCCGGGGACCGCTGGGCCTCGCTCGAGGCCGACGGTGCCCGCAGGCAGCGGCCGTTGTGGGCGTCGACCGGGGTGAAGAACCCCGACTACCGCGACACCATGTACGTCGACGACCTCGTGGTCGAGGACACCGTGAACACGATGCCCGAGGCCACCATGAAGGCCGTCGCGGACCACGGTGAGATCAAGGGCGACCAGGTCCGGCCGTTCTACGACGACGCAGCCGCCCACATGAAGGCCCTGGCCGAGGCAGGGATCGACTACGACGACGTCATCGCCGTCCTGATCAAGGAGGGCGTCGAGAAGTTCGTCACCGCCTGGGACGAGCTCCTCGAATCGGTCGACACCGCCCTCCAGGCGGCCGCCCCGTGAGCGAGGCCCCCGTTGATCCGACCTCGACGGGTGCCTGGTCCCGGTTGACCGCGCTCGCGCAGGGCTTCGAGCCCGACCTGCGCGCGTGGTTCGCCGACGACCTGGGTCGCGTCGAGCGGTTCACGTTCACCGCCGCTGACCTCCACGTCGACCTCTCGAAGTCGTTCCTCGGCGACAACCTCCTGCACGCGCTGCTCGCCCTGGCCGACGAGGTCGGCATGAGCGCCCGCCGCGACGCGATGTTCGCCGGCCAGCACATCAACGTCACCGAGGACCGCGCCGTGCTGCACACCGCGCTCCGCGACCCCGCCGACGTCTCGCTGGAGGTCGACGGGCAGGACGTCGTCACCGACGTGCACGACGTGCTTCGACGTGTGTACGCGTTCGCCGAGCAGGTGCGCGGTGGCGTCTGGACGGGTGTCTCGGGCCGGCGGATCCGGACGGTCGTGAACATCGGGATCGGCGGCTCCGACCTCGGGCCGGTGATGGCCTACGAGGCGCTGGCGCCGTACCGCCAGGACGGTCTCGAGTGCCGGTTCATCTCCAACATCGACCCCACCGACGCGGCCACGACGCTGTCCGGGCTCGACCCGGCCACGACGCTGTTCATCGTGTCGAGCAAGACCTTCGGCACGCTCGAGACGCTCACCAACGCCCGGCTCTGCAAGGCCTGGCTGCTCGACCGCCTGAGCGAGCACGACGCGGACGAAGCGGTGAAGAAGCACTTCGTGGCGGTGTCGACCGCCCTCGACAAGGTCGCCGCCTTCGGCATCGACCCGGCGAACGCGTTCGGTTTCTGGGACTGGGTCGGCGGCCGCTACTCGGTCGACTCCGCGATCGGCACCTCGCTGGTCGTGGCCATCGGGCCCGAGCGGTTCGCCGAGTTCCTCGCCGGGTTCCACGCCATGGACGAGCACTTCCGCACGGTGGACCTGGCGCACAACGTCCCTGTCCTGATGGGGCTCCTCAACGTCTGGTACTCCACCTTCCTCGGCGCCCAGACCCACGCGGTCCTCCCCTATGCGCAGCTGCTGCACCGGTTCCCGGCGTACCTCCAGCAGCTGACCATGGAGTCCAACGGCAAGAGCGTGCGCTGGGACGGCAGCCCCGTGACGACCGACACCGGCGAGGTCTTCTGGGGCGAGCCCGGCACCAACGGGCAGCACGCCTTCTACCAGCTCATCCACCAGGGCACCCGGCTGATCCCGGCCGACTTCATCGCCGTGGCGAACCCCCCGTACCCGCTCGAGGACGGCGACGTCGACGTCCACGAGCTGTTCCTGGCCAACTTCTTCGCCCAGACGCGGGCCCTCGCGTTCGGCAAGACCGCCGACGAGGTGCGTGCGGAGGGGACCGACGAGGCGATCGTCCCGGCCAGGGTGTTCTCCGGCAACCGTCCGACCGCCTCGATCATGGCGCCCGAGCTGAGCCCGGCCGTCCTCGGTCAGCTGGTAGCGCTCTACGAGCACATCACGTTCACGCAGGGCGCGGTCTGGGGCATCGACAGCTTCGACCAGTGGGGCGTCGAGCTGGGCAAGCAGCTGGCGCAGCAGGTCGGCCCGGCCATCGCCGGTGAGACCGCCGCCCTCGACGGGCAGGACTCCTCGACCCGGGCGCTGATCGCCTACTACCGGAAGCAACGACAGCCATGAGCGAATGGGTGAACCCGCTCCGCGATCCCGAGGACCGGCGCCTTCCCCGCATCGCGGGCCCCTGCGGGCTGGTGCTCTTCGGTGTCACCGGCGACCTGTCGCGCAAGAAGGTGATGCCCGCGATCTACGACCTCGCCAACCGGGGTCTGCTGCCGCCCGGCTTCAGCCTGACCGGCTTCGCCCGCCGCGACTGGGCCGACGAGGACTTCGCACAGGTCGTCCACGACTCGGTGAAGGAGCACGCACGCACCGAGTTCCGCGAGGAGGTCTGGAAGCAGCTCGCCGAGGGCTTCCGGTTCGTCCCCGGCAACTTCGACGACGACACGGCGTTCAACACCCTGCGCCGCACCATCGAGGAGCTCGACGAGGTCCGCGGCACCGGCGGCAACCACGCCTTCTACCTGGCGATCCCGCCGGGGTTCTTCGGTGACGTGGTCGGCCAGCTCAAGGAGCACGGGCTGGCCCAGCCGGCCGACGGCTCGTGGCGGCGCGTCGTGGTCGAAAAGCCCTTCGGGCACGACGAAGAGTCGGCGCGGGTGCTCAACGAGACCCTGGCCGAGGTCTTCCCGAGCGGCTCGATCTTCCGCATCGACCACTACCTCGGCAAGGAGACCGTCCAGAACATCCTGGCGCTGCGCTTCGCCAACGCGATGTTCGAGCCGATCTGGAACTCCAACTACGTCGACCACGTGCAGATCACGATGGCGGAAGACATCGGCATCGGTGGCCGGGCCGGCTACTACGACGGCATCGGCGCCGCCCGTGACGTGATCCAGAACCACCTGATGCAGCTGATGTCCCTGGTCGCGATGGAGGAGCCCACGTCGTTCGACGCCGAGGACCTGCGCATCGAGAAGCTCAAGCTGCTGTCGGCCGTCAGCCTGCCGCGCCGCCTTGACCTCACCACCGCGCGCGGGCAGTACGCCGCGGGCTGGCAGGGCGGTGAGAAGGTCGTCGGCTTCCTCGAGGAGGAGGGCGTCCGCAAGACCTCGGCCACCGAGACGTACGCCGCGGTGACCCTCCACGTGGACAACCGCCGCTGGGCCGGCGTGCCGTTCTACCTGCGCACCGGCAAGCGGCTCGGACGGCGGGTGACCGAGGTCGCCGTCGTGTTCAAGCCGGCGCCGCACCTGCCGTTCACCAAGATGGCCACCGAGGAGCTCACCCACAACGCGCTGGTGATCCGGATCCAGCCCGACGAGGGCATGACGATTCGCTTCGGCTCCAAGGTGCCCGGCACGGCCATGGAGATCCGCGACGTGAACATGGACTTCGCCTACGGCGGCTCGTTCACGGAGTCGAGCGCCGAGGCCTACGAGCGGCTGATCCTCGACGTGCTGCTCGGTGACCCGCCGCTGTTCCCACGCCACGCCGAGGTCGAGCGCTCCTGGCAGATCCTCGACCCGGTCCTGGCCCACTGGGCCAAGAAGGGCAAGCCCGACCAGTACCAGTCCGGCGCCTGGGGCCCGGCCTCGGCCGATGCCATGCTCGCCCGCGACGGCCGCGTCTGGCGACGGCCGTAGGAGGATCACGATGATCGAGCTGATCGAGACGAATGCAGCCGGGATCGCTGCCGAGTTCGTCGCCGCCCGGATCCGGGCCGGCAGTCCCGCGATGGGCATGGTGCTGACCCTGGTCATCGTCGTCGACGAGGATCACGCACCCGACGCGATGCAGGCTGCTCGCCGGGCCTCCCACGAGCATCCGGCCCGGGTCCTCGGGGTGATCCTCGGTGACAGCCGGGGGGCACCCCAGATCAACGCGCAGGTGGGCACGGGTGACGGCTGGACCGGCGAGACGGCGCTGATCCGGCTCAAGGGCGAGGTGGTCGAGCACTGCGAGTCGGTCGTGCTCCCCCTGCTCCTGCCCGACTCCCCGGTCGCCGCGTGGTGGCCCTGCGACGCGCCCGAGGACCCTGCCACCGACCCCCTGGGGCGGCTCGCGCAGCGCCGGATCACCGACGCGGCGTCCGTCCACCGCGGCAAGGGCCGCGCCATCTATGCCCAGTGCTCGGCGTACTCCTCCGGGAACACCGACCTGGCCTGGACCCGGATCACGCCGTGGCGCGCGCTGCTCGCGGCCGCCCTCGACCAGCACCAGCCCAAGACCACCGGTGGCTCGGTGACCGCGGAACGGATCAGCCCGAGCGCGGAGCTGCTCGTCGCCTGGCTGTCCGACCGGCTCAAGGTCCACATCGAGCGCAAGAACTCGGGCGGGCCCGGCATCACCGAGGCGCGGATCGACACCAAGGACGGCCCTATCGTGATCTCGAGGGGCGACGGCAGGCTGGCGACGTTCTCCTCCCCCGGCCGGCCCGACCGACCGGTGGCCCTGAAGCGACGGCAGCTGCCCGAGCTGCTGGCCGAGGAGCTGCGCCGTCTCGACGAGGACGAGGTCTATGCCCGTACCGCTCGCACGCTGATCCGGATGAGCCCCGCGTGAGCTCACTCCACGAGGTTCTTCTCCTCCTCCGCTTCGCTCCTCCGTCGCACTACCTCGAGGGGACCCCGAGATGAGCACCCCACCGGCCCCCCGCGTCGAGGTCCACGAGTCGAGGTCCGACCTGGCCACCTCGGTCGCCGGGGCCTTCCTGCGACTGCTCACCGTGCGGCAGGCGCGGGGCGACGTGCCCCAGGTCGCGCTCACCGGCGGCACGATCGCCGACGAGATCCACCGCGAGGTCGCGCGCCTGGCGCCCGGTAGCGAGGTCGACTGGAATCGGGTCGAGTTCTTCTGGGGTGACGAGCGCTTCGTGGCTCCGGACTCCGACGAGCGCAACGCCCGCCTGGCCCGGACCGACTTCCTCGACCGGCTCGGCGTCGACCCGGCGCGGGTCCACGAGATCCCGTCCACCGCCGACGCGTCCGACGTCGAGGCTGCTGCCACGGCGTACGGCGACCGGGTCCGCTCCGCCGGCCATGGCCGCTTCGCCCTGGTCATGCTCGGAGTGGGACCCGACGGTCACGTCGCCTCGCTCTTCCCCGGCTCCTCTCAGCTCGATGTCGACGACCGGGTCGCGGTCGCGGTCACCGGCTCACCCAAGCCGCCGCCGGAGCGGGTCAGCCTGACCTTCGCCGCTCTCAACCGGGCCGACGAGGTGTGGTTCGTGGTCAGCGGGGCGGACAAGGCCGAGGCTGTGGGTCGGGCGCTCTCCACCCCGCCGCCGGACGTCCACGAGATCCCGGCCGTCGGCGTACGCGGCGAGATCGAGACCATCTGGTTCCTCGACCGCGAGTCGGCCAGCCGCGTCCCCTAGCCCGGCCAGAGAGCTGCGGCACGGCACCCGCACGCCGAGCCCTGTCCGGGCTCAACGGCGGGTCGGCCCAGCGGGGAGCGTGACGTTTTCAGGACGGTTGGCGCTGATCTGAGTGAGGCGTCGTCCTCGATCCAGAAGCTCGCAGATGTCAGACCCCGTAGGTGACCGGACCAGTTCCCGTTCTCCGGTGCCGACCAACTCGAGAAGGACAGCCATGAATCGGTTCCGCACCACTGCTGTAGCCCTTGTCTCCACTCTCGCCCTCGGGTCGTTCGCCGCGGCGACCGCCCCGGCGGCGTTCGCCAGCCACGCGGACAGCGCGCCGTGCGCGACCCAGCAGGCGCACGTGGACAAGGCCACCGCCAAGCTCGCCGACCTGACCGCCAAGTTCGCAGCGCATCCGACCCAGAAGAACCAGAAGGCCAAGAAGGCGCAGGCCCAGCGAGTCGCCCACGCGACGGCTCGGCTGGACAAGTGCCTGGCCGCGCTGGCCAGCTGACACCTTCCCGTGCGCCGGCCCACCGGACCAGATCCGGTGGGCCGGTACCCGGCCAACGATTGCGTTCAGATCACACAGGGCGACGCATCATCTCGTCGGCTTCTCATCGTGGCGGCGTGTCTTCAGGCGTTGAGCGTGAGTGATCGGTCCATCGCTTCGTGTGCCGTCACGACGGACTCGAGAGGCCTCAGGCGTCGGCGAGCGCGAACGGGGAGAGATCGATGGCGCTGTGGCCCTGGGTCGCGAGCTGGGCCAGGCACTCGCCGATGGCCGCGGAGTGCTTGAACCCGTGGCCGGAGCAGGGAGAGGCCACGATGACGTTCGGCATGGACGGCAGCCGGTCGATGACGAAGCGGCTGTCCGGGGTCACCGTGTAGAGGCACACCGCTGTCTTCACACACCGACCCGAGAGCGCCGGCAACCGATCCCGGACACAGCGCTCGTACATCTCCTCGATCTCGTCGGGGCCGACGCTTCGGTCGACGTCGTCGGGCGTCGTGTCGACGACGTACTGCTCGCGGGCGACCTTGGCACCGCCGTCGGGTCCGTCGACCATCGGGAAGCCGTAGATCACCTCGCTGAGGTCACTGCCGGGCGACCAGATGTAGACCGGCGAGTCGCGCAGCCCTGGGTACGACGACGGGTCGCGCAGGTCGAACCAGAACAGCACCTGCCGGAGGATCCTCACCACCGACGCCAGCTCGGGGACCAGCTCCGAGACCCACGGCCCGGTCGTGACGACCAGCGCCGAGGCCTCCACCGTCTGGTTCGTCGTACGGACCGTGACGTGGGTGCCGTGGTCGTCGTACCCGACGACTCGTTCACCGAACGCAAGAGTGGCACCCCGCTCGCGTGCGAGCCGGAGCTGCGCCTCGACCGCGCTCTCCGGCCGCACGAAGCCCGCACCGGGCTCGTAGCAGCCTTGCTCGTCACCGGCGAGGGCGAACTGGGGGAACCGGGCCGCAAGCTCTGCCGTGCCGAGCCGCTCGTGCTCGATGTCGAAGGCCTCCGCAGCAGCCACCGTGCGCTCGAGGAAGCTCCCGCTGCCGTGCATGGCGAAGCTCGCCTGGGGCGGTGCCATCACGAGACCACCGCACTGCGAGAGGATCTCCGCTCCGGTCCGATCCTCGAGCTCTCGCCAGATCTCGTGCGACCGGCGCACCAGGGGCACGTACTCGGGGCCCTCCCCCACGGCCACCCGCGTGATCCTCGTGTCGCCGTGCGTGGAGCCACGGGTGTGCGGCGGCTGGTAGGGGTCCAGGCCGAGCACGCTGACGCCGGCCGTCGCGAGCTGGTAGGCCGCGGCACTCCCCATCGCGCCGAGCCCGGCGACCACCACGTCGTACGGCATCGTGGGAACTGCCCGCTGGGCCTGGCCCTCGCGAGCTCAGGCCAGGAGCGTCAGAAGACGATGTCGCCCGACTTGCGCCGGCTGCGGAGCAGCTGGATCGCCTCGTCGAGGATGTTGGCCGCCTCGGCGTCGGAGCGACGCTCCTTCACGTAGGCCAGGTGGGTCTTGTAGGGCTCGATCTTGGGCGCCGGAGGCGGGTTGTCGGAGTCGAGACTGGCCGGCAGCCCGCACTTGGGGCAGTCCCACGACTCGGGGACCACGGCGTCCACGGCGAACGTCACCACGGAACGGTGCTCATGAGAGCAGAAGTAGGTGACCGCCTGGCGAGGCGCGGCCTCACCACGCTCGGCCTCTCCCATCGGACCTGCTCCGACCCGGCTTCCCCGGATCGCGTTTCCTCCACCAGCCACGTGCGACGAACCTCTCTCAGTTCTGGTAGGCCAGCAGAAGGCCCAGGGCGATGACGCAAGCGAACCAGATCACACCGACACCAACGGTGAACCGATCCAGGTTCCGCTCCGCCACGGATGATCCCCCGAGCGAACTGGACACACCGCCGCCGAACATGTCGGACAGGCCGCCCCCGCGGCCCTTGTGGAGCAGGACGAGCAACACCAGCGTGCAGCTGGTGAGGACGAGCAGAATGGTGAAGACGGTGGTCACAGCGGCATAGCCTACGTCACGCTCGCGGGCATTCCGAAGCGGCCCGCCAGCCGGTCCAGACCGGTCCGAACGACGTCACAGGGCGGGCATGTCGTAGAACCGGCAGATCCCGCCGAACTCCTCCGCCTGCAGGCTCGCGCCGCCGACCAGTGCCCCGTCCACGTCGTCCTTCGCCATGATGCCGGCGATGTTCGCGGCCTTCACCGAGCCGCCGTAGAGGATCCGGCAGCCGTCGGCCGCCTCGTCCCCCGCTGTCTCGCGCAGCCGCCCCCGGATGGCCGCACAGACCTCCTGGGCGTCGTCCGGCGTGGCCACCTCGCCGGTACCGATCGCCCAGACGGGCTCGTAGGCGACGACCAGCGACGCGATCTCCTGCGGGGTGAAGCCCGCCAGCGATCCATCCACCTGGGCCAGCGTGTAGGGAACCTGCTCGCCGGCCTTGCGTACGTCGAGCCCCTCGCCCACGCAGACGATCGGGGTCATCCCCGCGCCGGTGGCCTGCCGCGCCTTCGCGTTCACCGTCGCGTCGGACTCCCCGTGGTACTCACGCCGCTCGGAGTGGCCCACCACGACGTAGGAGCAGCCGAGCTTGGCCAGCATGGCCGCCGAGATCTCGCCGGTGTAGGCGCCGGAGTCGTGCTCCGAGACGTCCTGTGCGGCATAGCGGATCGCGAGGTGGTCTCCGTCCACGAGCGTCTGCACCGAGCGCAGGTCCGTGAACGGCGGCACGACCACGACCTCGGTCTTGGCGAAGTCGTGCTTCTTGTCCGCGAGGATCCAGGCGAGCTTCTGGACCAGCGCCACCGCCTCGGGGTGGGTCAGGTTCATCTTCCAGTTGCCCGCCATCAGCGGGGTGCGGGATGCCATGCGTCGTCCTTCGGGGTCGGAGAGTGGGTCAGCGCTCGAGCACGGCGATCCCGGGGAGCTCCTTGCCCTCCAGGAACTCCAGGCTGGCGCCGCCGCCGGTCGAGATGTGGCCGAACGCGCCTTCGTCGAAGCCGAGCTGACGCACGGCCGCGGCCGAGTCGCCGCCCCCGACGACAGACAGGCCGTCGACCTCGGTGAGCGCCTGGGCGATCGCACGGGTGCCCTCGGCGAACGCAGCGGTCTCGAACACGCCCATCGGGCCGTTCCAGAACACCGTCCTCGCGTCGGTGATCGCTGCCGCGAACGCGCGCGCCGAGTCGGGCCCGATGTCGAGGCCGAGGCTGTCCGCCGGGATCTCCCCCGCTGGGACGACGTGCGGCTCGGGCTCGCGGTCACCGGACGGGAACTCGGTGTCGACGACGATGTCGGTCGGCAGGAGGATCTGCACCCCGGACTCCTCGGCCCGCCGGAGGTAGGCCCGGCAGATGTTGAGCTGGTCCTCCTCGAGCAGGCTCTTCCCCACCTCATGGCCTTGGGCCTTGAGGAAGGTGAAGACCATGCCGCCGCCGATCAGCAACCGGTCGGCCTTGCCGAGCAGGTTGTCGATGACCCCGAGCTTGTCGGACACCTTCGACCCGCCGAGCACGACCACGTAGGGCCGGGCCGGGTCGACGGTCAGCCGGCGCAGGACGTCGATCTCCTTCGCGACGAGCCCGCCCATCGCGGACGGGAGCCGCAACGCGACGTCGTACACACTGGCCTGCTTGCGGTGGACGACCCCGAAGCCGTCGGAGACGAAGCAGTCCGCGAGCCCGGCCAGCTGGTCGGCGAACGCGCCGCGCAGGTCGTCGTCCTTGCTGGTCTCGCCGGCGTTGAAGCGGACGTTCTCGAGCAGGGCGACGTCGCCGTCACCGAGCCGCGCGACCGTCTCGGACGCCGACGGACCCACGGTGTCGTGGGCGAACGCGACCGGCGTACCGAGCAGCTCACCGAGCCGCTCGGCCACCGGGCCGAGCGAGTAGCGGTCCTCCGGCTCGCCCTTGGGGCGACCGAGGTGGGCCACCACGATGACGCGGGCACCCGCCTCCGACAACGCGCGGATGGTGGGCACGCTGGCCCGCACCCGCCCGTCGTCGGTGATGGTCGTGCCGTCGAGCGGCACGTTCAGGTCGGAGCGGACGAGGACCCGCTTGCCCCGGACGTCGCCCAGGGTCTCCAGCGCCGACGTCACGGTCAGAGCGAGCTGCCGACGAGGGCCGACAGGTCGATCAGGCGGTTGGAGTAGCCCCACTCGTTGTCGTACCAGCCGACGACCTTGACCTGGTTGCCGTTGGCCAGCGTGCAGCCGGCGTCGATGGTGCACGACGCGGGCCAGGTCACGATGTCGGCGCTGACGATCTCGTCCTCGGTGTAGTCGAGGTACTTCGACAGTGGGCCGGACTCGGACGCGGCCTTGAACGCGGCGTTCACCTCGTCCTTGGTGACCTCGGCGTTCAGGGTCACGGTCAGGTCGGTGACGGAGCCGGTGGGGATCGGGACACGCAGCGCGTAGCCGTCGAGCTTGCCCTTGAGCTCGGGCAGCACCAGCGAGATCGCTTTCGCGGCACCGGTCGTGGTCGGGATGATGCTGGTCGCGCCACCACGGGCACGGCGCAGGTTGATCTGCCCCTTGCGGTTGAGCGAGATCTGGTCGAGCAGCTGCTGCTCGGTCGTGTACGCGTGCACCGTGGTCATGAAGCCCTTGTCGATGCCCCAGTTGTCGAGAAGCACCTTGGCCATCGGGCCGAGGCAGTTCGTCGTGCAGCTCGCGTTGGAGATGACGTGGTGCTGGGAGCCGTCGTAGTCACCGTCGTTGATGCCCATCACGATCGTGATGTCCTCGTCGGTGGCGGGGGCCGAGATGATCACCTTCTTGGCGCCGGCCTCGATGTGCTTGTGCGCGTCGGCAGCCTTCGTGAAGAGGCCGGTCGACTCGATCACGATGTCGGCGCCGATGTCGCCCCACGGCAGTGCAGCGGGGTCGCGCTCGGCGCTGGCGTGGATCTTGGTGCCGTCGACCGTGATCGACGACTCGTCCGACTCGATCACACCGGGGAAGCGCCCCAGGATCGAGTCGTAACGCAGGAAGTGGGCCAGGATGTCGTTGGCGGCGAGGTCGTTGATGCCCACGACCTCCACGTCGGCGCCGGACTCATGGACGGCACGGAGGAAGTTCCGGCCGATCCTGCCAAAGCCGTTGATGCCTACCCGAACGGTCACTGCTGCTCCTAGGTCGTAGGACGTCTCTCTGCTGTCGAACCGCCTGTCGCAGCCCGTACGACGACCCTAGCGCCCGGCCCGGAGGTCGCCGAGGGGCGTTCAGGGTACGTACGGGTAACCAAGGTCCCTGGTCAACGGACCTTGGACTCAGTCCTCGTCGGCGAGCATCTCCGGCGTCAGCGATGCCTCGGTGTCGGGGATGCCCAGCTCCTCGGCGCGTTTGTCCGCCATCGCGAGCAGGCGGCGGATCCGGCCGGCGATCGCGTCCTTGGTCAGCACCGGGTCATGGAGCTGGCCGAGCTCCTCCAGCGACGCCTGCTTGTGCTCCAGCCGAAGGCCGCCGGCCATCTTGAGATGGTCGGGCACCTCGTCGCCGAGGATCTCCAGGGCCCGCTCGACGCGCGCACCCGCCGCCACGGCCGCCCGCGCCGAGCGCCGCAGGTTGGCGTCGTCGAAGTTCGCGAGGCGGTTGGCCGTGGCCCTGACCTCGCGCCGCATCCGGCGCTCCTCCCAGGCCATCAGGGCCTCGTGGGCGCCGAGCCGCGTGAGCAGCTGGGAGATGGCGTCGCCGTCGCGGATCACCACGCGGTCGACACCGCGCACCTCGCGAGCCTTGGCCGGGATGCCGAGGCGCCGGGCCACCCCGACGAGGGCGAGGGCGGCCTCGGGACCGGGGCAGGTGACCTCGAGGGACGACGAACGGCCGGGCTCGGTCAACGACCCGTGGGCGAGGAACGCGCCGCGCCAGGCGGCGACGGCGTCACAGGCCCCACCGGAGACGACCGCGGGCGGTAGCCCTCGGACGGGGCGGCCCCGGTTGTCGAGCAGTCCGGTCTGGCGGGCCAGGGCCTCGCCGTCCTTGACCACCCGGACGAGGTAGCGGCTGCCCTTGCGGATGCCGTTGCCCTGCACCATCGCCACGTCACTGTGGTGCCCGAAGACCTCGGCGATGTCCTTCCGGAGCCGGCGCGCAGCGGCGCCGGTGTCGAGCTCGGCCTCCACCACGATCTTGCCGCTCACGATGTGGAGCCCTCCGGCGAAGCGGAGCATCGTCGACACCTCGGCCTTGCGACAGCAGGTCTTGGTGATGTGGGTGTTGGCGATCTCCGCCTTCACCTGTGCCGTCATCGCCATGGCGCCGATCCTGCCACGTACGTCAACAACCCTCGGCAGGGCATCGGCCCACGAAACGCGGGATCAGGAACGGTCGAGGTCGGCCAGGATCGCGGCGTACGCCGTGGCGAGCTTCGCGGGGTCGTGACGCGGTGTGCCGTCGTCGCGCGCAACGTCGGCGACGACGACCCGGGCCCCGCACTTGGCGGCCAGCTGGTCGAGCTCGGCCGTGCCGCCGACGGTCCCGGACCGGTCCACGAGCACGGTCCCGAGCGGCAGGTCGGGCGCGTGGTCGAGGAGTACGGCGAGGTGGTCGGCGGCGGCGTACCCCTCGGTCTCGCCGTGCTGCGGCGCCAGGTTGAGGACCACGACGAGGTGTCCGTGAGTCTCCTCGAGGGCCCGTCGGAGCGACGGGACCATCAGGTGGGGCAGCACGGAGGTGAACCACGACCCCGGGCCGAGCACCACCAGATCGGCGTCGCGCACGGCCTCGACGGCCTCGGGACAGGGCCGCAGCTCGTCGGGCAGCAGCGCGATGGACTCGATGGTGCCGTCGGCGGTGGCCACGGCCACCTGGCCGCGCACCGTGGTGAGCGCGTCGGGATCCGCGGGGTCGAGCCCGCTCACCTCCGCGGTGATGTCGAGGGGGGTGAGCGCCATCGGCAGCACCCGTCCTCGAGCGCCGAGCAGGCGGCCGACCCAGTCGAGGGCCGCGACGTGGTCGCCGAGCTGTTCCCAGAGACTGACGATCAGCAGGTTCCCGACGACGTGCCCCCGCATCTCGCCGGTGCCTTCGAAACGGTGCTGGAGAACGCTCGCCCAGGTCTCGCCCCACTCGTCGTCACCACAGAGGGCGGCGAGGGCCATCCGGAGGTCTCCCGGCGGCAGGACGCCGAACTCGGACCGCAGCCGCCCGGACGAACCGCCGTCGTCGGCCACGGTCACGACCGCGGTCAGGTCGACCGGGAGCCGGCGCAGCGCCGACAGGGACGCGTGCAGCCCGTGCCCACCGCCCAGAGCCGTGGCCCGGTGGGTCCGGTCGGTCATGTCACTCACGCCCGAGGTCGCGGTGGACCGGCATCACGTCGTACCCGGCCTCACGCAGCTGGCGGGAGATCTCCTCGGTCATCGCCACGCTGCGGTGCTTGCCGCCCGTGCAGCCGATGGCCACCGACATGAAGCGCTTGCCCTCGCGGAGATAACCCTGGGCCACGCCCGACAGCAGCTGGACGTAGCTGTCGACGAACTCGCGGGCCCCCTCCTGGCCGAGCACGTAGTCGCTGACGTCCTTGGCCCGGCCGGTCTTGCCACGCAGGGTGGGGATCCAGAACGGGTTGGGCAGGAAGCGCATGTCGGCGACGTAGTCGGCGTCGACCGGGATGCCGTACTTGAAGCCGAAGCTGATCACGGTGACCTTGAGCCGGGTCGTGTCGGGCGTGCCGAAGAACTCGTCCATCCGGTCGGTGAGCTGGTGGACGTTGAGGTCGGAGGTGTCGATGACGAGGTCGGCGTCGGCGCGCAGGTCGGCCAGAGCGGCGCGCTCCCGACGGATACCGTCGATCAGGCGGCCGCTCCCCTGCAGCGGATGGGGCCGTCGGGCGGCCTCCTGGCGGCGTACGAGCACGGCATCGGCAGCGTCGAGGAACAGCAACGTCGTACGCCGGCCCACCTCATGATGGGCCAGGTTGGCCTGGAGCGACTCGAAGAACGAACCGGACCGGACGTCGACCACCACCGCGATCGGCTGGGTGGTGCCTCGGCTCTCGTCGACCAGGCCGACGACCTGGCGCAGGAGTGACGGCGGGAGGTTGTCGACGACGTAGTAGCCGAGGTCCTCGAGCTCCTTGGCGGCCGTGCTGCGACCGGCTCCGGTCATGCCGGTCACGACGACGACCTCGCCGGTGTGGTCGGGAAGCCGCTCGGCCGCGGGGCCGTCGGGCTGCTCGGGGTGGTCGGGCTGGTCGGACACGGACTCTCCTTCTACGTGATCTCGCCGGTGGCGGTGTTCACCGTCTGGGCGCCAGTGTGACCGTTGGTCCGGGTCACCGCATCCTTGATGGCGCGAGCCGTGCGCGGCCCGATGCCAGGCACCTGCGCGATCTCGTCGACCTCGGCCTCGCGGAGCTTCTTCAGCGAGCCGAAGTGCTTGACCAGGGTCCTCCGGCGTACCTCGCCGAGACCGGGTACGTCGTCGAGCAGGCTCTCGACCATCGACTTCGACCGGCGGGACCGGTGGTGGGTGATCGCGAAGCGGTGAGCCTCGTCGCGGACCCGCTGGAGGAGATAGAGGCCCTCCGAGGACCGAGGCATGATCACGGGGTCCTCCTGGTCGGGCAGCCAGACCTCCTCGAGCCGCTTGGCCAGCCCGCAGACCGGGATGTCGACGACGCCCAGCTCACGCATCGCCGCCTGCGCTGCGGCCACCTGGGGTGGCCCGCCGTCGACCACGACGAGGCCCGGTGCGTAGGCGAACTTGCGCGGCCGGCCGGTCTCGGGGTCGACCAGCATCGGGCCGGAGTCGGTGGCGATCTCGGTGGAGCGGGCCTGCTCGTCGAGGAGCCGCCGGAACCGGCGGCTGATGACCTCGTCCATCGACGCCACGTCGTTCTGACCGTCGACCGACTTGATCACGAAGCGGCGGTACTCGCTCTTCCGGGGCAGGCCGTCCTCGAAGACGACCATGCTGGCGACCACCTCGGTGCCCTGGAGATTGGAGATGTCGTAGCACTCGATGCGCAGCGGTGCCACGTCGAGACCGAGCGCCTGCTGGATCTCCTCCAACGCCTGGTTGCGGGCGGTCAGGTCGGTGCCGCGCTTGGTCTTGTGGAGCATCAGGGCCTGGGCGGCGTTGCGGGCGACGGTCTCCTGCAGCGACCTCTTGTCGCCACGCTGTGGCACCCGGATCCGGACCCGGCTGCCCCGGCGCTCGGAAAGCAGCGCCTCGAAGGTGTCGGTGTCGGGAGGGAGGGTGGGGACGAGGATCTCGCGGGGGACGACGTCGTGGTCGTCCGCGCCGGCGTAGAGCTGGAGCAGGAAGTCCTCGACCAGGTCGGGCGTCTCCCCTTCCTCGACGCGGTCCGCGACCCAGCCGCGCTGACCGCGGATCCGGCCGCCACGGACGTAGAAGATCTGGACGGCGACCTCGAGCGGGTCCTCCGCCAGCGCGATGACGTCGGCGTCGGTGCCGTCGCCGAGCACCACGGCCTGCTTCTCGAGCGCCTTCTGGATCGCCCCGAGGTCGTCGCGCAGCCGCGCGGCCTTCTCGAAGTCGAGCGCCTCGGAGGCGGCGTACATCTCGGCACGGATGCGGCGAACGAAGGTGTTGGTGTTGCCGGCCATGAAGTCGCAGAAGTCGTCGACGATGTCACGGTGGTCGTCGGCGCTGATGCTGCCGACGCAGGGGGCGGAGCACTTGTCGATGTAGCCGAGGAGGCACGGGCGGCCGATCTGGCCCGAGCGTCGGAAGACGCCGTTGGAGCAGGACCGCATCGGGAAGACTCGCAACAGCTGGTCGACGGTCTCGCGGATCGCCCAGGCGTGGCTGTAGGGCCCGAAGTAGCGGGTCCCCTTCTTCTTGGCGCCACGACCGACCATCACCCGCGGGAACTCCTCGCCCACGGTGACCGCGAGCCACGGGTAGGACTTGTCGTCGCGGTACTTCACGTTGAACCGCGGGTCGAACTCCTTGATCCAGCTGTACTCCAGCTGGAGGGCCTCGACCTCGGTGCTGACGACCGTCCACTCGACCGCCGACGCGGAGGTCACCATCGTCGCAGTGCGGGCGTGGAGGTTGCCGACGTCCTGGAAGTACGACGACAGCCGGGACCGCAGGTTCTTCGCCTTGCCGACGTAGATCACCCGGCCGCCGGCGTCGCGGAACTTGTACACGCCCGGCTGGGTGGGGATCTCCCCCGCCTTCGGTCGGTACGACGCCGGGTTGGTCACGATTCAACCCTACGGGCTGACGGGGACACCTCCCGCGGAGCACAGTCGGCGCCCACAGCCGGTCAGGTGATCTTCGCGGTCCTCGCCGACGTCCTCGAGGCCGTCGTGAAGCCGGCCTGCTTCCCGGTGACCTTGACCGTGATCCGCTTGCCCTTCTGCGCCGTGGTCAGCGCGAGCCGCTTCGCGGTGGCGTGCTTGATCGGCTTCCCGTCGGCGTACCAGGCATAGGTGAGGGTCGTTCCGCGGGTCCAGACGCCTGCCACGGCGATCAGCTTCTTCCCGACCGTCGTCAGGCCGAGGATCGTCGGCCGGGAGGTGCTCAGCACGCCGAGGCCGACCGCAGCCGTGTCGGCGGACGTCGTGGTCACGTCCGGGTAGCCGCGCCGCGACCCGGTCACGGCGACGTGCACGGGCTTGCCCAGGTCGGCCGCTGTCGGGGTGTACGTCGTCCTGGTGGCGCCGGAGACCGGTGACCCGTCGACGGACCACTGGTAGGACAGCGTCACGCCGGCCATCCAGGTACCCGTCGTCGCCTGCAGAGGCGCCCCCACCCGCGGCGTACCGGAGACCGTCGGCGTCGGCGCGGGTGAGATCACGGGCGGCGGGACCGCCACGGTCGGGCTCGAGAGGAGGGTGGTCGCCAGGTAGCCCGTCGCCGTGAGGTGCTCGGCGACGCTCAAGGTCTTGCCCACGTCGCCGGGCAGGACCACGTACGACGCCGAGGTGGCCCCGGGGATGTCGGTACCGTCGGCGCGCCACTGCCAGGTCGACGACACCGAGCTGAGCAGCGAGCCCCAGGTTCCGGCCTGCCCCTGGAGGGTCGAGCCGACCTGCACCGTGCCCGTGACCGTCGGGTTCCCGATGACCGGGATGGTGCCGGGCTGGATGGTCACCGGCGCCGAGTCGACGGTCGTCGTCTTGAGGCCGGCTCGGATGGCGGTGACCCGGGCGAAGACCTGCTGGCCGACCTGGGCGGGTCCGGGCACGACCTGGGTCGCGTCGTTGTGGCCGGCCCAGGGCGCGCCGCCGGCGTACCACCGCACCTGCACCGTGGTCGGCGCCGGGCTCCAGGTACCGATGTCCAGGCCGACCGTGCCGCCGACCGTGGCGCTGCCGCTCAGGGTCGGGGTCCCGACCGTGGTGAAGTCCTGTGGGGGCGTGAAGTCGACGCTGACGTCGGCACCCGTGCCGGTCAGGGCCGACACGTGGATGCTGAGCGTCCCGGTGGCGTTCGTCCAGGTCGCACCGGAGCCCAGGGAGGTGTCGCCCGAGCCGTCGACCACCAGGGTGTCGACCCCCGACCCGCTCCGGGCGGCGTTGATGGTCACGCCGGGGGCGTACCAGATGTTGCCCTTGGTCGAGCCCAGGCCCCACTGGGCGAGGTAGGCCGACCCGGCGTCCTGGCCGGTCCCCGAGCGGTAGTCCAGATAGAGCGTCTCTCCCGTGTCCGGGTCGACCACCCGGACGCTGCGGAGACCGGTGTCGTCGCTGCGCGGCCTGATGGTCGCGGTCGCGTGCACCGGTGCGGTCTTCGCGCCGAGATCCACGTCCTGGATCTCGCCGGCGTCGATGATCCCCTGGAAGACCCGGTACGGCGTGCTGAGCGCGGTGAGCTGGTTCACGCCGTTCAGTGCGAAACCCATCACGTCGTAGATGCCGTAGTACTCCATCGACGTGCCTGACCATCGCGCGTTGGCGTGGTTGAACCCGTAGTTGTGTCCGGTCTCGTGGGCGTAGGTGCCCTCGATCGCCGACCCCGCCTTCACGATCAGGGCGCCACCGCTGGCGAAGCTGCTGCCGACCGTGCCTTCGCCGACGACACCCCCGCTCGAGCAGGCACCGGGGACGAACAGGACCAGCTGGTCACCGGCGCCGAGGTTCAGGCTCGGGAACTTGCCCTCGGCCTCCTGGACCACGTCCCAGAAGTCGTTGCCGAGGCCGCAGTCCGTGGTGGTGACGCTGGTGTTGTAGTGCTTGACGGTCGCCGGCACCCCGATGCTGCTGATGGCGCCGTTGGACTCGCCCTGCCAGTAGGAACCCACGGCGCTCACGTGGCCGAGCAGCGCCGTGTCGTCCTGTCCCAGAGCGCCCTTGTTGTCGAGCGCGGCGACGAACTGCTGGTGGGCGGTCGGGGTGACCGCGGGCTCCGGGTCGGTCAGGACGGGAGCGCTCGAGACCCGCAGCGTGAGGGAACGCCGGTCCACCAGTCGGAGCGCCTCACGCCCGGCGGACGATGTCGCCTCGAGGGTGGTGCCGGTCCCGACCGAGGTGCCGCGCGCTGCCAGGCCCGAGAGGACCGAGGCAGGCAGCGCGAGCCGTGCGGTGACGTGCGAGAGCGGACGCGTGTGGGAGAGCGGCCCGCGGACCGGGACGAGATCGCCGTCCGCCAGCGCGACGGCATACGACGGGCGGGCACCGGGCCCGTCGGGCTGCGCCATCAGCAGGGTGCCGTCGACCTGGACCGTGGTGACGCCCGCGCGCTGGGCCGCACCGGCCGGGACCGTCGTACCGACCGTGGAGGCTGTGGCCAGGAGGCCCCCGGCCGCGACGAGCAGGCCGATCCGTCGCATGACTCGCATGTCGTCTCCCTCGCCCGGTGCCTGGGCAAGGAGGCTAGGTCGAGATGACGAGCGTCGTCAGCGGAACGCGGGATTCACCCAGGGAGGCTCAGCCCTGGACGACGTTGGACCCCTGCACCTTCACCGCGACCTTGCCGAGGGCGGGGACGGAGCCGGCGGCGGTCCCGCTCGGCCCGGTGACGTTGCTGCCGTCCGTGATCGAGAACTGGCTGCCGTGGCAGGTGCAGTTGATGGTGCCGCTCGCGACGTTGGCCAGTGGGCAGCCCGCATGGGTACACGTGGCGGTGAAGCCCGCGAACGTCCCCTTGGCCGGCTGGGTGACCACGATGTTCCGGTCGTGCAGGATGACGCCCTCGCCGACGGGCACGTCGGCCGTGGCGACCAGGACGCCGGAGCCGGGCGAGCCGCTGCCGCCGGTCGTGCCGGACGCGCCGCCACCACCGCAGGCAGCCAGCAGCGGAAGGCTCAGGCCACCCACCGCGGCACCGGTGACGAGGCGGCGTCGGGTCAGTTCGGGGTCGGGCAAGGGGGCTCCTCGAGGTCGGCAGCGCTCGCGACGACGCTAGACGGCGAGCCTGAGAGTGCGCTGTGGGACGTTGGTACTACGACCTGCATGGCTACGCGGTTCGGCCGCCGGCCAGCAGCGGCGCCAGGAACTGCCCGGTGTAGCTCCCGGAGTCGGCCGCAACCTGCTCGGGCGTGCCCTCCGAGATCACGATGCCGCCACGCGAACCACCCTCGGGACCCATGTCGATCACCCAGTCGGACGTCTTGATCACGTCGAGGTTGTGCTCGATCACCAGCACCGTGTTGCCCTTGTCGACGAGGCTGGACAGCACGCCGAGGAGCTTGCGGATGTCCTCGAAGTGCAGGCCGGTCGTCGGCTCGTCGAGGACGTAGACGGTGCTGCCGGTCGAGCGCTTCTGGAGCTCGCTCGACAGCTTCACGCGCTGCGCCTCGCCACCGGACAGGGTCGTCGCCGGCTGCCCCAGTCGGACATAGCCCAGCCCCACCTCGCACAGCGTCTTCATGTGGCGTGCGATCGGGGGCACGGCCGCGAAGAACTCGGCCGCTTCCTCGATCGGCATGTCGAGCACCTCGGCGATGGTCTTGCCCTTGTAGTGGACCTCGAGCGTCTCGCGGTTGTAGCGAGCGCCGTGGCAGACCTCGCACGGGACGTAGACGTCGGGCAGGAAGTTCATCTCGATCTTGATCGTGCCGTCGCCGGAGCATGCCTCGCACCGGCCGCCCTTGACGTTGAAGGAGAAGCGACCCTGGAGGTAGCCCCGCATCTTCGCCTCGGGGGTCGAGGCGAAGAGCTTGCGGATGTGGTCGAAGACTCCGGTGTAGGTCGCCGGGTTGCTCCGCGGCGTACGGCCGATCGGCGACTGGTCGACGTGGATCACCTTGTCGACCTGGTCGACGCCGTTGATCCGCTTGTGGCGACCTGGCACCGCGCGGGCGTTGTAGATCTGCTTGGCCAGGCTGGTGTAGAGGATGTCGTTGACCAGCGTGGACTTGCCGGAGCCGGACACGCCAGTCACGGACACGAACAGCCCCAGCGGGAAGCTCACGTCGATGTCGCGCAGGTTGTGCTCCTTGGCGCCGACCACCTTGAGCTCGCGGCCCTTGGTGCGCGGACGCCGCACCTCGGGCACCGGGATCTGACGCCGGCCCGAGAGGTAGAGGCCGGTCAGCGAGTCACGGTGCTTGAGCAGGCCCTTGACCGGCCCGGAGTGGACGACCTGGCCGCCGTGCTCGCCGGCACCCGGGCCGATGTCGACCACCCAGTCGGCGGTCCGGATGGTCTCTTCGTCGTGCTCGACGACGATCAGGGTGTTCCCGAGGTCCTTGAGCCGGACCAGGGTCTCGATCAGGCGCTGGTTGTCGCGCTGGTGGAGACCGATCGACGGCTCGTCGAGGACGTAGAGGACTCCGACCAGGCCGGCCCCGATCTGGGTGGCGAGGCGGATGCGCTGGGCCTCACCACCGGACAGCGAGCCGCTGGGCCGGTCGAGGGAGAGGTAGTCGAGGCCGACGTCGAGCAGGAAGTTGAGGCGCTCCTGGATCTCCTTCAGCACCCGCTCGGCGATCTGCTTCTCGCGGGTCGACAGCTCGAGCTCGCGCAGGAAGTCGGCTGTCTCGTTGATCGGCATCGCACAGACCTCGGCGATCGACCGGCCGCCCATCGTCACGGCGAGGCTCACCGGCTTGAGTCGGCTGCCGCGGCAGGCCGGGCACGCGACCTCGCGCATGAAGCCCTCGAAGCGCTCGCGGCTCGTGTCGGACTCGGCCTCGGCATGGCGGCGCTCGACGTAGGACCGCACGCCCTCGAACTCGGCGTAGTAGGCACGCTGGCGGCCGTAGCGGTTGGTGGTGACGACGTGGACCTTGGTCGCGTGGCCGTCGAGCAGGGACTTGCGGGCCTTCGCCGGCAGCGTGTCCCACGGGGTGTTGAGGTCGAAGCCGAGCTCCTCCCCTAGGGCGCCCATCAGGCGCAGGAAGTAGTCGGCGACGTGGGCCTGGCTCCAGGGCTGGATCGCGCCCTCGCCGAGGGTGGCCTGCCCGTCGGGCACGACGAGGTCGGGGTCGACCTCCATCCGGGTCCCGAGGCCGTGGCACTCGGGGCAGGCACCGAACGGCGAGTTGAAGGAGAACGACCGCGGCTCGAGCTCGTCGGTGTCGATCGTGTGGTCGTTGGGGCACGACATCTTCTCGGAGAACTTGAGCTCACGGCCTGGGTCCTTGGCCGGGAGGTCGACGAAGTCGAGGACGACCAACCCGTTGGCCAACCGCAGCGCGGTCTCCACGGAGTCGGTCAGTCGGCGCTTGGACGACGCCTTCACGGCCAGCCGGTCGACGATCACCTCGATCGTGTGCTTCTTCTGCTTGTCGAGCTTCGGCGGATCGTCGAGGGTGTGGGTGTCTCCGTTGACCCGGACCCGCGAGAAGCCGTCGGTCTGGAGCTGCCGGAAGAGCTCGACGTACTCGCCCTTGCGACCGCGGATGACCGGAGCCAGCACCTGGAACCGACGGCCCTCCTCGAGGGCGAGCACACGGTCGACGATCTGCTGCGGCGTCTGCCTCTCGATCGGGGCACCGCAGACCGGGCAGTGGGGCCGGCCGGCGCGGGCGTAGAGGAGGCGGAGGTAGTCGTAGACCTCGGTGATGGTGCCGACCGTGGAGCGGGGGTTCTTGGAGGTGGACTTCTGGTCGATCGAGACCGCGGGCGAGAGACCCTCGATGAAGTCGACGTCAGGTTTGTCCATCTGACCGAGGAACTGGCGGGCGTAGGCCGACAGCGACTCGACATAGCGACGCTGGCCCTCGGCGAAGATGGTGTCGAACGCCAGGCTGGACTTGCCCGAGCCGGACAGGCCGGTGAAGACGATCAGGGAGTCACGCGGGAGGTCGAGCGAGATGTCCTTGAGGTTGTGCTCCCGGGCGCCCCGGATGATGAGCTGGTCGGCCACTGGCTGAGGTCCCCTGGCTGGTCGGCTGGTGTGAGTTCGGCATTCGAACACATGTTCGTCCGCGCGAGCTGCCAGCGCAAGCCTGCCACGCCCCGCCGACAGTCCGATCCTACGTGGGAGCGCACGCTGCGCCGACTCGCGAGGGAGACCGCCCGACCGGCGAGACCGGGTCTCGTCCACGGGGTGTTTGAATGGCGACCATGACCTCGCCCGGGACCGCGGATCGCCGGCTCGCCCTCGACCTCCTCGGAGACGCCGCCCAGCGCGTGACCCGGACGGTGGACGGCTTCCACGGCGACGACTGGCGGACGCCGTCCCTGCTTCCCGGCTGGACGCGCGCCCACGTCGTGGCGCACCTCGCGCTCAACGCCGAAGGCCTGGCGCGAGCCCTCCGTGGCGTGGTGGCCGACGAGCAGGGCGGCTCCAGCCCGATGTACGACTCTGACGAGAGGCGCGACAGCGACATCGACGACCTGGCCCGAGCCCACCACAGCGAGATCCGGGACCGTCTCCTCGGCGGCACGACCGTCCTCCACGACGCGTTCGCCGCGATGCCCGAGGTCGCCTGGGAGAGCCGCGTCGACCGTACGCCGGGGGGTCGGTCGATGCGTTCGTCGTCCCTGCCGAGCATGCGGCTGCGCGAGCTCGAGATCCATCACGTCGACCTCGGCGTCGCCTACACGACCCGCGACTGGTCGGAGACCTTCTCGATCCTGCTGGTGAACGCGATGACCAAGCGCCTCGACCCGCCCGAGCGGATCGAGGTGCGGCCGCTCGACGTCGACCGGACCTGGATCCTCGGCCCGAACGGCGACGACGGTGAGGTCGTCACCGGCCCCGTAGCCGACCTCGGCTGGTGGCTGACCGGTCGGCCTGCCCCTGAGACCCTGTCCTGCTCGCGCGGCGAGCTTCCCGAGATCGGAGCGTGGTGACCATGAACGACCACTACAGCGGCGAGGTGACCCCCGGCGGCGAGCCGGACCGTCGTACCGCCGGCTCCTTGGAGATCACCAAGCTGGCGGTCGACCCGCAGATGCACAACAACTGCTATCTGCTGCGCTGCACCGACACCGGCGACCAGGTCCTGATCGACGCCGCCGACGAGCCCGAGCGACTGCTCGAGCTGATCGGCGACGGAGGGCTGACCACCGTGGTGACGACCCACCAGCATTGGGACCACCACCGCGCCCTGCCGGCCGTCGTCCGGGCGACGGGCGCCGTCGTCGTCGCCGGCGAGCCCGACGCCGACGCGATCACCGAGCAGACCGGCGTGACCGTCGACCAGCGGGTCGGTGAGGGCGACCGGATCGCCGTCGGCACCTGCTCGCTCGTCGTGATCCCGGTCGCCGGCCACACGCCGGGCTCGATCTGTCTGCTGTACGACGACGGGTCCGGCCGGCCGCACCTGTTCACCGGCGACTGCCTGTTCCCCGGTGGCGTCGGCAACACCCAGAACGACCCTGAGCGCTTCGCCCAGCTGATCGAGGACGTGTCGACCAAGCTCTTCGCCCCGCTCCCCGACGAGACGTGGTTCTACCCCGGCCACGGCAACGACTCGACGCTCGGCGTCGAACGGCCGCACCTCGACGAATGGCGCGAGCGCGGCTGGTGAGCCACCCTGCGCCCACCCGCGGACTGAGTCGGCCGCCGTGGGGCCGGCGCCGAGCCGCCCGGCTCGTCGCAGCGGTCAGTGCCGTGACCGCATCCCTCCTCGCCCTCGGTGGCGTGTTCCCGGTGTCCGCCACCGATCCGGCTCCGTCCACCGGTCACGTCAGCCGCACGACCGGCCAGACCCGACCGAACATCGTCGTCGTCCTCACCGACGACATGCGCGCCGACGAGCTGCGTTTCCTCCCCGCCGTACGACGGCTTCAGAGCTCGGGGGTGACCTTCACCCAGGCCCTGAGCGCCGACTCCTTGTGCTGTCCCGCGCGGGCGACCCTGCTCACGGGGAAGCTGGCGCACAACCACCTGACCATCGGCAACGGCGCCGCGAGCCACGGCGGCTATCAGGTGTTCGCCGAGCACAACGACCTCGAGCGGCTCCTGCCGCAGTGGCTCGACAACCGGGGCTACCGGACGGCCTGGATCGGCAAGTACCTGAACGGGATACCCGGGCTCGGGCTCCCCGACTTCCGTCAGCCCGACTGGACCTACTTCGCCGTTCCGGTGGCACGGATCTACGACTACCGCGCCCACACCTTCGCGATCAACGGTCGGGTCGACACCGGGGACGAGTATCGGGAGGTCTACACGCGCCGGCTCCTCCTCTCGCGGGTACGCGCCTGGTCGCCGGACGCGCGCCCGTTCTTCATCCTCTACAGCGCGCTGGCGCCCCACATGACCGGACTGGGCGAGGACGGCTCGGCGCCACCCCGGGTGCAGGCGGTCCATCGCGACTTCGACCCCTTCCGGCTCGAGGTGGCTCCGTCCGTGGGCGAGACCGACGTGTCGGACAAGCCGGGATGGCTCCAGGACTCGGTCGCGGAGACCGGTCTCCGGAGCTACCCCGTGCGCCTGGAGACGCACCGGGTCGAGGCTCTCCTGAGCGTGAACGACACGGTCCGGCACCTCATGGCAACGCTCAAGGCCCTGCATGAGACCCGTCGGACCATCGTCGTCTTCACCTCCGACAACGGGTACCTGCTGGAGGAGCACAACCTGACCGGGAAGAACAAGGCCTACCACGAGTCCGTCCAGGTGCCCCTCGTGGTGCGGGGGCCGGGCTTCCGTGGAGGCGTGGAGGCCGGTGCGACCGTGAGCCTCGCCGATGTGACCGCGACGATCCGCCGCTCCGCCGGTGTCACGCGCGCTCACGGGGCCGACGGCCTCCCCCTCCAGGACGTCCTGGCCGACCCGACGTCGTTCGCCCGCCGCCCGGTGGAGATCGAGGGGTCCGTCGCCTCGTACCCACACCCCGACCGTCTCGAGACCGACGCGATCGGGCGCTTCTACACGGGCGCGGTCTGGGGGCCCTACTCCTACGTGCAGTACCAGACCGGCGACCGCGAGTTCTACGACCGGAGCACCGACCCCTGGCAGCTGGAGAACACGTACTCCAGACATCCGACACCTGGGAGCCCGCAGGCGTTCCTGCAGGCGTGGTACGACGCCCACGTGGACTGTCGGGGGGCAGCCTGCAACGACCCCATCCCCGTGCGCTGACCCGTCGGGCTCGACGTGGCCCATCGGGCGGAACGGCCCGCACCGGCCCGTCCTACTCCCTATCCTCGTCCCGTGGACACCACGACGAAGCGGCCCGTGGCCGCGCTGCTGGTCGGCATCCTCCTGCTGGCTCTGACCGCCCTGTCGCTCCAGGCCCCGGCCCATGCCGGCTCGGCCAGGCGGGCCGGCTTCTTCGCCGGTCGGCTGATCAACCCGGCCACCGGCAACCCGGTCAAGGGCGCCACTGTGAAGGTCTTCCGGATCAACACCGACACCCTCCTCGGCTCGGACAAGAGCGGCCCCGCGGGCCGGTTCCGGATCGACGGGCTCTCTGCCGACGACGAAGAGCTCGACGTGCGGGTCAACGGCTCGGCGGTCCACTACGAGTCCGGCTGGGTCGGGTGTGCGCACAACGTCGTCCCGTCGTGGGGCGACGCCTGCTCGTTCGGCCAGGGACGTCAGACGCCGTTCAAGCTCCAGCACCTCTGACCCGCGACGTGGGGCCGCCGTGCGGATGTTCGCTGGGAGCGAGCTGGAAGACGCCGCCCGGACCTGCGCCCGTCCACGGCACCGACCACCGACCGTCGAACGGGCCGGAAACCCTTTCTCCGCCCGGGGAATCTCTCACGCTCAGGGCTGCGGCAGGGTGGACGCGTCGACACCACGGCGGACGTACACGGCGTAGATGCGGGAGTTCTCGAGGAACCCGATCACGGCGCGCGCCCGGGGCACACCGTCGTACCTCCAGACATCCGTGGCGCCATCGCCGTCGAGGGGGTCGCCGCCGCACTGGTCGGAGAGGTTGCAGGCCGGGTACGTCGCGTCGGCCACCTCCTGGAGCGCGTGCGGCGGCGGGATCGCGCGCCAGACGACATAGGGCTTGCCCCGGACCAGGAGGTCGGGGCACGACGCCGGGACCGGTGAGGTCGCGCACGAGCTGCCGGACCCGCAGGCCACGAGCAGAAGACCCAGCGCCGGCAGGACGGCGACCCGGTCCCAGGCAGGGTGACCGCGCAGCCGCATGGCACCAGGATCCTGACCGCGACCCCTACCGGCAAGGGCCATGGCGGCGCGGTGCCACCCGGTCTAGCGTCCACATCGGGTGACCACCCCTGCCCCACGCTTCCTCGGTCGACGCGTTCGTCGCTGTCGGCGGCCATCTGAGACCGGATCCACCCGGGACCGGTCGAGACCAGGAGGCGACCCACCATGCCCTACGGAGTCATGCACTTCTTCGCCGGCGGCACCCAGGACCAGTACGAGGCGTCCATCGCCGCGGTCCACCCCGGCGCCGGTCAGCTGCCCGAGGGGCAGATCTTCCATGCCGCCGGACCGTCCGAGGGCGGCTGGAGCATCATGGCGATCCATGACTCCCAGGAGAGCTGGGAGACGTTCCGCGACACCACCCTGATGCCAGCCATGGCGGCGGGTATCCCGGGCGGCTTCACCGCGCCACCGGAGGAGAGGGTCGTCGACATCTACTCGATGCAGCCCTGAGTCCGCGCCGAGGAGTCGTCAACGAGCGGAGACCCGGACACAGCAGTGCTCCGGGTACGGCTGCAGTCGCGCGCGTGCCGACGAGCAGCCCAAGCCGTCGAGCACGCCCGAGACGAAGTCGAGGTTGACCCCGCACACCAGCGCGGTGTGCTCGCTGGCAAGCGCGTCGAACGGGCAGTTGCGCAGACACACCTCGCGGTCCTCGCGGCACGGCTCGAAGCCCTCGGCAGCCAGGACCCCGGACGCGCGGTCGAGCTCGTCGCCACGTCCGTCGTACGCCGCGCCGATCGCGCGCCCGCGGGTCTTCGCCTCGTCGCGCAGCGACTCCGCCACGTCACCCCCGCCGAGCGTCCGCTCGAGGGCCGACGCGAGCACGCCGCCCACGAGGTCGTAGTTACGGCGGGGCAACGACACCGCCACCGCCACCGCCGAGCGCCGGTAGAGCTTGGCCGGACGGCCCGCTCCCGGCCCGGTACGGCCCGTGAGCCGCGCATAGCTCACCTCGAGCAGGCCGGCGCCGACGAGCTTGTCGAGGTGGAAGCGCGCTGAGTGCACCGGCACGGACGCGAGCCGGGCCGCCTCCTCGCGCCCTACCGGCCCGGTCGCCGCGGAGACGGCGTCGTAGAGCCGGCGGCGGACGGGGTCGGCCAGCACCGCCACGGCTCCGATCCCGTCCACCGTGCCTCCTCTTGACCGCGGCTGGTCTCACTACTAACGTCCACTCTATTCTCTTTTAGAATTCCCGACCACCCCGGAGGCCGCGTGACCACCGAGCTCGTCCAGCCGCTCGACCAGGCCGCCGAGGCCGAGCTCGTCCGGCCACCTCGACCGCACCGGTGGCGCGTGACCCACCCCGCGCCCGACATCGAGCTGGGCGCCGCCCGCGACGAACCCGCGTCGCGCGCCGAGTTCCTCAGCCTGACCCGAGACAGGAGTTACCGATGAGCGCACCGATCGTCGTCGTGGGTGGCGGGCTGGCCGCCGGCACCCTCGTGACCCAGCTCCGCGAGCACGGACACGACGGAGAGGTCGTGGTGCTCGCCGAGGAGACCCACGCGCCGTACGAGCGCCCACCCCTCTCCAAGGACCTGCTGCTCGGCAAGGGCTCGCCCGACGACGCCGCGGTCCACGAGCCCGAGTGGTACGCCGCGCACGGCATCGACCTGCGGACCGGCACCGCCGCCACCGCGATCGACCTGGCCGGGCGCCGTGTCCAGACCGGCGGCGGGTGGCTCGACTACGACGAGCTCGTGCTCGCCACCGGCGCGCGGCCGCGACACCTGCCGATGGCGGACGAGTCCGGCGTACCCGTCGTCTACCTGCGCACCCTCGACGACTCGCTGGCCCTCCGTGAGCGTCTCACCGAGGGCGCACGCGTCGGCATCATCGGCGGCGGCTGGATCGGGCTCGAGGTCGCGTCGGCGGCGCGGCACCACGGCGCCGAGGTCACCGTCCTGGAGTCGCTCGACCTGCCGCTCCTGCGGGTGCTCGGTCCCGAGGTCGCGCAGGTCTTCGCCGACCTCCACCGCGAGCACGGGGTCGACCTGCGCACCGGCGTCCAGGTCGCCGCCATCACCTCCCGCGGCGACGGCGCGACGGTCGCCCTGGGCGACGGCAGCGCGCTCGACGTGGACCTGCTCGTCGTAGGGGTGGGGGTCGAGCCCAGCGTCGAGCTCGCCGAGGCCGCCGGGCTGGTCGTCGACAACGGCATCCGCACGGACGCCCGGCTCCGCACCTCCGACGAGCACGTCCACGCGATCGGTGACGTCGCCAACGCGGACCACCCGGTGCTCGGCCACCCGCTCCGCGTGGAGCACTGGGACACCGCCAAGAAGCACGGCCAGGCTCTCGCCGCGACCTTGTCCGGCACGCCGACCGAGGCCGATGCTCTCCCCTACTTCTTCACCGACCAGTACGACCTCGGGATGGAGTACGTCGGCAACCCCGGGCCGGAGGGCTACGACCGCGTGGTGCTGACCGGAGACGTGCCCGGTCGGGTCTTCCGCGCCTGGTGGCTGCGTGGTGACCGGGTGGTGGCGGGCATGCACGCGAACGACTGGGACGCGATCGACGAGATCCGTCGCGTGGTCGGGACCGACGAGCTACCGACAACGTGACCAATTCGGTATCTGCGTGGGTTTGCTCTGGCTCTTACGCTCGGGGAGAGTAGGCCAGCCGTCATCTCGACGGCACCATCAGGGGGATCCATGAGTCACCAGTCCGGGACCGGCCGACGCCGGGGCACCTTCGCACTCGCCTCGGTCGCAGCGCTGGCCCTGGCCGGCCTCGCCGGCACGACGTCGTACGCAGCCGGTAGCGGTGGTCCTCACGCGCCCGCCTCACCGCGCACCTCGACGCCACACCTCGACCGCGGCTTCTACGACGTCCGCACGACGAGCAGGCAGGCGCAGGCATCCCTGCTCCGTACGACGAGGCGGGCCACGGACCGTCCCACAGCCAGGGCTTTCCGCGTGGCGCCGGTCGACGGCCAGATGGTGACCGACATCGACGCCAACACCGGCACGGTCCGGATGCGCACCAGCCTCGACGGCTTCCTGACGGCTGCCAGCAGCAAGGCCCCCAGCAAGATCGCGCTCGACTACGTGCAGGCCAACCACACCGATCTCGGGCTGACTCCCAGCGACCTGAACACCTTCCACCTGGCGCGTGACTACCGCGACATCACCGGCGCCCACCACCTCTACTACACCCAGAAGATCAACAACCGTCCGGTGGTGGGCAACGGGCTGACCGCCACCGTCAACAAGGCCGGTCATCTGCTGACCGTGGGCGGCTCACCCGTCAGCCGGGCCAACCTGAAGATCGCCCCGGTCACGTCGTCGTCCGCGCTACCCACCGCAGGCGACGCGCTCGACGAGGCGCAGGGCGTGGCCGCGCCCGGTGCGGACCCGAGCCAGGACGGCGTGACCAGCGGGCTGTTCGTCGTCGGCGACACGGCGCACCCCGCCTACCAGGCCATCGTGATGTCGTCGGCGAACCCGGCCATGGTCGTGCTCGACGCCAACACCGGGAAGGTGCTGCAGCGCCGCCCGCTGGTCAACTACGAGCACAGCACCGGTCGCGCCTACCGCTTCTTCCCGGGCGCCCACCGGGGCGGCAAGCAGGTGAAGGTGAACTTCACCCGGCGCCACTGGCTGAGCGGCTCCGCGAAGATCCTCAGTGGCAACAACTCCCACACGTACTCCGACGTGAACGACAACAACCGGCCGTCGGCGACCGAGGAGGTGCACGCGAAGCGCGGGCACGCCTGGGGCTACCGACTCACTCCCTTCCACCTGCCCTTCGCCAAGTCCTTCTGCGGCAAGCCGTGGCCCTGCTCGTGGAACCCGAACCAGCGGAACTCCTGGAAGACCAACCGTGCCCAGAACGCCACCCAGGTCTTCTACTTCGTCAACTCCTGGCACGACCACCTGCTGAGGGCGCCGATCGGCTTCACCGAGGCCGCCGGCAACTTCCAGAGGGTGAACCACGGCAGGTCCGGCAAGGGCGGTGACGCCGTCAACACACAGACCGACGACGGCGCCAACACCAACAACGGCCTGCCCGACGACTTTCACATCGACAACGCCAACATGGGTACGCCGCCCGACGGCCGCAGCCCGCAGATGCAGATGTACCTGCAGCACCAGCCGTTCACGTCGTACCCGGGTGGCGACCCGTTCTCCCCGACCAACGTGGGCGACGAGGCCGACACCGTCTACCACGAGTACACCCACGGCCTCTCCAACCGCCTCAACGTCGACGTGCAGGGTCGCTCGACCCTCGGTGGCCAGCAGGCCGGAGCGATGGGCGAAGGATGGAGCGACTGGTACGCCATGGACTTCCTGGTGGACCGCGGCCTCCAGCGCGACCGGGCCGCCAAGGCCGACGTCCGGCTCTTCATCTACGACGGTGTCGGCGTCAACTTCGACCGCACCGAGCCGATCGACTGCAAGGTCGGCCAGACGGGTGCCTCCCTCTGCAACGGCGCCGACACCGGACACCGCGGCGGCTACACCTACGCCGACTACGCCAAGGTCGTCGGGGGGGCCGAGGTCCACAGCGACGGCGAGATCTGGGCACAGGTCCTGTGGAGCCTGCGCGCCAGCATCGGCTCGAAGAAGTCCGAGGCGCTGGTGACCCGCGCGATGGAGATGGCGCCGTACAACCCGTCGTTCCTCGACATGCGCAACGCGATCCTGGTGGCCGACACCTCGGTCTTCGGAGGCCAGCAGCGGGCGGCGATCTGGAAGGTCTTCGCGAGCCGCGGGATGGGCTTCTTCGCCGGATCGTTCGGTGGCGGCGACAGCAGCCCGGTCGCGAGCTTCGCCGTTCCCCCCGCCACGCTCTCCCTGCAGACGATCACGGGCAAGGTGACCGTCGGGGGCATCGATAAGCCCGGGGTCACGGTGCGGCTGGCCTTCCAGGGAGCAGGCACGATCAACCCGACTGACGTGACCGACGGCACCGGCACCTACGTGATCCACAACGTGCCCGTGGGCAGCTACCTCAAGCTGCAGGCGTCGAGCCAGGACTTCCCGGCCCAGCGCAAGCCGGTCACCGTCACCCCCACCGGTGCGACCGTCAACTTCAGCCGGTGAACGGCCGACCGGCTCAGTGGGGGTCGGCCAGCAGGCCGGTGAACGCGACCTCGCCCGCTCCGAGCAGCGCCGAGTCGGTCCCGAACGCCGGCAGGCCCAGGGAGACGCCCGGGCTCGCCTCGCCGAAGGTGTAGCGCAGCACGGCGGCCTCGACCTCGTGGCGGGCCAGCTCGAGCACCTCGCCCAGGGAGCCACCGAGCAGGACCCGCTCGGGGTTCAGCATGTTGAGCAGGTTCGCGATCGCCCGGCCCAACGGCTCGGCCGCCGCCTCGATCGCGCACAGCGCTCCGCGGTCTCCCTCACGGGCGTCCTTGAACAACGCGGCGACGTTCGCGTCCGTGCGGGGCAACGGTCGGCCGGCGAGCTCGAGCAGGGTGTTCTCGCCGAGGAACGTCTCGATGCAGCCCTGCTTCCCGCAGTGACAGAGAGGCCCGGACGGGTCCAGGACGTTGTGCCCGATCTCGCCGGCGTGGCCGTCGCGACCGTGCACCGGGACGCCGCCGATGATGATGCCGGCGCCGACGCCGATGCGGCCCATCAGGAACACGACGTCGTCGCAGTCGCGGGCGTTGCCGCGCTGGTGCTCGGCCAGGACGGCGAGGTTGGCGTCGTTGCCGACATAGACCGGTACGTCGCCGGGTATCGCGTCGGCGAGCATCGCGCCCAGCTCGACGCCGCCCCACCCGAGGTTGGGCGCCACCCCGACCCGGCCGGTGGCGAGGTCGACCGTGCCGGGCACACTGACCCCGATGCCGCACACCTGCCCCGCGGCGCCGGTGGTGTCGCGCAACCGCGGGATGGCGTTTGCGATCAGGTCGACGAGCTGCTCAGGACCGCTCGAGCCCGGGCCTGTCGGCACCAGCTCGCGGGCCGTGATCACCCCACCCAGCCCGATCGCCGCCACCGTCACGTGGGCCACGTCGATGTCGACGCCCACGGCGTAGGGCCCGGCGGCGTGCGGTGCGACCACGTGAGAGGGCCGGCCCACGCGTTCGCCACCGCTGGGCACGACCTCCTCGACGAGACCGAGCTGCGCCAGGTCGGCGACCAGGGTGCCGACCGTCGAACGGCTCAGGTGGAGTCGCTGGGTCAGCTCGGCACGCGTCAGCGCCCCGTCGCGGTGCACATGGCTGAGCACCAGCGACAGGTTGTGCTGCCTGATCTCGTCCGGCCGTACGGCCGACGACCGTTGTCCTGCCACGCTGCCCTCAGGACCTGGCTGCCCGCCGGCGGGAGATCGCGTCGACGGCGGCGGCGAGAAGCAGCACCACACCCGTGATGACCTGCTGCCACTGTGGGCCGAGGCTCGGCTTGAGTCCCAGCCCATTGGGGATGATGGTGATCACCAGGGCACCGAGGATGGCATCGCGCGGCTTGCCGCGACCACCGAACAACGACGTACCGCCGATGACCGCTGCCGCGACCGAGAACAGCAGCACGTTGCCGGAGCCGAGGTCCAGGGACGCCGACGACTGCGACGACGCGAGCAGGATGCCGCCCATGGCTCCGAACGCCGTGCACAGCGCGAACGCCGTCACCCTCATGTGGACCACGTCGATGCCCGCGCGGCGGGCTGCCTCCGCGTTGCCGCCCGTGGCGTAGAGGTGCCGACCCCAGGTCGTCTTCGAGAGAGCGATCGTGCAGAGGATCATCAGCGTGATGGCGATCGCCGCGGGGACCGGGATGCCCTGCTTCGGGGCGGTGGGCACCAGGCCGCGGTTGCGGCAGGCGAGGTAGGTGATCAGTACGCCGCCGACGACGATCGCGCTGCTGCGCAGCACGACCAGGCTGATCGCGTCGTGGGCCAGGCCCTCGCGCTTGGCGGTGAGGGCCGTGAAGACCGAGTAGAGGACGTAGCCGCCGACCACCACGATCGTGAAGGCCCAACTCCAGGTCACGGAGAGGTTCCCGTAGGCCATGTCGAACCACAGCTTGTAGTTGGAGGTGTTGACAGGGACGCCGTTCACCACGAACTGCAGCACGCCCTGCCACGCCAGGAAGAGCGCCAGGGTGACCACGAAGCTCGGGATCCCGACCTTGGCGACCAGGTAGCCGTTGAACACCCCGATCGCCACGCCGACGCAGACGGCCGCGATCAGACCGAACAGCAGGTGGTCGGTCAGGTTGGTGATGATGAGTACGAGCCCGAGCACGATGGCGACCGAGGCCGACCAGGCCTTCAGCCACACCGCAAGACCTACGCAGCAGACCATGCCGATGATCAGGCTCCAGTACAGGAGCCCCGGCAGGGTGTCGTGCAGGTTTCCCTTGGAGATGGCGACCGCCGCCAGAGCGGCGCAGACGCCGCCGGCCGTACCGGCCGAGAGGTCGATCTCGCCCAGCAGGAGCACGAAGACCAGACCGAGGCCGATCACCGCGATGTAGGCGCCCTGGCCGGGCAGGTTCCCGATGTTGTACGCCGACAGGAAGCGGCTGCTGACCTGCTGGAAGATGATCGCCAGGATGATCAGGCCCAGGATCGACGGCAGTGCGCCGGGGTCACCCGTGCGGAGCTTGATGATCCAGCCCTTGAACGCGTCGGTGATCGAGCGTTCCTCGACGTCGAGGGAGAAGGCCTCGGACCGGTCGCCGGCCGGAGGCTTGCCGGAGACGTCGGTCTCGGGAGTGTTGGTGGACATCGCGTGACCCCTAGATGCTCTCGTTGGCGGTGGCCGGCGTCAGACCGACGTCACCGCTGCGACCGGAGGTGATGAGCTCGACGATCTGGGTGGTGCTGGTGTCTTTCTTCTCGACCTCGGCAGCCACGCGGCCGAGGTAGAGGGCGACCACGCGGTCGGCGACCTCCATCACGTCGTTCATGTTGTGGGAGATCAGCACCACGCCTCTCCCCTGGTCGGCCAGGCGACGCACCAGGTCGAGCACCTGGCGGGTCTGGGCCACGCCCAGCGCTGCGGTCGGCTCGTCGAGGAACACGATCTTGCTGTTCCAGAGCACGGCCTTGGCGATGGCGACCGTCTGGCGTTGGCCACCGGAGAGGTTGGACACCAGCTGTCGCACCGAGGAGACGGTGCGCACGGAGAGGCTCGCGAGCGTGGCGCGCGCCTGCTTCTCCATCTCGCCGTCGGAGAGGATGGACGACTGGCCACGAGTGATCTCGCGGCCCAGGAACATGTTCTGCGTGATGTCGAGGTTGTCGGCCAGGGCGAGGTCCTGGTAGACGAACTCGATCCCGAGGGCGGTGGCCGCCCGCGGGTCATGGATCGCCACCGGGTTGCCCTCGAAGAGGACCTCGCCGCTGTCGATGGAGTTGATGCCGGCGAAGCATTTCACGAGGGTCGACTTGCCGGCGCCGTTGTCGCCGACGAGCGCGGTGACCTCGCCTGGGTAAACATCGAAGTCCACGTCGTGGAGGACGTGGACGGGCCCGAAGCTCTTGTTGAGGTTGCGGGCCTGAAGGATCGGTTCGGTCACACGGATCACCCCTGGACGGTCATATGGATCCGTTGGGGGGGGGGGGGGCCCCCCCCC